>ENA-UOOA01000021-UOOA01000021.1-human-gut-metagenome-genome-assembly--contig:-P61old-NODE-21-length-320101-cov-85.794948_pt1 | contig 320101 bp, 308 predicted proteins | sample MGYA00242467_ERZ724014 | MGnify/ENA metagenome assembly ERZ724014
CAACTGCACCGGCGACAAAGTCTTAACCGGCAATTCCTGCGGCGGAAAATATGAAGGCTGCACATCTCCTTGCGGCAGTGAATTCAACTATGCGAAAAGTGACAATTATTTAGCTTACGGAGAAGAATGCGACGGCAAAAAAGAGCATATGTGGGATTATTCTTTCGAGGATTACATCTTTTCTAAAATGGCTTGCGATAGCAATTTGACGAATTGTCAATCAAAATCTACAAATTTTTCTTACGCTGATAAAAATATCAATATTACCTTTAAATATTATGAGCCGACAGCTGCTCAAAAAAACTCTGAAGAAGTGGTGGTTACTGATTGCACAGGTTTCTATGAAGCCTTGAACAATCCAGATATTTTCAACATTAAAGTCTCCGGTCAATTGACTTGCACCAAACAAGGAGACTATATGACTACTTACGATACCGCCAGTGACAAACACATTTACGGAAGCAGCAAAAATTCGGCTAAATTAACTTTTACGGAAACAGCGGGCTATATTACCGGAACTAATTTAGTTCTGTCCGATATTACAATTGATGTATCAAACGGAAAAGGTTCACCTCTTTTCAACAACTACAACAGTTTTACCGTACTGAATAACGTGGATATTTATGTTAACAATGCGTTTCATGAGAGATTATACCTCAAAAGCGGTCAAAATAATTTTCATATAAGCAAAGGTGCCTATGTAGACAGCCCGTCCGGTTATATGGTCATAGACGAAGATGCCTCTCTGACTGTTGATAACTCTTCAGACAAGCAATATCAACCATTGAGTTATATAGCGATGATTGTTCTGGGAGATATTAACAATCCTTTCAATAGTTCGGAAAGAGGTATTTCTGCACAAAAACTCTATATACAGGGTAACAACAAAAGGTTTGATTACTGGTTAACATTAAATAAAGGTAAATATATAGGAATATGGAACAATCATAGTGTTGACGGCATATATATTGTCGGAAACAACTCAGAAGCGGACAAAGATGGCGGTTCAAATGTCAGTGTGGCTGTCGGAGACAATTCTATTATGAATATCCGCAGCGGCGTTAACAGTATTGCCATGGGTAAAAACGCTAAACTTACCGGTTATTCCAGCAGTATTAGTCCGGCAAACTATTCCGGAGAATATACTTATTATACAACAAAAGATTATTCCGTTTTTCGATAAAACACACAAAAAGCCCCTCACCAAGAGGGGCTTTTACTGATTTCATTTAATTATTCCGCTACGGAAAAGAAGAAAGAACGTTCAAGCGCGTTAACGCTGTTCAAATCCGTTTTATAGGCGTCTTCATAGTTTTCGACGTATTCAGCCACCGCCAGTTCAAGGCAGTCTTCAACCGGTCGGCCGCTTTTGGCAGACAGGGTTTGCAGTTTTTGGAACAATTCGGCGGAAAGCGCGACTGAAACGGTGGTCATAAATTTTCCTTTAACTTCTTTGTGATAAGTTATGCATTCAGTTGTAAAATATTTTACGAATCGGCGCAAGGGCTTATCTGATGGCAAAAACCGAAAAGAAGAAAAAAAGCACCCGCAAGGGCAAAAAAAGAGAGTCAAAACAAAGAGTTGCGAATCGGCGCAGACTCTTAAAATTATTTGCCCTGCTGGTGATAACTTCAGGGCTGTATCTGCTGTATTGTTTTTTCACCCTGCCCGACATTGAGCAGGCCGTCAGCCGCACCCGTCAGCCGTCAACCACGATTACCGCCGAAAACGGCAACGAAGTCGCCACTTACGGGCAAGTATATTCAGCCGTGGTGATGCCGGATTATCTGCCCAAATATACCACCGAAGCAATTATTGCCACCGAAGACCGCCGTTTTTATCAGCATTTTGGTTTTGACATTATCGCCTTTACGCGGGCTATGGCGGTCAATCTGATTAAAGGGCGCTATGCGCAGGGCGGCAGTACGATTACCCAACAGGTGGCCAAAAATCTGTTTTTGACCCCAAACAAAAACATCAAGCGCAAAATTCAGGAGCTGCTGCTGGCTTTCTGGCTGGAACATAAATTCAGCAAAGACCAGATTATGGCTCTGTATCTGAACCGGGTTTATCTCGGTGCCGGAACATACGGCATTGAGGCGGCAGCAAACAAATATTTTCAGAAAACATCGGCTGATTTGAATTTGAAAGAATCCGCCATTATTGCCGGAATGCTGAAAGCGCCGACGCGTTACAATCCGATTGCCAATCCGGAAAGAGCAGAAAGCCGCGCCCGCATCGTTTTGCAAAATATGGTGGATGAGGGTTACATCAGCGAAGAAGAACGGCAGCACGCTCTGACGATGAAAACCGGCGTTCTGGTTTCAGACAAAGTCGAGGGCGGAAAATATTTCGCCGACTGGGTTTATAATGACGTCAATGCCTATATCGGCGAGCGGGAAAACGACATTTACGTTTACACCACGCTTGACCAGCATATTCAGGAGGCGGCTGACAGAATTCTGACCGAGACCATTCGCGCCAACAAGGGACGCAACGTGACCCAGGGAGCGATTGTCGTTTTGGACAAGAGCGGCGCCGTCAAAGCGATGGTCGGCGGCGTTGACTATCAAAAAAGCCAGTTTAACCGGGCAATCAATGCCTTGCGGCAGCCGGGCTCGGCATTCAAAACCTTTGTTTATCTGACCGCTTTGCAAAACGGCTATAAACCGGGCGATACCATTGGCGACTTTCCGCTCAGCATCGGCGACTGGCAGCCGGAAAACATCGACAAAAAATATCACGGCGAAGTTACTTTAACCGAGGCTTTGGCCAAATCGTACAATCTGGCTACCATTAATCTGGCGCAGCAGCTGTCTAAACCGGAAATTATCCGCACGGCCAAAAAAATGGGCATTACCACCCCGATTCAAAACAGTCCGTCGCTGGCTTTGGGAACGTTTGAAGTGAAAGTCATTGACATGGCGGTGGCCTATTCGGCGATTGCCAACGGCGGTTATGCAACCTGGCCTTACGCAATTAAAGAAATTTACAGCCGCGACGGTTATCAGCTTTATATGCGCGAAAGCGACGGCGAAAATCAGATTTTAGACGGGAAAGCCGTGGAAAATATGGCTGACATGCTGGAAGACGTAATTAAATTCGGCACCGGTCGGCGAGCCAAACTGCCGTTTTTTGCCGCCGGAAAAACCGGAACGTCTCAGGACTATCGCGACGCCTGGTTCGTCGGCTTTACCGACAAATATATCGCCGCCGTCTGGGTAGGCAATGACGATAACTCGCCGATGAAAGGGGTCGGCGGCAGTTCGGTGCCGGCGGAAATCTGGCGCAAAGTTATGCTGGCCGCACATGAAAGCCGTGACTAGCCTTACATAAAAGCCGAACCGGCGCACCCCTTGGGCGGGAAGAGCAATTCTGCCGGAAACAGGCGGAGAAAAACGGCAAAAATTTCTGCATAAACGATAAAATTAGTGCTTTTTTATTATCATTTATTATATATAATACGAAGAAGTTTTATCATCGTGACAATCAGCCCGGAAAACGGTGCTGATTATATTGTTGAAAGAGAGAAATATAATGACACAGAAACCCGTTATGTTACTGATTCTGGACGGCTGGGGCTATCGTCAGCCGGTTACCCCCGACAACGCCATTGAAAACGGCCATACGCCAAACTGGCACAGCTATCTGAAAGAATATCCGCACAGCCTGATCGAAACCTACGGGCTGGCGGTTGGTCTGCCGGAAGGACAGATGGGCAACTCGGAAGTCGGTCACATGAATTTGGGTGCCGGACGCGTCGTCATGCAGGACTTGCCCAGAATCGATCAGGCAATCAAAGACGGCAGCATTAAAGAAAATCCGGTTCTGAAAGAGTTAATCGCCGATTTGCAGAAAAACGGCAAAACCTGCCATTTGATGGGGCTGATGTCGCCCGGCGGTGTTCATTCTTCGATGAATCATATCGTCGCTTTGTGCCGTATTTTATCCGAAAACAAGGTTAAAGTCGATGTTCATGCCTTTTTGGACGGTCGCGATACACCGCCTTCTTCCGCGCAGGAATATCTGGCCGAATTTGAAAAAGACATTGCTGCTTTTAACGGAGTTAAAATCGCAACGATTTCAGGACGTTTTTATGCCATGGACCGCGATAAACGCTGGGATCGCGTTGAAGCAGCCTATAATGCGATTGCTCTGGGCGAAGGAAAGCATGCCGCCAGCGCCGACGAAGCGATTGCCGCTTCTTATAAAGACGGCGTAACTGACGAGTTCGTTGTTCCCTGCGTTATCGGCGATTATAAAGGTTTTGAAGAAGGAGATGCGGTTTTAATGGCCAACTTCCGCGCCGACCGCGCCCGGGAAATTCTGTATGCTTTGGCAGACCGGGAATTTACCGGCTTTGCCCGCAAAAAAGAAATCAGGCTTTCAATGGCTGTCGGCCTGACCGAATATTCGGTTGACCACAACCGCTTCATGAAAACCATGTTTGGGCCGGAAGCCCTGAAAAACATTTTCGGCGAGGTGGTTGCCGACCATGGACTGACGCAGCTGCGTATTGCCGAAACCGAGAAATATGCCCATGTTACCTTCTTCTTTAACGGCGGCGAGGAAAAAGAATTTCCGGGTGAAAGCCGCATTCTGGTTCCGAGCCCGAAAGTTGCGACTTATGACCTGAAACCGGAAATGAGCGTTTATGAAGTAACCGACAACCTGGTTGACGCGATTGAAAACAAAAAATTTGACGTGATTATTTGTAATTTTGCCAACGGCGACATGGTCGGACACACCGGCAAAATGGATGCCGTTTTGAAAGCAGTGGCTGCCGTGGACGAATGTCTGGGGCGTGTCGTTAAAGCAATTAAAGACGTTGACGGCGTTCTGCTGGTGACTGCCGACCACGGCAATGCGGAAAAGATGGTTGACGAGAAAACCGGCGAACCTTACACCGCACACACCGTCGGCAAAGTTCAGGCGATTTTAATCAACGGACCGAAAGAGATTACCGCCATGAAAGACGGTAAACTGGCGGACATATCCCCGACTTTGCTGGAGTTGCTGAATATTCCGCAGCCGAAGGAAATGAACGGACAGTCCCTGCTGGTTAAATAACGGACGGATATGAGACTACGGCGGCTAAAGCAAATCATTTTGACGGGCTTGGGGCTTTTCAGCCTCTTGTCCGGCGTGGCCGAAGCCGCCAATGTTTCCCGCAAAGAGCTGGAACAGGTGGAGCAACAGGTTAAAGCGCAAAATCTGGAACACCAGCGTTTGCAGGAACAGGCCTCCAAAATCAGCCGGGAGCTGAAAGACGTCAATCAGCAGATGATTAAATCAGCCAAAATGATTCAAAACAGCGAGGAATCCCTTTCTAAAATGGAAGCCGAGCTGGAACAGCTGACTAATGATTTGCAGCAAGCCCAAACAAATTTTTCTTCCCAGGACGAAAATCTGATAAAGACGCTGTCGGCTTTGCAAAACCTGGCGCTGAAACCGACAGAATCCCTTTTTGTGCAACCGTTGAATCCGGTGGAAATCATCCGCAGCGCGATGTTGCTGCGGGAAACGGTGCCGTATTTGGAGGAAAACGCTTCCCGGCTGCGGAAAGAGCTGGAAAAAATAGAACAGCAGAAAAAGCGGGTCGAAAACCAAATGGCGCGGATTGTCAGACAGAAAAAAGTGTTGGAAGCCGAGCACGAACAGATGAAATCGCTGGTTCAGCGCAAATCAAAACTGCGCAATGCGGTGGAAGTCAAAAGCGAAAGGGCAAAGAAAAAAGTGCAGAAACTGGCGGGACAAGCCCAGGATTTGCGTGATTTGCTGAGCAAGCTGGAAAAAGAACAGCAGGAAAAACGCCGCAAACAGGAAGAAGAAAGACGGCGGCTGGCAGCCCTGGAAGAACAAAAAAGAAAAGAAGCCGAGGAAAATCAAAAGCGTGAACAGGTTAAAACTGCCGACTTGATTAAATTCAAACCCGAGGTTATAAATGAAATCGGGGATAATTTCGTAAAAGCCAAGGGTAAGCTTTCACGGCCGGCAAGAGGGTCGATTATTACGGCTTACGGACAGGAAACGGCCAAAGGCGTCAGCTCCAAAGGAATTATCATTAAGACCAGAGCTCAGGCTCAGGTTATTGCGCCGTTTGACGGTTCAGTCCTTTTTGCAGGGCCGTTCCGCGGTTACGGCAATTTGATTATTATTGAGCACGGCAAGGGTTACACGTCGCTTTTGGCCGGGCTGGATTCAATTGACTGCGAGCTGGGACAGCTGCTGCTGGCCGGCGAACCTATCGGGCTGATGCCGGATGACGGCGATGCCAAGTTATATATGGAACTGCGGAAGAACAATCATCCGATTAATCCGATTTCGTGGTTTGCTAATTAGTTTTAAGGAATGGAAAATATGCGGAAAAAAACATCTATTTTGACAGTTTCTCTTTTATGCCTCATGCTGGTTTCGCCTTTGGCCGAAGCGGCGAAGCAGTCCAAAGCCCAGACGGAAGACGCCGACACTTATGAACTGCTGAACCTGTTCGGCGAAGTTATGGAACGGGCAAAAGTTTCATACGTGGAAGATGTTTCGGACAAAAAGCTGATTGAATCCGCCATTAACGGCATGTTGTCTTCGCTGGATCCGCATTCCAGTTTTCTGGATGACCAGAGTTTTAAATATATGAGCGAACAAACCAAAGGGAAATTCGGTGGTTTGGGCATTGAAGTCACCATGGAAAACGGCGTGGTTAAGGTTGTTTCGCCGATTGACGATACGCCGGCTTCCAAAGCGGGATTAAAACCGGGCGACTATATTACCAATATTGACGGCGAAGCCGTGATGGGCATGACGCTGAACGATGCGGTTGATAAAATGCGCGGCAAAATCGGCAGCAAAGTCAAACTGACCATTCGCCGGATTAACGAAAAACCGCTGGAAGTTACCCTCAAACGCGAGGAAATTAAAATACAGTCGGTTAAAAACAGCATCAAAGCCGATGACGTGGTTTATATCCGCATTTCCTCTTTCAGCGAAGATGTCGACACGATGACCGCCAAGGCGATTAAAGATGCCAAAAAGAAACTGGGCGACAAACTGAAAGGCGTTGTTATCGACGTACGCAACAATCCGGGCGGCCTGCTTGACCAGGCAGTCAACGTTTCCGATTTGTTCCTGGATAAGGGTGAAATCGTTTCGACCCGTTCACGCAATGAAGAAGATACAGTCAAATACACCGCCAAAGAAGGCGATATTGCCAAAGGGCTGCCGATTGTGGTGATTATCAATGACGGTTCGGCTTCAGCCTCGGAAATTGTGGCCGGCGCATTGCAGGATCATAAACGGGCGATTATTCTGGGTGAAAAATCTTTCGGCAAAGGTTCCGTGCAGACGGTGATTCCTTTGGGCAAATACGGAGCCATGCGCCTGACCACCGCCCGTTATTACACACCTTCGGGACGTTCCATTCAGGCAAAGGGTATTGAACCGGACATTGAGGTTAAACCGGCCAAAGTCGAAGTTCTGGATACCGGGGTCGGTTTCAGCGAAGCAGAATTCAGCAACGCCCTGAAAAATGAAACCTCCGGCGATAAAAACAGCAAAAACGCAGATCAGAAAAAGGCCGAAGCCGAAGAACTGGCCAAAGACTATCAGCTCTCCCGCGCTATTGATCTGGTTAAGGCGTTAGGATTGTATAACGAAGGTTTGGAAGACAAAAGGAAATAGGCTTGATTGAATTTATCCGTCAGAAAAAAATCTTAATTCTGGTGGTGCTGATTACTCTGGCAGGAATAATCGGTATCGGTTATCAGTCTGCCGAACAGAAGAGCGAGCCGATTTACCGCTCTAAGATAGACCGGATTATATATGATACGTATAACCAGTCTCCAAAGTATGTTATTACGCTGCCGGACAGAAACAAAAAAAGCAAAAAGCCCGAAGAGGTCGTAAGTGTCGGAGAAGAAACCGCCCAGGCCGAAACGACTGCCAAACCGCAAAAAGAAGAAGATCCGCACAGCTTGGAAGCCGTTATTGCCCGGACGCCTTATCTGGCTTCATTGGGCAGTGCCGGCGGTCAGCCTTTGCCGGCGGTCAGATCAGACAGCGATTTGACCGAAGAAAAAGGAAATCTGAAACTTCCGAAAACCGACGGCAAAAAAAAGCCCTGGGAAGTTTACGGCAGCAAAGTTTCGGTTATGCCCCGTTTTAACCGGATTGCGGTGGTTATCAAGAATATGGGACTTAACCGCGGCAATGCCGATTTGATTAACAAGGGATTGCCGTCCGGCGTCAGTTTTTCCTTTTCGCCTTATGCTCCGGATCAGGCCGAACAGATTATTGCCGCCCGCAGCGAAGGTCATGAAACTTATATGGATTTGCTGCTTCCTTCCAAAGATTATTTACAGTCGGACAGCGGGCCGATGTCTATCAGTCTGACGGCCAGTCTGGCTGAAAATACCGAAAGACTGGAAAAAACCATCGGAATCGGAGCTCCGGTCGGCGGCGTAATTGTTACGCCAGGCGTGGCCGATGAAAGCAACGCCGAACATTTAACCGCCATTCTGCAAGAACTGCATGACCGCGGATTACTTGTGCTTAATGCAACAGGCGAAGACGGCATTGAGGCAATTAAAGTGAGACAACTGGCCAGAGCCAGAGCGGATATTGTCATTGACCGCGATTTTTCCGCTCAAAATATTGAAAAACTTTTGGAACAGGCCGAACAGATTGCACGAGACAAAGGATATGCCGTGATTGTCAGCGATCCGAAGCCGATAGCCGTTCTGGCCCTGAACAAATGGATAGAAAGCTTTTCACCGCAGCTCAGTTATGAAGAAATGAAAGAACGCAATATAACGGAGATCGCAAAACCTTTTGCTTTGGTTCCGCTTTCCAATCTGGTGGTGGAAGAATAATGAAAAAAGTGTTTCGTCCCAACGCCGCAGCAGTTGTTTTCCGCCAAGACAAAAAGGTTTTAATGTGCCGGCGGATTTTTCCCAAGACTGACGGCTGGCAGTTTCCCCAAGGCGGGATAGAAGCCGGAGAAACGGCTCAGGAAGCTGCTTTGCGCGAGCTTAAGGAAGAGACTTCGGTACATTCCGTAACAGCGGTTAAAACGCTGGATTATCCGCTGAGATACGAGTTTCCGGAAGAAGTTAAGGCCAAGTTCAGAACCAGAGGCATTTTCAACGACGGCCAGGAACAATACTGGAGCCTGTTTTATTTTACCGGACAGGAAGACGAGATCAACTTGAAAACGGAGGAGCCCGAATTTGACGAATTCGGCTGGTTTGATTTGGAAGAAGCGCCCGATTTGGTTTGGGAGATAAAAAGAGAAGTTTACCGGCAAATGGCAGCCGCATTTGTTCCGCTTATCAAAAACTATCCTGCCGAAAAGCAAAACGTCGCTTCGGACGGTTTTTCAATATAAAAAAGTGCCGGAGGAAGCTCTCTCACGCGCTGTCTTCCCCCGGCATTAACTGATATATCCCTTTATCATAAAAATTAAAGCCCTGCCCGCTTATATGCGGCAATATTTTCTCAGAGCTGTTTACGCGAGTTCAGCGCCAGCTGAATGGTTCCTTCATCCATATAATCCAATTCGGCCCCCATCGGAATTCCCTGAGCCAGTGTTGTTACTTTGACATTACTGTCCTTAAGGCGGGAAACAAGATAATGCGAGGTTATCTGTCCGTCAACGGTAGCGGGCAGCGCCAAAATAATTTCACTGACATTTTCCCGGCTGATACGGGCAAGCAGACTGTCGATATTCAAATCTTCGGGCGCAATGCCGTCCAATGCCGACAAAACGCCGCCCAGAACGTGATACTTCCCTTTAAAGAAAGAAACCCGTTCCATAGCCCACAAATCGGCAACATCCTGCACCACGCACAGCTGTTGTCCGTCTCTTTTTTCGGATGCGCAAATTGAACAGGGGCTTTCGGTATCAAAATTGCCGCAGATTTCGCAGGTTTGGACTTTGGCGGCCACTTCGTTTAACGATTCAATCAGCGGCAAAAGCAGATTTTCGCGCTTTTTTAACAACTGAAGGACAATCCGACGGGAAGAGCGGGTTCCCAGCGAGGGCAGTTTGGCAATCTGTTTTACCAGTTTTTCAATTTCTTTTCCAGCCACGGCGAATCCACCTTAAAAAGGAAGCTTTAAACCGCCCAAATTTAAGCCGCCGGTGACGTCTTTCATTCCGTCGGCCATAACCGTATCCACTTTGGCATGAGCCTCGTTGTAGGCGGCTAAAATGAGGTCTTCCAAAATATCGACTTCTTCCGGAACCAGTAGCGATTTGTCAATCTCGATTTTTTTGGCTTCAAATTTACCGTTCAGGGTTATTTTGACCAAACCTCCGCCGCTGGTGCCGGTAATTTCCTGCTGTGCCAGCTTTTCCTGAGCTTCTTCCATTTTTTTCTGCATCATTTGGGCTTGTTTCATAATTCCCTGAATGTTCATCATATTTAGTTTTCCTCATCATAAATAAGTTCATTGTTGTCACTGCCGAAATCGATTTCTTCGTCATCATCGGTTTCGGTTATTCTGCGGGTAGCGGTTTCAATTTTGGCTCCTTTGAACTCAGCCATAATCGCTTTGACCAGCGGATATTCCATAATATTACGTTTTTCTTCCTCTTCGGCAGCCCGTTCAAGGTCAGCCAGCGTAACGCCCAGAGCGCCGCGGCTCAATTCAATTTTCCAGGTCAGGCCGGTTGCTTCGGTTAAAATTTTGTGCAGATTTAAAATAAAATCGGGGTGAATTTTTTCCGACACCGTCATTTTAATAAAACCGTTGCTGAACTCGGAAACCGAAACATCGTTTTTCAGAGCATATTCGGCGAGAGGCATTTTCTTTTGTTCAAGATAATTGACCAAATCAGTCAGCCGGTCAAAAGCCTGAAATTTGGGCGTGTCGGAAAGTTCGGAGTCAGGCTCCGCAGCCGGAGCCGCCCTAAAAACCGGGGCAGGCGCCGAAGTTGCCGCTGCCGCCGGACGGGACAGACTTAAATTAGAGTTTTTTTTTACGTCGTTTAAAAGTTCATAAGGGGTCGGCAGACTGGCGGAATAAGCTATGCGAATCAGTATCATTTCCAGTGCGTCAATTTGAACCGGAGCTACCTGCAATTCGCCCAGACCCTTAATCATCATCTGCCACATTTTGGAAAGAACCGCAATCGAAACTTTTGCTCCCAGTCTTTGGCAAAGTTCTTTTTCGGCTTCGCTCAGAGAAGGATCATTCACAAAGCTGGGCACCAGCTTGGTTTTGGCCAGAAGATGAGTGATATTAATCAAATCTTGCAGCAGCGTTGTCGGATTAGCGCCGTTTTTATACTGCTCCTGCAGTTTGATAATCGTTTCCTTGGTATCGCCGAGCACCAGCTTTTCAAACAGTTCAAAAGTTTGGCTGCGGTCGGCCAGGCCGATCATTTCCTTAACAATATCGGTTTTAACGACGCCGGCACCGAGCGAAATGGCCTGATCAAGCAAAGACAGTCCATCGCGAGCCGAACCGTCGGCGGCTTTGGCAATCATATGCAGGGCTTCGTCCTCGGCTTTAAGATTTTCGGCGGCAACGATTTTGTTAAACAATTTGGTCAAATCTTCAATCGTCAGGCGCTGCAAATCAAAACGCTGACAACGGGAAAGCACGGTTACCGGAACTTTGCGGATTTCCGTGGTGGCGAAAATAAATTTAACATGAGCCGGCGGCTCTTCCAGCGTTTTCAACAATGCGTTGAAGGCGTTTTTAGAGAGCATGTGCACTTCGTCGATAATATAAATTTTATAACGCGCATTGGTCGGCTTGTAACGAACGCCGTCCAAAATCTCGCGGATATCGTCAACACCGGTGCGGGAGGCCGCATCAAGTTCCATAACGTCAATATGCCGCCCGGCTGCAATGGCTTTGCAGTTTTCACAAACGCCGCAGGGATGAATGGTCGGACCGCCTTTGCCGTCCAGCCCGGTGCAGTTCAGGGCTTTGGCAATCAGACGGGCGGTCGTTGTTTTGCCGACGCCGCGGATTCCGGTTAAAATGTAAGCATGATGCAATCGGTTGTTTTTAATGGCATTGGTCAGGGTTTGCACCAGGGCATCCTGTCCGAGCAGATCTTCAAAATTCTGCGGGCGGTACTTGCGGGCAAGTACGACATATTGATTATCTTTATTTTCTTCTTCAGCCATTAAAACATCTTCATTCAAAGTGGTGGAGGGCGAATGACCTTAACCGGTTTCGTTACGGCTGCTTCCTTCCGGACCTGACCGGGTTGGCGAAGGGTTAACCCATCGTCCTCCGTAAGAGTGATTTCCCTGCCTTGGGCCGGAAATCAAAAACTAGTTTAATATCGTCGATATTAAGCGATTTTTCAAGGGAAAAATCAATAATTAACACGCCGGCTTATTCCGGAACGACAATATTCAGCTTTTGCAGACCTTCACGGACAATTTCCTTTTCCTGCGCGGTCGGAATATAGTCAAGCGGCTGATTCTCCAGCCCCAGCGAACGTCCGTAAATCAGAGACTGCGCGGTAGATGTATCTTTGCCGAAAATCCGCGGCGCCTGGTAACCCGGTTCCAAAACAATGGCGCTGTTGCCGTCAAAAGGTTCCATCAGGTCAAACTTTTTGGGCGCTTCGTCGATGATCACATCACCGCCGGGACGAACTTCGACAATATCCAGGCTATGCTGGTTCTGTCCGTTATCAAGCAGCCGGAAAGCGCCGTTAATCCCGAGATAGCCGTCGGGATTGGTTATTGTTTCATTCAAATCGGCACCGGATTTTTTAGACAATGCAGCCGACAAAGCCACCGCATCATATCCCATTGAATAAAGGCTGCTGGGACGCTCACCGAAGAGATTGGCATATTTGTTGGCAAAATAGCTGCCGTGAGAACGGGAAAGTGCCGGATACCAGCTTCCGCGAAGTGCGGATTCCCGGTTGAGCGGCGTATTTTCCCAAACAGACGTACCGATGAACTTAACCTGCGGGGCATAAACGTCATAATAGCCGAACATTGCCACCGCCGCTTTTAAACCGGCACCGCTTTCGGGAATCAGCACCGTGTCAAAATCGACGTCACCGAGCGTATCGGTTTTATTCAAGCGGGCCAGAACTTTGGCGGCGTTGGCATCACCGGCATTAACCTTGGCTTTAAGACTGTTTTTCAGGTTTTGCAGGCGGCCGGTGCGGGCATTATAGTCTGACATTTGTTTGGTGATATCGGAAAAATCCGTGGTTCCGGGGGTATAAAAGCCGATGCGGGTAATTTTTACACCGTTTTTCTGGGCTGATTTAACCGCGGCACGGGCAACGGCAACACCGGTTTTATTATCGGGAATCAGCAGAGCAAAACGCGAACGTCCGTGATTGGCCGCGTAGGTCATTATGCGGTCAACTTGTTCGTCAACCATCAGTCCGAGCGTATAAATTCCGGGCTGCAGAACATTTGAACCGGTGTTGAAGGCAATAACCGGAACATTGCGTGAGCGGGCTTCTTCGGAAATGGCCTGAACCGAACTGCTTTTCAGCGGGCCGATCAGCAGGCGGCTGTTTTGGTTCAGCGCATTAACGGCGGCAACCTGAGCTCCCTCGGGCGTTCCTTTGGTATCGTAATATTGCAGGATAAGGTTAGGCTCGTTGACATCTTCGAGCGCCAGCATGGTGGCGTTTTTCAGTCCGTTTCCCTGTTTGGCGGCATTTCCGCTCAGCGGCAGCAGTACACCGACCCGAAAAGTTCCGTCATTGCCGAGGGTGACCTCACTGATTTCGGTGCTGGATCCTTCGGCCCCGCCCTGGGTGACAACCGTACTTTGGCAGCCGGCCAGAGCCAGAAAACCAAACAGAAAACTTATTTTTTTTAACACTTGCTTTTTATCCCAAAATAGAAAATCATATAACCTGAAACTAGCTTAAAATTTATTGAATGTAAAGCAAAGATAATGAAAAACGGATTATATGTCGTTGCAACCCCTATCGGCAATCTGGCCGATATTTCCGGCCGGGCGCTTGAAGTTTTGGCACAAGCTGACGTTATTGCCTGCGAAGATACCCGGGTGACCCGCAAATTGTTCGGCCTGTTGAATCTCAGTGCGGCCAAACCTTTTATTACCTATCAGGACCATAATGAAGAACAGCAGGCACAAAACCTGATTAACCTGATTCAGGAAGGAAAATCGCTGGCTCTGGTCAGCGATGCAGGTTCTCCCCTGATTTCCGACCCCGGTTATAAGCTCATCCGCAAATGCCGCGAGCAGCAGATAACCGTCCGGACCGTGCCGGGCTGCTGTGCGGTTATTTCCGCATTGCAGCTTTCGGGACTGCCGACCAACCGTTTTATGTTTGCCGGTTTCATTCCCAATAAAGATAAAGCCCGCAGCGATCTTTTCAATGAGTTAAAAAGTATTAATTCAACCCTGGTATTTTATGAAACGGCACCCCGGCTCATCAAAAGCCTGACGGTTGCTCAAGAGTTTTTCGGACAGCGGGAAATAGCCGTTGCACGGGAAATCACCAAGCTCTACGAAGAGTGCGTTAACGGAACAGCGGCCGAACTGGCAGCTCATTTTGAAGCGAATCCGCCCAAAGGAGAAATTGTTTTGATGGTTTCTCCGCCTCCGGAAAATGACAATCAACCGGTTAATCTGGAAGAACTGTTACGGCATCACCTGGCAGAAAAGCCGCTGAAAACCGCGGTTAAAGAGCTGGTTGAAGAATATAATCTGAACAAAAACGATGTTTATGCGCTGGCGCTGAAGATAAAGAATGAAAGCAAATAACGGCGGAAAAGCGGCGGAATTTTTGGCCCGCCTTTATCTCAGATGCAAAGGCTACCATATTATTGCCGCAAATGTCATTACCGGAAAAGGAACCAATGCCGGCGAGATTGATATTATTGCCCGACGGAGAAAACTCATTATTTTTGCAGAAGTAAAAAAACGCCGGACAATTGAAAAGGCTGCATATGCCATTTCTGCGCGACAGAAAGAGAGAATCAGACGCGGCGCCGAGACTTTTATCGCACGGCACCCGCAATATGCCGGTTTTCAATTTCGATTTGACGCCGTTTTAATCCGTTTCCCTTTTTCCGTCAGGCATTTGGAAAACGTCTGGTAAATCCGAAATCGGTTTTTCGGGTGAAAAATTACAACCTGAAAGATATAAATAAAAATATTCCAAAAAAGTATAAACAAGCACAGGAGCGGTTTAACGCTCTATTTTGTTACCTTTGCACCATTCTTTTCTTTTTTAACTTCAAGTTGTTTCCTTATTAAATTAAAATATGTAATTATATTATTCTACATATCTTACCATTAAGAAGGATGTTATGATGATTGTGACAAGTTCGGCGATTAAAAACGGTTATTTTGATGACAAATACGGCAAAAGAGGAAACGATACGGAAAAAAAGGTTCCGCTGCTTTCTTTTCCTTTTGAAATAGCTGAAGAACCGGAGGGAACGGTTTCTTATGCCTGGATTCTGGAAGACGAAGATGCCGTACCGGTGGCGGGATTTTCCTGGATACACTGGATGGCGGCCAATGTTCGCAAAAAATTTATACCCGAAGACTTCAGCCGCCAAAACAAAAATGTTATTCAGGGCGAAAACAGCTGGGGACTTATCGGTTACGGCGGAATGACACCGCCGAACACGACACACCGCTATGATTTGCACGTTTATGCGCTGGATACGACATTGGAACTGCAACAGGGATTTTCAATCGAAGACCTGTACCGGGCAATGGGCGAACATATTCTTGACAGCTTTACTCTGAGCGGAAAATATACCTGCTGAAAGGCTTAATCGAGACTGTTTTCAATCAGACGGTCAAGATTATCCCGTTCATGGACGTTATAACCGTCAAAATTCTCTTCGATTTTGGCGGCTTTTTTCTTGTTCGCCGCTTTCGACTTAACTTGCGGCTGAGCCAGTTTTTCAAACAAGTCTTCATTACCTTTTGACGGGGTTTCCTTTTCTTCTTCCGCATCGAAGGCTTTGTCTTTTTCGGCGGTGTCGTCATCTTTTTCATCACTCTTGCCGCCGACTTCTTTGGCTTTATTGCGAATCGTATCCAACGTCTCCCGCGGGATAAGGTTTTCTATCGGCTGGGCAAATTCGCCGGCTAACTGAAAATAGCGCGAGTTTTTGAAAGTTTCCGGCTGACGGTCTTTGGGCATAATCCAACTGATGAGAATATTGAGCAGAATAACCAGCAAAAAAGCGCGCATAATACCAAAAAACAATCCCAAAACCCGGTCAACCGAGCTTAATTTGCTGGAGCGCACCTTGCCGACGATGTTTCCGGTCAGCAGAATCCAGATAACCATAAACAAAATCAGAATAAAAATAGAGGTTACAACTCCGGCAATCATTCCGTTGGCGATATACTCCTTGGTTATCGGGGTGAAAACCGGCAGCAGATAGATAACGGCGGCAGAACCCAGCACCCAGCCGATAATCGACAGGACTTCCTTTATCAAACCGCGGCTGAGCGCAATCAGAGCCGACAGGCCGAGGATAATCAAAATGATGATATCAAGATTATTTAAGGGCTGAGACATTGTTTTATCCTAATTAAACCAATTGATTAAACGCTGGACATTGCCGATTTCATAGCAGGTCATATCCAGACTGTGTTTTTTTTCTTTGCTGTGGGTCGGCGGGGTAATTGCACTGCCGAAACCCAATTTAAATGCTTCTTTAAGGCGCGCATTCGGCTGCGAAACCGCCCGGATTTCACCGGACAGTCCGATTTCGCCGAAAATAACGGTATCCGCCGGCAAAGGCTTGTTGGTCAGCGAAGAAATAACGGCCATAGCTACCGCCAGATCCGCCGCCGGTTCGGATATTTTCAAACCGCCGGCAATATTCAAATAAATGTCCTGCGAGCTTAAATTCATGCCGCAGCGAGCTTCCAAAACAGCCAGAACCATGGCCAGACGGTTGGAATCCCAGCCGACGACCGCGCGTTTGGGGCTGGCATAGCTGGTAGGACTGACCAGCGCCTGAATTTCCACCAATACCGGGCGGGAACCCTCAATACCGGCAAATACGCAGGAACCGGAAATGTTTCCCTGCCGCTCGGCCAAAAACAAGGCGGAAGGGTTTTCAACTTCAACCAATCCCTGATCCTGCATTTCAAAAACACCGATTTCATCAGTCGCGCCGTAACGGTTTTTAACCGCCCGCAAAATGCGAAAATGGTGGCCGCGTTCTCCTTCAAAATAAAGTACGGTATCCACCATGTGTTCAAGGACGCGCGGACCGGCGATTGCTCCCTGTTTGGTGACATGGCCGACCAGAAAGAGAGCAAATCCTTTCTTTTTGGCCAATTTAATCAATTCATAAGCGCAGGCCCGAACCTGAGAGACACTGCCCGGCGTGGATTCAACTTCTTCCAGGTACATCGTTTGAATGGAGTCAATAATAACCACCGCGGCATTTGATTTTTCAAGCGTGGCGATGATATCTTTCACATCGGTGGCACTGGTCAGTTTGACCGGAGACTGTTCCAGCTGCAGGCGTTTGGCGCGGATACGCACCTGATCAATCGCTTCCTCTCCCGAAATATAGTAGCATTCGGGATGGGACGGCAGATTGGCAATGCTGGCACAGGCCTGAAGCAACAAAGTCGATTTGCCGATGCCGGGGTCGCCGCCGACCAAAATGGCCGAACCGGGAACCAGCCCGCCGCCGCAAACACGGTCTAATTCTTTAATATTGGTAACCAGGCGGGTTAAAGCTTCCTGCGAGCCGCTGAGCGGAACAAATTCAAGCAGACGCCCTTTTCTTTTAGGCGCAATATTGGAGAACCCTTCTCCGCCCGATTTTTCCTCAACGATGGTATTCCATTCGCCGCAGGCATCGCATTTTCCCTGCCATTTGGGATAAACCGCTCCGCAGCTTTGACAAACAAACTCGCTTGCGCCTTTTTTAGCCATAACTAAACCTCGACTTTAATCGGCCCCTGTGAACATCCGTTAATAAACTGGCGGACATAAGGATTGTCGGTTTTATCCATTTCCTTGACCGTTCCCTGCCAGATGATTTTTCCCTTGTAGAGCATGGCGATTTTATCGGCAATTTTACGCGCCGAAGCCATATCGTGGGTAATTGTCAGCGCGGTGGCGCCCAAACCTTTGACCGATTCAATAATCAGATCGTTGATGACGTCAGACATAATCGGGTCAAGCCCGGTGGTCGGTTCATCGAAAAAGATGATTTCCGGTTTGGTGGCAATGGCACGGGCCAAACCGACGCGCTTCTGCATACCGCCGGAAAGTTCCGACGGCGACAAATCAGCCACGTCCGGTGCCAGTCCGACCTGACGCAAAACTCTTATCGCTTCGTTTTTAGCTTGTTTTTTCGGCATATTTTGATTTTCAATCAGGCCGAAAGCAACATTTTGCCAAACGCTCAAACTGTCAAACAAAGCACCGCCCTGAAACAGCATTCCCATTTTGGTATGCATGGCTTCAACCTGTTTGCGCGGAGCTCCGACAACTTCTTCCTCATCAACCTTGATTGAGCCGCTGTCAGCGTTGAGCAGTCCCTGAATACATTTAATCAACACTGATTTTCCGGTACCGGATCCGCCGATAACCACCAGAGATTCCCCGCGTTTGACATCCAAATCAATGCCGTCAAGGACGACCTTTTTACCAAAAGCCTTGGAGAGATTGCGAATTTCAATCTTATTCTCGTTCATTGTTATTTTTCCTCCGAATTATTTGGTAAAGAACATACCGGTAATGATATAGTTGAAAATCAAAATCAGAATTGACGAAGCAACCACGGCATTGGTTGTCGCCTCGCCGACACCCTGAGCGCCGCCTTTTGACTTATAACCGTTGTAGCAGCCCATCAAAGCAATGATAAAACCGAATACGGCCCCTTTGGTGACACCGGTAATAATATCAATCGACTGCAGTTCATTGATGGTCGAATTGATGTAGTTGGCAGGATTAAAACCAAGCTGATAAATTGAAACGACGTAACCGCCGAAAATGCCGATGACGTCACCGATTAAAACCAGCAGCGGCAAAACAATCAAACCGGCCAGCAAACGCGGAGCAACCAGATATTTGAAAGGATTGGTTGACAGAGTAACCAAAGCGTCAATCTGTTCGGTAACGCGCATGGTTCCGATTTCGGCAGCCATGGCCGCACCGATACGCCCGGCAACCATTAAACCGCAGAAAACCGGCGCCAATTCACGGGTGACGGAAATCAAAACAACCTGAGCAACCGCACTTTCGGCACCGAAGCTGGAAAAGCCCGAATAAGTCTGGAGGGCAATGACCATACCGGCAAAAATGGTGGTTAAAGCGACAACCGGCAATGAATAGAAACCGATATCCAAAAACTGCCGGCCGACCAGACGCAGATAAAACGGCGGCGTGACCGTGTTATATAATGACTGGGCGATAAACAGCGACAGCTGACCGAGCCGGGAGACAAAAGTCACCAGCGGTTTACCGAGTTTGCGTAAAAAATTTTCAATGATATTTCCCAACATTGGCTTTTCTTTCATGGATTAATCTAAATTTGGGCTTATCTTAAAACGTCTGCCCTTAAAAAGCAACAAGCTTATGAGTTTTCATCACAAGCCAGCTTTAATTTATAAACGGCAGACATTTCAAACGGATACAGTTTGATTTTTTTGATTTTTACGCCGCAGAGTTCGGCGGTTTCCGACTGCGGCAGGCGTTCAGTCGCGGCCGGGTTTTCAACCAGTTCGACCAGCAGGGAAACTTCGGTTTTCTCCTGCGGCGGAAGCTTTATTATCCCGATGCCGCGGACCTCAAGCAAACCTTTAATTTCCGCCGGACAACAGGCAATCAGTTTATTCTTTTCAAAGATAATGTCCGTTCGATCGTCGGCGACCAAAACCGCCCCCTGCCCTTTTATCATCCGCAAAGCCAAATCAGATTTTCCGCTTCCGGAAGAACCGGTCAACAATATTCCTTTTGACCCGAGAGCTATGCATGTGGCGTGAATATTAATCATTCCCTGCTTTCACATCATTAAAACGGGAGAGGCGGCGGTTGTCGGCACAATCCAAAGTCAGCCGGCGGCCATTGTTTTCCGGCGCAATATTTATTTTCAGCGCCTGGCGGGGCAGATAGCCGCCCATCTTTTCAGGCCATTCAATCAGGCAAACACCGCCGTAGATCGCTTCTTCAATATTCAGTTCAAACACTTCTTCCGGCGATTTCAGACGGTAAAGATCATAATGGTAAATTTCAAATTCGGGTGCGTCATAAGTTTGCAGCAGGGTAAAGGTGGGGCTGGGAACTTCTTCGGCTCCGGTTAAAGCCTGAATAAAAGCCCGGGCAAAAACTGATTTTCCCATTCCCAGGGTTCCGTATAAGGCAAACACATCGCCGCTTTGCGCTCTTGAGGCGATCTGAGCCGCCAAACGAGCCGTTGTCTCTTCGTCGGAAGAAAAAAATTCAAGCATTATTTCACAGCCCTAAAAAGTTTTCACGGCGTTTTTTGGGTTTGATTACCTTAATTTTCGGTTTTTGAGCCTGCAATGCCCGCCAATCCCAAGGTTTATAGAATTTTCCCTGCCAAAGGCCGTTGCCGTTCAGCTGCGCCTGTTGCTCATAAGGAACATAGATATCGGTATATTTTGTGTATGCTACAGCCCAACCGGCGTTAACCAATGCGGCACCGAGGTCATATTCGCCAAGTGCGCAGGTACCGACCATATTGCCTTTTTTATCCTGCTGCATAATCCGACAGTCAAGCGGATTATCGCCTATCCAGCCTTTAAGCCAGAGCGCAGCCTGGCGGCCGCAGTTGTAAGAACGTCCGGTTTTGTCGGCACAAGTCTGATTGGCTTCCGGCGCGTCAATTCCGTAAAGCTTAAAATAACGTCCCTGAATTTGCAGCGTATCGCCGTTTATAACCCGGGCAGGGCTGGTGAAAGACGGCAAAGCCTGAGGATTGAATCCCTGGTCATTCCGGGCTTGCCCCGCACCGCCGAGAGAACTCATAAACTGCTGGAAAGCGTTTCCCTGTGCCGGCTGAGAAGGCTGCTGCCGCTGATAAGCATTTTCTCCGATGCCGGTATCAAAATTTTCATCAAGCGCCGGAGCATACTCGCCGTCGTCAAGCATCGGCTGACCGCCGTTTTGCTGCTGGGCCGACATCATTGCCTGCTGCTGGCGGCCGAGAAAAGTCTGCAAACTTTGGCCAACGCCGCCAATGCCGTTGTTAAAAGCGCCGATGGCATATAAAATGAAGACGATAATTCCGATGACTACCAAAAATGAAGGCAGGCAGCCCATGGCACGCCATGCCATTTTGGTAAAAATGTAGAGTGCGACCAAACCGATAATCAGTCCGACAAAACCGCCACCCTGCAGAATTAAGCTGCTGCTTTGGGTGCCGCTGCCGCCGACAAGAATTAAAACCAAAGCGCCAAGACCCAGTAAAAATTTTTTAAGAAAGAGCATCTCTACATTTCCTCTGGTTAAACCTGATGTTTATTAGAACACATCTTCTGCACAAAATCCATTTAATTTTTTATAACGTTTTTTGGTAAAGATATAGTTACCCGTTAAAAAAATTTACCGGCAAACCTGCTTTTTATCCTTCGTTGATTTTAAGGCCTGTTTTTTGACTCTGAAGCGTCTTTTGCCTCTGTGACGGATGTTTTATCAAAAAAAATGAAATCAGTATCTGTACGGGCAAATTTTGAACAGTGTTTTTTTGTCTTGTAAAAAAAGGGCAGAAAACTGCCCTTTATAAATATTTTTATTGAAAAATCAATAATTTATCAATTAATCAATTACTTTAATCGTAAATTTTCCCCCGGAAGTCGCGGATGAATCCTCCGATGCCGGCATCTGATTGGTGCCGAGGTTAGGTTTTTCACCCTGACGTTTCTGCTCGAGGATATCAATAATCATATCCAGCTCGGCAGGAGAGGCGTATTGCAAAACAACTTTTCCGCCGCCTTGTTTGCTGGGAGAGATTTTGATGCGCAGTCCGAGATTCTTATTCAGGTCTTTTTCAATATCGGCCAAATCAGAATCTTTTTCTTTTTTCGGCGCTGCTTCTTTGGGGCCGCTTTTTTGTTTGGCGACCAATTCTTCAACTTGCCGCACGCTCAGGTCTTTGGCAACAATTTGCAGTGCCAAAGTTTCGGCATTTTCCAAGCCAACCAAAGCCCGGGCATGCCCTGCACTCAATTTGCCTTCTTTTACCAGTTGCTGAACGCTTTCCGGAAGATTAAGCAAACGCAGGGTATTTGCAATATGGCTGCGCGATTTGCCGATGATCTGCGACAAAGCTTCCTGTGTGTGGGAAAATTCGTCAATCAGACGCTGCAAACCTTCAGCCTCTTCAATGGCCGAGAGATTTTCTCTCAATAAGTTTTCCACCAAGGCCACTTCAAGGACTTCCTTATCGGAAAGATCCTTTTCAATGACGGGAACTTTATCAAGCCCGGCCAGTTTGGATGCCCGCCAACGGCGTTCACCCGCAATAATTTCAAAACCTATTCCGTCTCGGCGAACCAACAGCGGCTGCAATACACCTTTTTCTTTGATTGATTCAGCCAGAGACTGCAAAGCTTCCTGATCAAATTCCGTCCGGGGCTGAAATTTGCCCGGTTTAATCAAATCAATATCAACCAAATTGGCGGTTGCCGGAGCAGGGGCGAGGGAACTTAAATCTTCAACATTGTCCAAATCCAAATCATCTTCACCGAGAAGAGCGCCCAATCCGCGACCGAGACTTTTACGTTTGTGATTGTGGCTGTCGGCGGAATCGCTGTTATTCAACATTTTATCGATTTCATTTTCTAACATGCCAACAATTCCTTCTCTCTTTTCAGAACTTCACCGGTCAGGCTGATATAGGCCTGAGAGCCCGGACATTTAAAATCATAAATCAAAACAGGCTTGCCGTGTGACGGCGCTTCGGAAATGCGGACATTCCGCGGAATGACGGTTTGATATACCTTTTTGCCGAAAAAGCTGCGCACGTCATCTTCAACCATCTGGGTCAGATTGTTGCGTTTGTCATACATTGTGAGGACAACACCCTGCAATTCAAGCTTCGGATTAAATTTCTTTTTAATCTGGTTGATGTTGCGAATTAAATCGGTGATACCTTCAAGCGCCAGAAATTCACATTGCAGCGGAACGATTACGGCGTCGGCAGCAACTAACGCATTGATTGTTACCAGGCTCAAAGAAGGCGGACAGTCAATCAAAATATAATCGTAATTGACGGCATCTTTAAATAAAGCTTTTTTCAATGCAAATTCACGGTTTTCAATTTCAACCAGCTCAACTTCGGCTCCGGCCAAATCAGGTGACGACGGAACCAGAGAAAAATTCGGAATCTCCGTCCAAACAACGGCTTCAGAGATTCTTTTTTCTCCGAGCAGCACTTCATAGGAAGAGGCCATTCTTCCGCTTTTATTAATACCCATGGAAGTTGTCGCATTTCCCTGCGGATCCAGGTCAACGACCAGAACTTTCTTTCCGGCAGCAGCCATGGCTGTTGCAACATTGACCGTTGTTGTCGTTTTTCCAACACCGCCTTTGCGGTTGGCAATGGCAATAATTCTTGGCATTATTTAACTCCCTTGCGTTTATTTAAATGTGAAATGATTAAGATGACGCCTTCGTCGCTTTGGCTGCTGGGAATAATCCGGCAGTCAAAATCCCAGTGTTTTTTTGCTTCAGCGATTTCTTCGGCATGTTTTTTTCCTTTGGGAAAAATACATACTGTATGAGACCCGCAAAAACGACTGGCATAATTTAACAGGTTATCAAGAGCCGTCAGGGCGCGTGATGTAATAACATCAACTTTTTCGGCCGGCAGTTCTTCGATTCTCTTATTATAAATATTAACCTTGGTTCCGGTTAACTCAGCCACGTGCTTTAAATACAGTGTCTTTTTTCCAATGCTTTCTATCAGACTAACTTTTAAATACGGTGTTTTTTCCATCGCCATTATAGCCAGAACCATTCCGGGAAATCCGGCTCCAGAGCCCAGATCGTATAAGGTTCTCGCATTAGAGGGAATGTACTGAAAAAGCTGCATTGAATCGAGAAAATGACGATTCCAGCCGTCGGCTAAAGATGATGAACTGACCAAATTAAACTTATTCTGCCATTCATTTAAAGAGGCTTCATAAGTTTTTAATTTGTCAATTGTTTCACGTGAAACATCATATGTGGTCGTATTTTTTTCCATAAGAAATTTATATAATTTTTACAAAAAATTTAAAACAATAAAAAGGCAGTTATAAACACCTTATTTAAATATTTTAAAATATATTTTAAATTCAACAAATTAGAACGACAGCCTGACTCAATATATCAAGATTTTTATTTCTTTTAAATACACTGTTTGGTTATAAAAAAAACAAAAAGGCTGATAAATCTATCTGCCTGAGGAGCGGAATATGATTAAAACAGATTAAACGACAATGTTATTCATTTCTGATGTTCAGAAGTTGATAAATATCACAGTCACATTTGACCTCAAAATAAAGGCGCAGATTTTCAGCACAGCTAAAATGGGTTGTTAAAAATTCTTCCTGTACCGGATACCTTTCGGCCAAAGATCGGCAACGATACTGTAAAGAACAGTTTTTACCCCGATCATTCATCATATCTGCCAATTGCAGAAGTTTATCGTAATCATCATATTCAATGTCTGAAATATAATTTTTGCAATGTAAGATATCCTGTCGTGCCTGAGGATATAACTCAGGATTAAAATCTTTATTCAGAAAACAATGTGTAACCGAGATGCGGCCGATTTCGTCCCAACCTTGCTTTTTCATTAACTGATAGCCGGTCCAGCCATGAAAAACATTTTCACTTTTTTCATCTTTAATGCGACCGCAATCGTGCAGCAATCCTGACAGATAAGCCCTTTCCGAGTTTAAATACGGTGTTTGAGAAGCTATTTTAGCCGCAATGTCGGCTACTGAAAAACAATGAGCCCGAAACTCTTTTTCCCATTCCGGACGAAAAGGGAAGGGACTGCGGTTGCGTTCGGCAATTACATATTCAAAGAAGGCTAAGGCTTCTTGTTTTGACGGCAAAGACATGCTTAATCCACTCCCAAAAGCTTATAAATATCGCAGCCGCATCTTTTATCAAAGTACTTTTTTAGTTTTAATGCTTCGCGATATTTCTTTTTTACCAGCAAAGGAGGAATTTTGTAATTGTTGCGGATGTTAAAAATTCTTTGCTTAATATTCAGCGTTACGCCGACGGATAAACGGTCACATAATTGTATCAAACGGTCATAATCATCAAAAGGAACTTCCTGCAACAGTTTTTTACATTTACGCATTTCAGACGGATTATAGCCGGCATATTCCTTTAAGTTAAGTTCCTGTTCATAAAAAGTGTGGGTCAGGGATATTCTGGCCAATTCATCATATCCCAGTTTGCGTAAATATTTATACCCCTCCAGTCCATGGAATTTATCGGACATTTCATCGTTATAAACCAGTTTGCCGAAATCATGAAATAACCCCATAATATAGGCTTTTTCACCGTCTATCTCAGGCAATCGGGAAGCAATCATCTGAGCGGCTACCGCGACCATGGCGGCGTGAATGCGTTCTCCTTTAGAACGTCCCAGTTCGAAACGCGATGATTCCGCACAGCGTTTACGCATGGTTTCTTCATAAAGTTTTAAAGCTTGCTGCATGGTCGGCATCGTCATGGGTTTTACCTTTTTACATAACTGAGCACGGCGGTAACGGCGGCAGGCGTCACTCCGGGTATTCGTGATGCTTCTCCGATTGTCGCCGGGCGGACTTTAGACAGCTTTTGTACCATCTCCCGCGATAAACCGCCGATGAGAGCATAATCAATGTCTTCTTTGATTTTAAGTTTTTCGTCTTTTTGAAATACATCAATATCTGCCTGTTGGCGTTTCAGATAACCGGCATATTTGGCTTCAATTTCGATTGCTTCGTAAACGTCATCGGGCATTGTCTGCAATTCCGGCCATATTTGCGTTATTGTTTCACGTGAAACACCGTCATAAGACATGACGTTAAAAGCGCTTCTTTTCGTTCCGTCACGTTTCGTCTTTACGCCGAATTTATCCAACTCGTTCGGGTTGACAATCAATTTTTCACAAAGCTGACGATAATGATTTATCTGCTCATATTTGGCTTTAAATACAGTGTATCTATTTTTCCCGACGCAACCGATTTGATAGCCCAGTTCAGTTAAACGCGCATCGGCATTATCCGCACGCAACAACAGGCGATATTCGGAGCGGGAAGTAAACATACGATAAGGTTCGTCAACGCCCTTGGTAATTAAATCGTCAATCATTACGCCGATATAGGCCTGACTGCGATCAATCACAAATTCACGCCCTTTTCCTTCGGCATACAGCGCTGCATTAACACCGGCCAACAGTCCTTGCGCGGCAGCTTCTTCATAACCGGTCGTTCCGTTTATCTGTCCTGCCAGGTAAAGACCGGGAATCTTTTTAACTGCAAGTGTTCGGTTGAGTTCCTGCGGATCAACAAAGTCATATTCAATTGCATAAGCGTAACGGAGAATTTCAACATCTTCCAGCCCTTCAATTGTATGAATAAACTGTTCTTGAACATCTGCGGGAAGAGACGTTGAAATGCCGTTCGGATAAACAACATCAGTATTCAGACCTTCGGGTTCCAAAAAAATCTGATGACTGGTGCGGTCGGCAAATTTTACCAGTTTGTCTTCAATACTGGGACAATAGCGCGGGCCGATGCCGGTAATTAAACCGGAAAACAAAGCACATTTGGAAAAATTATCGCGAATAATCCGATGCGTGTTTTCATTGGTATGAGTAATAAAACACTGTATCTGCGGATTGGTAATTTTTTCCGTCAGATAAGAAAAAGGCTGCGGCGGGTTATCACCATCCTGAGAAGACAATTTTTCCCAATGAATTGTTTTGCCGTTCAGACGGGCAGGGGTACCGGTTTTTAAACGCCCGACATTCAGCCCTTTCTGTTTTAAATACGGCGTTATACCCGTACAAGTGACATCACCGATACGTCCGCCGACGGAAGTTTTATGACCGACAAACATCACGCCGTTCAAAAAAGTTCCGGAAGTAAGAACAACCGCTTTTGCGGTTATTTGTGTTCCGTCGGCCAAAATAACACCGGATATTCTCACATCATCAAAAAGCAAGCCTTCGACCGGAGCTTCTATCAGCGTCAGGCTGGATTGTTCCCGCAGCGCGGCAAGCATATATTTTTTATAAAGTTCGCGGTCAGCCTGAGCGCGCGGGCCGCGAACAGCCGGACCTTTAGACTGGTTTAACATACGAAACTGTATGCCTGCCTTATCAATAACCCGTCCCATCAAACCGTCCAGCGCATCAATTTCACGTACAAGATGCCCTTTACCCAGACCGCCGATGGCCGGATTACATGACATTTCGCCTATTGTGGCAATTTTATGGGTGATCAAAGCCGTTTTGGCTCCGATACGGGCTGCTGCGGCACAAGCTTCACAACCGGCATGGCCGCCGCCGACAACAATTACATCAAACTCCTGATCCGTTTTCATTTATTCAGCCTTAACATTATTTGTTCCGAAGACGGGACAAACTTCTACTTATCGGATACTAGCATAAAAAACGTTAGCAAGCCGTTAATAGCTTCTCCCATTTAAAAGCGTAAAACCTGCCGCTGAAGGGCAGGTTTTATAAAACGGAAGAAACTTCAGATTACATTGTTTCTGATGCAGAACTGCCAGAAAGTATAAATTTCACTTCGTTCTATAATATAAGGGCAGTAAACACAGGCAGAAAAAATATCCAGGCTCCAAAGATAATTTTTATAGGGTTTCTGTTCGCCGGCATGCTGACGAAGGTAAGAAATCAGACCACTAACGGCGTGGCCCAACGCTTCCTGCTCACTGCGAAGCTTTTCATCTTCGTAGTAATAAGAGATTCCCAATTCCTCCGATTTTCTTACTAACTTGGCAAATTTTTCGTGGATTGCCTGATAATGCCCTTCCATCGGCTGTTGAAGGGCCATCTCGGTTAAAACACAGACATGCTTCTTAATCAAAAATTCAAGTCCGTCAGAATAATTCTTTTTCATAATGACAAGTTTTTAGCGTTAATAATAAATGATTAAGCCGATATTACTCAATCGGGCTTTAGAAAGCAAGCATAATTTGTCAAAAAATCCGGCTAATTATTTACCGATACAAAATGACCCGAAAATTTTATCGAGAATGTCATCTACCTCAATCCGTCCGGTGATTTTCCCCAAAGCGCGGGCAGCCAGGCGAACATCTTCGGCAGCCAATTCAATTTCTTTTCGCAGTGTAAAAGTTTCCAACGCTTCTACAGTTTCTTTCAAAGCTTCACGGTAACGGGCACGGGTTATCAGCAAATTTGAATTAGAGGTAAAGCGGTTTTCAATCCGTTCGGTAATGGCCTGAAGCAGCTGCTCCAATCCCTGACGAGGTTTAGCGGCTATGGTCAGACAGCCTTCCTGTCGCAGCGAAGAAATCCTTTCTGCCGACAAGCGGTCGGTTTTATTGGCAACCAAAAGCATTTTACCGGAAATTGTTTTTTTCAGATTATCAAAGATATGAACAGTGTCTTGTGATGCATCGAACAAACATATCACAAGGTCGGCTTCGTTAATTTTATGGTAAGCAATTTCTATGCCTTTCTTTTCAATGGCATCTTCTACTTCACGCAGACCGGCAGTGTCGGTAAACATAACCGGATAACCTTTCAAATCCAGGTGAACATCAACCGCATCGCGGGTGGTTCCGGCAATATCGGAAACGATGGCCGCTTCACGATTAACAACAGCATTCAGCAAACTTGATTTACCGGCATTCGGCGGGCCGACAATAACAACGCGAAAACCTTCGCGCAGCCTTTCGCCGATAGTGTCGCCGGACAGATGTGCTTTAATTGCTTCCTTGAGTTTAAATACAGTGTCTTCAAGTTTAAATACGGTGTCTTCCGGAATTTCTTCGTCGGGAAAATCAATATAAGCTTCCAGATGAGCCATCACGGTTAAAAGTTCTTCCCGCCAGCTTTCATAAAGGTTTTTTAAGCCGCCTTCCATCTGCCGCATGGCATATTTCTGCTGTTCAGCGGTTTCGGCATCTATCAGATCGGCTAATCCCTCGGCCTGAGTCAAATCCATTTTGCCGTTGTAAAAAGCCCGTTTGGAATATTCTCCGGGTTCAGCCATGCGGAAACCTTCCAATCGTGACAAAGATGAAAGGACTCCGGAAATTACGGCTTTGGAGCCGTGAATCTGCAATTCAACGATATCTTCCCCGGTGAACGAATGAGGCGCCTTAAAATACAGCAAAAGACACTTATCCAGTACCTGTTTCTCGGGAACAGACAACAAATCGGTAAAATAGGCATAGCGGGGTTTGATGCCCGAAGGCGAAAGGCGGGTCATTTGCCCAATAATCTGAAAAGCCCGATCGCCTGATATGCGGATGACGGCGACGCCCGATTTGCCGAAAACGGTTGAGAGTGCATAAATGGTCTGATTATCCATTTTATATTCCTGTCTGTAACTTAAAACCGGTTTAAGTATAATCGGAAAAGGTAAAAATACGATAAAAAAACACTAATTTAAATAAAGGCCTAAATTCGGCTTTCAGAGAGGTTTTTTACTTTTGCTTAAGTGTTTCCCTATAAAGTAGGTAAAATTCGTTTGTGCGAGCTTCCTGCGGACTCGTTATTTTTCTACCGAAGGTGTTAATTATGGATGAATGTTCTAAAAAACTGATTATCTGGGACTTTGACGGCGTGATGGCCGACACGGAAAAACTCTGGCTGGAAAACCGCCGGCAAATGATTAACGAAAAATTCGGACTTAACTGGGATTTTGATACAACCAACAAACATTTGGGCGGAATGAGCGATAAAACCAAACGTCTGAATATGGATAAGCTGGGATTGACAACCGATGACGAATTCTGGAAAGAGAGCATGGCGCGCGATATGGCCGTAATGGCAAAGGGTTTTGAAGCAACTCCCGGAACAGAAGATATTCTCAACTGTCGAGAAATCAAACAATGTGTAGCAACCGGCGGAATTTATTCCAAAAGCGTCGAAAAGCTGAAAACAATCGGTTTTTGGGGAAAATACATTAATGATACAAATCTGTTCACTGCCGATATGGTAGAACACGGAAAACCGGAACCGGAGCTGTTTCTGCTGGCAGCGGCGAAAATGGGAGAGCTTCCCGAAACCTGCGTGGTGATAGAAGATTCTCTGGCCGGAATGACTGCCGGACTGCGTGCAGGAATGACGGTCATTGCCTATATCGGTTGTGAGATGAATAACAATCCGGAAAATATTAAAAATATCCGCGCTTTGGGAGTTAAACACATTTTCAGCACCATGGCCGAAATTAAAGATTTTTTAGGAATATGCAAATATAGGTTTGACAAAATATAGCGAAAAAGGCATACTTATTCAAAATTTTATCATTTTTAAATTTTTATGTTATGAAACCTGAAAAATTTATTAATCTGCTGGTCTTCTTGGTTGCGACCGGCATGTTGGTTTGGGGTATCTGCGGCAATGCCGGCTGGAAGCTCCTGGGTGCAAATCTTTTAACCGCAGTTTTCTTTATGTTTCTTTATCGTAAAGACGACAATCATCCCGGCGTTTTTTCCTTTGCCGTCAGGTATGCGGCACTGGCTTTGGCTTTTGCCAATGCAAGGATTATGACCGGAATTGCGCACGGAAATCTGCTGTTGCTGTTTGTGTTGGCTGCGGTGTATTGCCTGATTGACGCTTGTTTGCCCGTTTTGGCTTATCAATGCGGTTTTCGGTGCAGTTCCAAACCGGTTATTCCCGACAGAACGGTCATTCTGTTTGTGTTAAGCACTTTTTTATTTGCCGCTTTAGACAAGCCGTAGATACAATAATTAAACGTAAACCCCGGATAAAATCCGGGGTTTTGTTTTAGCTGTTCATGGTATTGAAGAAATCCTGATTGTCTTTGCTTTGTTTGAGCTTTTCAAGCAAAAACTCCATACCGTCCGTCATTCCCATCTGCATCAGCACACGGCGCAGAACCCACATTTTGGACAAGGTGGCCTTGTCAACCAGCAGTTCTTCCTTACGGGTGCCGGAGCGGGTAATATCAATCGTCGGGAAGAGGCGTTTATCGGTCAGTTTTCGATCAAGAATGATTTCTGAGTTGCCGGTTCCTTTGAATTCTTCAAAGATAACTTCGTCCATGCGGGAACCGGTATCAATCAGAGCCGTGGCGATAATGGTCAGCGATCCGCCTTCTTCAACATTGCGGGCTGCACCGAGAATGCGTTTCGGCCGCTGGAGAGCATTTGCATCGACACCGCCGGTCAAAACCTTGCCGGAAGAAGGGATTACCGTATTGTAAGCGCGACCCAAACGGGTAATCGAATCGAGCAGAATGACAACGTCTTTTTTATTTTCAACCAGGCGTTTGGCTTTTTCAATCACCATTTCGGCAACCTGAACATGGCGCGAAGCCGGTTCATCAAAGGTAGAAGAAATTACTTCACCTTTCACCGAACGGGTCATATCGGTTACTTCCTCGGGACGTTCGTCAATCAAAAGCACCATCAGATAGGCTTCAGGATGATTGGCGGCAATCGCATGGGCAATATTCTGCAGCATTACGGTTTTACCTGTGCGCGGCGGAGCAACAATCAGTCCGCGCTGGCCTTTGCCCTGCGGTGAAATCAAATCAATCACGCGGCAGGTATAGTCTTTGTCGCCGCAGATGATATCAAAATTAAGCTTTTCCGTCGGATAAAGCGGCGTCAGGTTGTCAAAATTAACCCTAAGTTTTGATTTTTCGGGATCGTCAAAATTAATGGCGTTAATCTTGGTTAAGGCAAAATAACGTTCATTGTCTTTCGGACCGCGAATTTCGCCTTCAACAGTATCGCCGGTGCGCAGGCCAAATTTTTTAACCTGGGAAGGCGAAACATATATGTCATCAGGGCCGGCAAGATAGTTTGATTCGGCGGAACGGAGAAAACCGAAACCGTCCGGCATGACTTCAATTGTGCCTTCGCCGTAGATAATTTTATCGTCATCGGCGAGTTTTTTTAGAATAGCAAACATCAAATCCTGTTTGCGCATGGATGAAGCATCTTCAATCCCTAAATCTTCAGCCTGAGTTAACAACTCGGTAGGAGACTTTTGTTTGAGCTCTTTTAAATTCATGGGAACCTTAAATATGTAGGATATTGTCAAAACAGAAATAAGAACTATATGATATAGTATAAGTTTATATATGCTTTAAATCGAAAACTGTCAAATAAAGATTGGATATTTTTTCAGGGCAGATTTATGCACATTCCGACCTGCCAATTTAAAATTTAAAAAATTATGTAGTAGATTGTATATGCCTGTGACTCTTGTGGATAAATTTTGAGCCACAGAGTTATCCAGAAGTTAACAGTTTGTTAATAAAGCTGTTAACCGAAAATAAACAATCGTTAACGAATCGTTAAAACTTTTCCGGACTCAAAATGTAAACTGCAAAATTAAGTTTTTGTTAATAACTTTTTTATCCACCGGCCGGGGATGAAAAAGCTGCTTGTGCGTAAGTCAGTATATTAGATTTTACTTTATGGTGATTACTTTGTATAAATTGGAAAAAGGGCTGAGTTATACACAGGAAAAGCCTGATTTGTTGATAAGTGAGTCAAACCTTTGATTTGAGGATTTTTTATGAAGCTTGCAGCCATTACCGGTTCAATCGGGTGCGGAAAAACAACCCTTTCCAAAATTGTCCGCCGTCTGGGATATGTTGTTTATGATATCGACGGTTGGGTTCGCCGTTTGTATTATCAAAAGGATTTTATCAAGGTTATTGCGGCACATTTTCCGGAAGTTATGGAAGGGGAAAAGGTCAACAAACGGAAATTGAGAAATCTGGTTTTCGGGGATAATGCCCGGTTGAAAGTTTTGGAAAGCCTGATTCATCCTTTTTTGAAGCAGACTCTGATGAATGTCCGCCGTCGAAATGCCCGCCGGGCTGATTTGTTTTTTATGGATGTTGCCCTGTTGTTCGAAATGGGTTGGGATAAATACTGCGATTATATCGTGGTGGCTGATGTTGATTATGAGACGCAAAAAATGAGAGTTATGCGGCGGGATAACATTTCAGCAGCGGATTTTGACAAGATTAACCGGATTCAGATGGACAATGCGGCCAAAAAAGTTTTGGCCGATGTGATTATTAATACGGATAAGCCGATTAATCTGCTGAAGGTTGAGCTGCTGGCGATGATTGAAGAAATAGAGGAATGCTGAGATGGTCAGAGAGATAGTATTCGATACGGAAACAACGGGTTTTAATGTCAATGAAGGAGACCGTCTGGTAGAAATCGGCGCGGTGGAACTGATTAACCATATTCCGACCGGGGTTACTTACCACCAATATATAAACCCTGAGAGGGAAGTTCCGGAAGATGCTTTCAAAGTTCACGGTTTGAGTTATGATTTTTTGAAAGATTATCCGACTTTTCGCCAGGTTGCGGATGAGTGGCTTGAGTTTGTCGGTGATGCCGTTCTGGTAGCGCACAACGCTTCATTCGATATCGGCTTTTTGAACGGTCAGCTGAAAGAACTGGACAAGCCTTTGTTCACCTGGGACAGGGTTGTGGATACCCTGGAAATCGCCCGCAACCTGTTTCCCGGAGCGCGCGTTAATTTGGACGCTTTGTGCCGCCGTTACGGTATTGACAACAGTGAGCGCACGCTGCACGGGGCGCTGCTTGACGCTGATTTGCTGGCCAAGGTTTATCTGGAACTGCTCGGCGGGCAGGAACCCAGTATGCTCAAGGAGGAGAAAAAGGTTTCCCGGGGAACGGTTTTTGCCGACAGTTCCGCGCAAAAGAGGGTTTTTCGCGAAGCTCGTTCCTTTCCTTTAAGCGAAGAGGAAAAGCAGCTGCATTTGGATTTTCTGGCAAATAATATCAAAGAGGCCATTTGGACGGCAAGTGCAGAACCGGAAAAAGCCGAAAGCTGAAAAAATGCCGGAAAAAGTGTTTTTGACCGTCGGACGGCACGGACGTTACAGTTATGGTGCACGCCTGCCTCTATCGGAATCCAGTATTTTGGAAGGCGTTTACCGCGGACAGGAACTGACTGCGGCGTACGGGTCTTTTGACGCCGTTTACAGTTCGGATATTCCGCGGGCGAAAGCAACGGCAAACTTGCGGGCTGTCGGCGGAGATTATGCCCGGGATAAAATTGTTTACAGTCCCGAATTGACTGAGGACAGCTCTCTCGGCAGTGTGTCGCTGTTTTTGGATTTTTTGGCGGCAGAAGCGTCACTGAACGGTTTCCGGCATGTTCATCTGGTGACGCATGCACCGGTTATTGAAAAGATTTTTTCCCTTTTGAGTCCGGCGATGTGTTTTGTGCCGCCCGACGGCGGTTTTACCGGGGAAATCGAAAGCTGGGAAGATTTGCGCGGACGGAAGGTGAATTTTATTCCCTGGCCGGATTATTATCCCGGATTTTCTTTATTGCTGGATTTATGGAAAGAAAATTCCGACCTTGAGGTTATCAGGCAGTATTTTGAACAATATAAACAAACCAGCCTTGATTGGGACAAGGCCGGTTTGTTATTGGATAAAAGCCGTTATTTTAACCGGTGCGCAGCGATTGAGGACATCTATCGTCTGTTGGGCTAAATTCTTTTGTCGGCAGAGTGGCAGAACGAGGAAACGGGACAATTCGGACAATCCGGTTTTTGCGCTTTGCAGATGTAGCGTCCGAAAAGCACCAGCCAGTGGTTGGCGTTCTTTTTGTAATTATCGGGAAGCACTTTCAGCAGATCCTTTTCAACTTCCAGCGGATTTTTGCCATCGCTCATGTTCAGGCGGTGGGATATGCGCATAACATGAGTGTCAACGGCCAAAGTCGGTTCATTGAACCAGACGTTTAAAACAACATTGGCGGTTTTACGGCCAACACCGGCCAGGTTTTCCAATGCTTCGCGGTTATGCGGCACTTCGCCCTGATATTTTTCCGTCAGTTCTTTGCTGAGGGCGATGATGTTTTTGGCTTTGTTGTTATATAAACCGATGGTTTTAATGTAGTGTTTCAGTTTATCCAGGCCCAGGGCTGCCATTTTTTGCGGCGTGTCGGCGATTTTGAACAATTCTTCGGTTGCCCGATTAACGCCTTTGTCCGTACTTTGCGCCGACAAAACAACAGCGACCAGCAAGGTGTAAGCGTTGCTGTAATTTAATTCGCAGCGGGGATTGGGATCTTTTTGATTAAAAATATCCATTATTTCGAGAATTTCGGCTTGGGGACGAATCATGCTTTTACTCCTCCGGCACCGGCAGCTTTCGGAGCGTTAGCATCTAACGGCCAACGCGGGCGCGGTTTGAAATCCAAATCATTGGTGAAACCCCGGCGGAATCTTTCCAATCCGGCCCAGGCTATCATAACGCCGTTGTCGGTACAGAATTTTATCGGCGGCGCTGCAAAGGTAAGGCCGTGCCTGTCAGCCAGCAGACGAAGCTGTTCGCGCAAATAAGTGTTGGCGGCAACTCCGCCGGAAACGACCAGATCTTTGCCTTGCGGAAAATTTGTTTTAAAATATTTAATTGCCCTTTCCAATTTGCGAACCAGGCAGTCCGCAGCGGCAGTCTGGAATGCGGCACAGATATCGGCTGCTTCTCTTTTGCGCATAATTGCATGTTCAATTTTTCCGTCCGGGGAATAAGATTCAATAATTTTGCGGACGGCGGTTTTTAAACCGGAGAAAGACAAATTGCAGTCGCCCGAATTTTGCAGCGGACGTGGAAGAATGAAACGTTCGGGGTTACCGACCGAAGCCATTTTTTCAATCATCGGGCCGCCGGGATAACCGAGATTCAGCATTTTGGCGACTTTATCAAAAGCTTCGCCCGCCGCGTCGTCAATTGTGGTGCCGAGACGTTCAAAATCGCCGACGTCTTTAACTATCAGAATTTGACAGTGTCCGCCGGAAACCAAAAGCAGCAGATAAGGGTAAACAACGTCTTCGGTGAGGCGGGCGCAGAGTGCATGGCCTTCCAGATGATTGACGGCAATGAAAGGTTTGTTGAGGGCAAGTGCCAGAGCTTTGGCTGCCATAACGCCGACAACCACGCCGCCGATGAGTCCGGGACCCGACGAAGCGGCAATCGCATCCAAATCTTCCAATCGGATACCGGCTTTGCTGACGCAGCTTTCAATGATTTCGTCAATATGGTCAAGATGTGAACGGGCTGCTATTTCAGGCACGACACCGCCGAAAACTTTGTGTTCTTCCTGAGAAAGCAGACTTTGTCCGAGAATTTCCCTTTTTTCGTTGACGACAGCGGCTGCCGTTTCATCGCAGCTGCTTTCAATTCCCAATACCAACATTTTTATTATCCGTTTTTATTTATTGCAGTTTTTTTTAAATTATATACACTATAAAAAGTTTATTGCCAAGAATTATCACAAGAGGATTATAAAATGGTCAAAAGTGTTGAAAACAAGCCGGTTGAGGTTTCAAAAAGCCAGATTGCCGCCACAGCCAAAAAAGCGATGCTCAGAATTGTTTTCTGGGTGCTTTTCCTGGGGATTTTATACGGATTATGGCTGAATCCGCAGATTATTACCAATATGGTCAAGTTTATTTCAATGCAGACGGCCACAGAGGAATCCCAAGAAGAAAATACGGTCCGGGAAGATGAATTTTATCGGCGGATGAATGTGCTGCAAAACCAGATTAACCAGCTGCAAAATCAAATCAGCTCTTTGCCGGAGGGAAGCACTGCTACGGTTGATTTAAGCCGTTTTGACAGCAAATTGGAGGCGATAGAAAAGCAAAATCTCAACGTGATTGATTCCAAGGCGGACGTGGCAACGGTTTTGGGGATTATTACCCGGTTGGACAAGATTGAAGAGCGGTTGGATACTTTGGCCAAAATCAGCGATGACGGTGCTTTGGTTCTGACGGCGACGATGATGGTTAAGGAAAGTTCGGAAAACGGCACCAATTTTGCTTATGAGGCGGAAATTTTGCAGCAATTGGCCAAAAACGACACGGCTATTCAAGGCGATGTGGAAACGATTTCGCGTTATGCGCGGGAGGGCGTCAAGTCGCAGAACAGTCTGATTAACGAGTTTAAGAAAATTTACCGTCGTTTGGCAAAAGTTCAAACCAAGCAGGATTTGGAAGGCAAGAACTGGAAAGAGGTTTTGAATATTAAATTTAACGAAGTGGTCAAAGTCAAAAGAGTCAATGACGTTCTTTCTCCGCAGAACGAAGCCGAAAACGAAAACAATTTCAAAAAAATAAACGAAGAAGTTAAAAACGGAAACCTGCAGCAGGCTTTGGACGGGCTGCACCAGCTTGACAGTTCATTTATCGTCAACGATCCGGCTATGCAAAAGTGGATGACAGAGGTTCAGGCACGCATTAATTTCAATCAGGCGATAGCCAATATTTCGGCACATTCACTGGCTTTGATGAAAGTGAACAGCATTAAAAGCAATTAACTTGCGAGGCAGGCATGACTAACGAAGAATTAAAGAAAATCTGGTCAGAAAAATTTGCGGTTGTTCCGCAGGTTTTGGAAAATATGAAGCAGGTTCAGGCGGCGGCAACGGCATTTAACACCAATGTAGACGCAGTGGTTAAAATCAGCGGAGCGAAAATTGCCGAGCTGGCTGCCGGTTTGGGAATGGATTTGGCCGAGCTGGAAGATGTGCGGCAGACTAAGCTGGATTCAGGCAAAGACGTGGTTAAAGGCATTTTCAAATGTTTTACCAAAGGGATTGCCGAAGAATGGCTGACCGAAGACAAACAAGTTTATGACTGGATGGTAAACAATCTGGGGTATGACCGTCTGCAAATGGGCGGTCAGGGCGGAATTGTGGCCAATGTTCTGGCGGTTACCGGCGTCAACAAAGTCTATGCTCATGCCAATTCTCTGCCGAAGTTACAGGCCCAGCAGTTTTTAGAATTGGACAATTTGGTTTCTTTTGATGAAAAAGGGGCCGAAAAACCGGCTTATCTGATTAACCGGGAAGTTGACATTCCTTTGATACACTGGATTATCGAATTTGACCGGAATGATACGGTGCATATCGGCGGCAAAGATTTCAAATGTCCGAAATCGAACCGTTTTATTGCCACGTATGATCCGTTAAATCTGCATTTGGTTATGGATCGTCATTTTATTGATGCAACCGGCCGCCGCAAAATGGATTATGTGGTTTTATCCGGTTTTCACGCTCTGACGGAACACAACGACGGCGTACGCCTGCAGGAAGGCGCTTTACCGATTATTGAAAACTGGAAAAAGCAGGGAGATATCGTTCATTTGGAGATTGCCTCCACGCAGGATATTGCGGTGCGCAAGTCGATTATCAAATCGATTGCCCCGATTGTAGATTCAATCGGCATTAACGAGCGTGAAGCTATTGACATTTTGGAGGTTTCCGGATGTGAAAAACAGGCGGAAGCCTGCAATGTACGGACAAACAGTGTTAATATGTTTGAAGCATTGATGTTGATAAAGAAAATTATCAAAGCGCCGCGCATTCAACTGCATATGTTCGGTTTGTATATGACGCTGCAGGATAAAGGCTTTAAAATTACACCGGAAGCCAATTTGCGCGGAATGATGCTGGCTGCGACCGTTGCCGCCAGCAAAGCCGGCACCGGAAACATTAACAAAAAAGAAAATCTGCTGTGGGCTCACGGCGAGCAGGTTTCCGACGTGGGATTAAAAGAATTGTCTGATTTGGCTAACCATTTGCACAAACCGGAGTTAACGGAAACCGGCATTACCGAGGTTGACGGTTTTGATTTGATAGCCCTGCCGACTATTTTGGTAGAAAAACCGCTGACGCTGGTAGGCATGGGTGATACGATTTCATCGCTTTCACTGATAGGTTCAAGGTAATCATCGTCTTTTTTGAGGTTTCAGGAGAGATTTTATATAAACCTATCGGGAAACCGAATCAGCAGAGAATGTTTCTCCAGACACAAAAAAACCGCTGTTTAAGCGGTTTTTTTGGATGAAAGAAAATTGTCAATGGCGTCAATAACGCGGAGAACCGTGTTATCAACCTGTTCTTCTCTGGTTTCGACCACAATATCTGCTTCGGAATAATAGGGATATTCTTCACTGATATATTTTTCGAGTTTGTTTTTGAGGTGGGAATCGTCACCTTCGAGAAAAGGGCGGTGTTTGCGTCCGGCGGTGCGGTTATACAAAACGTCAACATCGGCTTTCAGCCAGACGGTTATTGCATGAATTTTTGCCAGTTCGCGGGTTTGTTCGGCAACAAAAGAACCGCCGCCGGAAGCCAGAACACAGGGTGCTCCCTGCAGCAGACGTTTCATAACCCGTTTTTCGCCGGCACGATATTCTTCTTCACCGAAACATTTCAGCACATCGACTAATGATAAACCGGCTGCTTTCTCAATTTCCTGGTCGCCGTCGACAAAAGGCAGATTGAGCTTTTTGGCCAATCTTTTTCCGACGCTGGTTTTACCGCTGCCCATCAGGCCGACCAGCAATATTATTTTATCGATTTTTTTTATCATAACCTATTTTTTAATTCTTCTTTCAAGTTTATTATGCTAGATAATATAAAGACTTGAAATTTTATCAACATTTTTTTTAAGGTTATAGCTTATGAGACAGAAAAAATCAAATTTAATCTATTATGTTATCGGAATCGTTGTTTTGGCAGGTGTCTTGTTTGTTGCCTCACAGGAAGTTCCGGTTAAGGTCGAGCAGGTGGAACAGCCGCTGGAAAACAGTTTTCTGAACAAATAGGCTGTACGATGGGCAATGAGGCCGTTAATCGATTTTTGGAGATGATGTCCGCAGAAAGGGGCGCCTCAGCCAATACACTGGAAGCTTATGGGCGTGATGTTGAAGAATTTCTGACATATTGCGGAGGTATGGCGTTGAAGGAGATCAGCCGCGATGACGTTGGCGATTTTGTTCAATATCTCGGCCGGGAGGGGCGGTCGCCGAAGACGGTGGCGCGGAAGCTCTCGGCGGTGCGGGAATTTTTCAAATTTCTATATACCGAAAAAGACATTAAAGACAATCCGGCGGTGGATGTTCTGACACCAAAGCAGGAAAAACCTCTGCCCAAATTTCTGTCGGAAGATGAAATCAAACGGTTGATTGCTGCGGCAAAAGAATGTTCCGGGCCGAAGGGCAGGCAGATGACAGCCATGCTGGAGCTGATGTATGCCAGCGGCCTGCGGGTTTCAGAGCTGGTTTCTTTACCGGAAAACTGCATTAATTTTGACCGGAGACAGGTTTTCGTACGCGGCAAAGGCAGTAAGGAAAGGGTTGTTCCGGTGGCTCCGGCGGCCATTCAGGCCGTTTTTGACTATCTTGAACAGCGGGATTGTTTTATTCGTGAAGGGCGGCGTTCCATCTGGCTGTTTCCCTCCAAAAGTTCCCGCAGCGGACATATCAGCAGAGATACTTTTTTTAAGCGCCTTAAAGAACTGGCTGTCAAAGCCGGTATTTATCCTTCCCGGGTGACGCCTCACGTTTTAAGACATTCTTTTGCGACGCATTTGCTTAACCACAACGCCGATTTGCGTTCGGTGCAGAAAATGCTCGGGCATGAAAGCATCAACACGACAGAGATTTATACCCATATTTTATCGGATAAGCTTTTGGAAACCGTTCAAAAATTGCACCCTTTGGCCGGCAAACATTCTTAAGTTGATTTCCTTTCTGAAAGGGTTTATAGTGCAACTATAGGTAAACTTAAAAGAAAATGCCGCCTATCTGGCAAAGTTTGGTGAGAAGGAGTGTATGATGGCCGGAAAAGTAAATAAAAGAGGACGAATGCCCGACGGGACACCTAATCCGGTGGATGTGCATGTCGGAAAGAAAATTTTTACAAGACGGATTGAGCTGGGTTTATCAATGGAGAAACTGGCGTCTTCCGTCGGATTGACCTTTCAGCAGGTTCAGAAATACGAGAGAGGGATGAACCGGGTCAGCGCCAGCCGTTTGTTTGACTTCAGCAAAGTTTTAGGTGTGCCGATTAATTATTTTTTCTCAGATTTGGATAATATGACGGAGCAAAACAGTCATAGTTTGTTCTGCCGTCAGCCGGGGCAAGGGGAAGAAGATGATTTTGATGATCCTCTTTGCCGTGAAGAAAGCCGCGTTTTGGCAGCCGCTTATTATAAAATTGCCGACCGGAGTATTGCGAAGACTCTGTTTGAGCTGATGAAGGCGCTCAGCCGGCCCAATGAAAGAACGGTCGAGAAGCAAGATTAATCAGTATAATAAAAAAGGGCGGCGAAATGCCGTCCTTTTTTTTGCAGACTGCAGTATTTATTTTTTCTGCAGTTTAGTCTTTTTGGCGGAAACAAAAGCGTCAACGATATTGCTGACGGTTGTTTTGGGTTTGACCCAGTCAAACCTTGCCGGAAGATGAACGTCCAACTGGTCTTCAGTCCACCAAATGGGCAAATCCCAGTCGTTTTCGCCCTGGAAGCCGGGGTTTTTGCATTCGTAAACCAGTTTTTTTCCGAAAGCTTCAAGTTCGGCATCCGAAAGATTTTCCCAGCCGCAGTTCAGGGCATAAGCCTTCAGAACTTCAATGCGGAAAATGTCCAGATAGGCCTGGATATATTCAGGCGCGGCCTTGAAGATTTTGCAGCGGATGTCGTGAATTTTCTGCGAGCCGACGGTGAAGTAGTCGATGATGTCGTTGTAGGTGGTTCCTTCTCCGAGATACTGCATCGGCGTGCGGCAGTCAGCAAGAATTTGGCGGCCGGTGATTTCTTCGCACATTTCACAGATGCGAATCGCCAGACAGCGGGTGATTTCTTTGCTTTCGATTGAACTCGGAAGCAGTTTCTGCATGCTGGCACCGGTTTCCTTTTCCCAAAGCTGTATCAGACGTTTGCGGCTGACTTCAACCTTAACGGCCTTGGTGTCGGCGTAATAATTTGCCAAGTCGTCAAACGTCAGCAAGTCCGGAAACTTCAGAAAAACGCGGAAGCTTTTGTTGCTGGAACAAAATTCCTTTACGGTTCGGCAAAGTTTTTCAATCTTTGTTCCGGGAAGAGAAGATACCGGTTTGCTCAAAATGTCGGCAAGGGCTGCGGTTCTTTCTTCAACATTCATTTGCTGTAAGTCACTCTTGTCTGCAGTTACAAAATCGCTGATGAACTGCATTACTACTGGCAGGGAATTTTTCTTTTCCATGACTAATAATTTTTTTAAAAATTTAACATAAAAAGGATAAATCTTTTATTTTTGTAGCATGAGTTTTTTTAATTGGCAAGGATAAATAAGAAAATTTTTGACAAAAAAATGGCAGCACGATGAAGTGCCGCCGTTAAAGAAGAATCAGGTTTCAAGAACCGGCAATCAAAGCAATCAGATTTCCGACACTGCCGTTTGCGATCAAATTCGGCGGGGTCTTAAAATCAAATGTTTTTTCAAGCCAGCAGAGAGTTGTCAGATATGAGTTTTTCTGTTTTCCGCAGACGGGAAGGGTCAATTCCCGCAGGCTCATATTGTCGCTGATCAGTTCCGGAGGACATTCGAGAAGATCAGCCAGGTAATGTCTTACGGTTTGGGCACTGGGGCGCGGGGCCAGTATTTCGGCCCGGAGCAATGCCGTTTCTTCCGGTTTGCCGCTGAGCAGGCGGGCGATGGTTCCGATGCTGACATTGTTCCAGTTCCAGGCATATCTGCTGCGGGGACTGAATTCAGTGCGGAAACATCTTTCAGAAATGCTTCTGACAATCGATTTTAAAAAATTAATTTCGATTTTTCCGTCATTTAAACGGACGTTTTCAATGTTTTTTAATTGGGTCTTTCTGCTGAAGACGCCAATGATCTGCTTGTAGTTCATAATTTCGGGATTTAAAATAATAGATTTATAGGTAATCTTATAATCTATTTTTTATTCTTTTTCAACAAAATTTTGACAAAACTATTTTTCGTCAGCAAGTGCGAGAAATTGTTGAGGAGTTAGTTCTTCGGCACGGGCAGTGAGGGGAATGTTCAAACGGGCGCATTTTTCTTCCAAGCCGGCAATGCTTTTCAGGCTTTGGCGAATCATTTTGCGGCGTTGTCCAAAGGCCAGTGTTGTCAGTTTTTCGACTTTGGCGATTTGTTCGACGGTCAGCGTGTTTTCCAGCGGCCGAAAAAGCAACACGGATGACCAGATTTTCGGAGCCGGGGTGAAACAGCAGGGGTTAAGGTCCAGCAAATGATCTATTCGGCATTGAAGCTGGCTTAAAACCGATATTCTGCCATAGTCTTTGGTTTTTATCGGTGCCGTGATTCTTTCGGCAACCTCTTTTTGGAACATCAGTGTCAAGCTGTCATAGGCATTGATGTTTTTAAGCCAGCCGACCAGCAGCGGTACGGAAATGTTATAAGGCAGATTGCTGATGATATGGCGCGGAGCGGGAGCAAGAACGGAAAAATCGGTCTGCATGGCGTCACCGTTGATAATATGAAGAATGTCGCCGGTTTTTTCTTTGATTTCATTCATAATGGCAATGCAGCGCTCGTCCATTTCAACGACGGTTAAGCTTTTCGGTTCGGCAGCCAAAACAGCCCGGGTCAGCCCGCCGGGACCGGGACCGACTTCAAAAACATTAGCGCCGGAAAAATCCTTTTTGTTTTGTTTTTGCAGTGAGAGATTAATAATTTTGTCGGTAATGTTCTGATCAAGAAGAAAGTTCTGTCCCAAAGCTTTTTTGGCCATCAGGCCATGTGCTTCGACGGTTAGGCGCAGCGACGGGAGTGCGGCTATTTTGACAGACATTTGTTCGGTCATCATCAGTTTCTCAATTCGATAACCGCGCGCTGGCGGACATTATGGAGGTGTTTGGCGGAGATTTCTTCCATTTTTTTGTTTTCCATGAACTTTTTCATTTCTTCTTTGGAAGGGAGTTTGGGTTTGTCCCTTTTGGGGTTATAGACCTGCACCAGTTTAAGAATATAAAATTCGTTGCCGATTTGTATCGGGTCGGAGACCTCGCCTTCTTTCATGGCGAGGACTTTGTTATCCAGCGGTTCAGCCAGCTGGCCCTTGTTCAGCCAGCCGAGATTGCCGCCGTTGGATGCGCTGGGGCTTTCGGAAAACTGGGCGGCGTATAATTCAAAACGCGGATCTCTGCGCAAATTGGCAACCAAATCGTCGAGATTCTTGGCGTTTTCTTTTTTGATGACGATTTCGGAAACCATATATTTCGGGGTCATCATATCCTTGGCAGACTGGTTAATGCTTTCTTCAATTTCCTTATCGGTTATGTTTCCGGCAGCCATGAGCTGGCGGCGGATAACGCGAATCCATGCCAGGTCGGATTTCATCTGCTCACGGAAGACTTTCATGCTGACGCCTTCTTTGTCCAGCAGCGATTTGAGCTGTCCGGCGGGAATTTTGTTGTTTTGTTCAAAATTTTGTATGGAAGCATCGATTTCTTTGTCACTGATTTCGATTCCCTGACGTTCGGCTTCCTGAAGTTTCAGTTTTTCATCGATTGCCGATTGAATAACCTTGGCGATAATCATTTTTTTGGTTTCGGCGTTAAAGGGTATCCTTGTGTTCATCACAAAGGCTTTAGCCCTTTCTTCAATATCCGTCGAAGAAATCATTTCACCGTTGACAACGGCTATGATTTTAACATCTCCGGGACCGAACAGGCGAATCGGTTCACTTGGCGGCGTTTGCGGTTTTGGCAGAGGCTGCGGCTCCTGAAAAAGGTCTGATTCCGGCTGTGTTTCGGTTTCGGCCGGGTTTTGGAAAACGACGGAATTGCGGGTTTCTTTGCCGCTGTCGGCGGCAAATTGGGCTAAAGCGGATTGAGCGATGATAGTCAGACTTAATATTGCAAACAGCAGTCTTGTCATTTGTGTTCTCCTGTAGCGGTTATTTTGAACCCACGCCGCCTAATGTTTTCAGATAGAGCGAAACGGTGAATTCATAGTCGTTTTCGTCTTCGGGGTCGGTTGAATCGTAGCGGTGCAGATTGCCGACAACTTTGATGCATTCGTCTTCATAGGCTAGCGAACCTCCGTGTTCTAGCGAGCCGCCGCCTTTGGTCAAATCCTGGCGGTTGTAAATGCTGATTGTCCAGTCACGGGTCAGGCGGGAGCCGACAGCCAGGTATAATTCTTTGCGTTCGCTGATGTTTTCTGCCAGAGTTGCTTCATTTCCCTGCAGATAAATGTAGGAAACATAAGTGTGGAGAATGTCGGGGCCGATGCGGGCGGCCAGTTCGCTGTATTTCATTTCCAAATCGTCTTTGTCAAAACGGAAACGGTAGTTCATGTCCAGATATTGGTTCGGGTTGGCATAGATACGACCGACATAGTCACTGAAACGCCAGTTTTCATCATCACTGGGAGCAAAACCTTCTTTATTGCTGAATTTGTAGCTTTGAGCGATGAATGCCTGGGTACGTCCCATAACAGTTCCGTAAGAACTCCAGTTGATACCGTAACTGATGCGGCTGCCGGTATCGTTGCGGTCGTAGCCGGCATAGCGGTCGATATCAAGGACGTTGGTGTCGTCGAGTTCGGAGTTTTGGCTGTCTTCATTGGGAATCTTGTCTATTTTATTGCCGCCGTTAGGAGCCGCAACGGCAACGATTACCGGCTCGACAATATGGCGGGAGGTTTCGGTGGCACGAACAAACGGCATTTTCCATTCCAAACCCAATTGCGGGAAGACACGTCCGACTTCGCCGGTGAATTTTTCTTTGTCGGGGTTGGTATAATTGTCAACATAATACAAATCTGATTTTACCGAAGCAACCAAACGGTATTTTTCGCCGTAAGGGCTGGTGTAAGGCAAATTCCATGAATTTATCATGGACAGTCTTTGCGAACTGACATCCTGATCCCGCATTACGGAGGCAAAATCGAAAGTGTTTTTGAAGTAAGCACCGTGGCTTCCGGGTTCGCTGATGTTTTCATAAGTGATTAACGGAATGGCATACGGTTTGTCGTATTTGCGGCGCTGAAACTCCTGGCTGTCAAGCACACGGAGGTCATAACTGATGAGTTTGTAGTAATAAGCTTCGATGGCGGCATAATTGCGGTTGTCAAATCCCTGCAGTTTGGCGCTTGAGGTTAACCAGGCATCTTCTTTTTTGGGCAGGGAGAGGTCTTTCAGGTATAAAGAATCCGAAACATAGTTTAAATCCAAATCGGAAACCCAATAATCATTGAGTTCGTAACGGGATTTGACATATAAGTTGCCGCGGGTTTCGTCGTCGTCCTGATCCCGCATAATCGACCCCTGTGTTGTTAAATAGCCGCGTTCAAAATAGCGGCGATAGGTGCCGTTCATAATCAGTCCGTGATTGGTGCTGATATAAGGAGCGAGGGTCAAATCTTCATGCGGTGAAATGTCCCAAAAATATTTGGGCTGCAAATAAGCGTCAAGATAGCTGCTGGAACCGAACCCGGGAATCAAAAATCCCGATCGCCGCGAGACGTTCGGATCCGGATGTGATAAAAACGGAGTATAGAAAACCGGAAAACCTTTGATTTCAAGTACGGCATCTTTGTAATAGACGTTTTGGCTTTCGGCATCATGTTTGATTTTGCGGGCTTTGAGCTGCCAGAGCGGATTGGGTTTGGCGGTGCAGACGTCACAGGGGGAATAAACCGCGTTGTTCATAATTTTGTTTTTGTTGCTCATGGTTCTGACGCGGCGGGCGGCGATGCGGCTTTCATCTTTCATGATGATTTTGATATTTTCCATTTCGCCCTGAGACATTTGGTTGGTTAAAACCACATAATCAGAAAAAACAACGTTGTTTTCGGCGTCTATCATGCGGACGTTGCCGATGGCGGTAACAACATCGTCACGTTGGTTGTAAACCACTTTGTCCGCATTCAGCGTCAATCCTTCGCGGATAATGTTAACATCGCCGATAGCCGTAATCGTATCCAGATTTCGGTTGTTTTCCATTTCATTGGCGCTGAAGTAGATTTCCTTGGTTTGTTTTTGTACCGGCATCGGCGTCATGAAATTGGTGATGTTGGGATTTTGTTCCAGTTCGCCGTAGGGTTTGGGGGAGACTTTGCTGTATTTTGTTCCGGGGACGGTTTCTTTCAGATCGGCAGCCCAAACCGCTCCGGAGCTGAGTATGCTTCCGGCCAGCAGCAGGATATGTAAGAGACCTGGTTTAGTCATCCATAAGTTCTCCGGGTTTTTTACGATGGACAAAGAATGCCGGATTATAGAACAAAAGGAGATAAATGCAAGCCGTCAGAGGCAATATAAAGTTCAGGTAAAGCAAGGGAAGCCAATAAAGATGTTTAGCCGCCAGATTGCCGAATATGAGGTCGCAGGCCTGAACCGCAACCATGGAAATGATAGACATTGAAATGATTTTGTTTTGTCCGCGGCGGTTAAAGTTGCCGACCAGCAGTCCGGTGCAGGCCATCAGGGCAAAGACCAGATTGTAAAGAGGGGTCAGGATGCGTTTGTTTCCTTCAACAATATAGCGGTTGACTTCCGCCGGAGTCAGGCTGGGATCGCTGCGGGCGTTCAGCAATTCCCAAAGTGTTTTTTCCCGGGCGCCGGTTTCTTTTTCCTTGGTTTTGTTTTGACTGCCGAAATCTACCGAATAACGGTCAAAAGAGAGAGAAGAGAACTGTCCGCTTTTCTTGTTGATTTCCTGACGGACGCCGTTAACCATAATCAGGCGGGGGCCCTTGTCGGTGTAAACAATGCGTCCCTTTTCGGCGGAGATGCTCATTTTGCTGTCCGGGTCACGTTCGTCGTTGACAAGAATGCCGGAGACCGATCCGTCTTTTTCATGGGTGGTGATGAATACGGTCAGATTATATTGGAGCGTGGTGAATTCGCCTTCCCGGAACATCAGGTGGGAGACGTCATTTTTGACTTCCCATTCCAGTTCGTTAAAAGCTTTTTCGGCGGCGGGAATGATGATATTGTTGGTATAGATGTTAAAAAAAGACATGAAAATGCCGACATAAATTGCCGGTTTGGCTCCGGCCCAGGGGCTGATGCCGGCGGCTTTCATGACAACCAGTTCCCGGTCGGAAAGCATACGGTTGTACACGAACAATATTGCCACAAACAGGGCTATCGGCGAAAGAATGACAAATATGCGGGGCATCAGCAAAGAGGTCATTTTGACGAACAAAATAACCGGAAGCCCCTTATTGGTAACCAGTTCCACAAAACGCAGCGATTGGGTCAGCCAGATGATGGACATCAGCGAGAACGTCACCAACAGAAAGCCAATCATAATTTGGGTTACTATATATTTGTTTAGTTTTTTCATTAAATTTTCTAGCTAGCTTTATCGAGGCGATTATATCCAATTTTATTAGAAATGGAATCATTATTTTGCATATATTGCAAAATATATGAAGATTTGGTAAGCGGAAGATGGTTTTGATTATTGGAAACGTTTAAATAACTTGCTCAGAAAGTCAAAAGGGTTGAAGCCGATAGCATCGGCAATTTCCAGAAACTCAATCAAATCAAGGCGCCGGACGCCTTTTTCATATTTGGCAACGTAGGGCTGAGACTGTTCCAGTTTTTGGGCCAGCAGAGTTTGAGTCAATCCGGCTCTTTTACGTTCTTCAATCAGCAGTTTTAAAAAAATCCGGTACTCTGTGGTAAAAACCGATTTAGTCATGATGGAAAATCCTAAAAAAATTATCAGGATCTAAATTAAGTCAATCTTATATTTATGCGAAAATCGTATATTGCTTATATAAGATTTATATATTCTTATAGGTGTTTATTCTGTAATGTATATTTTAAAAGTTGTAAATGGTTTTTTTGTGATTTAAAGATTGTGGCAATGTCTGATTTATTCAATTACAAATTTAGAAAGGACAGTATTATGGGGGGATTAAATCGATCTGCAGAAAAGACTTCTGTAACTGGAGATTTTACACGTCAGAACTTATTAGAGGAAACAAAAGACGCTTGGAATCAGATAACGGGGGATATGTCTGAAGAATATTGGCAGATGAAAAAGCATGGTTATGTAAATCTTGATGATTATCATCATTGTAAAGCTAATTACAAAGCAACGCAAAGAGGAAAATGGGGAGAGCGTACGGCAGAAGTTTTGGGTAATGAAAAGGAGTTGTTTGATTATTATTTTAATAGGGGATATAAAGGGTTAAGTAAAGATGCAGCAGAAGCAGACATGAAGCATGATTTAGATATTAATAGAATCGGCCGTGACCGCGCTAAAAATTATAATTATGCCTCTCCACAAGAAGCTTGTGCTGATTTCCGTGAGTATAATAAAAGTTTTCCCCAAAAATATTGGTGATTAGAATGAAAAGATTTTTAAATATTTTGCGTTACGTTTTTTGGTTGTTGGTTATTATTCCGCCGATGTTGTTTTGGGCGATGGTGATTGGTTATGTCTTTGATGAGGTCGGGGATTGTGCCGAAAACGGGAAAGTTTGGGATTATAATGAAAAACGCTGCCGAGATGACTGTTTGACATGGAATGAAGTTAATGGTTGTGTTTATATGGATGAGGAATACAGAAGATTATTTAGGGCTTGTGCAGATAAAACGGCGGATTGTGACCGGGAAAAATTAGATTTGTTAGATAAAGAACTTTGCAAAAAATATAATGCGCCCTTAAATTTGAAATACGGTTACTGTGATTTTGGTTTTGAAGTAAAAGATTGCTTCAAATTAGAAGGTGAATGGGAATATCCTGAAATATGTTATCAGTAAAAAATCTATTTAAGTCAGCTGTTGTGATTTTTATTTTGTGGCAGCGAATTGCGGAAAGTTAAGCGGAAGTTGGGAGTATCCGGTCAGTTGTTTGATGGAGGATTAATGAAAAGTTTTTTGACATTCCGAAACGTTGATGATTGTGTAAAAAGGAGTAAAGATTACGACTGTATCGGAAGATAACTGATTAGTAACACAATACCCCTCTGAAGTAAATTCAGAGGGGTATTGTGTTAAATTGCCGGAGCAATTAGATCATAGCCATACCGCCGTTGATATTAATGGTTTGGCCGGTAATGTATTGAGCTTCATCAGAAGCCAAGAAAGCAACAACGTTAGCGATGTCCTGAGCTTCGCCGAGTTTGCCTTCGGGGATTTTTGCCAGCAAAGCAGCTTTTACATCTTCAGGCAGAACATCGGTCATCGGGGTACGAATAAAGCCCGGTGCGATGGAGTTGACGGTAATACCGCGGGAACCGACTTCCTGAGCCAGACATTTGTTCATGGCAATCATACCGGCTTTGGAAGCGGAATAGTTAGCCTGTCCGGCGTTACCGGTAACACCGACGACGGAAGCAATGCCGATGATGCGGCCGAAACGGCGTTTCATCATGCCGCGGACGGCAGCTTTAGCTAATTTGAAACCGGCGGACAGGTTAACGTCCAAAACCAGCTGCCAATCTTCATCGCTCATACGGATAAACAGATTGTCGCGGGTTAAGCCGGCATTGTTTACCAGAATATCGATACGGCCGAGTTTTTCTTCAACCTGAGCAACCAGATTTTTAACATCTTCCGGGTTAGTCAGGTTAGCGGTGAAGACTTCAACGCGGTCGCCCAGTTCGGCTTTCAGTTTTTCCATCGGTTCAGCACGCATGTCGGTCAGAGCCAGTGTGGCACCCTGTTTGTGCAGAGTGCGGGCAATTTTATCACCCAAACCGCCGGCGGCACCGGTGATGAGAGCTACTTTGTCATGTAATTCAAACATAAATAAGTTCCTTTTGTTGTTCGAGTTATAAATCTTTTGCCAGAGCCTCGATTTCGGCGACGGAGCCGACCGAGACGGCGTTTATTTCTTTATGGCTGCGCTTAATAATTCCCGAGAGAACTTTGCCGGCGCCGAGTTCAACAACGTCGGTGACGCCCTGATCAGCCATATAATTGACGCTTTCACGCCAGCGGACCGACCCGGTTACCTGTTCAATCAGATGTTTGACAATTTCTTTTTCATCGCTGATAGCCGTTGCCAAAACATTGGCAATGAGCGGAATTTCAGCTTTATGAGCTTCGACTTCTGCCAGAGCTTTAGCCATAACTTCAGCCGCAGGCTGCATCAGAGGGCTGTGGAAAGGTGCGCTGACCGGAAGTTTGATACAGCGCTTGGCTCCGAATTCAGAGGCAATTTCAACGGCTTTGTCGATGGCGGCCATATGTCCGGAAAGGACGACCTGGCCGTCAGCATTGTCATTGGCGGCAACACAAAGGTTGTTATCGTCAGCGCAGGCTTCAGCCAAAGCCTGGACATCCTGATAAGAAACGCCAATCACAGCAGCCATGCCGCCGACCCCGACCGGGACGGCCTGTTGCATAGCTTCACCGCGGGTCCGCAACAGTTTTGCGGTATCGCGCAGAGAGAAGACGCCGGCAGCGCAAGCAGCCGAATATTCACCCAAAGAATGTCCGGCGACAAAGCTGGCTTTGTCTTTCAGTTTGATTCCGAAATCTTTTTCCAATACGCGAACGACGGCCATGGAATTGGCCATAAGGGCAGGCTGGGCATTGGCGGTGAGCGTCAGCTCGTGTTCCGGCCCTTCAACCATCAATTTGAACAAATCCTGAGAAACAGCGTCGTTGACTTCTTGAAATACGTCCCGTGCCGACTGAAAATTATCGGCAAGTTCTTTCCCCATGCCGACAAATTGTGAACCCTGGCCGGGGAATACAAAGGTATATTTCATCTAAAAAACCTCTATTTGTTATTCATATGTACTGTTCAGGTTTAGCGTTTTTGTGCAAAAAGTCAAGTTTTAATCCGCGGTTAGTCAGAGGTTTGCGGCAGCGGGGATTTTTGCAAAATTAATAATCTGTTGATGATTTCTGACTATAATGGGCTTAATTTCGGATAAACAGGTGAGAAAAATGGCTAAAAAGAAAACCAAAAAACAAAAATCTTTAATGCGGCGGCTGATTGAACGCTTGGGCGGGCTGATTCTTATTTTAATTTTTATTGCGGTTTTTGCCGCCGTGGCGGGTTATCATCCTCAGGATCCCGGTGCCAATGCCGCAGGGGTGCTGCCGGTGCGTAACTATCTTGGTTATCCGGGAGCTTATCTTGCCGATTGTGTTTTAAAGAGTTTTGGTTTGGCCTTGCCGGTATTTCTACTGGCTTTTCCGGTTTGGGGCTATACGCTGCTGCGGCAAAAAGAATTTTTGCATCCGTACAGCCGGACGGCGGCCTGGATTTTGGGAGTTAATTTTTTTGCCGCATTTCTGGCCTTGCTTCCTTCGTGGATGGGCGCTTTCGAAATGGGCGGATTTATGGGAAAATTTTTAAGCCGCCATTTGATGAGTTTTATCAGCATTATTTATAAATACGGTTATGCGCAGGTATGGGTTGGGGCCATTTTGCTGTTGCTGGCCTGGCTCGCTTTTGATTATGTTATGGGAATTACTTATAAAACCTGGTGGAAAGGTATCCGTACCGCGGCATTGGCGGTTTGGAAGGTTCTGAAGGCTTTCAAATCAGCTTTTGCGCTGATGTTCAGTTTCCGCAAGCGTCCGTATTTGCCGGAAGAGGCGGACAAACCGGCCAAGAAAAGCCGCAAAGCGGGTAAAGCCAAAGCGAAAGCTGAAGAAGAACGGATTGAACCGGGATTTGGCGAACGTCAGATTGCGGCGCGGGAGGAAAAACCGGCGGACAAAGCGCCGCTTCGCAAGGAAAAGAATATGCCGAAAGGAGATGTTTCGGATGACGGTTATCAACGTCCGAGCGTTGATTTGCTGAAACGTCCGAAAGACAAGGGCGGTAACAATGTCAGCAAAGAAGAGCTGGACAATATTGCCCGGGAATTGGAAAGCGTGTTGCAGGAGTTCGGCGTCAACGGCAAAATCGTGAAGGTTCGTCCGGGACCGGTGGTTACGTTATATGAGCTTGAACCGGCGCCGGGAACCAAGTCGGCCCGGGTTATCGGTTTGGCCGATGATATTGCCCGTTCGATGTCGGTGATTTCGGTTCGTATTGCGGTGGTTCCGGGCTGCAATACCATCGGTATTGAATTGCCGAACAAAAACCGTGAAACGGTTTGGCTGCGCGATTTGTTTGAAGATCCGGATTTTATGAATTCCAAAAATGAGCTGAACGTTGTTTTGGGCAAAGACATCGGCGGCAAAGATGTGTATGCCGATTTGAGCAAAATGCCGCACTTGCTGGTTGCCGGTACGACCGGTTCCGGTAAATCCGTGGGGGTCAATTCAATGATTTTATCATTGTTGTTCCGTATGCGTCCGGAAGAATGCAAATTGATTATGATTGACCCGAAAATGCTTGAATTTTCAATGTATAACGGGATTCCGCATCTGTTGACTCCGGTTATTACCGACCCGGCCAAGGCGGTTATCGGTTTGAAATGGGCGGTTAAGGAGATGGAAGACCGCTATCGGGCAATGGCGCAGCTGAACGTGCGCAATATTGCCGGCTATAACCAAAAACTGGCCGAGCTGCGGGCCAGCGGAAAATCGGTTAAGCGAACGGTTCAAACCGGATTTGACAGCGAAACCGGCAAACCTATCTATGAAGAGCAGGAGCTGGATTTGACCCCGTTGCCTTATATTGTGATTGTGGTGGATGAAATGGCCGACCTGATGCTGGTGGCCGGCAAAGAAGTTGAGGCGGCTATTCAGCGTTTGGCCCAAATGGCACGTGCGGCCGGGCTGCATCTGATTATGTCAACCCAGCGTCCGTCGGTTGACGTTATTACCGGTACGATTAAGGCCAATTTCCCGACCCGCATTTCTTTTCAGGTTACTTCCAAAATCGACAGCCGCACCATTCTCGGTGAGCAGGGGGCCGAGCAGCTGCTGGGCAAAGGCGATATGCTTTATATGCCGGCCGGTTTGCGCCCGATCCGTATTCACGGAGCTTTTGCCAGCGATGCCGAGATAGAGGGCGTGGTTGAGTTTATCAAGTCGCAGAAGGCGCCGGAATATGTTGAAGGGGTTACCGCAGGAGAACTGAATGAAAAGGACAGCGGTGCAGTCTTTGACAAAGGCGATTTCGGCGGCGGAGGCGAAGAAGACCTTTACGCTCAGGCGGTGGCGATTGTTCAGCAGGACAAGAAAGCGTCAACCAGCTATATTCAGCGTAAGCTGCGTATCGGTTATAACCGGGCGGCTTCATTAATTGACCGTATGGAGCAGGAAGGGCTGATATCGGCGGCTGATCATGTGGGACGCCGTGAAGTTCTTTAATTAAAAGCAGTCGGACTTCCGCATAAGCGGGATTTGTTAATTCTTGCAGAAGAGTTTCCAGTTCTTGCAAGTGACAATAAGAACTATGGCGAATTTCAAGCACGCGGGTATAAAAAAGCCCCGTTTGAACGGGGCTGTGAACGGGCTTTGCAGGATTATTTTCCGCCTTTGGTAACAACGACCATGGCTTCCCGCAGAATACGGTCGTTCAGCATATAGCCGGTTTGCAATTCGGCAATGATTGTGCCGTTGGGTTTTTCTTTGTCTTCGACTTCCTGAATGACCTGATGAAAGTTCGGATCAAAAACGGTGTCCATAATTTCCATTTTTTTGATGCCGAATTTGTTAAAGACTTTGGTGAGTTCGTTTTCGGTCAGTTCAACACCTTTACGCAGCGCTTCGCAGTTTTCAGAATTGTCTTTGCCGATGGCGTCGATGGCGCGGTGCAGATTGTCGGCAACGGTCAACAGGTCTTTGGCAAAAGACGAAATGGCATATTTGTTGTTTTTTTCAATTTCCTGAGCGCAGCGTTTTTTGGTGTTTTCGGCATCAGCGTAAGCGCGCAGAAATTCTTCTTTCAGCTGGCGGTTTTCGGCTTGGAGTTTTTCGATTTCGTCATCAGCTGCAGCGGTTTTTGCTTCCTCTTCCTCAGCGGCGATTTCTTCTTCTGCCTCGGTAATATCTTCGTTCAAATTTTCTTTATCGGGGGCGGGTTCTTTTTTGAACTTTTTCATTATTTTTCCTCTTTAAATTTTTTTAGAAAGCATGTATATATAGAGGAAATTTAGTAACTAAAGTATAACAAGTCAAGAGTAATAACAGTTTAATTTTAAATCTGGATTTTTTGGCTGACTGCGTTACAATTAGATTAATTATTTTTCTTGATGAAGAGAGTTAACAGATATGAATGCCAATGCCGTGAATTTTGATGTGCAAAATCAGCTAAGACCACTACCAAAAGCCTTTAATAAAAAGAAATTTGTTCTCTCTTATAATGTTGTCAACAATCCCATTCTCTCCGAAATTCAGAACCTTTCCAAAAAACAATGTCTGGGAAAAAATCCCTGGCCGGAAATTCAAAAAATCAATTCATGGATGATTTCGGCCGAAACCGCCACTTTTATGAAGTGGGGCGGTTTAGGAATGATCGCATCCGAGCTGCCGGAAGTTTTTAACCATGTTTTCGGCAAAAACGGCGAGCAGCTTTCAGTGGTTACCCCGATGTATCTGGGAGACACCAAAAAGAAAAAAGCGGCTTTTGAAGGCGATGTTTATACCGGTACCGAAAACAAGAAAATCCAGCTGAAGAAAATCAGGGTTATCACGGTTCCGTTTGCCGCCGACCGGCCGGCACTGCATAAGTTTAAAGTAACGGTTTATACCGGCGTTTTCAATAATACGAATTATATTTTTCTGGCCAATGACCGCTTTTTTTCAATCAATCCGCATCCGGACAATCCGTCGGCCCAGGACGGCTGTTATGTGATGAACGAGTTCGGAATTAACGAAGTTGAACGTTTTGCTTTCTTTTCCAAAGCGGTTTATGAGCTGCTGAAAGAAATTTTTGAAGGAAAAATTAAGGACATTTCCCGGCCCAATGTTTTGATTGCCAATGACTGGCACAGCGGTGCGCTGTCCGGCCTGACCAAGTATTTTACCAAAGCGCAGATTGAAGCGCAGCGGATGAGTCCGGAGCTGGCGGAGAAAATGAAGGCATTGCCGATTGTGCATGTCGCGCATCATTTGGGTTATCAGGGGTGGGATTATGACAATACTTCCCGCATTTTGAATTCGCTTTATGAAAACACGGCAACGTTGGTGTTCAAAAATGCCAAAGCGATTAAGAACAGCAATCCCCGGGCAACAAATACTCTGATTGTGAGCGACTGTTATAATCAGGCTTCCTGCAATTTTCATCTGGCAGACAGGGTGGTAACCGTTTCCAAAAACTATATGGAAGAAGTTTCCAAGGAATTGGGGTTTGGTTTTGATTTTCGCGATATTTTGAAAATACGCAAAGATCACCGCAATTTCTTCGGGATTGTCAACGGTTATGAAAAAAAGCTCATTTCGCCGAACAAAGAAAAAATTGAGGGGCTGAACACTTATTTTCAGGGATTTGATTTTCGGGTTTTTGATGAAAACAGTCTTGAGGCCAAAAACCATAATAAAGCCGAATTCATCAAGTTGATTTCCAAAATTGCTGCGGATCCCGATTATAAGAAATCAGTCATTCCCCTGATAGACATTTATAAATTTGAGGATATTTCCCAGTCAGTCAAAAATCCGGCGGAGACGCCGATTTTTTGCGCAACCAGCCGTCTGGTCGAACAAAAAGGCTATGATATTGCGGCGCAGGCAATTTTGAAGTTGATTCACGAATTTGACGATTTCAAAAAGGAACTGCCGATTTTTGTGATGGGCGGCGCCGGCGATGATACGAATTTTGCTATTTTGACGCATCTGAAAGACAAGATATCCCAAATTAATCCCAAAGCGGGAGAACGTATATTTGTCTTTCGCGGTTATCGGGACCAGTTTGCCTATGCGGTTCAATTGGCTTCGGATTTTTATCTGATGCCCTGCCGCTTTGAGCCCTGCGGTCTGACCCAAATGGAAGCCATGGCAAAAGGCGCTCTGCCGGTGGCAATGTCAACGGGCGGGCTGGTCGATACGGTTGACGACGGCGTCAACGGTTTCCGTACCGAGGTTTTCTTTACCGAAGGGCGGCGGGTTTACGGCAATAATCTGACAGCCAAACGGCTGAAGAACAATGTCAACGCTTATGCCGAAACTCTGCAAAAAGTTTTGGATACCTTTTATAATAATCCGCAAACAATTACCGAAATGAAAAAAAATGCCATGATTAAGAACTTTGGCTGGGACGTGGAAGACGGGTCGCTGTATAAGTATTACAATCTGCTGCGTTTCGGTCATCTGTAAAAATTTGTCTGGCCGGCAACCGGAGCAATATAAATTTATAACTGAAAAGAGAGATAATGATGAGACATTCCGGACGTGAAAATGATGAAATCCGTCAGATTGAGATTATTCCGAATTTTAATCCTTATGCCGAGGGTTCCTGTTTGATTAAGTGCGGCAACACGCATGTGGTTTGCACCGTGAGCATGGAAGAAAAAGTTCCGGCCTGGCTGAGGGGGCAAAACCGGGGCTGGATTACTGCCGAGTATGGTATGCTGCCGCGGGCAACGCAAGTCAGAGTTCCCCGTGAACTGAAAAAGCCTTCCGGCAGGACACAGGAAATTCAGCGCCTTATCGGGCGTTCTTTGCGTGCGGTGGTTGATTTGACCAAAATGAAAGACATTTCCTTGTGTGTGGACTGTGATGTAATTCAGGCCGACGGAGGAACCCGGACAGCATCGATTACCGGGGGGTTCGTTGCTTTGTCGCTGGCAATGGATAAGCTTTTGGCGATGAAAAAAATTAAGGAAAATCCGATAAAAGAGCATGTTGCAGCGGTTTCCTGCGCCATTCACGAAGGCTGCAAAGTGGCCGATGTTGATTATATCGAAGATTCCAATGCGCAGGCGGATATGAATTTTGTGCTGACCGAAAGCGGCAAAATTGTTGAAATTCAGGGAACGGCCGAAGGAAACCCGTTTGAAGAATCCGATTTTAACGAGCTTCTTTCTTTGGCCCGGAAGGGAATTCGGGAGCTGATTGCCAAGCAGCATGAAGCTTTGGGGAAATAACAGTTCTTTACAAACGAAAAGTTTCTGATATTTTGAAGGTGAGAAAACCATTATTAAAATATTAGATGTCAAATTAAAAAGAGCAGAAGTTATGGAAATCAAAAAATTAGTGATTGCTTCGCACAATCAGGGAAAAGTCGGTGAAATCCGTGAAATGCTGATGCCTTACGGGGTGGAAGTGGTTTCGGCGGGGGAACTTGGTTTGCCTGATGTTGAAGAAACGGCGACGACTTTTGAAGGAAATGCCAGGCTGAAAGCCTGTGCTTTGGCCAAACTATCGGGACTGCCTTGTCTGGCGGACGATTCCGGTTTGTGTGTCGATGCACTGGACGGGCGGCCGGGAGTTTTTACCGCACGTTATGCGCCGAACCGCGATTTTGACAAGGGCATGGATAAACTTTTGGCGGAACTGAAAGATGTTTTGGCAAAAAATTCTTCCCGCGGGCGCAAGGCTCATTTTTCTTGTTGTCTGGCGCTGGCTTTGCCCGAGAATCCGGAAGGAGCGGCTGTTTTCAAAGGTTTTGTTGACGGGAAAATTGCCGAAGCCAAAGCCGGCAGCAACGGTTTCGGCTTTGATGCGGTTTTTGTTCCCGATGAGGGAGACGGCCGAACTTTTGCCCAGATGGAGGCGGCGGAAAAAGATAAAATATCGCACCGCGGCCGGGCTTTGGAAAAATTTGTTAAAGAAATTTTTGCCAATTAGGCGTAAAAAGCAAGGAGAGCGGGAACGCTCTCCGTTTTTATTTTAAAGGAAGAAGTGAGATGACCAAAATTACGCAAGCTTTTATTTTGGCTGCCGGACGAGGAAAAAGAATGTTGCAGCTGACGGACGACAGACCCAAACCGTTGGTCGAAGTTGCCGGAAAAAGTCTGATAGATTACAATATTCGCCGTTTGGCCGATGCCGGGATAAAAGACTGTGTGGTTAATTTGTGTTACAAGGGCGATATGATTAAAGCTCATCTGGCCGGCAACAGGGAACTGAATTTTATTTTTTCGGAAGAGGAAGAAGCCTTGGAAACCGGCGGCGGAATTAAACATGCTTTGCCGAAAATGAAGCGTGAGCCGTTTGTGGTTGTGAACAGTGACGCGCTGTGGACCGAAGCCGAGGGCGGAAATTTGATAAAAGAAATGACGGATGCCTGGGATGATGACAAATATGACATTATGCTGATGCTGCTGCCCTTGGAAAATTCTTATCATACGATGGCAAACGGCGATTATGACATTGATGCCGAGGGCTATCCGGTTCGGCGGCGCAGCAAAGAGGTTCATGCGGCTTATTTATACGGCGGGGTTTTGATTGTGCATCCGCGGGTGTTTGACAATGAACCGGAAGGCCGTTACTGGCTGATAGATATTTTTGACCGGTTAGAAAAAGCTCACCGTTTGGGATATTATCTGCATAAGGGCAAATGGTTTCATGTCGGAACGCCGGAATCGACCAAGGTTGCCGAAGATTATTTCAGTCAGAATCCGCTGTTTAAATAATTGAGCGTTTGCGGGCGTTGATGAGGTTCGGTGCCGGCGGCAGAATAAGAAAGACGGCACGGTCATCGGATTTGTGCGCGTGTTTGTGCATATTAAACGTGTCGGCAACAATCTGCTCCACGTCAAGATTATATTTGCGGTTAAAATAATCGCGCAGGTTAAACGCCTTGTCTTCGTAAGACAGGTTTTTGATGTGATAGAACTGTTTGTTCTTGTCCAGTCGCTGGCGGATGCTGAGAATTTCTTTGCCGCGGGAGAACAGGTCGGCCAGCTGAATCAGGCGGTCATAATCGTTGTAGCGGACTTTTTTGAGAAAACCGCGGGCAAAGGCAAAAGATTTTTCATCATAAGTGGGGAAGTCTTCGGCTTTAATGTCCGGGTCGATAAAATTATGGGTAATGCAAATCGGCGCGGCATCGGGAAAACCGATTTTACGCAGGTAATTGTAGCCTTCAATACTGTGCGGAACTTTGGTGACGGTTTCGTCTTTAATTCGTCCAATGTCGTGCAGAAGCCCGAGAACATAAGCAATGTCGGGGTTGAGCTTTCCGGTTTGGCGGGCGATGTTCTCGGCAATTTTGGCAACGTTAAACACATGGATTCCGTGTTCAAAGATAATCCGCTGGTTGGAACCGTGGTAAATCCGTTCCTGCAAATAGCCGTTGGCAATCCTGACCGCGGTAATGCGCGAAGGCAGGTAAGCCTTTTCATAGTTGTTTACTGCTGACATGTCTTTCCGTATTTTGATGATTTTTGTCTTTCATAACATTTTTCGGCCGAGAAGACAACCCCTAAAAACGTTTCTGCTAACAAATAAAAGGGTGAGGTTTTTGTTGACTATTAAACTGGCTGTTTTAAACTCTCAGCCATGACTGATAAAATTTACAATATTCCGGCGGGTTGTGCCTTTGCCGAAGTTCTGGCCGGGCATTTTCTGAGAGAGTACCGCGGCCGGGAACTGGAGCTGACGGATGTTCTTTTTCTGCTGCCGAACCGCCGGGCGGTTAAGGCGCTGAAAGACGCTTTTGTGCGTTTGCAAGGGCTGGCGCCGACACTGCTGCCGCAGATGCTGCCTATCGGCGACGTGGAAGAAGACGAGCTGTTTCTGACCGGGTTTGACCAGTCTTCCGCTTTGGCAACGCTGGCACCGGCTATCAGCCGGGCGGAGAGGCTGTTGTTGTTCACCAAAATCATTATGGCCAAACCGATAGAGTACGGTATTGAAAAACTGGCGGCGAATCAGGCCTGCTATCTGGCGCAGGAACTGGCTAATCTGATTGATACGGTTCACAATCAGGGCCTTTCGTTTGACCGGCTGACAGATTTGGTGCCGGAAGAATATGCCGTTCATTGGCAGGAAACGCTCAAATTTTTGCAGATTATTACCGAATATTGGCCGCAGATTTTGGCCGAACGGCAATTGATTGACGCCAGTGACCGGCGTAACCGTCTGCTGCGGGCGCAAATTGATTTGTGGCGGCAGAATCCGCCGGTCAAACGAATTGTCGCAGCCGGAACGACGGCTGCCTTTCCGCTGATGAAAGAACTGGTTAAAACGGTGCTTAGTCTGGAAAAAGGAGAGCTTTATCTGGCAGGAATCGACAAGTTTCTGGAAGATGAGGCCTGGGAAAAAATTGATGAGACGCATCCGCAGCACGAATTGAAAGAACTGTTGGATTATCTGACAGTTCGACGGGAAGATATTCCCGATTTGCAGGCACCGGAAAATTTCGGCCGGGAAGTTTTAATCAGCGAGGTTATGCGTCCGGCGGCCACTACCGAAAAATGGCGGGATATTGCAGGGAAGAAAATCAGGCATGAGGCGGCAGACGGTATAACGCTGGTTAACTGTGCCGATATGCGGGAGGAAGCTCTGACCATTGCTCTGTTGCTGCGAGAGGCGGTTGAAACGCCGGAAAAAACGGCGGCATTGGTTACCGGGGACAGAAATCTGGCGCGGCGGGTAGCTGCCGAATTGGAACGCTGGAACCTGAAAGTGGATGATTCCGCCGGTAAGCCGCTGGCCTTGACACCGCTGGGCATTTTTCTGCGGCTGACGGTTCAGGCTTGTGAAGAAGAGTTTCGTCCGGTTGCTTTTCTGAGTTTGCTCAAACATCCGCTGACCTGTTTGGGAGAAGACGGGTTTCTGGTGCGCAAAGCGGCCCGCGAGTATGAAAAGAAAGTTTTGCGCAGCGGCAAAGAGGATGAAACCCTGACCGCTTTTGTCCTGCGGTTTAAAGAGGCCATGCGTGATTTGGCGGAAGCTTTGCGGCAGCCGGCGGTTGATTTTAAGAATTTATTGGCGCTGCATATTAAAACGGCGGAAGTTTTGGCTGCGGTTCCGGGGAAAGACGGAGCTCAGGTTTTGTGGAAAGGCGATGCCGGAGAAGCAGCTGCCGCTTTTATTGCCGATTTGTATGCCGAAGCCGGCGTTTTGGGAGAGATCAGCGGCGGTGAATATCGCGGTTTGCTGGAGGCATTGATGGCCGGGGTAACGGTTCGTCCGAAATACGGCACCCATCCGCGCCTGAGCATTTTGGGGCCGATAGAAGCCCGTCTGGTGCATTTTGACCGGGTTATTATCGGCGAAGTGAATGAAAATATCTGGCCGCAGGCCGTAACGGCCGATCCCTGGATGTCGCGGCCGATGAAGCGGGAGTTCGGTTTTCCTCTGCCGGAGCGGACGGTCGGGGTCGGGGCTTATGATTTCAGTCAGCTGCTGGCGAATGAAGAGGTTTATCTGACCCGGGCGGAAAGAGTGGCGGGGACGCCGATGGTCAAGTCCCGCTGGTGGATGCGTTTGGAAACGGTTCTGAAGGCGCTGAATATTCCGATTGAAAATTTGGAAGATGTTGTTTTTCGCAGCTGGGCGAGATTTCTTGACCGCAGCGAGACGTTTACCCGTTTGCTGCCGCCGGCGCCAAAACCTCCGGTGAGTGCCCGGCCGCGGGAGTTGTCGGCCAGTGCGGTGGAATACTGGATGCGTGACCCGTATATTATTTTTGCCAAATACATTTTGCGGCTGAAAAAGCTGGACGATTTGGAACAAGAAGTTACCTTTGCCGATTACGGTACGATTATCCATGCGGTTTTAGAGCAGTTTAACCGCAAATATAACCGTCAGTTTCCGCCAAATGCCAAGGAAGAACTGCTGGCTTTGGGACGGGCTTATTTTGCGGAAAATGAAATTGCCGCCGAAACCAGAGCTTTCTGGTGGCCTCATTTTGAAAAGACGGTTGACTGGCTGGTTACGGCGGAAAACGATTATCGTCCGTCGGTCCGTGAAGTGCATAACGAGGTTCAGGGGCGTTTCCGTTTTGAAGCGCCGGCCGGTCCTTTTACCATTACGGCCAAAGCCGACCGGGTAGATGAAACTGCCGACGGGCGGATTAATATCATTGATTATAAAACCGGAGAAGCTCGCAGTCCGAAAGAAGTGCGCGCCGGTTATGCGCCGCAGTTGCCGATAGAAGCTTTGATTGCCCGGGAAGGCGGTTTTGACGGTATTCCGGCGAAAGAGGTTGCCGCCCTGATTTATTGGCAGCTCGGGCGCAAAGAAACGCGGTTGGACGAAGAGGTGGACGATATTTTGAACACCAATTTGAAAAATCTGCGGGAGCTGGCGACATTATTTGATTTTCCCGATACCGCCTATATCAGTAAGCCCAATCCGCGTTATGCGCCGAAATATTCGGATTATGAACAGTTGGCGAGGGTAAAGGAGTGGTCCGTTGTTGAGGAAGAATAGTTTTATTGAAGACCCGGAGACATTATCCGGTGCTCAAATGCTCACATACTGCTATGTCCGCTCCGCTTCTGTGCTCCGTGTGGTTTCACTTCAATTTCAGGAGTTGTTATGATGAACGGCGAAGATATTTCCGCGGCACGAAAAGAGCGGGGAAAATTAGCGACCGCGCAGCAGCGGCGGGCGGCGAATCCGCTTAAATCCGTCTGGGTGGAAGCATCGGCGGGAACCGGCAAAACCAAGGTGTTGTCTGACAGGGTTCTGCGGTTGCTGCTGAGCGGCGTAGCGCCGTCAAAAATTCTTTGTTTGACCTATACCAAAGCGGCGGCGGTGGAAATGAGCTCACGCATTGCCGGGCGGCTCAGCCGCTGGGCAGTTGCTGATGACGAAACACTTCATAAAGAGCTTTCAGCATTGTTGGGAAATCTGCCGGACAGCCGGGAAGCATATATAAAACTGGAAGCGACGGCAAGGCAGTTGTTTGCAGTTTTGCTGGATACGCCGGGAGGAATGAAAATTCAGACCATACACAGTTTTTGTCAGGAAATTTTAAAAAGATTTCCTTTAGAGGCAAGAATTTCGCCGTATTTTGAGGTGATGGACGACCGCACGGCTTCCGAGGCTTTGGCAGATATTCAGAAAAAACTGTTGCAAAAAATTGAAGATGAACCGGAGAGTGCAGTCGGGCAGGCTTTGGCTTTTCTGACCCGGCAGGTGAGCGAATTCAAATTTCCCCAGATTATGGAGACAATTGCCGCTAACCGGAACAAAATCAGCAAACTTTTATCGGCGTATCCCGACGAGTTGGCTCTGCGGGCTGCCTTGGCAGCACGGCTGGAAGTTAATCCGGATGACAGCGAATCGTCTTTGCGGCAACGATATATGGCCGGTCTTAACCGGACTGATTTGAAAGAGCTGCGTGAGGCCTGGTTTAAAGGGACTGCAACCGATGTTAAAAATGCAGAGGTTTTGGCCGGACTGGCGGAGAGAGAGTTTCCGGCGGAGGAGTTTGAAACTTTTCAAAAGCTGTTTTTAACCAAGGAAGGAAAACCCAAAGCCAAGGCCGGCAGCAAAGGAGCCCTGGCCGCCTGTCCGCGGCTGGAGGAGATTTTTTACCGCGAAGCGGAAAATTTGTCGGAGTTGGAAAGCAAAGCTGCCGGTCTGCGGGTTTTTGCTTCGACGGCGGCGGTTCTGAGTTTGGCGGAGGAACTTATCGGCGGTTATAACCGTTATAAAAAAATCCATTCCAAAATGGATTATGAAGATTTGATTGTTTTAACCAGAGATTTGTTGGAAAACAAAAGCGTGGCCGATTGGGTGCTTTATAAGCTGGACGGCGGTATTGATCATGTGTTGATTGACGAAGCACAAGACACTTCGCCCAACCAATGGGCAATTGTCAAAGCGGTGACGGAGGAGTTTTTTAACGGATTGGGGGCCGCGGACAAAGTACGGACGGTTTTTGCCGTGGGTGACCGCAAACAGTCGATTTACAGTTTTCAGGGGGCCGATCCGCAGGAATTTGAAAATATGCGGCGGTATTTTGCGGCAAAGGCTTCTAATTTTGATGAAGTGAAACTTGAAGTTTCTTTCCGTTCAACGGCAACGGTGCTGGACAGCGTGAATACGGTTTTTGGCGATGAGTATGCCAAGCAGGGCGTGGTTCTGGAAGGTGAAGACATAACGCATATTCCGTTTCGTCTGGGAGACGGCGGACGGGTGGAACTCTGGCCGCTGGTCGAGCCGCAGGAAGGCGAAAATCCCGATATGTGGCGGCCGCCGGTGGAGCGCGTGCCGGGGGAATCGACCTCATCGCGACTGGCCAAGATGATTGCCGCCAAAATTAAAGAGCAGGTCTCGCGCGGGGATATTCTGGTTTCGCAGAACCGGTCGGTGCGCTACCGCGACTATATGATTTTGGTGCAGCGGCGCAACAGCTTTGTTGAGGAGATGGTGCGTGAATGCAAAAACGTCGGAGTTAACGTTTCGGGGGTGGATAAAATCAGGCTGCTGGAACAAATTGCGGTGCAGGATTTGGTGGCACTGGGCCAGTTTCTGCTGTTGCCGACCGATGATTTGACCTTGGCGACGGTTTTGAAATCGCCGTTGTTCGGTTTGAATGACGATGATTTGTTTGTGCTATGTTATAATCGCGGCGGGGTTTCGGTTTGGACCAGACTGTGCGATAACCCGGATTACCGCCGGACGTATCTGCAACTGCGGGAACTGTTGGATATGGCGGATTATGTACGTCCGTTTGAGCTATACGGCTATGTGCTCAACAAGCAGGGCGGCCGTAAGAAATTTGTCGAGCGTATGGGGCTGGAGGTTGAAGACGGGCTGGACGAGTTTGTTAATTTGACGCTGGCTTATGAGCAGGAACATATACCGAGTTTGCAGGGGTTTGTGCAGTGGATTGCCGGCGACGAGGTCGAAATAAAGCGCGAGCTGGAGCAAAGCGAGGCCGATGCGGTGCGGATTATGACGGTTCACGGTTCCAAAGGTTTGCAGGCACCGATAGTTATTCTGCCGGATACGGTGCGAATGGTAAATGTGCGGAAAGAAAGCGGCCTGTTGTGGGATGATTTGTTTTATTATCCGCTTTCTTCGGGGGATTATGACAAGAACTGCAACCGGATTAAAGACGAAGAAATTATCCGTGCCAATGAGGAATATAAGCGGCTGTTGTATGTGGCTTTGACCCGTGCGGAAGATCGGCTTTGTATTTGCGGTTACCGTAAAGGAACAGCAGTTAAAGACGAATCATGGTACGGTATTTGCAAACGCAGTCTGTCGGCTATCGGGCAGACGGACGAAACTGAAAAAGTTGTGTACGAAACGCCGCAGGAACTGGATGTTGCCGCGGTACAGACAGGTGTTACCAAAGAACTGACACGGCCGGATTTTCCGTGGCTGACGCAGCCGGCCGCAGAAGAAAATCCTCTGGCAAAACCTTATACGCCGTCGCGGCCGGATGAAGATGACAACGATGTGGCTCTGGTGTCTCCCATCGGCGAAGACGGTTCAAACCGTTACCGCCGCGGACGGATTATTCATAAGCTGCTTCAGTTTATGCCGGATGTTCATTATGCCGATAAGGCGCAGATTATTGATGAGTTTTTACGGAAAAATGCGCCGGAACTGACGTCGGCGCAGGCCGGGCGAATCCGCGAAGAGGTTTTGACGCTGCTGAATAATCCGCAATTCGGTTCGTTGTTCGGTCCGGGATCGAAGGCTGAAGTTCCGGTTATCGGCGAGGCGGACGGCAAAATTATTTCCGCGCAGGTTGACCGTTTGGTGGTGACGGAAAACAAGGTTATGATTGTTGATTTTAAAACGAATCGACCGGCCGCCAAAACGCCGGCTGACGTGCCTCCGGTTTATGTCAAACAGCTGCGGGCCTACCGGGACTTGCTGGCTCGCATTTATCCGGCAAAACAAGTGCAAAGCTATATCTTGTGGACGGATACGGCGCAGATTATGCAGATTGAGTGAGTTTTTTAGATAATAAGTCTTTAATAAATAAAAATTTCAATTATATTAGATACATCTGATGACACTTATTTATAATTAGGAAAGGAAAAGCTATGAAACAAATTTCGGACAGCCAGTTTGAAACTGAAGTACTAAAAGCCAACGGTTTGGTTCTGGTGGATTTTTGGGCGGAATGGTGCGGCCCCTGCCGTCAGCTCGGCCCGATTTTGGAAGAAGTTTCCAAAGAGATGGGAGACAAAGTCGAAATCTGCAAAATGAATGTCGATGAATCTCCGAACACGGCTGCCCAATATGGTATTCGCAGTATTCCGACTATGTTCCTGTTTAAAGACGGCAAGCAGATTGACACCAAAGTCGGTTTGAATTCTCAGGCTTCTTTGGTCAGCTGGCTGAATTCCCATCTGTAAGCCGAACGGCTTTCAAAGCGCCCGTATCAGAACAGGGCGCTTTTTTTATGCCTGTTCCCTTTAATTGTTTCTGTCGGAGCATATATAGGCCGGGTAGGAGAATATTCAATGCTTTGGATTATCGACGGCCTGATTTACGGTTTTTTTACGGCGTTATATACGCTGGTGAACCAGCATTATAAGTTTAACGGTTATTTGCTGGGAATCTGGCGCGGGTTCGGAATATCTTTTTTCTTTCTGCCGTTTTTGTTTTTTCTGCCGGTTCCCGATGATGCTTATTATTATTTTCTGCTGATTTTTCAAGGTTTTTTAATCGGCGTATATGATTCACATCTGTTTTTTGCTTCGGCAGATTACGGAGCGGGGCCGACTTCCCGGGTTATGGCTTTGTCGGCGCTGATTACAACGATTTTCTGGTGGTTTTTGACCCCGCATTTGTTTTGGGGTTTATTGCAGAACGCAACGGTGTTTATGAGCCTAATCTTAGTTTTGTTCGGGTTTACGGTGAGCTATTGGCAAATGGTGCAGTCGCCGGTTTCCAAAGCGTTGGTTTGGTATATGTTTCCGGTTGTTTTTGCTTTTGCGGGAATGAGCATTATTACCAAAGAAATTGCCCTGCACGGTTCAAACGCCTGGCAGGGTGTGGCCTATTATCTGACCGTGGCAACGTTTGTCAGCGGCTGTTATAACAGTTATTGGTATGCCAAAACGGTTAAACCCGGTTTAAAGGGCTTTTTCAAAAACGTTTTTGAATGGAAACTGGTTAAGGCCGGTTTGTATGTCGTCAGTTTCAGTTGGGCTCTGATTACGGCCAAAACACTGGCTTTGCGGATTGCTCCCAATCCGGGATATGTGATTGCTTTGCTGCTGACGTCGCCGATTTTTGTTTTTGTGCTGAACAGGTATCGTAAAGTTCCGGACAATATTTCGGTTAAGGCCGGTTTTTCGATGATTTTTTTTCTTTTTCTGCTTTTGCTGCTGGTGAACGGTAATTACGGAGTGATTGACTAACGGCAGAGTTCTTCGATGATTTTGTTGAGAAGCAAAAAACCCCGGTTGGCGGCGCGCAGGCTGTGCTTGTCTTCAAACAGAAGTTTTTGCCGGATTAAGCTTTGTCTGGCTTTGTCATTGACAAAGCCGGTCAGTTCCAATCCGCATTGGCGGCGGAAGTTTTCTTTGTTGATTCCTTCACGGATGCGCAATCCCATAATAATCAATTCTTCCGCCCGTTCCTGCGGGGTCAGTTCTTCTAGTTGCCGATGGTGGGTCGAGGCATAAATTTTATCGGTTGTTTTGATGCGTCCGTGGGCGGCGGGGCCAATCCCGAGATAGTTTTGTCCGCGCCAATAGGCCAGATTATGGATTGATTCATAACCGGGGTGGGCAAAGTTGGAAACTTCATATTGCGGATAGCCTTTTGTTGCCAAAAATTCCTGTGTCAGCGCATAGAGTTCGGCTGCCGGTTCATCATCCATCGGTTTGATGCCTTTGCGGGCAAAAAAGGTGCCTTCTTCGATGGTCAGTTGGTAGAGCGAGAGATGTTTCAGGCCGAGTTCGCTTATCTGGTTCAGTTCTTGTTTCCAGGCTTCCGCGGTTTGTCCGGGCCGGGCGTAAATCAGGTCGGCAGAGTGGTTGTCAAACAGCCGTGTTACTTCGTCAACGGCGTGGAGTGCCCGGCTTAAATTATGGGTTCGTCCGAGGAATTTAAGGTCTTTGTCGTTCAAAGCCTGAATGCCTAAAGACAGACGGTTGATGCCGGCCAGTCGGAGGTCGGCAAAGAGGTTGGGGCGATTGGTGTTGGGGTTCGCTTCAAGTGAAATTTCCACCTGTTTTGTTGTCGGCCAGAGTTTGAAAATATGATTAATTACTTTTTCAATGTACTGCGGTTCAATCAATGAGGGCGTGCCGCCGCCAAAAAAAATACTCTGGACGGTTTGTTTGGCCGTCAGGTCGTGATACCAGTTTAAGTCGTCCAGATAACCGTCAATAATTTGTTTTTGATCAACATGCTTGTCAACTTTGCTGAAAAAATCGCAATAGGGGCATTTGCTTAAGCAGTAGGGCCAGTGAATGTAAACAGACAGGGGGACAATGATTTTATTGGTCTTCTGCAGGCGTCTTCCGGTGCTCGCGTCCTCACGTACGTCTGTGTACGCTGCGGTTCTGCGCTCCGTGGAGCCACCAGCATTTGTTTGGTTGCTGCGCAATTGACGGGAGTAAGTTATCAGTTGCTTTTCCATCACAGAATAAATTTGGACAAGTCGCTGGCTTCCGTGTATTTGGCAAGCTTTTCCTCAACCATGGCGGCGGTGATGACGGCTTTTTCGCCGCTGCGGTCGGAAGCGCTGAAGCTGATGTCTTCCAGCAGTATTTCCAGAACCGTGTGCAGCCGGCGGGCGCCGATGTTTTCGACGTTTTCGTTGATGATGACGGCCATATCGGCAATTTTTTCAATGGCTTCGGGTTCAAATTCCAAGTCAAAATTCTCGGTCTTCATCAGGGCAACATATTGCTCAATCAGATTGGCTTCCGGTTCGGTGAGAATTTTGACGAAGTCTTCGTGAGTGAGGGCTTTCAGTTCAACCCGAATGGGCAGCCGTCCCTGCAATTCCGGCAGCAGGTCGGAAGGTTTTGACAAGTGAAAGGCGCCGGAACAAATAAACAGGATGTGGTCGGTTCTGACCATGCCGTATTTGGTGGCGACAGTGGTGCCCTCAATTAACGGCAACAGGTCGCGCTGAACGCCTTCGCGGGAGATGTCGCTGCCGCGGCGGTCGTCTTTGCCGGATATCTTGTCGATTTCGTCAATGAAGACGATACCGTCGTTTTCAACCGCTTTAATGGCTTCGCGGGTGATGAGGTCATTGTCGAGCAGCTTGTCGCTTTCTTCTTCCATCAGCACTTTATACGCGTCGCCAACGGTCATTTTCTTGGTTTTGTATTTGTCGCCGAAAGGTTTGCCGATTAAGTCGCCCAGGCTTATCATTCCCATTTGGGCACCGGGCATGCCGGGAATGTCAATGGTCGGCATGGAGGTGTTGCCGTTGTCGAGAACGCTGATTTCAATTTCTTTGTCGTTAAGCTGGTTTTCCCGCAGCAGTTTGCGGAACTTTTGTCTGGTTTCCTCTCCGGCATTGACGCCGACCAATGCTTCCAGCACGCGTTCTTCGGCGGCAATTTCAGCTTTGGCGGCAACGCTTTTGCGCATTTCTTCCTTGGTGGTGTGCAGCGCATTTTCCAACAGATCGCGGATGATGGATTCAACGTCACGGCCAACATAGCCGATTTCAGTAAATTTGGTAGCTTCCACTTTGATAAAAGGCGCTTTGGCCAGTTTGGCCAGGCGGCGGGAAATTTCGGTTTTGCCGACCCCGGTGGGGCCGACCATTAAAATGTTTTTGGGAACGATTTCTTCCTTTAACCTGTCGGGAAGCTGCATGCGGCGCCAACGGTTGCGCAGGGCAACGGCAACGGCTTTTTTGGCTTCACATTGGCCGACAATAAAGCGGTCAAGTTCGGATACGATTTCGCGGGGGCTGAATACGGCCATTTTAATCTACCTTTTCTATAATGACGTTATGGTTGGTATAGACATCAATGTCACCGGCTATTTTAAGCGCTTTGCGGGCAATTTCCTCAAGACTCAGTCCGTCGATGTCGTAGAGCGCTTTGGCTGCGGCCATGGCAAAATTTCCGCCGCTGCCGATGCCGATGATGCCGTCATCAGGTTCCATAACTTCACCGGTGCCGGAAATGACCAGCGAAACGTCTTTGTCGGCCACTATCATATAAGCCTGCAGCTGGCGGAGGTATTTGTCCATACGCCAGTCTTTGGCCAACTCGACGGCGGCACGTTTCAGCTGGTTGGCGTGTTTTTCCAATTTGCCTTCAAGGCGTTCGATGAGTGTGATGCCGTCGGCGGCGGCGCCGGCGAAACCGGCAATGATTTTGCCGTTGCCGATACGGCGGACTTTAACCGATTTTGATTTAAAAACGATTGATTCTCCCAAAGTGGCCTGACCGTCGCCGGCCATGACAACTTCATTTCCCTTGCGGACGCATAAAATGGTGGTCATGAGTTTTCCTTAACAGTGAATCATATTGCTTATAATTTAGGTAAAAGATTTGCCGATTGCAAGGCTAAAAAAGGCCCCGCCTGTTTTGGGCGGGGCTTTTTTTTACTTACGTCCTTTCTTATCCATCGGTTTGGGTTCTTTTGAACCGGTAAAACCGTCAATGGCTGTGGACACCGGTTTAATGACGGCCATCGGTACTTTCGGCGCCTTGTTTTCCTGTCCGCAGATTTCAAGACCGACGGAATTGATGGCGGTAGTGATCGGAATAAAGAGATCAGGACCGTCTTCAAACTTTTTGCCGGCGTGGGACATGCCGTTGATGGTGCCATGTTCGTCAATCAGCGCGCCGCCGACGGTTACCGTCTGGACGAAAGTGTCAACGATAATCTCGGCGCCTTTTTCGTCGGAATAGCGGTAGCCGCTGACTTTGCCGTTGTTGTCAAGGTAGCCTTCGCCGCCTTCGCTGTCTTCCAGCAGGCCGAGAGCCATATAGCCGCCGGTACCGATTTCCGGCAGTTCAAGGTTCAGCGACAGCGGCGTGAATTGAGTCTTTTCATCCAGCAGAATCAGGGCCGTATTCTTTTTGATGTTGATACGGACGGCCCGGCCGGAGAGTTCGACGCCGTTAATGGTCTTAAGGCGGTAACGGTTGTTGTCTTTGACAATCAAATCGGCCGAAGTGAGAACAAACTGATCGGAAATTAACAATCCGGCGCCTTTCATGCCGTTAGCGTTGGTGACGCCGACAACGGAAGCGCGGACTTTGTAAATGTTTTCCGGTGTCAGTTTGTCGTAAGGTCCGCGGTTAACGACGCAAAGCTGGTTGCGTTCAATCATATCCTGGGTTTCTTCCGGCGGAATATCAAGCGCAGTCCAAGATTGTCCGTCGGTTTCGACTGCACCGCCGAAGTCAATGACGCCGCCGTCTTCTTCAACGAAATTGCCGCTTTCCTCGAAACCGCCGCTTTCTTCAATATAAAGGTCGGATTCCGGCTGGCAGTAAGGCTGTTCGATAAAGTCTTCAATCATAATCTCCTGTTCTTCTTCAAGAGCGCAGGAAGGTTTGGTTCCGAACAGGTCATCAAAGATTGACGGTTCACAGCCGCGGTTTTCTTTGTGAAGGAACGGTACCGGCGACGGGGAGCAGCTGCGGTCTTCCTCATGCAGAAATTCAAACATGGAGGGTTCGCAGAAGTTTCCGTCTTCACAGGCATATTCTTCTTCGTAATTTCCTTCTTCGACGGTAATCTGTTCGCCGCACTGCGGGTTGCCATCGGCGTCAAGCGGGCAGAAATCGGGGGGTGTTCCGCTGTCTTCCGCTCCGCCGCTGAGTTCAATCGCGTTGCCGAATTCGTCAAACTGAACCGTACGGTTTTCGGCTTTGGCCGCCGCATCGGCAATTTCGGCTTCTCTGGCATTCAGGCTGCCGCCCATATCAATCGTATCGCCGCTTTCTTCGACGGGGGTCACTTCGGCGACGGCGACTTCGGTATCGGAATAATCCTGTGCCGGCTGGTCGAGGATTAACGTCTGATTGTCCTGGGCATATTGTCCGTTGCCGGCCGAACCGCCCAGTTCTTCAATGGAGCCGCTGCAGTCAGGATTGTCTGCCGGGCAGATTGACAGCAGTTCGGGTTCGGTTTGCGCCGTGCACATTTGCCCGTCAGCTGCCGTGCCGCTGTTTTCCTGCAGCGGGCAAAGCGTTTGGGCCTGTTTGATTTCAGGCTGATATTGGCATTTGACCGGGTCGTTCATGCGTTCCATGGCGATAAGCGCCTGTTTTTGAGCCTCTAAATCTTCCGGGGTTTGACGAACGGCCAACTGATCTTCAAAGCCGGGAAGCTGGCGCAGATTGTCAACGGCATCGGCAAAAGCCCGTTCGATTAAAATCATTTCGGCATTGTATTCGCCGTCGGGAACCTCGGAATAGCCGTTGGATTCCCCTTTCCAGAGAACGTTAGATTTACTGAGGTCCATTAAACGCCAAGTGACGGTCATCTGTGCGGATCCGGTGCGCAGATTGGCTTTTTCGGCGTCTTTCCAGTCATATTCGTCGCAGAGGTTCATAAAGTAATCGGTGATTTCGGCCGTCAGTACATATTCCGGCAGCGGTTTGTTGACGCCTGAAAGGCAAACGTCGTTGGGAATTTTGACAATATTGTAGCAGTCGCTGACCTTGTCTTCAAAAATACGGATAAATTCCATATCTTTTTGAATAATGCGTCCCTCATTTAAAACGGCATGACGCTGGTCGCGCCGGCAGCCGAAGATGCGGAAACGATAATTGCCGAGCCGGCGCGAATAAGTGCGGTCACGGCCTTTTTTGATACGGAAATCCACCCATTCCAGCTGGAGAGGGGCAAAATCGCCGCAGCGGTGGTGTATGGTTTGGAAAATGTCTTCTTCCAAGGTAACGTAGTTTTTGATATGCGGACGGGGTTTAACCGGTTTGGGCTGATCGCCGCAGTCTTCGCAGGGAAGTTTGATTCTCTTGCAGGTTTGCGGTCCGAACATGGCGCCGCCGCAAGTGCGCCGGGTGCAGTCGTTGTCGCCGAATATGGGGCCTTCGTTAAATTTGCGGTTGCTTTTGGCTTTTGTCCTGGGCTGAAAATTGTTGTTAAAAACGGCGCGAGTTCCCTGTGAGCGCGGGGTGACGCGTTCCAGGTTGCGTTCAATCTGGCGGCTGATGATTTTGACTTCTCCGGTGTCGTCCGCCGCGGCGGGCAGGCTTAAACCGGCAGCAAAGACGGCTGAGAAAAGTAAAAACGGCGCAGATTTTAAAATTTTCATCTGTAAGGGCTCCTAAATTGTTTTGGCAGGCAGCTTACGACGGTAAGACAAAGCCTCGGCGATGTGTATTTTAAGAACATTTACGCTACTTTGCAAGTCCGCAATCGTTCTTGCTAACCGTAAAGTGCGGTGATAGGCTCGGGCCGAGAGCTGATTTTTGTGGGCGAAGTTGATTAAAAGTTCTTCCGCATCTTTGTCAAGGCGGGTAACTTCTTCAAGCAGCCGGCCGCGGAGCTGTGCATTGGTGCTGAGCTGCGGCTCGTCAAGTTCGATGAAACGTTGTTTTTGAATTTCGCGGGCTCGAATGACTCTCTCTCTGATTGCTGCCGAACTTTCGCCGGTTTTGACGGCGGCCATTTCCCAAGGGCTGACGGCCGGGACTTCAATGTGGATGTCTATACGATCAAGCAAAGGACCGGAAAGCCGGGACTGATATTCTTCGGCGCATTTGGGCGCCCGGCTGCATTCTAGGGCCGGATTGCCGAGGTTGCCGCAGCGGCAGGGGTTCATGGCGGCAATCAGCTGAAATTTGGCGGGATAAACCGTGTGGGCATTGACGCGCGAAATAGTTATATAGCCGTTTTCCAGCGGCTGGCGCAGGGCTTCCAACGCGGTGCGGCTGAATTCTGGCAGTTCATCCAGAAACAAGACGCCGTTGTGTGCGAGAGAAATTTCTCCGGGGGCTGCTTTGCGACCGCCGCCGACCAAAGCCGGAGTGGAGGCGGAATGATGCGGGTCGCGATACGGGCGGCTGAAACAAAGTTTGCCGTCTTTCAATTCGCCGGCAACGGAATGAATCATGCTGGTCTCAAGCGCTTCTTCGGCAGTCAGCGGCGGCAGAATGGAAGGCAGACGGGCGGCCAGCATGGATTTTCCGGCGCCGGGCGGGCCTATCATCAGCAGGTTATGTCCGCCCGCGGCTGCGATTTCCAAAGCCCGCTTGGCGCTTTCCTGTCCTTTGACGTCACTCATATCGAGAGGCGTTTCGACGGGCATTTGCTTTTCGGCTTGTGGAAAAGGCAGGGTTTGCAGCCCCTTGAAGTGGTTAATCAGGCTCAACAGACTGTCGGCCGCAAGAATATCTTTCAAGCCGGACCAGACGGCTTCCGGTCCGCAGGCAGCCGGGCAAATCAGTCCTTTTTCGGCGGCATTGGCGTGAATGGCCACCGGCAGAATGCCGTTAACGGGAATAATCGAGCCGTCCAGCCCGAGTTCACCGAGGGCAACATAACCGGCAAGCTCTTCTTGGGGAATGATACCCATGCCGGCCAATAGGCCCAGGGCGACCGGCAGGTCGAAATGGGAACCCTCTTTAAGCAAATCGGCAGGGGCAAGATTAATGGTGATGCGTTTGGCAGGAAGGCTGAGGCCCAATGCCTGCAAAGCAGCGCGGACGCGTTCGCGGCTTTCGGCCACGGCTTTGTCGGGCAGGCCGACAATGGTAAATGCCGGCAGGCCTGAAGCTATCTGAACCTGAAGATCAACGTCCAGAATTTCCAGACCGTTAAAGGCGACCGTGTTTATTCTTGACTGCATCAAATCCTCTTCAGTCGCGGCCGTTTACCAGCGGGGGGTTATTTCCCCGGGGCGCCAACGGCGGGTGGGATAGGTTCCGGTTTTGAGAAAATCGTAATTTGCCGTTTTGTAAGGAATATCTTCAAAACGGACATATCCTTTGCTTTCAAACAGTTTGGCGCAGGTTTCGGCGGGTTCGTATTTGGTGGAATAGCATTTGACGATAACCCGGGTGAAAGGCTGCTGCAGGTTAATCTGGGTTTCCTCGTTGGCGTAGCTGAACCGCTTGGGCATGAGAGGGTTCTCGGCCTTTTCGGGGAAAGTGCAGGCGCCGACAGCGGCAGCACAGAGCAGGGCAATTGAGGTTTTGAAAATTTTCATTTTTCCGGTTTCCGTTGATTTTATAGACGTAATTTAGCCCGAAAAGATTAATTTATATTTAAATAATGCTTGAAATTTAAAGGATTTGTTATATAGTACCGCTCGTCCCTTGCCGGTACCGCGGTATCGGCTATACATAACCCGGCCGAAAATTTCGGCCATTTGTTGAGAATCCATAAGGAGATAATTTATGGCTAATTATGAAAGCGTGCTGATTGCACGTCAGGATCTCGGTGCCTCTCAAGTAAGCAATATCGTTTCTGACTTGAGCGATATTATCAAGAAAGAAGGCGGCGAGGTTGTTCGCGTTGATAACTGGGGATTGAAAAACCTGGCTTACCGCATCAAGAAAAACCGCAAAGGTCACTACGTTGTTATGAACATTGCCGCTCCGGCCAATGCTATTGCCGAATTCGAAAGAATTATGCGTTTCAACGAAGACATTATTCGTTACATGACCGTTAAAGTTGATGAATTCAGCGAAGATTCTTCAGCTTCCAACGACAAAGATTCAGTTGAAGAATAGGAGACAACGTTATGGCTAAACAAGTATTCTTTAGAAGAAAAAAAGCTTGTCCGTTTTCCGGTGAAGACGGTCTTAAAATCGACTACAAAGATGTAAAACTGCTGTCCAGATACATCTCTGAAAAAGGAAAAATCATTCCGAGCCGTATCACTTCCGTTTCTGCTAAAAAACAAAGAGAACTGGCCAGAGCAATCAAACGTGCTCGTTATATCGGTCTGCTTCCGTTTGTGGCACAATAAGTTGAAGGAGAGAAAACTATGGAAATTATCCTTTTGGAACATGTTGATAAATTAGGTAAAATGGGCGACAAAGTAAACGTTAAAAACGGTTATGCCCGTAACTACCTGTTGCCGCAGAAGAAAGCTTTGCGTGCTACCGAAGCTAATGTTGCTTATTTTGAAAAACAGAAAGCCGAACTGGAAGCCCACAACAAGAAATTGCTGGAAGCTGCCACGGCTAAAGCCGAAGCTCTGAAAGGCTTCAGCGCCATGTTGATCCGTCAGGCTGCCGAAACCGGTCAGCTGTATGGTTCCGTTACCATTCGCGACATTGCTTCCGCTATCAAAGCTGCCGGTTTTGATGTTGAACGCCGTTGCGTTTATATGGAAAGCCCGATTAAAGATCTGGGTATCTACGAAGTTAAGCTGAACCTGCATCCGGAAGTTACTCAGACCATTCTGGTTAACGTTGCCAGAACAGAAGATGATGCGAAGAAGCAGGCAAAGGCTTATTCTCCCGCAGAATAGAACTTTGTCCGGCTGGGGTTAGAGCAATTTTGCGAAGCGTTAAAATTTCATGTACACAGGTGTACGTTAGAATTTTTTAGTTTCCCGGAAATCGTTCTATTTACGCAGGCTGTTCAAAGTTTATCTTTAATTCTGAAAAACACCCTCTGTGAAAAAACAGGGGGTATTTTTTTTATGGCAATTTGTTTTGCCGCGATGCGGAGAGAGCACGACGGGCAGGTCAGGCCGGAGGAGGGCGGAAAAAATATGCCGAAGGGTAACCGCAGAACAAGATTTCAAAAGGTATGAACGGACGGTGACAGAAACGGAAAGGTTTCAGCGGCAGTATTGTTCGGGAAAAAGTTTGAAATGCAGCCACAAAATTAAAGCATAGGTTATGGTGGCGCTGAAAAAGACGTCAGAGACAAAATGTGAGCCTTGGGCTATGCGGGCAATTCCGGTGGCTATTCCGAGGATAATAACCGCGCTTATTCCCCATTTGCGGTACCGGTGCGGAAGCAGCAGTGCCAGAGCCAGGCTCCAGAAGATGACGGCCGTGTGTCCGGACATGAAAGAGCAGTCCCAATCGCATTGGTTGGAAATGACCATCGGCGAGGTAAAATTTTTGTTTCCGCCGAATTCGATAATCTGATAAGGACGGGCGCGTCCCCAGAAAGTTTTGAAAATTCCGTTAACGATTAAAATCGGGCCGAGCAGCATGGAGCCGGTGGTAAGGAGCATTACTTTGGTGTTTATGCCCCAAAGCCAGCGGCGGCGCAGCAGTCCCCACCCCCAGATTAAGCCGAAAGCAGCGGCAATTCCGATGAATATTTCCGGTAAGCCCCGGCGCAAAAAGGGGAAAAAGCCCCAATCGCCGAGGTAAAAACGGTTATCTCGGAAGAAAAAAGCGCTGACCGCCAAATCTAACTGCGGGGAAACGGCCACAATCATAAATAAAGCGCAGATAATCCAGAAATTGAGCTGCGGCGGTGTGCAGACCGGTTTGTTCATATCAGCCGTCCTCAAGGTGCAGCAAAACGGTGATGCTTATGAGTGCGGCAATCAGGGTCGGCGTCCATACGGCCATGAAAGGCGGAATATAGCCGTTGAGCCCGAAAGCATAAATAACCTGAGACAGAAAGTAAAAGATAAAGCCGGTGGATACGCCGCCGACGATCAGGAACATAACGCCGCCGCGCCGGTTGTTGGGGCGGAGGGCGAAAACCGCGGCAATTAAAATCATGGCGCAGAGCAGAAACGGTGAGGCCAGCAAAGACAGATAGTGCAGGTAGTGTTTCAAAGCCGAGAAACCGGATTTTTCATAAAAGCGGATAGTGTCTGGCAAATCCCAGAAAGAAATGGATTCCGGATCAACAAAGTTTTCCTTGATGCGGTCAAGGGTCAGGCTGGTGGTATATTTGACGCTGGGCAGGGCAATGGTGGCTTTGCCGGCCTCATAAACTTTAACGTCTTTCAGTTCAAAGCCGTTGCTGTCGTCCAGCGTGGCGGCAAAAGCTTCAACCCGGCGGATAAGCTGAGCATTACGGTCCATTTCCATAATCGTGACTTCCCGCAGGAGCAGGCTGTTGTTTTCCTGATGAAGGTTGCGCGCCTGGATGACCAGAACCGTGTCTTTGTTGACTGCTTCTCTGGTCCAGAGGCCTTTATCGGTAAATAAAACGGCATTGGGGTTGCGGGTTTTGAAACGGTAGTCCATGGTTTCATAAAGTTCATACATTTTAGATGAAACCGGGTTGATGACAGTGATGTTGACGATGCCGATTAAAAAAGTGGTGACCAGTACCGGGAACAGAAAACCCCAGATAGACACTCCGGCCGCGCGGATAATGACAAATTCGTTGCTTTTGCTCAAACGCCAGAAAGTTATCATGGCGGCAATCATCATCACAAAAGGAAAGACCATGTCTATCGTCTGCGGAAGTTTGGTGACGGCCATTTGGATGACAAAGAGGAAGCCGACGTCTTCTCCGGCGGCACGGCGGAGCATTTCAATCAGTTCAAAGATGAAAACAACGCCGAGCACCATCAGCAGCACCCCCAGGAAGTTGAGGATAATCTGTTTGCTGAGATAACGGCCGAGAATAGAATTTGGATTCATGTTTTTTACACTTTGGTTGCTATATTGGGCTTAAGATATAAAAAAAACCTTTATTTGACAAGCTTAATCTCGGCGGTTGATTTCAGAAAGAATTTTCTTTTCGGTTTCCGGCTGATCCTGCTTGGCTTCAACGACTTCCCGGCGGATTTTGCGGGTGCGGGAAAAAAGCTCGAACAGTTTGTCGCCTTCATCCCAGCGGATGTTGCGTTCCAGTGCAATCAGGTCTTCGACAAAGCGTTGTATCAACTCAAGAATTGTGGTTTTGTTGTTGAGCAGAATGTCGCGCCACATGGTGGGGTCGGAGCCGGCAATGCGGGTGAAATCGCGGAAACCGGAGGCCGAGTATTTGATGATTTCCTTTTGTTCGTATCCTTCCAGATCGGCAACGGTGCCGACAATGGAAAAGGCGATCAGGTGCGGCAAATGAGAAACGGCCGCCATCACTTTGTCGTGATGTTCGGGAGTCATGGAATCAACCCGCATTTTGGCGTGAGCCCAGAGTTTGGAAATCTTTTCGACGGCAGCATCGGAGGAGCGTTCGTACGGGGTCATAATGAACCAGCGCCCTTCAAACAGTGTGTCAAAGCCGGCTTCGGGGCCTGATTTTTCGGTTCCTGCCACCGGGTGCCCGGGAACGACCGAAACTTTTGAATCGGGCGGCAGATTGGCTTCAATTTCCCGAATGACATATTTTTTGATTGATCCGACGTCGGTAATGACAGCGTCATTTTTGAGAAACGGGGCAATTTCTCTGATGATTTTGCCGTAAGCACCAACCGGGGCGGAGAGAACAATCAGGTCGGCGTTTTTGACGCTGTCGGCTATATTTTTGTGAATTTCATCCACGATGCCCAGTTCGAGCGCTTTCTGCATATACTGCGGTTTGACGTCATAACAGGAAATGCGCCGGGCAAGGCCGTCCCTTTTGATGACTCTTGCCAGAGAGGAACCGATTAAACCGATGCCGATAACAGTTACTTTACCAAATAAAGACATGGATTTTCCTAATCAAAGTAACCGAGTGACAGATATCTTTCGACGGCAGAAGCCAGAATGACGACCATATTTTTTCCGGCCATTTCCGGTTTCTGCCCGACTTTGATTGCGGCGGCCAATGCGGCGCCGGAAGACAGGCCGACCGGCAGACCTTCGGTGCGGGCAACGGTCTTGGCCATATCGATGGCTTCTTCGGACGTGACGTCAACCACTTCATCAACCAATGCGGGACCGTAAAATTTGGGGACAAAACCGGCACCGATGCCGAGAATTTTATGAGGGCCGGGTTTTCCGCCGTTTAAAACCGGGCTTTCCGCCGGTTCAACCGCGACAACATATAAATCGGGGTTGCAGGTTTTAAGCGCGGAAGCAATGCCGGTCAGAGTACCGGAAGTGCCGACGGCGCTGACGAGGCAATCGACCTCGCCGCCGGTGTCTTCCATGATTTCCATGCTGGTGCCGAGGCGGTGGGCATCGGGATTGGCTTCGTTTTCAAACTGTCGCAGCAGGATGACGTCCGGGCTCTTTTCAGCGAGAATGTCCGCTTTGGCAATGGAACCTTTCATGCCGTCTTCCGCCGGGGTCAGAATGACTTCCGCTCCAAAGTGACGTATCAGTTTAATGCGCTCCTGCGACATATTTTCCGGCATGACAATCACCAGTTTGTAGCCTTTGGCGGCGCACAAGGCGGCCAGCGCAATGCCGGTGTTGCCGGATGTGGCTTCGACGAAAACGGTATTTGCGTTGATTTTGCCTGATTTTTCCGCTTTATCCAGCATGCTGAGGGCAATGCGGTCTTTGACCGAAAACAGGGGATTGTAAAATTCACACTTGGCAAGCAGGCGCGCTTTGAGACGGTAATTCTTTTCCAGTTTGTGCAGGCGAAGCAGCGGCGTGTGTCCGACCATTTCGGTGACAGAGTTATATATTTTCTTCATTTTTTCCTCGATTGGTGTTTATAAAGCGGAATTTGTGCTTTAATAAGTCTAACGCATTGAGTAGTATAACTATAATATTAAAAAATTAAAAATAAAGAAATGAAAAAAATAAAAACCCTGGTTTTTACATTCTTATTGCTGTTTTTTTCAGCCAATCTGGTTCAGGCCATGAGTTTGGATGAAATTTACCGTGACGTTGTGCGTTCGGACAACCGCGGTTATCTGCCGATGTTTGTTAAAAACAGAACTGCGCCGGATTTTTTGGACGAGGAGGTTGTGCTGAAAGACGTTCCGGAACCTAAGCCGGAAGATACCAGTCCGGTTAATCCGGATTTGGAAATTGTAAAACTGGAAAACCAGAGGAAAATCCACGAGGCCAAACTTCGTGCGGAGCTGGCAGAATGGCAGGCGGTGCTGGACAATGTCCGTGCCGGGAAAGTGACGCCGGTGGAGCTGCGGGCTTTGGAGCTCAAAGCGGAGCAGAGCGATCCGCAGGCGGTTGAAATTCTGGGCTGGATTTATGCCCGCGGGGTAGGGGTAAAGCCGGATTTAATCAAATCGTTCAAATTTTATCAGAAGGCAGCGGATATCGGGGTTCCCGACGCATCGCTCAATGCAGCGAAAGTTTATAAAATTATGCCGCGCCGTCTGCGTGAGCAGTTAATTTCCTATCAGTAGTTTTTAACCGATTGATTAGTTGTCGTTAGCCTGAGAAATGAGGCTTATTTATGATTATTTGACAAATAAGCACTGATATGATATTCTGACAATGGCTTTGGTTCAGTTATATCTATGAGGTGTATTATGAAAAACATTAGTTCATACTTGTGCGCCCTGTTTCTGGCTGGCTTTTTTGCGGCTGAAGCAGAGGCTTTGACGTATTCTGATTCTCCTTCATGGTACACCGGTCTCATAGGCAAAAGTCAAAACCAAATTCTTGAACCAAAGCCCTTGGGCGACATTTCCCGACTGCCCAAGCTGGCGAAAGTTCATTTTATTGTTGACAGCAACGACAAGCTCGGTTTTGACAATATTGAACAGAGTTTTGACCATGACAATATTAACCGCTGTAAGGCCCTGGGCTTTAACAAGACCGGCGCCTGCGGCTCAAATCAAAAGGTGTCGCGCTACTGCCCTTATGACAATTCATATTATGACCAGTGCTGCGACATGAACTTTGCCTATTCCAAAGGCGAATGCTCTTATCCCAACACCATCAGCGGAAACTCCTGCGGCGGGAAATTCAAATGCTATTGCGACAGAAGCCTGTATCCTTATACCGCCACTTCTTGCCCTTCGCCGAAAATTCATAATGAAGACAAATGTGCCGAGGTAACTTATTCGGCAGGTAAAGCCGCGACCAATATTTATTATTCCGATTGTCTTTGTCCGTCTTCCTGGATTACCTGCGACAGTTCAATCCATCAGAAAGGAAACGGGCAGAAATGTGAATATAACGGCGTTACCACTTATGCTTCATGCAGCTGTGAGTCCGGTTACAGTCTGCTTTGTGAGGAGTTCGGGCCGAAGTCGCCGATGGATTATTGTTTCCTGAAAGGAACGAAATATTACAAAACCTGCAAGACGGAAAAAGACGTTTGCGACAGTCTGGGATACAAATATTCCAAAGACAGTCCGTGTGATGCGGACTCGGTGATTGCAAGTTATTGTCCGCGGGGAAGCGGCAACACATATTTCTCATGCAAAATCGATCCGGACAAATATTGCAAAAACCGTGGTTTTACAACATCTGCCTGCGGTGAATTTCAAACAGTCAGTTCCGAGAAATGCAATGTGCCGGGGTTTGGGGTACAGGGACAGTATCGCAAATGCAGCCATACCTGCAAGAGCCGTTTAGCGGCGGCTTATCCCAATTACAATTTTGACGGAGTGCGTTCGTCTAACGGCGGAACGATGGTCTATACCAAAAATGTGGTTGATAATAATCTGAGCGCTTCCAGCAACAGTTATTTCAAATCGGCCTATTCATTCCGAAACAATTATTCGGAATGTGCCAATGCCGGCAAGCCGACGGTAACGGTTAATACCTCCGGCAGTACGGTAACTATTCTCTCCGGTATTAATTTGAGCGATGTAAACGTAAAACTGAATTTGAGCAACGGTTCGAGATATAACGTTAAATTGGACCGCCCGACAACATTTAACAATGCGACGGTTTCAACCAGCCAAACCGCCAAGATGACGGTTTACAAAACAACGCTGTATGTTGAAGGGGGAACGAATCTTACGGGAATTAACCAGTTGGATGTTGAAGGCGAACAAAATGACGGAACGTCGGCGAATTCGTATATTTATGTGAGAGGGGCGGCTTCTTTGGGCAATGTTTATCTGTTCGGGCGTTCCCGCCTTTATGTGAGCGACACCAGCGGTTCGTCTTCGGCCAGAAATGTTTATATCGGCTGGCGGTATAACAACAGCAACGGCAATCGCGAAGATCACGGCCGGGCGCTGTTTGAACTGGCGGCCAATTCCAAATTTAAAGTAACCGGAACTGTTGAAATCGAAACCCGATGGGGCGATGCGCCTTTGTCGGGCAGCGGCGGTCCGGCTTTGTATATGCGTGATAAGTCGCAGCTTTATGCCGATTATATAAAGAGTTATAATGCAGAGCATTTTATCGGTTATTATGCCATTGTCTGTGCGCGTAACTATTGGCTGCAAAATAAAAATGACCGTGGCTATACCAAGATTAAATTCGGGCGGTATGCCAAACTTTTGACCAGAGACGGTTCCGGCTATTTCCGCGCATCATCGGGGGCAACATCCGGTAATTGTTATGCTTCCGGCTGTAATAATGTTCAGGAGATTATCAGTAAGTTTAAGTCATCGGATGTTGAATTGTCTGGTGCGGGGCATCATGACAAGTGGGCGATGTCTGTACAATGGAGCCGTCCGGATACGACGGGCGCTTATAATACCTATTGCGGCAAGTGGTATTACTGACAAAGAAAAGCCGTCTCGGGTGAGGCGGCTTTTTGTTTTATTTTTTGATATTGAACAGGTGCTGAAAAGCCAGCCAATGTGTGTAGTTGATTTTTGTTTTGGCAGAAAAAATGTCCTGTATGTTCAGCCAGGCGGCATTGCCGTTTTCCGGCGTGCGCCAGGGCGAGACGGAAGTGTCAAAACCATAGGAAGAAGCATCATAGACAATAAAAGTCTGATCATAAACGCAGTATTCTCCGAAAGGGCGGGCATCCTCGGCAAAATAATTGACAATCTGCTGATAAGATTTTTCGCCCCAGTCAAGTTCAAACTCAATGCCGGTTTCTTCATACAGCTTGCGGTAAAGGCAGCCGCGGAAGTCTTCCCGGCGTGAAACCGTACCGCCCGGAAACTCGGGAACGGATACCTGCGGCGGATAAGTAACCAGAACTTTTTCGTCTTTTACCAGAATGGCAAAATAGCCTTTCTGGTGCAGGGGGATAATTTCATCGGCATATTTTTCATGACCGCGACGGTCATAAAAGATGTCACTCATTCGCTTCGGCTTCCTTAATCAATTCGTTGACAAACTTCTTCAGTCCGGTTTGGCGGACGCGTTTCATCCGTTCGCCGGAAATGATTTTCTGCACTTTGATAATGGTTTCTTCAAGATTTACGTTGACGATGACATAGTCAAATTCGTCCCAATGGGTGATTTTATCGAGAATCATGTTCATTCGTTTATCGATGATTTCTTTACTGTCGGTGCCGCGGTTTTCAAGCCGGCGGCGGAGTTCTTTGATGGAGGGCGGCAGCAGGTAAATGGTGACGACATCATCTTTGGCTTTTTCTTTCATTTGGCGCGCGCCGGCCCAGTCCATGTCGAACAGCACGTCTTCACCGACGTTGATGAAACTGTCAACTTCAGAGCGCAGCGTTCCGTAACGGGAACCGTATTGGGAATCGACATATTCGTAAAAAGCGTCCTGAGCCAGAAATTCGTCATATTGTTTGTCGGTGATGAAATAGTAGTCAACGCCGTCAACTTCGCCTTCGCGGGGTTGGCGGGTGGTTACCGAAACCGAGAACTTGATGTTGGGGTCGCGGCGCAGAATTTCTTTGACAACAGCGCTTTTTCCGGTGCCGGAAGGGGCCTCGATGATAAACATGGCGCCGCGGCGGACTTTTTTCAGACGGTCGATGATTTCTTCCATAATGTGCTCCATTTAGCTGATGACTTTTATTTTTAATGCCTATAATATATCCGTTAATTGTTAAAAAGTCTTTAGGAAAATAGCCATGATCAGGAACAAAAACGTTTTAATTACCGGAGCCAGTTCAGGCATCGGCGAAGCTTTGGCCGTGTATTATGCCCAAAACGGCGCGGCCAATTTGTTTATCTGCGGGCGCAATGCGGAACGTCTGGCCAAAGTGCGCGAGGCATGCGAACGGTATGGGGCAAAGGTTTCTGCCGAAGTGCTGGATGTGACGCAGCGCGAGGAGGTTAAAAACTGGGTGGAGCGTTGCAATGTATCGGCGAATTTGAACATTGTGATTGCTAATGCCGGGACCGGGACAATCAATGAAACCGAAGAGGCGGTGCTGAACACTTTTAATACCAATGTCAACGGCGTGATTAATACGGTGCTTCCGGCGCTGGCGGCATACCGGAGCCGTCCGTCCCGTTATCACGGAGACAAGGCGGTGGCGGTTATCAGCTCAATGGCCGGTTATCACGGTTTGCCGACCTGTCCGGCATACAGTGCCAGCAAAGCCTGTGTGAAAGCCTGGGGCGAAGCGCTGCGTCCGGTTTTAAAACGTGAGGGAATCCGGATGAGCGTTGTTTGTCCGGGGTTTGTGCGGTCACGAATTACGGATCAGAACACCTGTCCGATGCCTTTTTTTATGGAGGCACCGCAGGCGGCGGAGATTATTGCCAAAGGTATTGAAGCCGATAAGGGGATTATTGCTTTTCCGTGGCCGTTGCGGCTGGCGGTGTGGCTGGCATCGATTGTGCCGAACTGTCTGAGCGATTTGATATACGGCCGTCTGCCGCCGAAGGCATAGTTTTGCCCCGGGGATATTTGCGGCGTTCCAGACGCATGAGAATCCAGAGCAGGGCAAGACCGGGTATCATCATCAGGGTCGTTATCAGGAAGAAGGCCGGCCAGGAGATAATTTCTTTCATGTAGCCGCTGCTGGCGGCAAAAACGTCGCGGGCCAGGCTCATTAATGACGAAAGCAGCGCATACTGGGTAGCGGTATAAGCGACATTGCAGAGCGAAGACAGATAGGCAACCAGTGCGGTGGAGGCCATGCCGCCGGCGATGTTGTCAAATGAGAGAGTCAGCATCAGCATGGGAACGCTGTGGCCGACATAAGCCTGAACGACATACATCAAATTGGATATTCCCTGCAAAATGCCGCAAAGCATCAGCCCCTTAAGCATATTCATCCGGCTCATGACCAGTCCGCCGACCAGCCCGCCGAAAATGGTGGCTCCCATGCCGAAGATTTTGGAAACAAAAGCAATTTCGCCTTTGCTGAATCCCATATCGTGATAGAAGGGAAAAGCCATCGGGGCCATATAGGAATCGCTCATGCGATAGAAAAAAATAAATGCCAGTATTAATGCCCAGTCGTTTCTTTTCATAAAGTCAACGAAAGGATCGTAAACGGCTTTATTCATAAAGTCGTTGAAATTTTTGTAAGACTGTTCGCTGAATTTTTCGGCTTTGGAGGGCTCGCGGGAGAGCAGAATGGTGAGAATGCCGACAAGCGTGCCGAGCGCCATCAGCAGGTAAACTTGGTTCCAGCTCATGAAAGAGGCCATCCAGATGGCACCGGCACCGGAAGCAATGGTGCCGATGCGGTAGCCGATGATATAGACAGCGACGCCGGCCCCTTGTTCTTTGAGGGAAAAACTTTCGATACGGTAGGCGTCGAGAACAACGTCCTGTGAAGCGGAGGCAATAACGACAATGACGCAGAGCACAGCCAGCAGGCGAAGATTGGCTGCGGGGTCAACGGTGGAAATGAGAGCGATGCCCGCCATCAAAAGCAGTTGGAAAAAAAGAGCCCAGCCCCGGCGGCGTCCGAGCAGGCCGAATCCGGGGAGTTTCAGCCGGTCGAGCAGCGGCGCCCACAGCCATTTGAAACTGTAAGGAAGTTTGACGAGAGAAAAAAGCCCGATGGCAATATAGGAAATGCCTTCATCTTTCAGCCAGAGATTAAGCGTGCTGAAAACCAATAAAAGCGGAAAGCCGCTGGAAAAGCCCAGTCCGACCATGATGAGCATGCGGGGATTGAAGTAAACCCGCAGCGCTTTTATCCATTTCATAAGCATTTAATTCTCCCTGTGTTTTTACTTTAGGGCAGAGAGGTTAAATTTTATCTAATAAGCGGCGGATAAGTTTATAAAATTTTAAAAGTAATTCTTATTATCAGTTTTGCACAGGTCGTTCCCGTAAAAACAAAGGTTTGGCGAAAAGTTTAAATTTGCTGTTTACGCCGCGTTTCGAAGCGGCTATTGTCAAGAAAAACTAACTTCACGGGAAGATAAAAGGACTTAGATTATGGCGGATATTCAAATAGTTAAAAGAGATGGTCGGCGGCAGTCGTATGATAATAAAAAAGTGGCGGCCGTGGTTGCCCGAGCTGCGGCCGGGTTTGAGCTGGATGTTTCTCCTCTACTGGACGCGGTGAACAATTATGTCAAGGAGGGTATCGGCAGCCAGGAAGTGATGAATTTTCTGATTTTGACGGCGTTGAATTTGACCAGTGTGGAAAATCCGGATTGGAAAAACGTTGCGGGGCGATTGAAACTGTTTGATCTGTATAAGAAGACGGCTTTGGCAAGGAACTGCAATCATTGTTATGACCGTCTGTACGATTATCCGGTCTTTTTGCAGCAGATGTGGGCGGACGGTTGTTATGACCGGGAATGGCAGGCGAAATATTCGGCGGAAGAACTGGCCGAAGCCGGAACCTTTATTAAACCGGCGTATGATTTGGTGTATGATTATGCCGGCATCAATTTGCTGATTAAGCGTTATTTGTGCGAATACAACGACCGGATCGCCGAGCTGCCGCAGGAAATGTTTCTGACGATTGCCCTGCTGATTGAGCAAAATGAAAAGCCGGAAAAACGCATGGCGCAGGTAAAAGATACCTATGAAAAACTGGCTAACCGGAAAATTTCGCTGGCAACGCCGCTGCTGATGAATCTGCGGCGGCCGCACGGCAATTTGAGTTCCTGTTTCATTACGGTTATGGATGACAACCGGGAATCGATTTTTTATGTGATTGATCAAATTTCCGCCATTTCAAAGTTTGGCGGCGGTGTCGGTGTCAACATTTCCCGGGTGCGCTGCAAAGGGGCGCGTATTAAGGGGATTAAAAATTCCTCCGGCGGCGTGATTCCCTGGATCAGAATTATCAACGACACGGCGGTAGCGGTCAATCAGCAGGGAAAACGCAAAGGGGCTGTTACCGTTTCACTTGATATGTGGCATATGGATATTGAAGATTTTCTTCAGCTGCGGACGGAAAACGGCGACCAGCGAATGAAAGCCTATGATATCTTTCCGCAGGTGGTGGTGCCGGATTTGTTTATGAAGAAAGTGGAAGCCGATGAAGACTGGCTGGTGGTTGACCCCTCGGAAGTGCGGACAAAATATCAGGTTGAGTTGGGCGATTTGTGGGGGGAAGAATTTAACCGGGTCTATGAGCAGCTTTATTTGGATGCGCAGTTCGGCAAGCTGGAGATGTTTAAGTTTATTTCGGCGAAGGAGCTGCTGAAAAAAGTGATGCGCTCGCAGATTGAAACAGGTATGCCTTATATCGCTTTCAAGGATACGCTGAACAAGTATAATCCGAACAAGCATGACGGCGTGATTGTCGGTACAAACCTGTGTACGGAATCGCACAGCAACGTCAAGCCGACACGGTTTGATGCGGAGCGAATCGAAAACGGCAAGATTATCCGCGAAATGAGCGGCGGTTTGGTTCATGTCTGCAATCTGGTGTCTATCAATCTGGCCAATGTTGACAGCGATGAAGAACTGGAAAGCATTTGCCGGACTTCGGTGCGGATTTTGGATAATGCGATTGATTTTACCGAAGTGCCGATTTTGGAAGGGCGGCAGCATAATCTGCGCTATCGCACCATCGGGGTCGGGGCGATGGGGCTGGCCGACCATTTGGCCAAGAACAATATTCCTTATATCAATTCGGCCGATTATGTTGATGAGCTGTTTGAAAAAATGGCAATTTACAATATTCGTGCCAGTATTGCGGCCGCACGAGAAAAAGGAACGTTTGAGGCTTATGAGGGCTCTGACTGGCAAAAAGGGATTATTATGGGCAAACGCCAATTATGGTTTAATGCCAATTCCAAACATAAAGAGGCCTGGAACGACATTTTCAGAGACTTGCAGAAATACGGCATTCGCAATTCGCAAATCAGTGCGATTGCTCCGAATACAAGTTCGTCGCTGATTCAAGGGTGCAGCGCCTCGGTGCTGCCGGTTTACAGCAAGTTTTTTGTGGAGACGCACGGCAAAGGAAGCATTCCCAACTGTCCGCCTTTTATCAAGGACAAATTCTGGTTTTATCAGGAAAACCGCAATATTAACCAGAAGGTGGTGATTGAGGTGATGTCGCGGATTAACAAGTGGATTGACACCGGCATTTCAATTGAGCTGATGTATAATCTTAACCGCAATATCCGGGCGCGGGATATTTATGAAACGATTATGGATGCCTGGAAAAAAGATATTAAAACCCTTTATTATACGCGGACGATTCAGAAAGACGGTTCGGCTTCCGAAAAAAGCGAATGTGTCAGCTGCGCCGGTTAACAGCAAAGAAAGGATAGCGATATGCAAAGAAAGAAACTTTTTAACGTCAGCGGAAACGATGATATTACCAACCGGCGGATGGTCGGCGGCAATGTAACCAATCTGTTTAATCTGAACAACGTCAAATATCAGTGGGCCAACAAGCTGTATCGCCTGATGATGGAAAACTTTTGGATTCCGGAGAAGGTTTCGCTGTTTGACGACAAGCGGGCTTATGACGAATTGACGCCGGCCGAACAAAAAGCTTATGACGGCATATTGTCTTTTTTGGTTTTTCTTGACAGTATTCAGACCAATAATCTGCCGAATATCAGCGATTATATTACCGCTCCGGAGGTTAATCTGATTCTGGCCATCCAGACTTATCAGGAAGCAGTACACTCGCAGAGTTATGCTTATATCATCGAAAGCATTATTCCGGCGGCAAAACGGGAAGAAATCTATAACAAATGGCGCGAAGACAAGGTTCTGCTGGAACGCAACAAATATATCGCCGAGATTTATCAGGATTTTATCGATAACCGTAATGACAAAAATTTTGCCCGGGTGCTGGTGGCCAATTTTCTGTTGGAGGGTCTGTATTTTTATAACGGATTTAATTTCTTTTATAATCTGGCTGCCCGTTCGCTGATGATCGGAACGGCCGACGAAATTAAATATATTAACCGCGACGAGCTGACCCACTGCGTGATTTTTGCCAATATTATCAAAGAAATCCGCCAGGAAAGGCATGATTTTTTCAATGATGACGAGATTTATGAAATGTTTGCCAAAGCAACCGAGCAGGAAATCAACTGGAGCAATCATATTATCGGCAATCGGGTGATGGGCATTACGCCGGAAACGATTGAGCAATATACCAAATTTATGGCTAACAAACGTCTGAAAGAAATCGGAATGCAACCGTTATTTGAGGGATTTGACAGCAATCCGTACAAGCAGCTGGAAAATATTGCCGACACGAACGGAGCCGGCAGCGTGAAAGGCAATTTCTTTGAGGCCAATGTTTCTTCCTATAACCAGAGTACGGCGATTGAGGGTTGGGAGGAAATCTGACTGTACGAAAAAAACGTGTTCTGTTTGCAAAGCCTTGCTTTCGTTTCCGTAAAGCAGGGCTTTTGTTTATAAATCAAAAGTATATAAATATAGAACTAAAGTTGAATTTTAAATTCTTTTTCTCAATTTTTGGTATTTTATTTATTTATAAAACAATAAATAGTTAGATTATAGTTGCATAATTTTCTTTTATGTTCTATTAAATAAACAGAGGGGTACAATTTTCCATTAATAGTTTGGGGAAATGCAATGGTTAAGGACAATTATGCTATGGATACTAAAGACGAAGATATCGTCGGTCAGCCTAATCCCGTTGATATTTATGTTGGCAGCAGACTGAAACTCAGGAGATTGATTTTAGGAATTTCGCAGAAAAAAATGGCTGAAAAACTGGGGATTACCTTTCAACAGGTGCAGAAATATGAAAACGGCATTAACCGCATCAGCGCCAGCCGTCTCTGGGATATCAGCAAGCTTTTGAAAGTTCAGGTCGAATATTTTTTTGACGGCATGAACGAAAGCATTCAGGCACAAAGCCCGCGCAGTTTGAGAAAAAATACAATCCGCAGCCGGCAGGAAATCGGGGAATCTTTCGATGATCCGATGCTGCGGCAGGAATCTATCCGGCTTATTAAGGCCTATTCCCGTATCAATAATGAGAAATTGTGTCGTAAACTGTTAGATTTGATGATTGAGATGTCACTGCCGAAATGAAAATTCAACGGTGCCGCCGCAGTAAAATATACAAGGCCCCGGAGCCTCCGAGTTTGGCCGGAGGATGATTGAAAGCGAGAATCAACGGGCGGAGTTCGCGACTGTTGAGCCAACGGGGTACACTTTCTTTCAGCTTGCCTTTAGGCGTAAAAACGTCTGTCTCTTCGGAACGGGTGAGGCCTTTGCCGGTAATGATGATAATGCAACGTTTGTTTTGCAGGTAAGCTTTCTGTACAAAGCCGAAAACGGCCTCAAAGGCGTCGTCTTCACGGTAACCGTGCAAATCAAGCACCTCTTCGACGGGAAATTCGCAGCGCTTAAAACGTTTGGCCATGCTGCCATCCATGCCTTCGGTATCGCCGACGGCAAGTTCGGGAAGAATTTCACCCCGGTAGGCTGCCGCCAAGTTGACGCTTGGTTTGATTTCGGGCAGTATCACCGGTTTGGACGGCGGTATTTCCCGGGCGGGAAGTTTGCGGATATCCCGGGTAATTTCCTCCCATAAGGCGTTGTCTTCGGAATCATTCGGCTGCGGCTTGTTCATTGTCGGCAGCCTTGTCAGCAGGAGTGTTTTCCGTTTCAACCATATAGTCGGCAAAATTGCGGACGACAAATTCTTTCCAGTCGCCTTCGGGCGAAACACAGCCTGATTTTTTATCCTGCGCATTGACCAGAACGATACCGCCGAATTCCCAAAGCTTGACGCAGTTGTCATAGCTGCTGGTAAAATAGTCTTTGGTTCGCTGAATAAGGCAGCGGTCGACTTTCTTTTTGAAATATGCAGTATAAATCATAATCATGGCAATCATAAACGACAGCCCGAAAATGACGCTGACGCTTAAAATTAAAATCAGCCCGGTTAAAACCGGGGTGAGAACCGGGAGCAGATTTTCCCAGGCGTCATAGACGGGAGAGCCGGGGCGGTTGATTTTGCCGTAGTCCAGATAAATGCGCAGCTGGTCTTTTTCGATTGCCTTGTTAAGCGCTTTATAGATTAAGAGGTCGGCTTTGCTGGGTTTACTCATGTCAGTTGGCCTTGTTTTGCGGAATTAGAATAAAATAACGGCCGGCGGAGTTCATCTTTCCGGCTTTTTCAAGAACGTCGTCTTTGCCGGAACCCCAGAAATAATCGCCGCGAATCGGTCCTTTGATGGCGCTGCCGATATCCTGGGCGACGACCAGCTTTTCAATTTTTTCACGGTCGGGACCGGTCGTTTCCAGCCAAATCAGACTGCCGAGAGGAATGTATCTGCGGTCAACGGCGAGGCTGCGGCCGGCATGGAGCGGTACGCCGTGCGCACCGATGGGGCCGTCGGCCCGGGAGATGCGGTGAAAGATAAAGCGTTTGTTTTCGCGCATTTCGCGGGCGGCAATTTCCGGATTGGCTTTCAGCCATTTTTTTATGTTGCCCATGGTGGCTTCGCCGGGTTTGATGTAGCCTTTTTCAAGCAAAATGCTGCCGATGCCTTTAAACGGGTGGCCGTTATTGTCGGCATAGCTGATGCGAACCGTTCTTCCGTCGGGCAGAGTAGCAACGGCAGAACCCTGAATCTGCATGATGTTGATGTCGATATTGCTGTCACCCCAAAGGATAACCGGTGCGGAGATGTTGTTTTTTTCAATTTCTTCGCGGGTATAATAAGGAATCAGTTTCTGATCTTTTACGCGGCCTATAAGACGCTTGGAAGGCAGCGAAGGATCAAAATCGCGCGGGTTAAATTCTATCAAATCCAGCGGTTTGCCGTAGATGGGAAATTTGTAAATACCGGTTTGAATCGGCGAGGCGTTAATGGCCGCTTCGTAATAAGAAGTAAATTTTCCCTGATCGGAACCGTCGGCAATTACCAAAAACGGCAGAAAGTTGCTTTCAAGAAAATATTTGAATTCCACGGCGGTGGAGATGTCCGAATTTATCAGGCGTTGACAAGCCAGCTGGTAAGCGGCAGTCGGAATTCTTAATTCGGAATCCGACAGGAAAGGGCCTTTTTCCTTCAAGATTTTAAGACAGCTGTGTTTAAAGCCGCTCAAAGCTTCGACCAGATTATCGTTTTTCCAGTTGGGAAGGTCTTTAAATTGCCGGGCTTCCAGTTTTATTTTTGGCTGCGGCGGTGTGACGGGTACCGGTGTTTTATCAATGGAAATCTGTGGCAGTTCTTCAACCTGCTGCGGTTTGGGGGAAGATTCCTCTTTGCCGCAGGAAGCCAGCAACAGAGAGAGGACTATCAGCGAAAACAGTTTTTTCATTATTTTTTAGTCGATACCAGTAGCCAGTTGGGGTTAGTGGAAGTCAGGCAGCGTTCAAACGTCCAGACATCGGTAATATTCTGAATGAAATTTTCGTCGCCTTCAATGATTTCGTCATCTTTGTTTTTTAACAGGTTAACCTGTTCGGAAACGAATTTGACGGTGATTTTGGCAATATCGTTTTTGGATATTTTAGCCGCAGTGATTTCGGCCTGATCAAAGCCGATAAGGTCGGTTTCGGCGCTGATGCCTTCGGCCCGGCGCTTTTCGATAATTTCCTGAAATTTCTTTATCAGGGATTTGCTGACCAGATTTTCCAGCGTTTCGGTGTCGCCTTTGCTGAAAGCGGTTACAATGATTTCAAAGGCGCGTTTGGCTCCGGTAATAAAGCGTTCTTTGTTGAAACCGGGAATTTTGACCAGCGTTTTATCCAAATCGCTCATGTTTTCTTCCGGGACGGAATCTTTTTCAACGGCCGTCTGTTGCTGTTTCTCGGCTTCTTTGACAATCATGTCAAAGATTTTGGCCGCGCTTTCTTCGGAAATTTTGGTGCGGGTAATTTCCGTATCGGGACGGGTTCCGAGCAGACTCCTGAGTTTCTGAAAAATCAGAATAACCGCAACCAAGAGAATGATAATATCAAGAGAACCCATTTCCAATACCTTTCATTTTGTCATCTGTTATCATATATAGCTTTTTATGAGGCATTTATCAACCATAAATGTTTGACCTCGGAATTTATTTGTTGTAGCCTGAGCCTAACCGTTATTATAGCACAAAGGATGTTTAAAATGAGTGAAGAACAGCAGAAACAAGCCGGAAACGAAAATAATCCGCAGCCGGCGATTATGGTTAATACCCAGTATATTAAGGACCTGTCCCTGGAAATTCCGCATGCGCCGGAGATTTTCCGCGAACTGACCGAAGCCCCGAAAGTCGATATTCACGTTGATGTCGATGCTCAGAAACTGCATGACAATTTTTATAATGTCAGTCTGAGTTTTAAAATGGACGGCGATATTAAGGACAAAAAACTGTTTATCCTTGAACTGGTTTATTCTGCTGTAGTGGCGCTGAATGTGCCGGAAGAACATCTGGAGCCGGTTTTGCTGATTGAAATTCCGCGGCTGATTTTTCCGTTTGCCCGCAATGTGATCACCAATTGCCTGGTTGAGGGCGGTTTGCCGCCGTTTATGATTAATCCGATTGATTTTGTCGCAATGTATCAGCAACGGAAACAGACACACTAAAAAAAAGACTGGATTTTTTAAAAGAAGTGTGTTAGGTATATTGACATATTAAATGAATTATTGGAAGTGGGGTCGAAAGCCCCGCTTTTTTGTTAGGAAAAACCGATATGCAAAAAAAACATGTTTTACAGGATATGCTGGAGCCGGTCATCAGCGGGCTGGGATACGAAACTGTCCGTATTCTGACGATCGGTCAGGCGAATCCGACCCTGCAGATTATGATCGACAAGCTTGACGGCAGCGATATTGTGGTGGAGGACTGTGCTACGGTCAGTCGCAAAATTTCCGAAGTGCTGGATGCCAATGATCCGATTAAAGACAAATATAATCTGGAGGTCAGTTCTCCGGGGCTTGACCGGCCGTTGACCAAGCCGGCGCATTTTGCCCGTTTTGCCGGTTATGAAGCCAAGGTTGAGACGGATGAAGCCATTGAAAACCGCAAGAGGTTTAAAGGCAAAATTACCGGTTTGGACGAGGAAAACAAAGTTCATCTGGAAATGGACGGCCGGGAATATGTTATTCCCTTTGATGCGGTCAGCAAAGCCAAAATCGTGATTACCGACGAGTTGCTGCAGAAGTATGTCGATGAGCATCCCGAGTGCGGCGAACATGTGATTGAAGAATAACCAACAACGTTTTGTAATAATTAGGACTAACGAGGATAAAATGCAAAGAATCGAAAATATGCCCAGACCTGAAATTATTTTGGTTGCCGATACGGTAGCCCGTGAGAAAAACATTGATAAAGAAGATGTTTTTGAAGCAATGGAAATTGCCATTCAGAAGGCTGCCCGTTCCAAATACGGTTTCGAACACGACATTCGTGCGACGATTGACCGCAAAACCGGCGCCATCAGTCTGGCCCGTTACCGTGAAGTGGTTGATGAGATTGTTCCGGCGGAAGGCGAAGAAGACGACAGTCAGAATGCAACCAAAATTTTGCTGGAGGATGCTTTGGCTTACGATGAAAATGCCAAAGTCGGCGATTTTATCATTGATGAGCTGCCGCCGATCGATTTCGGCCGCATTGCCGCCCAGACCGCAAAGCAGGTTATTGTTCAGAAAGTTCGCGATGCCGAACGTAACAAACAATTTGAAGAATACAAAGAAAAAGTCGGTACGATTATTAACGGAACCATCAAACGAATCGAGTTCGGCAATGTTATTCTCGATATCGGCAAAGCGGAAGCCATTCTGCGCCGCGATGAAATTATTCCGCGGGAAAAATTCAAAAACGGCGACCGGGTTCGCGCTTATGTCCTTGATGTTCGCCGCGAGAATAAAGGGCCGCAGATTTTCCTTTCCCGTACTTGTCCGGAATTCTTGGCCAAGCTGTTTACGCAGGAGGTTCCGGAAATTTATGACGGCGTGGTTAAAATTATGGGCGTTGCCCGTGATCCGGGTTCAAAAGCGAAAATTGCCGTTAAAGCCGATGATATGACGGTTGACGCCGTCGGTGCCTGCGTCGGTTTGCGCGGTATTCGCGTTCAGGCGGTGGTTACCGAACTGCAGGGCGAAAAAATCGATATTGTTCCTTATTCCGAAGACAAGGCTCAGTACATTGTCAGCGCTTTGGCTCCGGCCGAAGTGACCAAAGTCGTTTTGGATGAAGAAAACAACCGTATTGAAGCGGTTGTTCCGCAGGAGCAGTTCTCCATTGCCATCGGCCGCCGCGGACAAAATGTTAAACTGGCTTCCCAGCTGCTGGGCTGCGATATTGACGTTTTGACCGAAGAACAGGAACAGGAACGCCGCTCAAATGAAAATAAAGTTCGTTCACAACGCTTTATGGAAGCCTTGGACGTTGACGAGATGATTGCGCATCTGTTGATTGCCGAAGGTTTCTCTACCGTGGACGAAGTTGCATTGGTTCCGCTGAGCGAACTGTCCGAAATTGAAGGTTTTGATGAAGACGTTGCTTCCGAATTGCAGTCCAGAGCCAAGGCCTTTATCGAAAAACGCAATGCCGAATTTGCCAAGAAGAGTGAAACTCTCGGTATTGACGAGAAACTCAAAGGCATTGAAGGGCTAGATCAGGATATGATTTTGACACTGGCCGATAAAGGTGTTAAAACCATTGACGACTTGGGCGATTTAGCCGCAGACGAACTGATGGAAATGCTCGGGGAGAATGTTCTTTCCGAAGTAGAAGCTAATCGGATTATTATGGCGGCTCGCGCCCACTGGTTTGAATAAAACGCGTTCTATGGCCGGCTAGTACAGATTTTGCGGGTCGGGAAAATGCTCATGTACTTCTGTGTACACTCCGCTTTTCCCACCCTGAAATCTTACTATCCGACTCATATAACCCATTTTGTTTTTTAATTAACAGGTTTGTTTATGGTTAAAGAAGATAAGGAACGGAAAGACATTGTCAGCGGGAAGGTAATGGAAAGCAAGGATTTGCTGCGTTTTACCGTGACGCCGGATAATCAGGTTATTCCTGATTTCAGGAAACGGCTGCCCGGCAAAGGGATTTATGTGGCCTGTTCTTTGTCGGCATTAAAGGTTGCTGCGGCGAAAAATCTATTTGCCAAAGCGCTTAAAAAGAATGTAAAAGTAAGTGACGGCCTTATTCCGATGGTGGAGGCCATTTTAAGGAAAAAAGGTTTGGAGGCTGTTTGTCTGGCCAAAAAAGCCGGGGATTTGGTAACCGGTTTTGAAAAAGTCAGCGAAGCGCTGCGTAAGGACAAAGCGGCTTTTATTCTCGAGGCTAAAGACGCCGGGGCTGACGGGCATGCCAAAATGCTTTCGCTGGCCAAAGGGGTTGAGGTTTTCGCGTTGTATGATGTTGAGGAGTTGGACAAGGCATTAGATCGGGTTAATACGGTCCATGCGGCATTTTTGAAAAACAGGATGTCTGACATGGTTTATACGGAGTTTAAAAGACTGGACAAGTTTTTAAATTCTTAAGACGAAGAAGAATATTGAATTACGGAGATGGAAATATATGACAGAAGATAATGCAAAGAGCAAATTAACATTATCGGGAAAATCGACGCTTACTCTCAAAAATCTGGGTGATAAGGCTCATACGCACGAAGGCAAAAAAGTTGTGCAGGTGGAAGTACGCAAAAAAAGAGTGATTAATCCGAATGCGCAGCCGGCCGAAAACAATGTTAAGATTGACGAAGCAACGGCTATGAAACTGAAGCTGATTGCTGAAGCCAAAGAGCATGAGGCCCGCCGCCGTCAGGAAGAAGAGGAGAAAGAACGTCTGCGCCGTCAGGAACGCGAACAGGAAGAAAAAGAGCGTTTGGCGCGTCAGGCTGCGGAAGAAGCCAAAAAGGCGGAAATGGTGAAAGAAATCAAATCGGCCCAGATTACAGCTCCGGTAGTCGAAGCCGAGGAAAAATCTTTTAAGACCAAAGATAAAAAATCAAAAGATTATGATGATGACGAAGATGAAGAGGAAAATTCTTCAAAAAAATTCCGCAAAGCTTCCGACCTTGAAAAAAGCCGCGAAGATGTATTTGAGCAGGAACGCAAAAAAGTTATGAAGCGGAGTTTTGAACCGCAGCGCCGGGGCGGAAAAGTCAATCTGCACAGCATCGGCAGCGGTGATGACGACGATGACGATTATGGTTTCGGCGGGCCGCGGCGCCGCTTTAAGAAAAAACAGCCTAAACCGGTTCAACCGGTTCAGCCGCAGGAAAAGGTTATTAAAGAAGTTATTATTCCTGAAATTATTACGGTTCAGGAGCTGGCTAACCGTATGGCCGAGAAGAGTGCCGATGTTATCAAAAAGCTAATGTCTCTGGGGGTTATGGCAACCATTAACCAGCCGATTGATGCCGATACGGCGCAAATCGTGGTCGAAGAACTGGGACACAAGTTTAAGCGCGTGGCCGACAGCGATGTTGAAGAAGCTATCAAGGGTGCGGAAGATACGCCGGATCAGATGCTGCCGCGGGCACCGGTGGTTACGGTTATGGGGCACGTTGACCATGGTAAGACTTCTTTGCTGGATGCCTTGCGCGAGACAAACGTTGCCGCACGCGAAGCCGGCGGTATTACCCAGCATATCGGTGCATATCAGATTGTGACGCCGAAAGGTGACAAGATTACCTTTATTGATACGCCGGGTCACGAGGCCTTTTCGGAAATGCGCGCGCGCGGTGCCAAAGTGACCGATATTGTGGTTTTGGTCGTGGCTGCCAATGACGGCATTATGCCGCAGACAATTGAAGCTATCCGCCATGCTCAGGCGGCGGAAGTGCCGATTGTCGTGGCGATTAACAAAATTGACCTGCCGGGCGCCGACCCGATGAAAGTTAAGACTGCTTTGCTGCAGCACGGCATTGCGGTGGAAGAACTGGGCGGCGAATCGCTTTGTGCGGAAGTTTCGGCAAAGAAGCGCATCAATATCGATAAGTTGTTGGAAGCTATTTTGCTGCAGGCTGAGATTCTGGATTTGAAAGCGAATCCGAACCGGACGGCTGACGGTACGGTCATTGAAGCCAAAATGGAAAAAGGCCGCGGTTCGGTGGCAACGGTTTTGGTTCAGCGCGGAACGCTCAAGGTCGGCGACATTTGTATTGCCGGCAAAGAATGGGGACGTGTTCGTGCCATGTTTAATGAAATGGGGCACAAAGTTCAGGAAGCCGGTCCGGCAACTCCGGTAGAAGTTCTCGGTTTGCAGGGAACACCTGCGGCCGGTGACGATTTTACGGTTGTTGCTGATGAAAATCAGGCTCGTGAAGTAACCAATTATCGTATCCGTAAAGAACGTGACGCCAAACTGGTAAAGAGCGCCAAGTCAGCGATGGAACAGATGCTGGATAAGATTAAATCCGGAGAAATCAAACACTTGCCGGTTATTATCAAAGCTGACGTTCAAGGGTCGATTGAGGCAATTGAAGGAACGTTGAACAAGTTGTCGAATGATGAAGTCAGTGTTCAAATTCTGCACTCGGCGGTCGGTCCGATTTCCGAATCCGACATTACGCTGGCAAAAGCTTCAAACGCTTTTGTAATCGGGTTTAACGTTCGTGCCATTCCTCAGGCGCGGGATATGGCCCGTCGCGACGGTGTTGATATTCGTTATTATTCGATTATCTACGATGTGGCCGATGACGTGAAGAAAGGTTTGGAAGGCATGCTGTCGCCCGAACTCAAAGAGAAGATTCTCGGTTATGCCGAAATCCGCAATGTCTTTAATATTACCGGGGTGGGCAAAGTTGCCGGCTGTATGGTTACCGAAGGGCTGGTCAAACGCGGTGCAAAAGTCCGCCTGCTGCGTGACAATGTCGTTATCCATGACGGCAATCTCGGCCAACTCAAACGTTTCAAAGAAGACGTCAAGGAAGTTAAAGAAGGCTATGAATGCGGTATGAGCTTTGAAAACTATAATGACATTCAGGTCGGTGACTTTATTGAATGTTATGAGATAGAGGCTATTGCCGCCAAACTGTAAATGTTTCTGACCGGGAACTGGCAGGGAAATTGCAGGACGGAAGTGTCCTTCCGTACGTTTGTGTATGTTTCGGTACTTCCGCCTTTATTTTCCCAGTCTGCAACATTTTAAGTGAGGGGCATTATGCCGGTTATTTTGTTGAATATGCATGTCGTTCAAAAGCAACGGTGCCGCATGTTCCTTTCTCAGAACCGCCGGTGAGAGCAGGGGCGCAAAGAATTAAGAATTAGTTTTCCCGGCCGGGCATATTTTCGGGTTGAGGTCAGGGATATCAAGTTAGGATAAGGAATAAGAAAATGGCAGTAAAAGAACAATCGCAGAGACAGCTGCGGGTCGGGCAGGAAATCAAACGGATTTTGGCCGGATTTATTCAAAAAGGGGAAATTCGTAATCTGGAGGGAATTGACACGATTGTGACGATTACCGAAGTGACGGTGTCTCCTGATTTGAAATATGCGTCGGTTTATCTGATGACGCTGAACAATGCTCATTTGCAGGAAGTTGTCGGCGGTTTGCAGCTGGCGGCCAACTATCTGCGCAAGCAAATTGCCGAAAAGATGCAGCTGCGTTACGCTCCGGAGCTGGTCTTTAAGGTTGACAAGACTTTTGAGGAAGTTGATAAGATCGAAAAGCTGCTGCGGGATCCTAAAGTGGCTCATGATTTGCAGCAGCCCGATGAAGAATAAAAAAAGCCTCCGAAAGGAGGCTTTTTTTATACGTCTGTTTGCTTTTACAAGCTTTTTTGCTTATGTTGCAGACAGATTTGTTCAAATAATTTTTGCTGATGACGGGAAGCTTCTTCGGCTATCCAGTCATAGATTTTCTGCATCCGTTTATCACCGATGGCGGCAAAATCTTCGGGGTGCCATTGAATGCAGAGCAGGTGTTTTTCTGCGTTTCCCCAAGCTTCGGGAGTTCCGTCCGAGGCCGTTGCATAGATTTTCATATCGGAAATCGTATCATTCGGCATCATTGCTTCCCGGTGGCGGGAATTGGTCAGAATATGTCCTTCGCCGATAATGTCGGCCAGAGGCGTAAACGGTGCAACAAATACATCGTGCGCGGCCAGTTCTTTGGTTTTATGTTCCAGCGGCGTTTGGGTGTATTCCTTAACGCTGCGATACATACGCATGCCGTGCATGCTTCCCAAAAGCTGGGCGCCGGCGCAGATTCCCAAAATCGGCAGACCGTTTTTTTCGGCTTTCATGATTGAGGAGATGTAAGCGTGCGAACGCGTACCCGGGCAGCTGCCGTTCGGTTTCAGCGGATCGGTGTAAAATTCGTTCGGCGAATCGAAAGCTCCGCCGGGCAGAATTAAACCGTTGATACCGTCCATCTGGTCAAGATTTTCATTATAAGTGAGAAATCTTAAGCTTGCTCCGGACTGAGCCATTGCTTTCAGATAAGGCATATCAACCGTATAGTGCCCTTTTTCCCGTCCCATCAGGAATGCAACCACGGGTTCTCCTTTGCGGACTTCCGTATCGGGTGCCAGTTCCTGCAGTGCTTCGTTACTCAACTCCAGAATCGGAATTATATTCCGGTCTGTCAATTTTTTTACTTCTTTGTCGCTGATGCCGTAGGCATTGTATTCCGGAAGGAATTGCAGCGAGACAGTTTGTTTTGTTTGCATTTGTTTGTTTTTTAGGTTCATAAAAATAGCAATTTCATTCAAAATAGCACTAATTGCGTGTTTTGTCAAAATGTTTGTCGAATAGGGCTTGCCAAAAACATAAGTTTGTATATAATCGGGACGATAGTTTTTATTATAAATATTTGATAATTATGGATGTATTGAAAGATTTTGAACTGCGTCAGGTCGGAAGCAGACTGGTTTTGAGACAGATATGCCCGCCTGATTTTGAGATGAGAACGATTATTGCTGCCGATAAGATTGTGGAGCAAAAGGAAGATTTTTTCGTGCTCGGCTACAATGAGAAATTTTTCTGTTTATGCCGCTATGATAAGCAAAACAGATGCCTTTGTTCAAAAATAGGCTGTGACGATTATGTCCGGCTCGGTAAGAAAATTCTGTTTTTGCAGAATATGATGTGGCAGCTGTGGGATGAAGATTTTCAGCTCCATTTTCTGGGCGAATCCGTTGATCAGAAAAAAACGGTATTTGTCCGTAAACTTTTCGAAGGCAAAACATGGAACGGGCTTTATTTGCTCAGCTATTTTGAGGGAAACCGGCTGTGTCAAGTCAGGTGCAGCGATTATCAGAAGACTGAAGGGAAAAGCATTCCCTGTCTGCAAGCTGATATTGCCAAATTTAAAATTGAAGGTGTTTGGCGTTTTCTCAATATCTTTTCGCGAAGAAAATGGTGCCATTGTCCGGGGATGAAAGCTCCGGAATACGGCGTTGAGCGAAAGGTCGTTCTGAGTGAGAAGCCGATGGCTTCTTGGGCGGACTATCATCATTTTGTGGAGACATTTCAAAGCAGCAAGTCCGGTTTTGGCTGGATTGCGGATTTTGAAGAAAAATTTGCTGATGCTCTGTGGGAGGGCAAGGATCCTTTCTTTGATGTGGTCTTACTGCCGTTATTCGGCAGTTGCGGTGAAAGTTTCGGCGTTGAGGTCATTGCCCGGGTGCGCAGGATTTTTGAAGGAGAAACACAAGGCATTTATCAGGTGCTGGCTAAGGACGTGTTTTATAAGCAGGATGCCGATGAGGTTGAAATGGGGCAGTTTTACGGAAAAGACTGTCTTTATGTCCGCTATGGTAACAAAGTGCATAAATTTGTTTATAAGCCGAAAGTTATCGGAGCTAAATTGCAGTTAATCGAATGATAAAAGCGCTTCTCAGGAAGCGCTTTTTTTGTTGCCAGAGGCAGAGATATCCGTTAAGAAAGTAATAAAAGGAAAAGAAGATGAGACGAAAAAAAGGCGAAGACATTAACGGCTGGCTGATAGTCGATAAACCGCGGGACATCGGGTCAACCCAAGTGGTGAACCTGACCCGGCGGCTGTTTAATGCCAAAAAGAACGGACATGCGGGCACATTGGATCCGTTTGCCACCGGAATTCTGCCGATTGCTTTCGGCGAGGCAACCAAGCTGCTGCCTTATGTGACGGACGGCCGCAAAGAATATGAATTTGTCGTGCAGTGGGGAAAAGCGACAGATACGGGAGATTCCGAAGGAAAAATTGTCAGCGAATCGGATAAAATTCCCGACCGGGAAGAAATTTTGGCGGTTATCCCGCAGTTTGTGGGGCAGATCAATCAGGTGCCGCCGGCTTATTCGGCCATTAAAATCAACGGCCGTCGGGCTTATGCTTTGGCGCGCAGCGGCGAAGAAGTCAGCATTCCCGAGCGGACGGTGGAAGTTTATGCCCTGGAGCTGCTGGAGGAACTGCCGGAAGGACAGGCCAGATTCCGGGTGGAATGTTCGAAAGGAACTTATGTGCGCAGTCTGGGTCGCGATTTGGCTGAAAAACTGGGAACCTGCGGCTTTTTGCAGGAGCTGCGGCGGACAAAATGCGGTCAATTTGGCCTTGAGTCAAAAATTTTACTGGAAAATATAAAAAATATAGTGCATAGTGATGCCCTAAAAGAAATTTTGCTTCCGTTAGAAACATCCCTGCGCGACATCGCGGAGATTGCTGTTTCGGAAGCTGACGCAGACAAGCTGAAAAAAGGACAAGGCGTTTCGCCCCGGGCTTATGACATTGATAAGCTCATCGGCCGGGAGGCGGCGGCGTTTTGCAACGGCAGTTTGATTGCAATCGTGCGAATCGAGGAAAAAAGAATTTCCCCGCTTCGGGTTTTTAATTTGTGAATAAACGAAAAGGAAAAATAGATGTCGATTACAAATGAAAAAAAACAGGAATTAATTAAAGAATTCGGCCAGACCCCGGGTGACACCGGTTCTCCGGAAGTTCAGATTGCCATCTGGACCTACAGAATCAACTCTCTGATTGAGCACTTCAATACGCATCAGAAAGATCTGCACTCCCGTTTGGGCTTGATGAAGATGGTCAGCCGTCGTCGTCACCTGTTGGATCACCTGAAATCAAAAAGCGAAAGTCGGTATCAGGATCTGATTAAGAAGCTCGACCTCCGTAAATAAGATTGATTTTATGCGGTATCTAAAGCAAAAAATGCGAGTACGAAAAAATTCATGTACTTTTATGTACATTAAAATTTTTTCGTCTCTGTTTTTCACTTTATCTACTCCCCTAAAATCAATCTTCGGGGGTTTAGGTGTTCAGCCTAAATCAAACCTTAAAGTAATTCGTTTTATGGTTTGAGAAAATTTTTGAATGCGGGGCGGGTGCGTTCCGCATTCTTTGTAAAAAAAATCCTGCTTTCGGGCAGGTGGCCGGAGCGGGAGGGCCTGCGCCGGTTGATGATTGTAAGAGAATATGAAAGGAAAGATTTTATGATCGATTTTAAAGTTGTTCGCAAGGAAATGGAATGGGGCGGACGCAAGTTGGTATTGGAAACGGGTAAGTTAGCACGCCAGGCGCAGGGCGCGGTTGTGGTTACCTATGGCGAAACAGAAGTAATTGCAACGGTATGTGCAGCAAAAGAGGCAAAGGCTGATCAGGATTTCTTTCCTTTGACTGTCAATTATCAGGAAAAATACTATGCAACGGGTAAAGTTCCCGGCGGTTTTATGAAACGCGAAGGCAAACCCAGCGAGCGCGAAGTTTTGCTTTCCCGTTTGATTGACCGTCCGATCCGTCCGCTGTTTCCCGATGCTTTCAAAAATGAAGTTCAGGTTATCTGCACGGTTTTGTCGCATGACCAAAACACCGATTCAGACATTCCGGCGATGATTGCCGCTTCTGCCGCTTTGAGCATTTCCGGCATTCCGTTTTTGGGGCCGATTGCTTCTGCCAAAGTCGGTTACAAAGACGGAAATTATATTTTGAACCCGACGGTTTCCCAGATTAAAGAGTCTGATTTGGAACTGGTTGTGGCCGGTACCAAGGAAGGCGTGCTGATGGTTGAGTCCGAGGCGCAGGAACTTTCCGAAGAGACGATGCTCGGTGCCGTTATGTTCGGTTTTGAAAACTTTCAGCCGGTTATTAAACTGATTGAAGAGTTGAAAGCCGAAGCCGGTAAAGAAGCTTGGGAAGCTCCGGTCTTTCCGCCGGAATTTGACGAGCTTTACAAAAAGCTGGCCGACGGTTATACCGCAGAGTTTGAAGCCGCTTTCAAAGAGACCGACAAGCTGAAACGCGGTGATTTGATTGCTGCCGCTTCGGAAAAATTCAAAGCGACTTTGGATCCGGAAAACGAGTTTGAACAGCGTTATGCTCAAGATGCGATTGAAAAGCTGATGCATCATGTTATGCGCGAAAGCGTTTTGACGACCGGACACCGTATTGACGGCCGCGATACCAAAACCGTACGCCCGATTCAGTGCGAAGTTGACGTTTTGCCGATGGCACACGGTTCGGCTATTTTCACCCGCGGCGAAACCCAGGCTCTGGTGGTTACCACATTGGGAACCGGCGAAGATGCGCAGATTGTTGACGGTTTGATGGACGAGTATAAAGAAGACTTTATGCTGAACTATAACTTCCCGCCGTTTTCCGTCGGCGAGTGCGGCCGTATCGGCAGCCCGGGACGTCGTGAAATCGGTCACGGAAAATTGGCCTGGCGTGCGGTTCATCCGATGCTGCCGAAAGACAAGGACAATTTCCCTTATACCATTCGCGTAGTTTCGGAAATTATGGAATCGAACGGTTCGTCTTCAATGGCTACCGTTTGCGGAACGACCATGTCGTTAATGGCCGCCGGCGTACCGATGGCCAAACCGGTTGCCGGTATTGCCATGGGGCTGATCAAGGAAGATGACGGCCGGGTTGCCATTCTGACCGATATTCTCGGTGATGAAGACCATCTGGGCGACATGGACTTTAAGGTTGCCGGTACTAGAGACGGCGTTACCGCTTTGCAGATGGATATTAAAATCACTTCCATTACCAAAGAAATTATGGAAAAGGCTTTGGCTCAGGCTCATGAAGGCCGTATCCATATTCTGGGTGAAATGGCTAAAGCAATTGAGGCGCCGCGTCCGCATGTTTCCGACAAGGCTCCGCGAATTATCGCGATTAAAATTCCGGTTGATAAAATCCGTGAAGTTATCGGTTCCGGCGGTAAGGTTATTCGTGAAATTACCGAGAAAACCAATTCCAAAATCGATATTTCCGATGACGGCATTATCCGCATTGCCACTTTGAAAAAAGAAGACGGCGATGCCGCTTTGGAATGGATTATGGGCATTGTGGCCGAACCGGAAGAAGGCAAAATCTATAAAGGTGTCATTACCAAAATTATGGATTTCGGCGCATTTGTCCGTTTTCTGGGAACGACCGAGGGGCTGGTTCATATTTCCGAAGTCAAAAATGAACGAATCGCTTCGGTTTCCGACTTCTATAAAGAAGGCGATACCATGTGGGTTAAATGCATCGGCCAGGATAACCGGGGCAAGATTAAACTTTCGGCCAAGAGAGTTAATCAGGAAACTGGCGAAGACCTGGAGAAATAACCGGCTGCTAACGAAAATAAAAAAGGTTTGGATTTCCAAACCTTTTTTTATTTGACGTCAGAAAGGTCCGGGATTATAAAAAGAGTAAATTTTAATTACTGTTTAAATTTATTTTTATGAAAGATTATTGGTTATGGATTGGAGGAACAATGATTTTCCTCAATTTGGCGAACTTTTTGTATGCCGAATTCCGAATTTCGGTGATGAGTATTGCCAAACAGCGTCTTTGGGCATTTTATGTGATGCTGACGCTGATGTTTGAAGCCTTTATCGGAGTGCTGTCGGTTTTTGAATTATTGTCGGAACGGCCCGATAAATATCTCTGGCTGATTACAGGCGGGGCAAGCGTTATTTTTTCGTGCTTTTCGATAATCGTTTTGCGTCAGCAGTTTGTCAGGGCCCTGGAAGGCGGCGTTTATACATTTAAAATTACGGACAAGAGCTATCGTCCGACCCGGCTGTTTGGCGAATTTGACACGGCGGTCAGCCGCAGACCGCTGTCGGCGGAGTTGGATGTGAAAAACAAAGACCGTTACAAAATCGGAGATACGTTGTCGGTGGCGGTCAGTTATTGTTCTTATGATCCGTTCGATTTTTTCGGCCTGACGGAAAGTACGATAATTGTCGTTCCTTACGGCTGACATTTTGCAAGAACCTCCCCGTCTGCGGCGGAGGTTTTTGCTTGTTTAATTGACAATGCGTTTCTAATGTTTATAATAACGGCAAAATCATTTATTTTCTGAATTATTAATCTTAAAAACTATAAACTATGAAACTTGTTGTTTTAATGTATGTCTTGCTGGCTTTTTTTATGGTGAGATATGCGAACAAGCTTTGGGCCTTTAAAGCAATGTCCCGCCTGCAGGATATTCAGATGCAGATTATGCTATTCGGATTGTGGGTTGTTGTTATGCTCTATTCGCAGCAGTTGTCGGCTTGGCCGGGGTTGTTCTGTTTTGCCGCGGCGGCAGTCTATAAATTCTGGATAGATATCCGTTTGTGGCGGCGGGCAAAAAGCGGGCTCCGTTATCCTTGTCTTTTGCTGCAGAAAGGCGACGGTATTGTCAGAGGGATGATGGTGACACATGTCAGCAACATTCCGGTTATTGCGGTGCAGATGCTGAGCCATTATCCGCAGGAAGGCGAATATTACTGGTGCCGGGTTGTTCGGTATTCGTTTTGGTCCGCCCGGGTGGAAGTAGAGCTTTTGGAAAAAATGGACTGGGGAGAAAAGGAAAAGTTTCTGGTCAGCCGAAAGCTGAGAAATCTGGGGCTGGCTTAGTTTGTTAATCTTCAAAAAACATAGTTATGGAAATGATTATTATGCTTGCGGTTATTGCCGCATTGATTGCTTTGGTGTATTGGAAAAATGTTAAAAACGACGTTTCCGTTTCTGCCGGGCAAAGGCCCGAAGAGCAGGAAGTTACGGCCAAACTGAATTATTTTTCCGAAGCGACCGGCTGGCATGCCACGTTTTATAACGGCAGCGTTTTGTGCCACGGCGTTTTTGTTAATTTGAGTGAAGGACAAGGCCGCTCCGGCGTGTCGCTTCCTGCGGTCGTCGTGGGGAAGCCGGAAGGAGATCGGGAGTTTTATTCTTTGCGCGCCTGAAAAGAGGGGAGGTTTTCTCCCCTCTTCGGTTTTTAAAAAAGCGCTTGAAATATCTGAAATAAAGTTGTAAAAGCATTCTTACCTGTGCAACACCCCTGGAGGTGCACGGGGATTTGTTTAATTTATTTAAGGAATACAAAGATGGCAGATATTACTTTTGACGCAAAACTGCGTGAAAAAGCAGGTAAGGGGGCAGCTCGTGCATGTCGTCGTGAAGGCCGCGTTCCCGCGGTTATTTATGGCGGTAACAAAGAAGCCCTGATGATCAGCTTGGATCCGGTTCAGCTGGAAAAAGCTTTGGACATGGTCGGTTTCTATGACGCCGATATCGAAATCAATGTTGACGGCAAAAAATATAAGGTTGTTTGCCAGGATGTTCAGTTTCATCCGGTAAGCGATATGCCGTTGCACGTCGATTTCCTCAGAAAATAGTTTTATAGACTATCTAAGGCGATTTTACGCGGACTCAAAATTTACGTACTTCTTGTGCGCTGAAATTTTTCTTGCCGTTAGAAATCGCCTTATTTATGTCTCTAAAACCGTTTTTTCAAATAGGGAGAGAAAATGTTTTTAATTGTCGGTTTGGGTAATCCCGGGGCAGAATATGCCAAGACCCGTCATAATGTCGGTTTTATGGTGGCGGACGCCATTCATGACAAGTATGGTTTTGCGCCTTATAAGGCAAAGTTTGACGGTTTGATCAGCGAGGGAAAAATTGACGGTGAGAAAGTTTATTTGCTTAAACCGCAGACTTATATGAACCTTTCCGGCAATTCGGTGGTCAAAGCGGCTGCCTTTTATAAAATTCTGCCGCAGAATATTGTCGTTATTCATGATGACATGGATTTGAAAATTACTCAGATAAAGGCCAAGCTCGGCGGCGGTGCCGGCGGACATAACGGTTTGAAAAGCATTGATGCGGCGATTGGTCCGAATTATAACCGTGTTCGTCTGGGCATCGGTCATCCGGATAACGGTTTGCCGCCGTCTGCGGTGGTTAATCATGTTTTGGCGGGTTTTTCAAAAGCCGATCAGGCGGTTTTGGAGCATAATATTTTATTGGTAACCGAGAATATCGGCCTGCTTTTGAAGGACGGTGTCGCCGCCTTTTCAAATCGAATCGGAAATCTGAATAAATCTACCCTGAAATAGTTGACTTTTCTCCTGCCAGCTAATAGCCTGAACAGGCAATTTTGCAATTAAACAGGGAGAATAATCATGGAAAAACAGCCGAAAGTATCGGTTATTATTCCGGTTTATAATGTTGAACAATATCTTTCCCGATGTTTGGACAGCGTTATCAGCCAGAATTTTAACGATATGGAAATTATTTGTATCAATGACGGTTCGAAAGATGCTTCTCTGCGAATTCTGGAAGAATATGCCGGCAAAGACAGCCGGATTGTTATTATAGACAAGAAAAATGCAGGAGTTTCGGCCGCCCGGAATGACGGAATTGCCGCCGCAAAAGGTGAATATCTCGCGTTTTTGGACGGGGATGACTTTTGGGAGGCGGATTGTCTGGCAAAGATTTATCAGGAAGCCGAGCATAATCATTCCGATATCGTGATTTTTGCGCATAATCTATGGGAAAATGATCAAAAGATTATCTGGGATAATCCCTTGCTTGAAGGTATTTGCGGGGAAATGGATTTAAATGACGAAGCTGCCATTTATGCTTTTTCTGCGGTTATCTGGAATAAACTGTATCGCAGGGATTTTATTCTGGCTAATGACATTGTTTTTCCCGTCGGGATTAAAATTGCCGAAGATACGATTTTCAGTATGGTTTGTTATTTTAGCAAACCTGTCTGTCGGTATATTCCCGAGCATTTCTATAATTACCGGATGAATCGGAAAGATTCTGCAACAGCTGATTTGGGCTGTGTTCAAGGAGAAGTTGTTGCTTTTAAATATTTGGAGAAAATGCCGATTTATCAGTGTCAGCCTCAGACGGTTAAGTTGAAAATTGTTCATAAGTTTCTGAGCGGTTTGGAAGGGCATCTTAATCGTTTTGCTCTATGGGGCAACGAAGAATATATGAAAATCAGAGATGATTTTGTTGCTTATCTGAAAAAAGCTTATGGTTCTTCGGTTATAGAGAAAATGACGCATTTTAAGAAGCTGAAACCGGCAGAGAAAATTTTCAGCGTCAAAAATTCTCACTGCAAGAAGTTTAAAATTATTCGTTTTCTGGGGCTGACGTTTAAAATAAAAAGATAGCTCCGGCAGTTTTGCGGCGTTTGGCGCGGCAGGCGGTTTATGCGGTTTCGGACAAAATAAACCGAAACAACAATAAAAGGTTTTAATTTAAAATAATTTAGTTATTATCTCCTCTACAGAGTCTTGTTCCGAGGAGATGATTATGTCCCAGCCCTTAGTTTCAGTTATCATTCCTATTTACAAAGTTGAAGAGTTTCTGCCGGATTGTTTGGAATCGGTCATTCATCAGACATACAGCGATTTGGAAATTATCTGTGTCAATGACGGTTCGCCGGACCGTTGCGAAGACATTCTTAAAGATTATGCCATGCTTGACCGCCGGATTAAAGTGATTAACAAAGTCAACGGCGGTTTGTCTTCGGCGCGGAATGCCGCTTTGCCGGTTGCTCAGGGGGAATATGTCTTTTTTCTTGATTCCGACGATTGGCTGAGTTTGGATTGTATTGAAAATTTGGTTAAGGATATGTTGCGGAGCAAGGCCGACATTGCTTGTGTTCATGATATTTTGTCTTATTATCAGCCGAAGCGAATCGATCGGCAGCGGATGCTTTCCGGGCATGAGTCCGGCACTTTTGAAATTACCAACGAAATACTTAAACAATTGTGGGTGGTGGCCTGGGGAAAGCTTTACCGCCGCCAGACGCTGCTTGATCTGGGGATGAAGTTTCCCGAGGGATATATTTATGAAGATGAGTATTTTCACCATGTGTTGCTGCCGCACTTGAAAAAAATCGTCATCAGTGACGGCGGTGCCTATTATTACCGCCAGCGGGACAATTCGATTATGAGCAGCCGAAAACTGCGCAGCGGCAAAGATAATCTGGTTATTTTCCAGCGCATTTTTGACTATTATAAAGAGCAGCACTGGCTGGGTAAATTTGATTTGCCAGGGCGTATTTTGGTGACGGGATTTACCAATAATGAAAATCCGGCAGCTTATTATGAGCAGGTTAAAGCTTTGCTGCATAAGCTCGGCGTTTCTTATGACGATATGGCCAGGAACGAACTGTTGAAAGGGTTGATGGAAAGCGCCGATTATAAGAGCTATTGCCGCTGCGAAACCTGTTGCAAGGTTAAAAAAGCGGTCAAAGGGCTGCGCAAGTCTCTGTTGCGTTTGAAAATCGGACGCAAAACACATATTGCGCTGTTGGGGCTGACGCTGTTTCACAAAGCCAAAGGCGAAAGAACGGTTTTGTTCGGGTTTAAGCTGTAGAGTGCCAGAATAGGCTTGAAATCTCTGACTCTATCAGGTATAAGACTCCTTAATTTGAGATTGAAAATTAAGGAGTTTTTATTATGGGTTTTAATTGCGGAATCGTCGGTTTGCCGAATGTGGGAAAATCAACTTTGTTTAATGCCCTGACGCAGACCATTGCAGCGCAGGCGGCCAATTTTCCCTTTTGTACGATTGAGCCGAACACCGGACGGGTGGCCGTTCCCGATGCCCGGCTGGATAAACTGGCCGAGATTGTCAAACCGCGGATGGTGACTCCGACACAGCTGGAATTTGTCGATATTGCCGGTTTGGTGAAGGGAGCTTCCAAAGGCGAGGGACTGGGCAACCAATTCTTGGCCAATATCCGCGAGGTTGATGCGATTATTCACGTTTTGCGCTGTTTTGAGAATGATAATATTACCCATGTCGAGGGGTCGGTTGATCCTATCCGTGATGCGGAAATCGTTGAAACCGAATTGATGATTGCCGATTTGGAATCGTTGGAAAAACGCTATGACCAAGTACAGAAAAAAGCCAAAACCGGAGAAAAGGAATATGTGGTGCGTGAGGCGGTCATGCGTCCGGTCATTGAGGCGCTGAAAGCCGGAAAACCGGCTCGTACCGCTGCGCCGGCGCCAACGGAAAAAGATGCCTGCAAAGAATATAAAATGCTGCAGTTGCTGACGGCCAAGCCGGTTTTGTATGTTTGCAACGTTGATGAAGATTCCGCCGCTACGGGCAATAAATTTTCAGATATGGTTATGACCAAAGCTGCTGCTGAAGGGGCGGGTGCGGTTATCATTTCCGCTGAAATCGAATCGGAAGTGGCGCAGCTGGAATCGGAAGAAGAGAAGAAGGAATTTCTTGCCTCTCTGGGGCTGGAAGAAACCGGTCTGGCAAAAATCATCCGGGCAGGTTACAAGCTTTTGGGGCTGGAAACCTATTTTACCGCCGGGCCGAAAGAAGTGCGTGCCTGGACATTTCTGAAAGGTTCAAAAGCGCCGGTTTGTGCCGGTATCATTCACTCCGATTTTGAACGCGGTTTTATTCGTGCGGAAACGATTTCATACGAAGACTTTGTCAAATACGGTTCCGAACAGGCCTGTAAAGATGCCGGTAAAATGCGTTCGGAAGGCAAAGATTATGTTGTAAAAGACGGGGATATGATGAATTTCCTCTTCAATGTTTGATTTTGCTAAAGGCTTGTCATGCTTGTAATTTTTTCACTCGTGTAGCTAGATGTACACGTCGTTCAAAAGTTACTTCGCAGCACAAGCCTTTATCAAAATCAACGTTTAAAAGCTTGCCATACTTGTAATTTTTATTCGTGTAGCTGGATGTGCACGTCGTTCAAAAGTTACTTTGCAGCACAAGCCTTTATCAAAATCAACGTTTAAAAGCTTGCCATACTTGTAGTTTTTATTCGTGTAGCTCTAGATGCACACGTCGTTCAGAAGTTACTTCGCAGCATAAGCCTTTATTGAAATCAACGTTTAAAAGTTTGTTCTGTCGGTGATTGGAACAATTTTACGAAATGCCGGAAAAAATTTTTTTGGACAAAAATTTGACTCTTGTCGTAAGTTGTGTTATTTTAGCGGTCAAGATTAAATTATTATAAACCCAAATACCTAAGATTATGTGCAAGAGAATAGAGGAACTGGTTGCGGATCAGTTCAGAAACTTTACCGGTGTTGTTGTTAAAGATGAAAATCAACTGTTGAATCTGGAGGTTTTTCCGCAAAAGCGCGAACCGTTTAAGCAGTTGCTGCGCAATGTGCTTCCCGATTTGCGGCTGAGATCATCTTACGGTTTGGTTACCGTCGCCGATTTTGCCGGTTATGTGGAGAAAGAGGAAGACAAGCGTACGGCTTTCTTTCAGAAAGGCTTGGAAATTGCCCGACAGATGACCGGAAACAATGCTTTGACTCTCGAGGACGATTTATATGCCGAGTTGCGTCCTCGGGAGGAACATCACGGAACCAATGCCTATCTTTCCGAGCAATGCCGTTATTTTGTGCAGGCCAATAAGGTTTACACGGCATGGGCTAACGGTTTGAAGGGCAGGCACTGGGCTTATTATCCGCCGGTTTCTGCATTGGAAAAGTGTCGGAAGCTGCGGGATATGATTGATTTATATTATCGCCGCGGCAAGTTCTGATACGGCCGGGCTTATTGAGGGAGCATCTTTAACGGTGCTCCTTTTGCTGTTTTAAAAGCTTGCGCTGAAGATGATTTGGAGCTATGGAGAAAGAAAACCATTCTGGAGAGGAGATTTAAAATGCGTCTGGCGTTGTTTCAACCTGACATTCCGCAAAATACCGGCACATTATTGCGTCTTGGAGCATGTTTGGACATTGAGCTTGATATCATAGAGCCGTGCGGGTTTATTTTCTCCGAGAGGACCTTAAAACGGGCGGGAATGGATTATCTGGACATGGTGAGATACCGTCGTCACCATTCCTGGGAGCATTTTTTGCAATATCGGGCCGAGCATCCGGAAGAATACGGACGAATCGTGCTTTTGACAACACATGCCAGCGAGCCTTATTATAATTTTGAATTTCGGCCGAACGATATTATCCTGATGGGACGCGAATCGGCCGGCGTGCCGGAGGAAGTACATCAAACCGCCGATGCCCGCCTGCTGATTCCGATGAATCACAATGCACGGTCAATCAATGTGGCCGTGTCGGCGGTGATGGTGGTGGGAGAGTGTCTGCGCCAAGTAAACGGTTTTCCTGCTATGGAGGATTAATACAGATTTTGCGAGTGGAGAAATGCTCATGTACTAAGGTGTACACTCCGTTTTCTCCTCTCTAAAATCTTATTACTCCTCTCATATAAGAAAATCCCAAAAGTTCTTTTTCCCTTCAATCTTATTATTTACCTCGTATATGAAAATCCGTATGTCTTGGTCTCTGCGGGTAGCTGATACTGCTTTTTTTGATTGATTCTTTGTACCGGTATGATATGACAAAACAAAATCAAGTTATTTTGTTTTTATTATCAACTAAAAAACTAATTTTTATGAAACAGTATTTAGATTTGCTGTCGGATATCATGGAGCATGGTATCGATAAAAGTGACCGCACCGGTACAGGAACCCGTTCGGTTTTCGGCCGCCAGCTGCGATTTGACTTAACCAAAGGTTTTCCTTTGCTGACGACCAAAAAGCTTTATACCCGGGCGATTATTCATGAGTTGTTATGGTTTATCAAAGGGGATACGAATATTAAGTATCTGCATGACAATAACGTGACCATCTGGGATGAATGGGCAGATGAAAACGGAGATCTCGGTCCGGTTTACGGTGCACAATGGCGGAATTGGAACGGTGAGGGAATCGATCAGCTGAAAGACCTGGTTAATCAGCTGAAGCATAATCCTGACAGCCGCCGTATGATTGTGACGGCGTGGAATCCGTCTCAGCTCGGGCAGATGCAGCTGCCGCCCTGTCATATGATGTATCAGTGTTATGTTGCCGAGGGCCGGTTGTCGCTGATGTTATATCAGCGCAGCTGTGACAGTTTTCTCGGGGTGCCCTTTAATATTGCATCTTATGCTTTGTTGACAATGATGCTGGCACAGGTGTGCGGGTTGGAAGCTTATGAGTTTATTCATACTTTCGGCGATACGCATATTTATTCCAATCACTTTGAGCAGGTTAAGGAGCAGTTAAGCCGGACTCCGCGCCCGCTTCCGACGATGACCCTTAATTCCGAAGTCAGAAATCTGGAAGATTTTGTGTATGAAGATTTTCATTTGGAAGGATACGATCCCTGGCCGACGATAAAGGCGCCGGTTGCGGTTTAACGTTTGTATAGCGGCTCTTTTGAGCCGAAGGATAAAAGCCTCTCTGAATTTGTTTCGGGAGGCTTTTCTTTATTTGACAAAAATTTTTGATTTTTAGACTAGCAATGACCTCAAAAATGTGGTATAGTCCCTCCCGTAGTCAGAACGATATGTTCACAATCAATCAGCTTCAAATAAACAGAACAGGACAGATAAATGAATAAAAAAACTTCATCTGCTATTGCATTCAACTCCGGTGATTATGTTGTTTATCCGGCACACGGCGTCGGTAAAGTCGCCGATATTTCCAAACAGAAAATTGCCGGTTCGGAGTTGGAATTGATCGTTGTTAATTTTGCCAAAGACAAAATGACTTTGCGTATTCCGATGGCCAAAGCCGAGAATGTCGGATTACGCAAAATCTCTGAAGCTTCGACCATGAATGACGCCTTAAACGTTTTGAAAGGCAAGGCCAAAGTTAAAAAGATTATGTGGTCACGCCGCGCCCAGGAATACGAGAACAAAATCAATTCCGGCAATCCGGTTGCCATTGCGGAGGTTGTCCGCGATTTGTACCGCAATGAAAATCTGGCCGAACAATCTTACAGCGAACGTCAAATCTATGAGCAGGCGCTTGACCGCTTGGCCAACGAAGTTGCCGTTTGCGACAATATTACTTCGGAAGAGGCTACTAAAAAGCTGCTTTCCATCCTCGCAAAATAATTTGTATAAAGGGTAACTAATACAGAAATATCAGGGCGGAAGTGTCCTCACGTACTAAAGTGTATGCTCCGGTACTTCCACCTTTATTTCTTATTATTTGCCTCATTCTCCAAATTATTTTTAGAAGAAATATATAAAAAAGAGTTCCGTTTTCGGGACTCTTTTTTTTGCGACTCCGATTAAGAAAAGACTCAAATTGCAAGAAAAATTTTGCTCCTCAAAATAGGTGGGGATAATGCTGTGAACAAGTAAAGACTCAGTTTGCGAATCAGTGTCGGCTTATTTATTAATAAATTATTAATTAATTGCAAACGGGATGAAGATGATGTTTGAAGAGAATGAGCCGGTTGTTGCTTCCAGCGATGATATCGTAATTACGGCCTGTCCGACTTTGGTCGAGGAAAACAGAGCGACGCAGGAGTTTCTGTGGGGTTATTATTTCTGTATTGAAAACAATTCTTCCGAGCGTATTCAGCTGGTGGGCAAAAGCTGGAACATTACCGATGACAAAGGCAACCGTTTTTGTGATGATTCGGCCGGTTTCAAAGGCGAGATTCCCGAGCTGGAGCCCGGCGAAAGTTTTGAGTTCACCAGTCTGGCGCCGCTGACATCGCCGCATGCGGTTTTTTACGGCAGCTGCCGAATCCGCAAAGAAGGCCGAACCGAATCCAAAGACATTAAGATTCCGACGTTTACGATGTCGGTACCTCTACGGCAGTCGGCTTGTTTGAATTAGAAAAAGGCTCCGTTTTCGGAGCCTTTGTTTTTTAATATTCCTGAATATAGTTACTGTCTTGAACGTACATGTTCAGATATTGATGAATGTTGCGTTCCATGCGAAGGTTGAATTCATCAAACAGTTTGGTCACCATGCCGTTCCAATATTTTTCCTTTTCGGCAATATCGGTGTCGGCGGGAATAATCAGTTCGCGCCAGGCCTGGATTTCGGTTTCGGCGTTGGATAGTTTCTGCGGGTCGCTGATGCGGATGACAACATTCAGCGTTGCACGGTATTTCATGCGGTCTCTTTCAAAAACCTTATCGGTGGTTTCCAGCTCTTCGGTTACGCTGGCATCTTTGATGATGAACTGGGCAACTTTGTCGGAAGAGAAGTCAACCGCTTCCAGTCTGTCGCGAGCCCAGGTCTTAGCAGTCTTTTCGATTGAAATGGGGAACAGGTGTTCAACGTTCGGCCGGCGGAAAGACGGCGTAAATTCGGAGATAACGTCAACTTTGCTGACTTTGAGCTTAATCGGTTTCTGGTCTTCAAAACGCAGTTCGGTGTAGCGGGCCGGCTCGTCGCCTTCATAGCTGCCGAAAATCGCGGAGCAGCCGCCGGTCAGGCCGATTAACAGGACTGTAAATAAAATTTTTCGGATTGAGAACATAGCTTTCATCTCTCTGCAGTTATTCTTTTGCCCTAATATATCGCCGGAAGTTTAAGATTTGCTTAATGGACTCGCCGCCGCGAAGAAAAGAAAAAGGCAGGAAATTCTGTCCTGCCCGGAGAAAGAAAAAGTTTTTCAGTTGTTCATCATTTTTTGATGGTCGTCCATAATCCGGCGGTGTTCATCCATAATTTTTTTCTGGTTGTCCTGCAGGTTTCGGATGTCACTTTTCATGGTTTTGTGTTCGTCCATGATTTGGGCATGCTGATCCCTGATTTGTTTGATTTCTTTTTGCATATTGTCATGCTGTTGCTGCATTTCGGCAGACATGGCCGGCATGGCTGACGGGTTTTGCGCATTGGCGGTTCCCGAATCGCAGCCCATGAGGGCAAAAGCCAAAACGGCTAAGGCGGCAAAGGTTTTGTTCATTCCGATTCTCCTTAATTTTTTTGATTACGGGAATGATGTAATCGCTGCCGCCTTAATATCAAGTCTGCTTAAACTTTTGTTATAGCCGCGGGCTTTTAATGGGAGAGAAGCTCTCCTTTGTCGAAGCTGTAAACTTCGCCGCAGAAATGGCAGGTGGCGGTAATCTTGTTATTTTCGCACATGTCTTCAATATCTTTGTCTGCCATGGCGTGCAGTGTGTTAAACAGCTTGTCGCGGCTGCAGCGGCAGCCGAAATGATATTCTTTGGTTTTGGTAATTTCCAGCTTGTTGGCATGAAACAGACGGGTAAGAATTTCTTCGGCGGAAAGTTTCTCGTCAAAAACTTCTTCGGCTTTCAGGCTTTGGGCGAAAATGACTGCTTCGTTCCAGGCTTCGTTTAAAGCTTCGGTATCGTCAGAGATTTTGCCGCCGTTGTCAGGCAGTTTTTGCAACAGAATGCCGGCCGCTTTCCAGCTTTCGCCGTCTTTGTCGGGTGCCTGAAGAAAAAGCTGCAGGTAGGTTTCAATTTGTTCCGATTGTTTGAAATAGCGCAAAGCGCATTCGCTTAAGTTTTTGCCCTGCAAATCGACAATGCCCTGATAAAGATCGGTTTCCGGCCCTTGGTCAACGGTGAAGGCCAGATGTCCGTTACCCATGTAGTGCGGCGCAGCAAGCAGTTCGTCGGTGTCGCTTTTCCTTAATTCCAGCGCTTTATCAAGCATCTCCTGGTTAACGTTGGCGCAAGCGCGTATTCTGCCCTCGGAAGTGACGTCAACCACCACCATGGTTACCGGTCCGCTGCTTTGGGTTTGCAGCGTGAACAGGCCGTTATATTTAATGGTGCTGGAAAGCAGGGCGCCGAGGGCGGTGCTTTCGGCCACGACGGCCGAAACCTGACGGGGATATTGGTGGCGGCCGAGAATGGTGTTGACGACCTTGTCCAAACGGACCAGACGTCCCATGAAAGCGCCGTTGTCAATATGAAAAGATGTGCAATTGTCAAAATTATTGTTAACCACCGGATTGTTCCTTTATATACTGAATTAAACTAAGCAATATGTAGTTTCTTTCGGGAGATTTTGCAAGTGGTAGAAGACGAAGCCAAAAAAATTCAGCGCCGTCCGGCTAAAAAAGTGACCAAGACAAGGTTAAAAAACATAGGCCTTTATTATTTGGAGCGCTTTGAAACATCGGTTGACAATCTGCGGCAGGTGCTGACCAAGCGGGTGAATGACTATGCTTTTCAGAATCCCGGTTATGACAAGAGCGAAGCCTTGGGGTGGATTGAAGAACTGCTGGCTGATTTTGAACGTTACGGATATCTGAATGACAGCCGCTATGCCGAACTGAAAATTCGCGATTATCTGGCAGCCGGAAAGTCTGCCCGCTATATTAAAGGGAAACTGTTGCAGAAAGGCATTGGGGAAGACGAGGCGGAACGTTTGCTTGCCGAGCAGGATTATAACCCGGAAGAACTGGCGCTGAGGCTGGCAAAGAAGAAAAAAATCGGTCCTTTTCGGGCAGATGAAGAAACCCGGCGTGAGAATCGCCGTAAGGATTTGGCCGTTTTGGTGCGTGCGGGTTTTGATTATGCGGTGGCGCAAAAAGTTCTGGGAAGCGATTATTCGGAAGAAGAATATTATGGAGACTGATTGTTAACCAGTCTCCGTTGGCGGTTAGTCAATCCATTCGATTTTTAATTTTTTATCCAGGCAGGAAGCGATATAATTGCACTGGGCAAGGTCGGGATTGGCTCGTCCTTCTTCGATGGCATTGATGAAAGACGAGGGAATATCGGTCATGCTTTCCCAAAGGTGCAATTCCAAACCTTGTTTCTGTCGCTGCTGTCGGCAGGCATCGCCAAATTCTCGGCGGAGTTGTTTGAGATTTCTTAAACGTTGATTTTTTTCTATCATAATTAAGCTCCTGTTAGTTTGTTAAAACAAAACCGCCTTAAAGAAATAAGGCGGAGGAGCTCAAAAACTGTCGAATTACAGTCGGTCTTATTCGTCCGCGAGGGCTTAGTTCAACCACTCCTCCGAAGAGGATTGCTTTAAATTCGAGATGTTTTTGAGACACCACAGCCGTTCTGGCAGCTGCAGGGTTATGATAGCGGTTTCAGGTTAAAAAGCAATTAAAATGTTAATAAACGACTTTGGTTAAGTATAATCCGCAGGCAGGGGCGTTGACCCCGGCGGCGGCACGGTTCTTCGCCTCTAATATCCGTTTGACATCTTCGGGGTGCAAATGTCCGTCGCCGACCATCTTCAGCGTGCCAACCATATTACGCACTTGGTGGTGCAGGAAAGAGCGGGCTTCGACAATGAAATGAATTTCTTCTCCTCTGACCTCAATATCCAGTCTGTCCAGCGTTTTAACCGGGGATTTGGCCTGGCATGCCGCGGCGCGGAAAGAACTGAAATCATGGTGCCCGATAAGATAACCGGCTCCTTCACGCATTTTTTCAACATCCAAAGGCACCGGAACCCACCAAACCCGGTTTTTTTCCAATACGGCCGGAGCCCGGCGGTTAAGAATCCGGTAGAGGTAACCGCGTCCTCTGGCGCTGAAACGGGCATGGAAATCATTTCCGACTTTTTCAACCGCAATAACGCTGACCGGAGCTTCCATTTCGCGCAAACGGGCGTTTATCGCTTCCCGTAACTTCCAATCGACCAAATCTTCTTTTAAGTCGAAATGTGCAACCTGAGCTGTGGCATGGACGCCGGCGTCTGTTCTTCCTGCTCCGGAAACAATGATTTTATCGGTCTTCTGCAGGCGTCTTCCGGTGCCCGCGTCCTCATATTCTTCATCTGAGAGGGGAGCATCATTTGTTTCTTCCAGCGGCGTAAAGCAGTTCAGGGCTTTTTGCAAATAGTCCTGTACCGAGGGGCCGTCCAGTTGTTCCTGCCAGCCGAGGAGGCTGGTTCCGTCATATTCGATTGTTATTTTGTAGCGCATTTTGTTCCGTATAAATCAATAGGGGCTTTACTGCCCCTATTGATAACTTAATTTCAGAGATTAATCAATACTTACTCGGCGGCGGCAATTGCAGAATTGCTGCTGTTTTTCAGAAACCCGAGTTTTTCCTGAACCTCCCAGATAACTTTCAGGGCGTTCAAAGCCATTTCGCCGGTAATGCGCGGGGTGGCTTCACCGCGGATGCAGGCCAGAAAGTGGCCGAGTTCGGCAGACAACGGCTGGTTGGTCGGAATAAACAGCTGTTCAACGCTGCCTTTCAGACCGTAATGCATCCATTCGGGAATTTCTTCCTGATTGACATAGGGCATGCGTCCCTGTGAGTGAACGTTGATGCTCTGGTTGATGAAATCCATGTCGATATAGTTGGTGTCGGTGGTGACCGTCAGGGTGCGGACGCGCGCCTGAGTAATGCGGCTGGCCGTGAGGTTGGCGGTTACGCCGTTTTCAAATTCAACCAGTGCGGTGATGTAGTTTTTGCCGTCCGGCTGGTCAGGCGTTTTAACCGCAGAAGCCTGAACGTTGGCAACCGGAGATTTAACCAGTGACTGAATAACTTCAATATCGTGAATCATCAAATCCATTGAAACGTCAACGTCGGTAATACGGCCGGAAGCGGCAGACATTCTCTGTGCCGTCAGCGAGCGGATGCGGGTGCTGTCGGAGAGGATTTTGTGCATCTGTTCAACCGCGGGGTTAAACTGTTCGATGTGGCCGACAAGCAAAACAACATTGTTCTTCCGGGCGGCATCAATCAGAATGCGGCATTCTTCTTCAGAGCAGGCCAACGGTTTTTCCATCAGGCAGTGAATGCCTTTGTTGAGGAAAAAGCTGCCGACGTTGCAGTGGGTGACCGATGTGGTAACCACGCTGACGGCGTCAACGCTGGCGGCAACTTCTTCCATAGAAGAAAAAGCTTTGATGCCGAAGGTTTCGGCAGCTGCTTTGGCGGCGTCGGAGAAAATGTCATAAACGCCGACCAAATCGACTCCCGGCAGAGATTTGTATGTTTTCAGGTGGTTTTTACCCATCATACCGGCGCCGATAACAGCAACTTTAATGTTGTTTGACATGAATTTTACCTCTAAAGTTAAGTTTATGCTGAAATTATTTGGTTTACTAATAGCAAATTTCTTGCTAAAAAGCTCTTAAAAAGATGTTACATATTGTTACAAAATGCAGCATTTACCCGTAACCCCTGGTTCTGTTAGCTTTTGATAAGGTTTACGCTGATGGCGGATATGATTAAAAAAGTTCTAAGTGTTTCATTTTTGGTAATTTTGGCTTCGTGCCGTTCTGCTCCCGTAGCGCAAACCGGCGAAGCGGTCATTGAGCAGGAAACGGCCGTTATCAATCCCGAGCCGGTCAAGGGGCGGGTGGATGTTTACGAATCAATGGCGCGCAGCGTCAAGTACAATACCGGCGCCACCCTGCGCGAGCTGCGGAAGAAGGTGGTCTATGACAAAAACACCAATCCGCGCAGCATTGTCAACAATATCCTTAAAATGAAGAACCTTAATCAGAATCCGCTGTATGACAGTTTGCGCGCGCTTGACTTTGCGATTATTTATGCTGCGGTCAATTTGAGCGACGACGAGCATTTTACCAGCGCCTATTTGAATGCCAAGGCTTCGCAGACTGCGGCTCTGGCTGCGATTAAGGCGCACAAGGACGCTTTGTTTGCACAGCGAAAGATTAAGGAAATCGAGCGCATGGTTAAGCGGGAGCAGCGCGAGGTCGATACGCTGAAAGCCAAGCAAGACCGCCTGGGTGTGCTGAACAGCGATGACGAGGCCTATAAAAAAGGGCTGGAGGTTGTTATCTATAAATTGTCGGAAATTAAGAAAAAGCTGGAGGAAGAAGTTGTCCTTTACCGCCAGGTTACAAGGATTGACAGTGATAAGCTGACGCTGGAAGGACGCCGCTTTTATGAAATGGACGATTTGGACGCCGGGCTTAAGGCCGGTGATTTTCAGGCTTCGGCATTTGCAAACCGACAGGAATTCAAATTGGCGGACGAGCTGAACAGGCAATACAGTTATGAGCAGGTACGCACCATGCTGCGGCATGAGTATCCGCAGGTGGAACGTCTGGAAATCAACGGCTTTGACATTGAGGATCCGGTTTATTTGAAAGAATTGCAGCAACGGGCCGATTTTCAGTCCAATTATCTGGCAGACAAGGTCAGACAGTATATGGAAGCCGGCAACGGCGGTGCCAGACGGGCACTGCGGCAGGAGGCCTTTGAAGAGATGGCGACGGCGATCATGACGCAGAATGAAGTGGCCTATAATGTGGTTATGCGGGCAGATTTGGATGATGAGGCGGTCAACAAAAGAATTGCCGAGCTGAAAAAAACGATAGCGGAAGGCGAAAAACGCTATCGTCCGGGCGTTAATCAGAAAATAGACCTGCTGGAGCAGAAAACGGCTCTGATTAATTTGGAACGGCAGGCCAGCCAGATTTTGGCCGAAAAGGCAATGGCTATCCGCGCCCTGTATTTTTATGCCGGATTTAATCCGTTTACACCCAAGCTGACGGAAGCGCCGGTCAAGGATATCAGCGGCAATTTGAAGGTCGGTTTTAACAAAGACGTGGTCGAAATGCTGGCGAAAAAAGTTCCGCAGCCGGAGACTCCGCTGAAAACGGAGAAAAACGACTGGGCCAAGCAGGACAACTGGCTGGAAAAACTGCTGGAAGGAAAAGACAAACCGCAGAGCGAATCGGTCAATATACGGCGTTATGTCGGTAATTTCGATCTTTATGAGGGGGCGGTCTATAACAAGCGCAAGATTATGCAGCTGGGCTCTTACCGGCAAAAGGAAAATGCGGATATGGACTGGAAGATGCTGAAAGAGCTTTATCCCGAACTGCGGGCATACAGTCCGGTGGTGGAAAAGGCACAAGTCAAGGGCGCGCCGATGTATCGCCTGATTATCAGACAGGAAAACGGAGGTCTGATGGATTTGTGCAATAAGCTGCGGGCAGATAAAACGGACTGTCTGCTGCGTTAAAAAATATTTGTCAAAAGGCGGCAGATAAGTTAAAATGGCGGTTAGTCTGTAAATTAGGGAGCTGGCGCGGTAAGATGGCTGAGGACGAAAAGAATAATTTTGACGGAAGTCCGTCTCACAGAGAAAAAACGGCAGAAAAGAAGCGTTCCGATTATGCCGTCCGCAGCAAAATGCCGGAACGGGACGAGAATGAAGGCGCTGATACAGGGTTTTCCTGGAGTGCGGTGGCTCATCGGGACAGTGCGGCGAATGCCGCGGCGCTGGGACCGGATAATTTTCTGTCTAACCGGATAGAATTCGGCGGCAAGAATCTTGAAAACGGCAAATTTGCCAATGAAAATTTTGAAAATGCCAATTTTTCGGTAGCAAACCTGAAAGGCGTCGATTTTTCCGGCGCAAACCTGAAAGGCGTCGATTTTTCCGGTGCCGATTTGAGCGATGCTAATCTTTCCGGTGCCGATTTGAGCGGTGCCGTGCTTTCCAATGCGGTTCTGAAGCACACGAATTTCAGCGGGGCGGTTCTGAACGGAGTGGTTCTGACCGATGCCGATCTGGATAATGCCATTTTGCTGGATATTACGATTGATGCCATTGCATTGGAAGATTTGCAGGAACTGGTCGAATATCTGGCTAAATATGCGCCGCATAAGCTTAATCTGGCCAAAATGAATCTGACGATGCTCAATTTGGCCAAAATCGATCTGAAGAATCTTAATTTGCGTGGGGTTGATTTTACCGGCTGCGATTTTACCGGCGTTAATATCATGGAGCTTGATTTAAGCGAGTGTATTATTACGCCGCAGCAGATAGCCCAGGCTTTGGGGCGGGTGCCGAATGCCGAGGAACTGCGGCGGATTATGGCGCCGAAGGTTAAGCCGAAAGGGCCGAAGTCGCAGGGTATTGACCTGACCGATTTGTTTTTTGACAACGGCAAAGAAGCCGGTGTTTGGGAAACTGCGAAAGACAAAGGTATTTCCACCGCGAAGATTGTGGACATGATCAAGGCAGGGCACAAGGTTTATCGCCGGGTGGTCAAGCGTCCGGAAGGGAACAGGTTTGAAGCGGCGGCCAAAGAAAGCGCCGAACGCAAAGAAGCTCAGGCATCCAACTCCAATGAAGAACTCAAGAAAGTTTTGGAAGAAAACAAAAGGGCGCTGATTGAAAAACATAAGCGGGAGGAACTGGAAGCCCGCCGGAACAAAAAAATGGAGCTGGAACAGGCGCTGGCCCGGGAAAACGAACAGGAAAAAGCGCCCGAAAAAACCGAACAGCCGAAAATCAGGCCGTTGACGGCGGAGCGGATTGCGTCGTTCCGCGACCGTTCAAGAGATTAGCCGGCAATGAGAGAAAAACTTTATCTGGAATCCGATAGTTCTTTTTTCAGACGTTTTGTGCTGCTGCCGATTATCGTTTTGCTGATGGTGGTCGGTTTTGTCCTGTCGGCGGTGGTTTTTCTGAGCCTTTCCCATGTGATGTTTTATGGTTTCAATGAACAGTCGCTGGCAGATTTGGGGCATTTCTGGCTGAGTTGTCTGACCCGTCCGCAAAGGCTGTGGGAGGCTTATGCCGAGTGGTTTTACGTTTTCCGGCTGGCGGCGGCTTATCACAAGCTTGTGCCGGCCAGCTTTATGCCTTTGCTGGGGCCGCTGCTGTTTATCGGCGCAACGGTGTGGGCTTATGTCAAGAGTCCGAGTTCGTTTAAGCTGTGGTATCGACTGAAAAATCATTATGCCAAATTTGAAGATGTTCAGAAAATGGGCATTTTGAACGGAACTCTGTTTGCCTTGGGGCGTTTTCAGAATCAGGTGCTGCGGTTGTGTCGTCCGCTGTCGGTTTTTGTCTGGGGCGGTGAGGGGTTAGGCAAAAGCAGCTGCGTTTCCCTTCCGTCGGTTCTCGAATCTGATGATACCTGTCTGGCGGTGGCCGACAGCACGGGAATTCTGGCAAAATATTCAAGCGGTTACCGGTCGCGGTTGGGTAAGGTTTTTTATTTTAACTGGGGTTTGACCGATGTGCCGGAAAAGGGTGAATTCTGGCCGCGTTGGAATCCGGTGTCGCCTAAGGATCTGCCGGTTCGCGGCGAGGGACGTCTGGCTTATATCAAAATGTTGGTTTCCTGCCTTTTCCCTTCCGAAAAGCATAATTTTTGGGAAAAAATCAGTCAGACGGCTTTGGAAGGATTGCTGCTGTTTTATGTTTCCAAAATCGAACAGGCCATGGCCAATGACTATTTTCTCAGCGGTTTGCTTGAAAAAGGCCGGATAGCCAAAGAAGACAGAGAACTTTTGCAGAGCTATTACCGGGCAATGAATCCGGAATTGGCGGCGCCGGCGCTGAAAGCTTTGGAGAGCGGGAAACTGACGCAGGACAATTATCTGCCGGTGGGCAGTTGGGAAAATGTTTCCGAATCCTGGCGGGGAAAGGAGTTTTGTCTGCCGATGTTTGCCGACTGCCTGATGCAGCGTTATTTTGCAATTACACAGGAAGACGAAGAAAAAGCCGCGGTCGGCGGATTTAAGGTTATGCTGGGCGAGTTTATCAAAGAAGCGCAGGTTTTCGGTTATGACCGCCGCGCCATTCAGGTTATGCAGCAGTTGTACTATATGACCCGCAAACAGCGGCGGATTATCTTTACTATGCTGATGGCTCCGCTGACGGTTTTCCGCAAGAGCACCATCCGGTCGCGCACCAGTTTGAGCGATTTTTCCCTGAACCAGCTGCGCGGTATTTGTGAAGACGGCAGTTGGCGGGTTACCACGCTCTACACCGTGGCGGATGCGGTGAAATCTTCCGGGTTTATGAGCCGCTTTCTGATTGATATGCTTATTGCGCATAATCTGCGCCCGCGTTCGGAGGAAGGGCCTTTTGCGCTGGCTTTTGTTCTGGATGATTTCGAACGTTTGCCGAAACTTTCAAAGCTGGCGGCAGGACTGACACAAGGGCCCGAACTCAGAATGTCTTTCCTGATGCTGACGGACGGGCTGCACCTGATTCAGAACAAATACGGCATGGAAGAGCTGGAAGATATTATCGGCAACAGTTCGGTCAAGCTGATGATGGCCGAAGACAAGCGTCGGATGAGCGAGCATTTTAATAAACTGGCGGTTTACGGAACCCGTTCGGTTCAGATTCCGGCGGTGGATGCGGGAGCCTTTTACAAGGTTAAGAAAGGGTTGGCCGATGCCAATTATTATCACCGAATTGCCAGAGATTTGATGAATCATCCGAAGACGGTATCCTTTGACAAATCGCATTATCTGCTTTTGGTGGAAGGTTTTTATCATCTGCCGGTAAATATTTCTTCCAATAATTTTCTTCGCGACGGCAAGCTGAAAAGCAAGGCTGCCTGCGGTGCCTGTTATATTCTTGATGAAACGCTGGCGGCGCAGCGCAATGTGCAGGATGTGGATGCGCCGGATTTGATTGCGGTTTTGCAGGAGGGCGGCATCAATATTGAAAAAGAGGAAGACGTCGATATTTATCTGGAAGACAAGTATGACGAGGTGGTCGAAACGCTGGAGGAAGATTCCGACGTGCAGACGGTGTGGGCGGAGGAAATTTCAAACCGGTGGAATTCGGCGCCCTCGGCAGCAGAAAATCCGCAGGATCTGAGGGTGAAGAATGATGACTGGTGGCTGGACGAGGAGGCTTTTAAAACGGCGGACAGCGATAATGCGAATCCTTTTGAAAGCTTGAACGAAAAGAATTAAAAGCTGTTATTTTGCAAATAATCTGTTAAGATAAAGCGTTAAAAAAATACGAATCGAAAGATGATGGAAGAGACCCTTTTTTCAAATAACGTCAAACGTCCTTTGGCTGACCGCCTGCGTCCGCAAAGCCTTAAAGAGGTTGTGGGGCAGGAACATATTGTCGGCGATGATGCGCCGCTGGGACGAATGATTAAAAGCGGCAAGATTACCTCCTTTATTCTCTGGGGGCCTCCCGGCTGCGGAAAAACAACAATCGCCCGTTTGATTGCCGAGAATACAAATTTATATTTTGAGCAGATTTCCGCTGTTTTTTCCGGCGTAGCCGATTTGAAACGGGTGTTTCAGTATGCGCAGGAACGTCGGGCCACGCAGGGAAAAGGCACTTTGCTGTTTGTCGATGAAATTCACAGGTTTAACAAATCGCAGCAGGACGGCTTTCTGCCCTATGTGGAAGACGGCACGATTATTCTGGTCGGAGCAACGACGGAGAATCCTTCTTTTGAACTTAACGCGGCGTTGCTGTCGCGGTGTCAGGTTTTTGTTTTGAACCGTCTGAACGAAGATAATTTTGAAGAACTGCTGGCGCGGGCAGAACGGGAGACCGGACGGAAGCTTCCGGTTGACGAAGAAGCGCGGCAGATTATGAAATCGACCGCCGACGGGGACGGTCGGTATATCCTTAATTTGGCGGAAAGTGTCTGGGCTTATGCCAAAGAAGGAGAGGTTTTTGACAAAGACAGCATTCTGAAAGTCATCCGTTCACGGGCACCGATTTATGACAAGGGGCGTGACGGTCACTATAACCTGATTTCGGCAGTGCATAAATCGCTGCGAGGTTCCGATGTCGATGCGGCGTTATATTGGGCAGCGCGTATGCTGGAGGCGGGAGAGGATCCGAAATATCTGCTGCGGCGGCTGACCCGTTTTGCCGTTGAAGACGTTTCGTTGGCAGAGCCTAATGCCGTAACTCAGGCCATTGCCTGCTGGGAGACATACGAGCGGCTTGGTTCGCCGGAAGGCGATTTGGCGATTATGCAGTTGGTGGCTTATCTGGCGACGGCGCCGAAATCCGTGGGCGTTTACAAAGCGATGTATAAAGCCCGGGAACTTGCCCGCAAGACCGGTTCGCTGATGCCGCCGAAAAATATTCTGAACGCGCCGACCAAATTGATGAAACAATTGGGTTACAGCGAAGGATATGAATATGATCCCGATTGCGAAGACGGCTTTTCCGGTGCCAATTACTTTCCCGACGGCATGAGTCGGGTTAAGATTTATTTTCCGGTTGACCGCGGCTTTGAACGGGAGATTAAGAAGAGGGTGGAGTATTTTGACAAACTCCGGAAGGAAAAGCAAAGTCGCAAGGCGGAAAACTAATACAGATTTTGCGAGCAGCCAACATCCTCACGTACTTCTGTGTACGCTGCGGTGTTGTCTCTCTGAAATCTTATTATTTTCCTCGCCTATCGACATGAGGGATTTTAAGGACAAGCACAAATGACTGTTTTCAGTGTTTTTTTAGGCGGAGGAATCGGCTCGGTTTTACGCTGGCTGGTAACCTCGAGAATAGCTTCGCATTGGGGCGTTATGCTGGCCAATGTTTTCGGGGCGATGCTTATCGGCATGGCATCGGAATATTTTTTAAGCCGGGCGGATTTGCGGCCGGAGGTGCGCAGTTTTATTGTTACCGGTTTTTTAGGCGGTTTTACGACTTTTTCGACTTATTTGCTTGATTTTAATCATTTGCTCAGTCATGAAAAATGGTCGGAAGCCGGCATTTATCTGGCGGGATCGATTGTGGTCGGTTTTGCTTTTTTGCTTGCCGGATCCAGACTGATGAAACTGTTTCTGTAGCTTGACGCCGGGTTAAAAGTAACTTATATTTCGGCCATGTTATAAGTTATTTTGTTTTACTAAAATTATAATTATATGGAAAAAGTCAAAAAAGACGGTGAAATCGTGAGGGAACCAGCCAAAGCAGCGGTTGTTCACGGCGGCCGGAAAGTTTTGCTGATTGCGGCCGGGGCTGTTGTTCCGGTGCGGCAAAGAGAGGATAACCTGACGGATGTTTCAGCAGCCGAGAGGCCGGACTTTTCCGGCGGAAGCAGAGGCAGTCTGAAAGCTTTTGCACAGGAACTGATCAATCTGACGACAAAGGAAGTTCGTGCTTTGGCCGAGATTTTGAAAGAAGAGTACGGTATTGTGCCTGCGGAACCCCTGATTATCGAAGAGTCTCCGCATCCGGCGGACGGGAAACGGCAGCAAACCGTGCCGGTGCTCCGCCGAAAGCAGAACCATTATGTTCCGAAAAAGCTGGGAAAGGTCAACAGCCGCCCGAAGAAAAGATGATTTTAAACCAACGGCCGTAACAAAAAAGTTATGGCTGTTTGTTTTTTAAATTTGTAAATCAGCAAAGATTAATTTAAACTGGCGGAAGTTTAAGAGAGGAATAAAATGCCGGGAGTGGAAATAAAAAAGGTGAAAGCGGAAGATGACGGAATGCGTCTGAACCGCTGGTTTATGAAATATTATCCCAATCTGACGCTGGGGCGGCTGCAAAAACTGTTGCGGACGAAGCAAATCAAAGTTGACGGCAAACGGGCCGAAACATCGCTGAAACTGGCGGCAGGCAGTGAAGTGAGAGTACCGCCGATGGATGAACAGCCGGAAACCGGAGCGAATCGTTCGGAAATTTCCCGCCGTGATGCGGAGTTTATTCTCTCTCTGGTTATTTATAAAGACGACAATATCATTGTTTTGAACAAACCCTCCGGTTTGGCGGTGCAGGGCGGTACCAACACCAGCCGCCATGTTGACGGTATGTTGGAGGCATTGCGGTTTGAATTGAATGAAAAGCCCAAACTGGTGCACCGGATTGATAAAGATACCAGCGGGGTTTTGGTTCTGGCGCGCAACCGGACATGGGCGGACAGGCTGACTAAGGCTTTTCGGGAGCATACGCTGCCGAAGACTTATCTGGCACTGGTTAATTCCTGTCCGAAAAATCCGGCCGGGGAGATTAAGGCTCCGTTGGAAAAATGTGGCGAAAAGAGTTTGGTCGGCCCGGATGGCAAGCCGGCAGCAACGGTCTATAAAACGCTGGATGAGGTGGGCAGCAAGTTTGCTTTGGTCGAGGCTTCGCCTTTGACCGGACGGACGCATCAAATTCGCGCGCATATGGAATATATCGGTTGTCCGATTGTGGGGGACGATAAATATTTCGGCGGCGAAAAACGGCAAAAATACGCCTCAATTCCGGATAAACTCTATTTGCATGCATACAAAATCGATTTATCTGCCTTATATAATAAGAAAACAGTTATCAAAGCGGCTTTGCCGGAGCATTTTAAAAAAGCTTTGGCTGCGCTCGGAATTGAATTTAAGGGGTAAGACAGAATGAAAAAGTTTTTTAAGTTTATCGGTATTTTGTTTTTGGTTTTAATTGTCGCACTTGTCGGCGGCGGCTATTATTTTATCAAGAATTTTGACCTTAATAAATATAAAAGCTATGCCGAAGATTTGGTTTATAAAGAAACCGGACGGAAACTGGCTCTGAACGGCGAGGCCGATTTGGGAATTTCGCTGGTGCCGACTTTGGTTTTGAATGATGTTTCGCTGTCTAATGCTTCTTGGGCGTCTCAGCCGCAAATGCTGAAAGTCAAACAACTGGAAATCAGCTTTGCTGTTTTGCCGCTGCTGCACAAAGAAATTATGATTAACAACATCAACTTGGTGGCGCCGGAAATTTATCTGGAACAGAATGCCGCCGGGCAGGCAAACTGGGAGTTCAGCAAACCGGCAGACGGCGAGACAGCTGCGGTAAAGGCTGCCGAAGCGGAGCTTCCTCAGGCGGCAGAACGGGTTAAAACGGCGGAAAAAGCCGGTCCCGCAGCGGCGGTGTTGGCCGGTTTTGCCGCAAAAAACGTTTCGATTGAAAATGGTTTGGTCCGTTTTTCCGACCAGAAGGCCAAGCAGACGGTTAATTTGCAGATTAACAGCTTTAATTTTTCCGCCGACGGAATGGATGCTCCGATAACGGCAGATTTTGATTTGCTGTATGACAATCAGCCGATAAAAGGGAATACCGTTTTGGGATCCATTAATCAGTTTTTGGCAGCCGCCGAGCCTTTTCCGGTTAAGCTGACGGCCGGCGCCTACGGGGTGAACGTCAATGCGGACGGAACCGTTGCCGATATGATGAAGAATCCTGTTTTCGATTTTAATGCCAATATTTATAATCCAGCCGGAAATTTCGACGCTCCGGAGACAACGCTGGCAGCCAAAATAAGCGGTGACATTAAAAAGGTGAAAGCGGATATTTCGACCCTGAATGTTGCCAACAATCTGATAACCGGAACGGTAACCGCCGATTTAAACGGCAAAAAACCGTTGATTAATGCCAATTTGAGCAGTGACCGCTTTGACTTAACCAGTTTGAACCGGGCTCAGCCGCTGGCATGGAATTTTCCCGGCATTATCGGCGAAGCGCAGGCTTCGCAGCTGGTGCCGAACACGCCGGTTCCTTACAGTGTTTTAAACAGTGTGAATGCCAATGCCGCGGTTCGGGTTAAACAGTTGATTATCAATCCGGCAATGACGGCTGAAAATGTGGTGCTGACAGCCAAACTGAACAACGGTGTTTTGACGGTTAATCCTCTGAAACTGGATTTCGGCGGAGGAGATATCGATGCGTCGCTGACGGTTAATGCTCCGGCTCAGACAGTGGCTTTGAAGCTGAACAGTAAGAATATTCTGCTGCAAAACATGCACAAGGAATTTCAGATTGAAGGAAAAGGGGACTTTGGTATCGAATCCGGCGGACAGACTTTGGTTTCGGCAGATTTGACAACCGGAGGTGCAACCTATCGACAGCTGGTTCAGCATTTGAACGGCCAGCTGGTGGCAATTGTTGACAAATCGGTTATTAAAACCGGTGCGCTGAAATTTATGACCGGCAATGTTCTGACCCAGATTTTGAACATGATCAATCTTAATGTCGTCAAAAATCCGGAAATCAATCTTGCCTGTGCAGTAGTTCGGGCCGATTTTGCCAACGGCAAGGCTAATTTCCCGCAGAGTATTGCCGTTCAGTCCAATCAGATTACGTTGGTGAGCAATGGTGCGCTTAATTTGGTCAGCGACAAAATCGATTTTACGGTAACGCCAACCCTGAGTATTAAAGATGCCAATGTTGCTCAGGCATTATCTTCATTTATCAAGGTGGGCGGAACATTGGAAAATCCGAAAATTGCCCTTGATGAAAAGCAGGCGCTGCAAACGATTGTCGGTGTTGCGACGACGGGGCCGGCTTTTCTGGGAGCGCAGCTGGTTTCGGAATCGAATTCGGCGCCTTGCTGGACGGCTTTGCAGGGGACGCCTTATTCGACCCGGTTTAAGGCGCCGAGCAAAACCTCAACCGTGACCAATGATGTGGTCAGCGGTACCAAAAATGCCGTTAAGGATACCGGAAAGGCGATTGAAAAGAGCGTCCGGGGAATTCGCGACGGAGTTAAAGACTTGTTTAAATCATTTTAGGATAAGGACACAATGACAGCAGACTTGAAAGCGATGGCAAAGGATGTGGCTCAGCATCGCGACGAAATTATTGAGCGGATGGTTAATTTTTCCCTGACGGATACTTTGTTGTTCCGCAATCCCGATGCAGAAGACCTGATTGCCGAAGAACGTCAGGTTTGGGATCCGATTGTCGAGTGGGCGAAAAAAAACATGGACGCCGATTTTAAGACCAGCGAGAGTTTGGAAGTTCCGATGGAAAATAATGCATCGCTGCCTCGTTTGCAGGTTTTTTTAGAAAAGCTTTCCGATAAAGAACTGGCGGCTTTTTATCAGACCGGAAAAATTACAAAGTCGGTTTTGCTGGCCGCGGCGCTGGTCAAAAAGCAGATTACGGCCGATGAGGCTTTTCGCGCCGCTTTTCTGGAAGAAATCTGGCAGGCCGACAAATGGGGACATGATGCCGAAGCAGATCAGAGACGGGAAGTCATCCGGCAGGAACTGATTGACGTCGAGAAGTTTTTGGCCGAGTGATGGAAAAGGAAGTCTATCTGAAAATCAAAGGTCGGGTGCAAGGAATCGGTTTTCGCTGGTGGGCAGTTAAAACGGCAGAGGAAATCGGCGGCATTTCCGGCTGGGTTCATAATGCGGCAGACGGGTCGGTTGAAATTCTGATGAGCGGCGAAGAAGATAATATTGACCGGATGATTTTGGCCTGCCATGCAGGACCGCCGCTGGCTCGTGTGGACAGCGTGAATTTTATTGTCGGGCGGCGGTCGGGATTTTTGCCGCCGATTGTGGCAGGTGTATTCAAAAGAGTTTGAAATCCAGGGCTTTCTCTGTGGGTTAAAAGTGTCCTTACCTACTTCTGTGTACGCTGCGGTACTTTTGATGACTGTTATTCGACACATTCTCCAAACTTTTAGCGTTGTTGATATGGCCGACTAAGGCGTTTTTTTCGAACGGAAAGTTGCGCTGATTAATACCAAGGTTTAGGGTTGCATTTAAGGGATTGCTTCATACTTCTTGAAGGTAAATTTATAAGCTTTAAGGAGAGAAGATTATGAGCGAAGTAGCCAGAACCAAAGAAAATCTTGAGCATTGCCGCTGTATGGACTGCCCGTCATATACGCTGGGCTGCAAAGTTAAAAATATGCCGGGAAATGTCTATAAGCTGATGGGCGATTTGAATGACGTCGAACATTTTGAAGCTTTGTATTGCGCTTTTGAGAAAAGCCGGTGTATCGAGGAAGACCGCGGCTGTTTGTGTGAGCAATGTCCGGTTCACGCCCAGTATCATTTGAACCGTGAGGACTATTGTCTGAAAACCGGCGGATTGACCGAACCCGAGGCGGCAGAGGCTTATCAAAATCATATTGAACAAGAACGGCTGAGACATTAGGTCGAGAGCGAAATGCCGCAGCATCCTAACGATATTCTGCATTATTATCGTCTGGCAAGCCAGCAGGCCGCTTTGGCACAGACTCCGGAAGAAGAGGTTGCGGCCTATCGTCAGGTGGTCGATTTTTGCGAGGACAGCCGGGTTTGCCGGCTGGATGACAGCATTAAACGCAATTCGGTCATGTTTTGGTCTTACAACAACATCGGCGATGCGTTGTTGAAAAAAGGGCGCAGCCTGTTGGGTTTTAAGGCTGCGTCTAAAAATTATGCCGAAGTTTTGCACAGTTATGATCAAGCGCTGCATTCGGCTCGTGATGCGGCGGAGAAGATTTCTACGCTGAATAAAATGGCGCAGACTTATCGATTGATGGGGGACAAAGAAAACTGGATTAAGACGGAAGAGAAAGTGATTGAAAATCTGGCAGATTCATTTAAGCGCCCGGCTTATTTGAAACTGGCGGAACAGGCGGATGACTTGTCTCTGGCGGCAGCGTTGACGGAAAAGGCGCTTGACTATGTTTTGGCGGAAACGGTGTCGCTGCGGCAGAAATTCCGGAACTTGCTGGATATTTGCTCCAGGCTGGAAAAACTGTATCGTCGTTTAAAGGACGGGCGCAACCGGACGCGTCTGCTGGAACTTAAACGAAAGACCGTCCGACTGTTGATGTCGGCGCTTGAAAATAAAATAATCCGTGAGACGGACAGCAGGCGGAAATATGTCCTTTATGATGAGCTTATGAGGTTGGGAAATCATTATTTGGAAGATGACAGGTTGTGGAAGGTTCAGATTTTACAGCTGCTGAAAAGTGAATTGGCGGAAGGAGAAGTCTGGCATTTGGACGGAACAAAATACAGTCGTAAAATTATTGATAAAATGTTGCGGAAAATATAAATTTTTAAGATAAAGCATCTGGACAGCGATAGTGAATGGTTGTACCCTTAACAGAAAGGAGAAAGGGAGACAACCCGATGAATGAAACTGCAGAACGAGTGGAAAAAGCCGGTGATATTAATGAAGCTTATCGGCTGGTTTATATTTACGGCAAAGAAAACCCCAAGGATATTGACGGTTTGATTGCTTTGAACAAACTGCTTATCAGCAAAACGGGAGACCGAGCCAATAATGCCAATGACCGCAACATCATTTATGAGGCCTATCGTTCGATTGCACGCTGCTATAAGAATAAAAATCTGTTGGGGTCAGGTTATCCTTATGATGCCAAAAACTATGAAATGGCGGCAGATTATTATTTGAAAGCGTTTGACAAAGCTCCGGACAGCGGAACCAAACTCAGTTCGCTGGATGGTGCGGCTTCGATGTTTTGGAATTTGGACCAAATGCAGAATTGGTGTCGGGTACGGCTGCAACAGGCGGAATTGCTTTCGGATAAGGATAAGACCCGGATTTATATGGATATTGCGCGGGAAACGGCAGATGGCGAAGCGCAGCGCAGTTATTATCGGCTGGCATTAAAATATGCTTCGTTTATGGCGGCAGCACCGAATATACGTGACGGAATTGTCGCCGTTCTGAAAGAACGTATCGGCTGAGATTACAGAAGAGCCCTTCGGGGTTCTTTTTTTTATTTTATTTTAACAACTAATAGATAGTATAGAACTTGATTGTCAGCATTAGTTGTGAATTTTAACCGGATAGGCAGATATGAATCGTAATTTTATTATGGAACAGGTAATAAAGGTTAAGCAGATTTCAGCTGCTCAAATTGTTAAGCTGGTAGGTCTTATTATTTTTTTGGGTGTTATGCCTGAAGATTTATTTACAAAAATTTTTTCTATTAGTCAGAGAGCGGGAACTCCTCTTTTCGTTTGGAAAATTTTGATTTATTATTGTTTGTTTTTTGTTTATCTTTTAGTTGTTTTTCTGCACTATAAAAAGCAAAAACTTAAAGGTATCGTCTTGCAGGAAAAATCATTTCTAATTTTGAAGGTTGCGGTTTTTTTTCTGTTTTTGTCTTTTTATCTGAGCTTTGCTGAAATGAGCTTTTGTCTTTGGGGATTTTACAATCCTTTTTATTTTATTCCTTTTTATATTATAGCTCGCATCGCTTTTCATAAACTAAAAAATAAATCCCTCTATTTGGCAGTTATTTGGACGTTTCCATTGTTTTTTATCGCTCAAATCGAACTTCAGTATAAGATGTTTAATGCTCGCAGTGAACAATTGGAAAAACTGTATTATAAGCCGCAAATTTTATCTTCTGAATTTTTTTATAAGCTTACGGAAGATAAACTCCGGCAAAATAGTTTTGATACAAAGGATATTTTAAATTTTTCTCAAAAGACGCCGACGGGTGAACTTGTTCCCCGAATTAAATTTTATGATGGGAAGATAGAGGATGAACATTTTGTTTATCTGGTAGAGAAAATAGGTTTATTTTACCGGAAGTATAAAGATAATCCGGATGATTTATATAATAATTATTATATTCTTTTTTATCGGGTTAATTCGACTTTGTGCCAATTCCCTTTTAAAGATAATCGGACGGAGTATAAAGCAGATTGTGTGTATCGTATTCCTGTTAGGCAATTTGTTTTGGGCAATGTTAATGATCTTTCCTCTTATATTATAGCATGGAGAATTAGAGAAATTTATCAAATGCCTTTTGTTTTCCCTTGGTATATCGTTTATCCCGGAACTTTTATCTATAAGTCTGAAGCTCCGCAAATAGAGTTGAACAAATTATTAAAACCGGATGTTCGCTTGAAGGAGCTATAAACAATATCGTATTAAATAGTTTATTGGATAATATAATTTTATTATGGTTTTGGGCAGAGAAACATTTGCAATTTAAAATTTAATTATGTTAATATCTATAAAATTTTTATTGAAAGATTATTTTCCTAGGAATATAATCTATCGTGTTGGGGGAAAGTATGGGAATTTTTTATCAATCTGTTTTTGCAATTATATTATCATTGATGGTTATGAGCCAGATGGGATGTTCTTATCTGGGCGTAACAGACGATCCATATGGGCCGGTGGTGAATTGCGATGCCAATTTACCGATGAATGAATTGTTACGATGCGTGGAAGATAAATTTGCTTTTATGGATAAGTTGTATGAGCCTAGACGTATCAGAATGTTTAAGCTGCATGGGCTGGAAGATCGAAATCGTCAGAACCATTTTGAGGAAAATGTTCCTTATCGGAAGGTAAGCGAATTTAAAAGTTTACATGAGTGTGGGGAAAAATGTCATGGTGATATTTACGGAAGAACCTTTCCTTATGATAAAATATATGAGTTTGAAGGTTTGAATACCTGCGGAAATAAATGTCAGGTTGATATTAACGGCAAGCTTTTTCCTTATACGATGGATATATATGGCGGGCGGGAAGTCGGGATTGCGCATGGTTATTCCATAGAAATGATTAATAACGTTAATGGTCGTTTAGGCGATTTTTCAGGATTAACAAATCCGTATTATTTTTTGCGCAGCCGGAAAATACCGAGAAAAGACCTTGTGTTGGCGGAGACGAATAAACGGTTGCAGTTTTTTACGGTTAGCGCAGAAGGAGTCAGGCTGGATGGCGGCAAAGACTTATTAGGAATACAAGTCATTGACTTTTGCAATAAAAATCCTGAAGAAGAAGGGTATGTGCGCGTTAGAGGAACAAGATATTATAAACAAGTGAGCGAGAAGGCTCGAGTGTATACTGGCTCAAAGAATTTCTATCCAGTATGTTATGGTTATGTGTTTTGGGTGGTAGGAAATATTAAAGAGGCTGAAAAAACTTTGGCATTGAGCTTGGATAAGCGGGTTAATCCAACGAAAGCTTATATTAAGTTAGGGAAAGATATTTATGAAATTAATTTGAAAGGAGGTGAGGGAAAAAAGTAGTTATGTGAATTTATTCTTAATGTTTTACTGGGCTGAGGTAAAATTTAAGAAGCTTAAAAGAATTTATCTGAGAAAAGTTAAGTTATATATGTTCTACGGTGGGGTAATTTTTGCTGAAACTGCATTGAAAACTACAGATATTTATACATGATACTATAAACTTAATTTAAGAAAACAATCCTTTTAATTTTTAACAATAACAAGCTGATGACGACAGGTGTTGTATCAGAAGGAAACTTTTATACTTTTTTGGGGAGAAATTTTATGACAAGTTATATTTTACAAGTGCATTCAAGATATCTGGATTTGCCGTTGGTTCCGCCTTCAACCGGGATTGCCCGGCATACCGGCTATGATTTAGTTACATTAAATGATAATGGTGAACCAAGTTTCATTAACAGTGTGGATTTAACGACCAGAAACGGAAGAATCTATATGGTTTTTGTAGAAGATAACGATTTAGATAATTATATAGAAATTGAACTTAACAATAAAAAGCAAATCTGGCCGAAAAAGATTCATATCGGAGAGGTTACTGCAGATAATGAGAGGCCAAATTTTACGGTTACTCAAGAAGGCGCGGAAAAATATGATTTTAAAACAGCGACAGTTTTAACCGGGGATGTAGCTAAACATGTTTTTGATTGGATTGTTTTTGATGCTAAATACCGAAATGCCTTGTCTATGGTCAGTAACGGTCTAACCGATTATGATGTTAATGCACCTAATTGCAATACATGGACGAATTATATTGATTTGACTTACATTAAGGGCAGTCAGAGTGTGTTTGATAAGTTGGGTGGCGGTTGGTATCCCGGAAAGGATAAAACTTTCATTAATTCAACAAGTGGCGATGATTTGCGGGATTGCAAAATTATTGAAGATGTTAGCCGCAAGTTTTTTGAGTTGTATAGTACAGATTTTAATTTTGATAATCTGTCAATTACGCTTGAGGATGTCAAACATTATTCCAATTCTATGGAGCCGGTCGGATTTGTCACGCGGATTAGTGATAGAGTGCGCAATTATTTATTTGATTGTGACGTGGTTAATAGTTATGTTCAAGACGGCCACTATTTTGAGGATAATACGCCGGGCGGAAGCTATATTGTTGCCGGAAAAGGTGCGTCAGAAACAATTATAGCCGGAGATGGAGATGATATAATTGATGCCGGTGCGGGGGAAGGTGAAATAGCAGTCGCAAAATATGTTAACCTTGGCGGCGGTGACAATCTATATGTCGGCGGGGCGGCCGCGGATGAGGTTAATGCGGGGACTGATAACAGTGGCTCGGTTGCCAATGAGAATAATGTTAATCATGTTTTTCTCGGAGCAGGCAGTGATACTTTTTATGGTGGCAAGGGGGTGGATATTGTTGACGGTGGTTCAGGAGATTTAACTCGTTTACAAGCTTTGCCGCAGTTTATTGACAGCGGCGTGACGACCGAATCGATGGCAGATGATGAAAATGCAGTAAATCGTATTAATTTGGGCGTGGGAAATGATGTTTATTTTGGCGGTAAAGGAAAAGATGCCGTATATGGTGGTGATGGTGACGATATTATTTATGGAGGGGATTGTCCTGGTGGCTTTGACGGAAGAAATGAGTTGTATGGGGAGGCCGGGGATGATTACATTTGCGGTGGTCGCAGTGACGATGTGATTTCCGGCGGCGAAGGAAATGATGTTATTTATGGCAACGGCGGTAATGATGTATTAATGGCAGATGCCGGCTCGGATATTATTTATGCTGGTGTTGGTTATAATAATATCTATTGTGGAGAAAATGATAGCTGCCGTGATATTGTGGTACTTAATAATGATGTGAATGGCCGGGATGATATTTATAATATAACTTCTCAAGATATTATTTGTTGCGTCGGTGGGTTCGATTTTTCCAGAAGTCCGGGATACTATAGTCCTCTTTGGGGATTTAAAGGAAATTCTATAAATTTCCAAACGACCGGTGATAATGTTCCTTTAATATATGACGCAGACGGTAAAGTATATCGCTGGCGCGAGGCCTATACAGATGCAGACGGTATTACCCATAGTTCGCAATATATTGATACAGGTATCCGTTACCCTGCATATGGAGACGGCGAACCTGAGGAAGAAGATTTAAAGAAACTTTTATCCGCTTAAGATATTTAACGGAAGAAAGAGGCAGGGAAATTTCCTGCCTCTTTTTTATTCTCTGTTGCAGAGTTGGGTGAATTCGGCCTTTTTGTGATCGAGCATGGTTCGGTTTTCGCCGGTGAGCGGTGCCGGTTTGCGGGCAATGCAATATTGCGGCAACAGTTCTTTTATGTTTTCAATGTTCAGCTCAGGGGCTGTTTTTGGTTCTTCTTTTTCGTTGCGACAATATTGGATTTTGCATTTGTTAAAATCTATGCGGATTTTTTTGCCTTGTCCGGCGGAAACTTTGGCGGTGATTTCGCCGCTGTCGGCGTCTTCAAATTCGTCAAAAGTTATTCGCAGATTATCCAGTGTTCCGGGAAGGAGAAATTCAATGAATTCGCCTTTGTCAATGTAGTTGCGGATTTCAAAAATTGCTTGGTTGCCCTGCCATTCAACAATTGAACCGGCAAACAGCCAATCGCCCAATGTGCGGGTGTATTCATAGTTTTGGCTGATGTTGGTCAGTTTTCCGTCGTGAAAGCCGAGGCAATAACCGCGGTTCTGCAAGGTGTAGAGGTCATCCATATAGCGGCGGAAATCCCAATGTCGGGGATCGCTGTAATAATCGTCGATTGCCTGGCGGTAAGTGCGGGCGACAACAGCCGCATAGTATTCGGTTTTATTGCGGCCTTCGACTTTGAGCGAATCCATGCCGAGGTTCAGCAAATCAGGCAGGCGCGGCAGCAGGCACATATCTTTGGAGTTAAGCATATAGCCGCCGTGTTCGTCTTCGACGACTTCGTACAGTTCGCCGGGGCGGAATTCTTCTTCCAGCAGAAATTCAAAGGCGTCTTTGTTCTGGTCGTTGATTTCGATTTCTTTAACAGAGCCGTCTTTCAGCCGGAGATGAAGCTTATAATGCCAGCGGCAGCAGTGGGCGCATTTGCCCTGGTTGGCGCTGCGGTCGGCAAGATAATTGGAAATCAGACAGCGGCCGGAGTAAGACATGCACATGGCGCCATGCATAAAACATTCGAGCAGAATGTCAGGACATTGCCGGCGGATTTCCTGCATCTCCTCAAAGGTGACTTCCCGTCCGAGCACACAGAGTTTGGCTCCCTGCTGTTGCCAGAACTTGACGGCCAGAGAGGAGCAGATGTTGGCCTGAGTGGAAACGAAAAGGTTTAATTCCGGGGCGTGTTCTTTAACATACATGAAAACGCCGGGGTCGGCAATGAGAACGCCGTCCGGCTGCAAATGACGCAGGGTTTCGACAAATTGCGGCAGCTTGGCGACGTCACGGTTATGCATAAACAGGTTTAAGGTCAGGTAGATTTTTTTGCCGTTTTGGTGAACAAACCTGATGCCTTCTTCCAAGTCTTCCAACGTCATTTTGGACTGGGCGCGGAGGCACATGTCCGGTGTTCCGGCGTAAACGGCATCGGCGCCGTAAAGAATTGCGGTTTTGAGTTTGACCAGTGAACCGGCCGGAAGCAGAAGTTCCGCTTTATCTAACATTTTTTATTCCTCAATGGTTATGTTGTGAGTGTAAACATTCATTTTGCCGAGCGGGGTTTCTTCGACCTCTATGCGGGCAATAAACGGAATGCCGGTTTTTTCATCGGCAAGAATCCAAAAATAAATCGGGCGGTCGGAGGTAAACTGCCAAAGCAGGTCGTCGCCTTCGGAGCCGAGCTTGTCAATATACATGGAACATTTGCTTGCTGTTCCGGTCAGCGGCGAAAACTGGTTGGGCGCCAGTTCTTCTTTACCCTCGTCTTTGAAGATAACGTCAAAGCGGCGTTTGCCGTCAAAAACCTCCATGCGGGAATCGCAGAATTTAACCTGATTGTATTGACGGGCAAGTTCGGCAAAAACAGTTTGAAGGTCGGTCGTTTCGTTGTTTTTAGGATCGGGTGTGATTTCAACCTTTTTTTCTTTGTCGTTTTTGGAGCTGATGCGGTAAACCGGTACGCCCTGTTCATTATAAATCAGTTCTTTTTTGCGTTTGGTGAAACGCGACTGTGATTGATATTTGTAGCTGGTGGTTTCAAGTTTGCCGTTTTTAATGTGTCCGGTGGTAGCATAGCGTGCTTCAAAGGGGTAAAGGGTGTCGAACAAGCCGAAAGTTTTGACTTTGGAGGCAACGGCATAACTGTCAGGGCTGAGCGCGTAGGTAAAGGATGTTTGACTGGCATTAAAAGGGCCGATGAAAACGGTGAAGTCATGCGTGACGCTGAAAGCGCCGGCTTCCCGGCACAGGCACAGCAGGGAGAATAACGTAAACAGAGTTTTTTTCATTGTGTTGCAGAGCTTTCTTAATAAAATATCAAAACTTGAGGGCTACAATAACATAAAATTAGTTTAAATAAAGGATTTTGTTGCGCAATGACGGTTTTGAAGCATCCGGTGGTGGTAATTGCCGGTCCGACGGCTTCCGGCAAGTCCGGTTTGGCGCTGGATTTGGCCGAGGCTTTAAACGGCGTGGTGATTAATGCGGATTCCATGCAGATTTATCAGGATACGCCGATAATTTCAGCGGTTCCTTCTGCTGCCGACAAGGCACGGGTACCACATCGGCTGTATGAGATTTTTCCGGCGGATGTCAACGGTTCGGTGGTGGATTGGCTGAATTTGGCAGCGGCGGAAATCCGCAGCGCCTGGCTGGCGCAGAAGCTGCCGGTGGTGGCGGGCGGTACCGGTTTGTATCTGGACAATCTGATTAACGGAACCACGCCCATACCCGAAACTTCGGCGGCGGTTAGACAGGAAGTGGCAGCATTGCTGCGGGAATACGGCGTGCAGGCTCTGCATGAAAAGCTGCGGGAATACGATCCGGCGACGGCGAAAAGGCTGAGCCCGAATGATACTACCAGGGTACGCCGGGCTTATGAAGTCTGGCGGGATACAGGCGTGCCTCTGAGTGTGTGGCACCGGAAACCGATGGTTAAAAAGCTGCCCGAAGCCTCGTTTGTGGTTATTAAAATCATTCCCGGACGTGAGGAGCTGGACAGCCGCTGTTACCGGCGCTGGGAACAAATGCTGGCAGCCGGAGCGCTTAAAGAGGCAGCGGAGCTTGCGGCCAGAAAGCTGGACAGCCGCCTGCCGGCGATGAAGGCGCTCGGCGTGCCGGAACTGCTGGCTTTTGTCGAAGGAAAATGCTCGCTGGACGAAGCCTCGGCGCAGGCTAAGCTGCACACCCGGCAATATGCCAAAAGACAGATGACCTGGTTTAAGAATAAACTTGCCGCCGATATTGTGCTCGACTCCTGTTATAAGGGGAGTCCGGAAGAGCGGGAAAAAGTCATTTTTGATGTTAAAAAACGATTATAAGGGTTGCACAATAACGTAAAGGGTTATAAAACTCAAATAATAGTAAATTCAAATAATCCGGAGATATAATAAATGCTTGCAAATATAATGGGCTGGTTATCAGCAGATATGGCAATTGACCTGGGTACGGCCAATACCCTGGTTTATGTGAAGGGAAAAGGGATTGTCCTGAATGAACCTTCCGTGGTTGCAATTGAAGAATTCCGCGGCAAAAAACAAGTTCTGGCCGTTGGTAACGATGCTAAATTGATGCTGGGGCGTACTCCGGGAAACATCAGCGCCATTCGTCCGCTGCGCGACGGTGTTATCGCCGATTTTGAAATCGCCGAAGAAATGATTAAATATTTTATCCGCAAGGTTCACAACCGCCGCACTTTTGCTTCGCCGATGGTTATTGTCTGCGTTCCCTCCGGTTCGACCGCAGTTGAACGCCGTGCCATTCAGGAATCTGCCGAAGCTGCCGGTGCCCGTAAGGTTTGGCTGATTGAAGAGCCGATGGCCGCGGCAATCGGTGCCAATCTGCCGGTTACCGAGCCGACGGGCAGTATGGTGGTTGATATCGGGGGCGGCACCACCGAAGTTGCGGTTATGTCTTTGAGCGGTATCGTTTATGCCCGTTCCGCCCGCGTCGGCGGCGATAAGATGGATGCGGCGATTATTTCTTACATTCGTCGCAATCACAATCTGCTGGTCGGCGAAGGCTCTGCCGAAAAGATTAAAAAAGAAGTCGGTTCCGCCTGTCCTCCGGAGAAAGGCGAAGGCCGTACGGTTGAAATTAAAGGCCGCGATTTGATGAACGGCGTGCCGAAGGAAATTGTTATTTCCGAACGCCAGGTTGCCGAAAGTCTGGCTGAGCCGGTTTCGCAGATTGTTGAAGCGGTTAAGGTTGCTTTGGAAAATACTGCGCCGGAACTGGCTGCCGATATCGTTGACAAAGGTATTGTTCTGACCGGCGGCGGCGCTTTGCTGACCAATCTGGATCAGGTTCTGCGCAATGCAACCGGCCTGCCGGTTTCGATTGCCGAAGATCCGTTGGCCTGCGTGGTTAAGGGTACCGGCCGGGCATTAGACGAGTTCCGCAAGTTCAGAGGTATCTTGTCCACTATGTACTAGATGAAAACTTGCCAAAGGGGGAGGCGTTCTTTTAAATTTTTTTCTTAGGTATCTGATTATATACTGTGAAAAATGAAGGAACGGCAGCCCCCTTTATCAGGTTTTTATCTATTTTTAATTCTTAATTTTCTGTTGCGGATTGATTAATGAAAAGGCGGAAAGTTTTATTTATGCATTTGAGCAACATCCGGCTTCTGGTAAAGAAGTTTGCGATTGTGCTGCTCTTTTTATCCGCTTTTGTGATGATGCTGGTGAATAAAACCGATACGGTGATTATTGAAAAGACGTCATCGGTTGCAACAGACGTGGTCAGCCCGCTGATTGATGTTTTGGTTATTCCGGCGCGGGCTTTGGCCGGAGTTTATGATTATTTTCGCGAACTTAAGCAAATTCATGAAGACAACAACCGCCTGCGGGAAGAAAACCGCCAGCTGGTTATGATGAGCAACCATGCCCGGGCGCTGGAAATTGAAAACAAACTGCTTTCCAATCTGCTGAATTATACGCCGCCGCCGGAAGCGACTTATGTTACGGCGCGGGTTATTGCCGAGGAGGGGAACGCCTTTTCGCATTCGTTGATTGCCTATACCGGCGGCAGCAAAAACGTGAAAAAGGGGCAGGTGGTTCTGAGCGACAACGGGGTTATCGGGCGTATCGAACAGGTCGGCAAGATGTATTCCAAAATTATCCTGATTACCGATATTAACTCGAAAATTCCGGTTATTGTCGAACGGACGAGGGTGCGGGGTATTCTTTCCGGCGACAATACGTCAATTCCCAAACTGGTGTTTATTCCGCTGGATGCCGAACTGTCTATCGGCGACCGGGTGGTTACTTCCGGCGTTGCGGGCGTTTTTCCGCCTGGCCTGCCCATCGGCAAGGTAAGTTCGGTTGAAAAGAACAATATTAAAATCAAAACATTCGGCAATCTTGACCGTTTGGAATATGTCAAAATCGTCGATTATGGTTTGGCGGATATGTTGCAGCAGGAGGAAATCATCCAGCCGGAGCAGACCGGAGAATGAGGCATGAGTGAGGAATTACGTGAAAATCTTGCCGCATCTTTGCAGAAGCTTCTGCCGCTGCTGACGTCAATCATTTTGGTTTTGATGTCTTATGTGCCGCTGAATTTTGCCGCGGCGAACAATCTGCGGCCGGCAGTGGGACTGATGTGCGTTTTTTTCTGGATGCTGCATCGTCCGGATGTTTTTAATCTGTTTTCGGTTTATTTTCTGGGACTGGTTGAGGATATTGTCACCTCGGCACCTTTCGGCGCCAATATTTTTTCCTGTCTGATTATGTATTTGCTGGTGAGCAATCTGGCGGTTTATTTGAACGGCAAACCTTTTGTGGTTACCTGGTACGGTTTTGCCGTGTTCTGCCTGATTACGATGTTCAGCCGCTGGCTGTTGGTTTCGGTTTATTACAGCCAGTTTCTGCCGCTGTCGATGTTGATGTTCAACCTCTTGTTTACAATCGCTTTTTATCCGGTTATCGGCTTAGTCAACGCTTTTGTGCAGAACAAGCTGATGAAAGATGAGGGCTGAGATGAACCGCGACAACGACAAGGGAAAGGTTTTAATCCGGCGTTCGCTGATTATGGCGCTGGGAAAGTTTTTTTTGCTGTTGGTGATTGTCGGACGGCTTTATTACCTGCAGGTGTATCAGGCCGACCGCTATAAAACGCTGGCGGACGAAAACCGGATTTCAACCCGTCTGCTGATTCCGCCGCGGGGAGTGATTTATGACCGCAACGGCGTAATGATTGCCACCAATACGCAGAATTTTCAGGCTTTGATTGTGGCCGAGCAGACGCCGAACGTGCAGGAAACGCTGGATGCGTTTAAGAAGATTATGCCTTTGTCGGCGGACGAAGAGGAAAAAATCAAAAGAGACATGAAACGCAACCGCAGTTTTGTGCCGATTAAGATTAAGGAAAACCTGACCTGGGAGGAAGTGTCGCGCATTCAGCTGAATGCGGCCGATTTGCCGGGGATATATATTGACGAAGGGTTAAGCCGGGATTATCCTTTCGGGCCGAGCATGGCGCATATTCTGGGCTATGTGGCGGCCGTCAATGAGAAGGAAGCCAAACAGGACGATGACCCGCTGCTGCAGGTTCCGGGATTCAAAATCGGCAAGTCAGGCATTGAAAAGCGCTATGAAAAAGAACTGCGCGGCAAAGGCGGAAGCCTGAAGCTGGAAGTCAACGCCTATGGGCGCATTATGAAAGAAATCGAAAAAAATGACGGTATTCCCGGCCAGCCGCTGACCTTAACGATTGATTCGCGTTTGCAGCAGAAGGCTTTTGAGCTGTTTGGCGAGGAAAGCGGCGCGGCGGTTCTGCTGGATGTAAATACCGGCGAAATTCTGGCTTTTGTGTCGGCGCCGTCCTTTGATCCGAATTTGATGACCAAAGGTGTCAGCAATACGGACTGGAAAGCCTGGCTGAATAATGAAAAGCGCCCGCTGACCGACAAGGCAATTTCCGGACAATATTCTCCGGGTTCGACGTTTAAGGTTTTGGTAGCATTGGCGGCTCTGGAGTCCGGAGTCATCAAGCCGGATACGCATTTTTACTGCTCGGGGCAGATGACTTTGGGCAACCATATTTTCCATGACTGGAAACGCGGCGGTCACGGCAGTTTGAATGTGGTGGAGGCTTTGGCGCATTCCTGCGATATTTTCTTTTATGAAGTGGCTTTGCGGCTGGGAATCGAAAAAATTGCCGATATGGCGCGCCGTTTCGGGCTGGGGAGCAGAATTGACGTTGGTCTTGAAAACGAAAAGGCCGGTTTGATTCCGGACAAAGAATGGAAACTGAGACGTTTCGGCGAGCCCTGGCAGCAGGGAGAAAGCGTGATTTCCGGTATCGGGCAGGGCTATATTCTGACCACCCCGCTGCAGCTGGCAACCATGGTTGCCCGGATTGCCAACGGCGGTTATGAGGTTAAACCGACGTTTACCAAAGTTAAGGATAAAAGCACTATCCGAAAAATTGATGTTGCCGATGAAAATATCAAGCTGGTTAAAGACGGCATGTTTGCCGTGGTCAATATTCCGGGCAGTACGGCTTACCGGTCGCATTTTGACTATAACGGGCAGATGATGAGCGGTAAAACCGGTTCGACCCAGGTGCGCCGGATTACGATGAAAGAGCGGCAGACACGGGTGCTGAAACAAAACGAGCTTCCCTGGAAATACAGGGATCATGGTTTGTTTATTGCCTATGCGCCGCATGACAATCCCCGTTACGCGGTAGCTGTTTTGGTCGAACACGGCGGCGGCGGTTCTTCGGCGGCGGCGCCGATTGCCTCCAAACTGCTGCTGGAGACGCTGAAGCTTGACCCGGTTAATGAGAAAGTTAGGACGGTTGAATGATGTATAAGCCTTATGAAACAACCTTTCGCAATCAGACGCTGACCATTCGCGAAAAACTGGCAAACCTGAGCTTTACTTATTTGCTGCTGATTATTACGCTGGCGGCTATCGGCGTCATTATGCTTTATTCGGCGGCCAACGGCAACTGGCAGCCTTGGGCGGTTAACCAACTGGTTCGTTTTACCATCGGTTTCGGTTTGATGCTGTTTCTGGCGCTGATAGACATCCGGTGGCTGATGCGCTATGCTTATCTTTTTTATTTCGGGACGCTGGTGCTGCTGGTGATTGTTGATATTACCGGGCATATCGGCATGGGGGCGCAGCGCTGGATTAATTTCGGCTTTTTTAAATTGCAGCCTTCCGAGCTGATGAAAATTGCCATGGTGCTGGTTTTGGCGCGTTATTTTCATACCTCTTCGCTGCAAACGATTGAGAGCACCAAAGGGATTATTCCGCCGCTGTTGATGGCTTTGTTTCCGGCTGCCCTGATTATCTTACAGCCGGATTTGGGAACGGCGCTGATGCTGCTGTTTACCACCGGGGCGATTTTCTTTGCGGTGGGGGTTCAGGTTTGGAAGTTTGCGGTGGTGTTCATCGGCGGTTTGGTTTCCATGCCGATTGCCTGGGCTTTTCTGCATGATTATCAGCGCAACCGGGTGTTGACTTTCCTGGACCCGGAGCGGGATCCCCTGGGGGCCGGTTATCATATTATTCAGTCCAAAATTGCGCTGGGTTCCGGCGGCGTGTTTGGCAAAGGTTTTCTCAAAGGTACGCAGAGCCATTTGAATTTTCTGCCGGAAAAACATACTGACTTTATTTTTACCATGTTGTCCGAAGAATTCGGCATGATGGGGGCGGTGCTGATTGTGGTGCTGAACTTTTTGATTTTGGCTTACAGTTATTCTTTTGCCCTCAAAAGCACCAGCTATTTCGGTAAACTGGTGGCTATCGGTTTGGCAACCAACTATTTTATGTATGTCTTTATCAATATTTCAATGGTTCTCGGGCTTATTCCGGTGGTCGGCATTCCTTTGCCGCTGATTTCTTACGGCGGAACGGTTATGCTGTCGATTATGGCATCGTTCGGCATTATTTTGTCGGTGCATATTAACCGGAATGTTCAAATCGGTAAAGATTAAAGGCTGTTCTGCTTCCATTCCTCCGGATGCCCCGGTTAAGCCGCACCTGGCAGGTGAGGCAATAGATGGCAGAGGTCTCTCTGTCATTACACTATTTATGTCATTGCCCGCATCCCTCAACGTCATTGCCCGACGCTCTCCTCTCTCTGTCATTATCCGGCTTGACCGGATAATCCATTATTTTCTATCTCGTTTTAGGATACTCCGGTCAAGCCGGAGTATGACTGGGTGGAATATCATTTTCTGACATTTTCCCCTTTCAGTCATTGCCCGACTTGATCGGGCAAATCCCTTTGTCGCAGCTTCCATTCCTCCGGATGCTCCGGTCAAGCCGGAGTATGACAGGGAAAAAAAAGGTGCAGGAGCATGACAGAAACAAAAAGGCAATAATAGCGGAAAAAAGCCGGAGCATGAGGTAATTTATGCATTCGGAATATTTAACTTGCAAAATAAAAATTATCTTTTAAGATAGTTCTCGCAGCCGGGAGACCGGTTGTGGTGTCTGAAAAACATCGCAAGTGTAAATATCCTCCGTTGAGGAGGAGTGGTCGAACTAAGCCGCTTGCGGACGAATAAGACTGACTGTTTACTTGGCAGTTTTTCAGCTCCTCCACCTTTTGCTAAAAAGGTGGTTTTGTTTTACTAATAACAAAACAGGAGCTACAAATGTTTGAATCAATAACCATCTCCTTTGAAGGAGACGATAATATGTCCGTGAACATTATGCGGATTTTGAGCTTGTATCTGGCATCGCTGCGCTGTCAGAAGAAACTCAAGCCGAGCGAGATTTGCGAAAAGACCGGCATTCATATCAAAAATCTGAACAACATAGAAACCGGCAAAACGACCCTGGCAAACCACGATATAGGCAAACTGCTGAATTATTACGGGCTTGACGTGCGGCTGACGATAAATTCTCCGGACAATTAAGGAAAAGCCAGTTGGAAAAAGCTGTCCCGACTTCAGGAAAGATCTAAAACCTCTTGTCCTGTTTCGCGGCAGCGGCGGTTAGGCCAATGATGATATCTTTGAGCAATAAGATGAAGGTTTGGTCTTCCGCTTTAAGAAACCCCGCCGTTTTCATCCGGCGGGGTTTTGTTTTCAATTTATATCTCTTTACCTTTGTGATAGCTGAATGTTTTTCTGTTTCTTTTATTGTTGCGTTTGGACGGGTCACGGTTGCCGCGTTCCGGATTTTGGTCATATTCGGCGGTTGAAGGGGAATTGACCCGTTTTTCCTGCTGCCGCATAAATCTTTCGGTTTTGGCGAGTTTTTCTTCCATCTGCGTTGATTCGATGAAGACTTTTTCGGTATGTGTCCGTTCTTCTGCTTTGGGCCCTTGGCCGAATTTGGTTCCTTTTTCGGGGACTATTTCCCGGCCCATTTTTTGCAGCGCCTTTTTGGCCGCTTCGTTATGTTTGGTCAGGTATTGGCGGCAGCCGGGCGGTATGCTTTGCAGATGTTCGGCTTCCAAATTGATGACGCCGGGCGGGTTCTTTAATTTCATTTTAAATTGCAGAGCGGCGGCCAGCAGTTTGTCACGGAATTCCGGCGTACGAATATTGTTGAATTCAATGGTGTCGGCTCCGTTGTCGCGGGCGGCTTTGACCAAGGCGTAAAAGTAGTCGTAGCTGAGCGGTTTGCCGGCTTCGGGGTTTTTGACGGTGACGTCGATTTTATCCGGCTGCGGCGCTTTTTTCACCATATAGACAGCGCCGGCATCGCCGCGTTTGCGGGCAATCGGGCTCAGCGGGCGGACTTCGATTTCCACGGACGCAGGTTCCTGGTTTTCATCGGTTTGCACCCGAACTTTTTTAATTTCGCGTTTGGGTTCTCCGGTTTTTTTATCAACGGCGGTTTCGCACCATTTTTTCAGTGAAGCGGGATAGCCCTTAATCCATGAGGGTTCTTCGGAGTGATCGGAAGCTTCGGGTTTTTCTTTCTTTTCGGGAGCGGTTTCTTTTGCCGGGGCCGGCGGTGTGTCTTCCTTTGGGGCCGTTTTGTTTTTTTGCTCGCGACGGGCAAGCAGCTCATCTATTCTGCGGGCGGTGTCGTTTTCCTGCCGCGTATTGGATTCGTTTGATTCGGCAGTCCGGGAGGCAGGCGTTTGTCTTTCTCTGGATTGCGGAAGTTCGGGCAATTCTTCACTGATGCTGAAGATTTTGATTTTGGGAGCAGGGCGCAGTTCCTCGGTTTGGGACAGGAGCGGCTGTCCGGAAGCGAAAGAATCCGTGTATGCTTCTTCAAAAGTCGGATTATGCTTGTCAAAAGAAAATTCAATCTGCGGCGTTTCGGCTTCCAGTTCTTTTTCGTTGAGCGAAATGATACCCCTTTCGCTCAGAATGCCGATTTTATCCAGGTTCAGTTTATTGTCATCGCCGATGATTTCTTCCAAAGCTTTTTCGTCGTTAATGACGTAGTTCAGCTGTTGCAGCCGTTCCTTTATTTTCCGGAGGGTTGCCTGCCGCTTGTCCGTGTTCGGCGAGGCAGCTTTGCGGGTGGCCGCGTCGGCTCGTTTGCGATATTGGTTTTCCCTTTCGGCTTTGGATAGAACTTTCATGTGCCAATCGTCCTGATGGTTAGATATGAGATAATACTATCATAAAAAAATAATTTTGTCTAATTTTTTCTACATACTGCAGAGTTTGTTCAGACTGGCAGGGGTGACGGCCTGAAGATAAGGATTGCAGTGTTTTTCCAGACCGAGGGTTACCGGTGCGACCGGTTTTCCCTGTTTGATTTTGCCCATGGCCTCTTCCACATATTGTTTAAGCAGCTGGCTGTTGGGGTTGAAGTATTGGGCGAAGCCGATGCCGTGAATGGTATATTCATGACCGGGATAGAATTTGACGTCGTTCGGGAGTTCTTTGATTTTATTCAGTGTGGCAAACATTTGTTCGGCGCTGCCTTCAAACAGACCGCCGATGCAAAGGTTAAACAGCGTGTCGCCGGTGAAGAGGGCTTTAGCTTCAGGAAAATACCACAGAATATGGCCGATGGTGTGACCGTCAGCGCGGATAATTTCGGCGCGGGAGCTGCCGAGGCTGAACGTATCTCCGTCATTCAGGCCGATGTCTATGCCCGGAATACGGTTGAGGTCGGCTGCTCCGCCGACAACCTGTGCGCCGTAAAGCGCTTTCAGTTCCAGGTTGGCGTCGGTATGGTCGTAATGGTGATGGGTGTTGAAGATATATTGCGGTTTGATGCCCAATTCTTTGCATTTGGCAATAATCGGCGCCGCTTCGGAGGGGTCAACCACGGCGCTTTGTCCCGTTTCTTCATCGGTGAGCAGCCAGGCGTAATTGTCCATGGTGCCGGCCCGGCACAGAACTGGTTCAATTCTTAAGTTACTCATGCTTGTTTCTCCGTCAGTGTCTTATTTATAAATAGTCATCGGGGTTGATTTCATCAATCTGTTCCGGTGAAATATATTGTTCGGCGTAGTCCAAGTAAACTTTGCTGGTGATGAAAACCTTGTAAAGGTCGGGGTCGATATGTCCGTTGTTTTTCATGTCGCGCATAATAGCCAGAACTTCCGAGAGTTTTTTCGGTTCTTTATACGGGCGGTCGTTGGCGGTAAGCGCTTCAAAAATGTCGGCAATGGCCATAATTTTGGCAGGAATGGACATTTGGTCGCCGGTGAGGCCGTTGGGATAGCCTTTGCCGTCTATGCGCTCGTGGTGGGCGCCGGCATATTCAACGACTTTTGAGAGTTCTTTAGGGAAAGGCAGAGCCTTGAGCATATCGATGGTGACAACAATGTGTTCGTTGATTTTTTCCCGTTCCTCTTTGTTGATGGTTCCGTGCGGGATTTTCAGGTTATAGAGTTCGCCGCGGTTATATTGGTCAAAGAGCAGGTCGCCCCGGTCCTGAAGAAGATTTTCAACACCCGGCTGTTCGTAAATTTCAGGGTTTTTGATGTGGTCGCGTTCTGCCCAGGAGAGCCCTTTCATACGGTTGAAGTAACGGGTGAAGGTGATGCGGGAAATCCTGTCCAGTTCGGCAAAGTCGCGTTCGGTCATGTCTTTATCGCCGATGTTGCACTGGGCGATAAAATCGTAATCTTTTTCCAGCTGTCTGACTTTGGCGACAAATTCGGCCTGCAGGTTCTCCGGCGTGTCCGTATTGGCCAGGCGCTTTTTCAGGTAGTCGATATGTGCGTCGCGGCGCAGAATCTCAAAGCGGCTGCGTATTTCATGAATGCGGTTGTAGATGGTTTCCAGCTTGGTGGCTTTGTCAACGATATATTCCGGTGTTGTGACTTTGCCGCAATCATGCAGCCAGGAGGCAATATGCAGCGTGTACCAGTCGTCGCCGCTCATTTCAAAGTCACGCAGCGGGCCGCTGTCTTCCTGAACGGCGGCGGTAGCCAGCAGGCGGGCAATAACGGGCACGCGCTGGCAGTGGGCTCCGGTATAAGGCGATTTGGCGTCAATGGCCCGGGCCAGAACTTCAATGAAAGATTCCAGCAACTGTCCGTAGGCCTCATTAAGCATTTTGTTTTCCAGCAGAAGACCGATGAGCTTGCAGATTGAAATGGTGTTTTTCTGGGTGTCCAGCGTAAAGGTCAGGGTGCGTCCGCTTTCGTCCCGCGGATTGACAAACTGTGCAATGCCGACAACGTAGCCGCGGCGGGTGGTTACCGGAATGCTGAGAACGGAGACGGTGGCATAATTGTTGTCTTCGTCAAACTCGGCGAAAAAACTGTTGTCAAATTTATTGTCGGCGTAGATGTTATTGGAATTAATGACGCCTTTGCTGAAAAAACAGGCGGCGGCAATGGATTTCTGCGGCTGGTTTTTGATTTCGGGCAGAAAAACGGTCGGAGCATAGACCAGATTGTCTGAGCCGCGGCGGGTGATTTTCAGGCTTTTGTTGACGCTGTATGAAAGGGTCAGAAACTTATCATCATTGACATTGTAGAAAAACCAGCCGTCCGCGTCACACATGTCGGCGGCGGTATCCATTATTTTTTCGACGATTTCGGCATGGTTGGCCTCTGCCAGCATTAAATCGCTCAGCTCAAGAATGGAACTTAAATTTCGCGTATTCGTCGACACCAAAGGCCGCCTCCTTCCCTTTACAAGGGTATAGTCTATACGCATTTAGTTAAAAAATAATCAATTAACTGATTTTTGAAATGAGGTAATTGACATCATCTTCGCTTAATTCCTCGCTGGTGGAGCTTATCGAAAGAATGCGTTCAATCACTTTGTGAATGAAAGAAGCACGATCGCTCTTCTGGCAGCCGAAGCGAATGTCGCGGATGACGTTCAGGGCGCTGAAAACCGCGGGGAACATACTCTTGGGGATAAATGCCTTGCGGAGCAGATTGCGAATCATAAAGTCAACCTGCAGGTTAAACAATATTTTGCGGACTTCCAGCAGCGGAGTGTTGGAAAGGTAAACCAGCGCATATTCAAAAAATTTCAAATCGCCCATGCAGATTGAACGCACAACCAGTGACGGCGTCAGGTGATTGGAGGCGTAAAGCTGGTGAACCAGTTCTTCAATCTGTTTATCGGAGCTGTATTCTTCCGAAATGCGCAGCGTGGTTTTTTCCTTAACCTGTTCAACAATGTCGGTGGCAATGTTATTGGGCAGATTATGGGTGGTAATCAAACGTTTCTGCAGTTCGTCGGAAAGAGAACTGACAATCTTTTCAATGACCGAAACCGGCAGGTCGGAACGATAAACCAGGTGTTTTTTGATATTGTCGCTGTCGGAATATTTATCAATAATCGAATCGTAGGTCTTTTCAACGATATTGGCGCTTTCATTGGAGATGAGAACGCCGACGACATCTTCCGAGCATTTGTCAACAATATACTGCGAGACGTCTTCCGGCAGATTTTTACGCTGGGCGACCGCTTTCTGTTTGTTGCTGCTCTGCGCTTCGATAATGCTGATCAGGTCTTCTTTGGTGAGGTTGGCGTAATATTTGATGAAAGGAACGGCAACGCTGTCCTGATCGTTAATCAGTTTGACGGTGATATCGCGGGGAATTGACTTGCAGTTTTTCAAACTTTCGGAAAGGACTTCCCTGACTTTGACCTGAACGTCTTCAACCATAATGCGGAAAATGTCTTCCGCCAGTTTGCGCCCGCGCTCGCTGATGTCGGTTCCGTCATAATAGGCGGAGATTTTTTGGGCCGCAGCTGCTTTGTTCTCAACAGACAAGTCGTGAGACAGGCGGTTAACATCTTGCATTGTCAGGCCGAGTTTTGTCATTTTTTTCTGCACTCGCTTTAATTAACTATCTATTTCTTATCATAAAATAAATTAAATGAAAAGTGTAATTAATCTTTTGTTACAAAATTTTGTCGAGCAACCATTATTTTTCCGCATCCGGAATTTTTGCGTCCAGCCAGTCAATGTCCCCCAGCGTTGCCTCATCAAAATTCGTCAGCTCGTAAAAAGTCATGGTATATTCAAGCAAACCGGCGAAATTCCGGAGATTGGTGTCGAAAATCATGGCATTGGCAAGCGCTTTGCCGGTGACGGGTTTGTCACGGTTTTCAATTTCGGCGCGCAGAAAACGCAGCTGTTCATAATTTACGCCGGAGTTGATTTTATGGGTGTATGAGCGCATGGAGGCCAGCAACGAAGGGAAAATTTTGTATTTGTAGCTGTTGTCTTCGGTTTCGTCTTCGGGAATCAGTCCGGGTTCGTTTGAGTACCACAACAGTTCGCGGTAAAGCGAATTGCCTTCGTTGGCCGGGCGGTTGGTGCCCCAGTTGCTTTCAATGGCAGCGGCGCCCATCAGCAGAGAAGGCGGCAGTTTGTTGACGCGGAGCAGCAGTTCTTTGAAAATGTAAGCATAACGCCGTTCTCCCGTGAGACGGGTGAAAATGTCATATTTTTCCGCCTGCTGTTCAAGAAATTTTTCTTCTTCCGCAGTGAGGTCGTGCTGTTTTTGGAAGCGGTCTTCCAGCAGGCGGATATGCAGCCGCTCTTCACTGAGTTCTTCGCCAAGTTTCAGAGCCAGAGGGCCGACGATTTGCAAGAAGAGCTTGTTGCGTTTTTGCGGGTCTTTAATTGAGCGGAAGTCGCGGGGGAGACGGGTGAGAAAAATCGGCGGATAAATCCAGTCCCGCATATAAATGTAGTCTTTATAGCCGTATATCCGGTAAAAGTCTTCCAGTTCGGCAACCGTGATGTCATGGATATAAATGCCGTCAACCTTGTATTCATAAACGGGAGTATCCGGCGCTTTGGCGCCGCAGATAAAAAGGACGCTCAGAATCAGGGCTGTGACGGCGGTTAATGTTTTCATGCTTCGCTGTTTTCAAAATTTCTGACTTCTTTGACTTCAGGGATATAGGATTTGAGAACCCTTTCGACCCCTTCTTTAAGGGTAATCATGGCGTAAGGACAGCCGGCGCAGTTGCCGCGCATTTCGACATAGACAATTCCGTCTGCGAAGTTTTTGAAAACGATGTCGCCTCCGTCCTGTTTGACAGCCGGGCGGATGCGCGCATTAATCAGCCCGATGATGCGGTTGACGACGTCTGTTTCATCGGCAGCCGTTTCCGGCGTTTCGATGACGGCTTCGTCGCCAAGAGCGGCGCAGTCCATAATTTCGGCGAGAATCTGCGGTTTGAGTTCTTCCCAGTCGGCTTCGTCTTCTTTGGTGACGGAGATCATTTCTGCCGTCATAAACAATGATTTTATGCCGCCGAGGTCAAAAATCTGCTCGGCCAGCGGTGACTTGCGCAGGGATTTGGCATCAACGAATTCGGCGGTTCCGCTTTTCAGAATCCGAACCGGCGGAAAAAAGTTTAAGACATTGCGGTCAGGGGTTTCTTGTGTTTCAATCAGCATTTTATTTCCTTGCAGGTGCTTGTTCGTTTAAAGCTTCGGCAATCAGGGCAAGCAGATTGCGGGCTTTCACGATGTACATGTTTAAATAACTCAGGTGGTTGGGTGCGGTCAGGCTGTTCAGCTCGCCGTTGCGGACAATGGTCGGTTGGATGGACGAGGCGTCTTCCAGAGCTTTGATCAGGCTTATCCAGTTTTGATATTGTCCGGCGGAAACGATGATGTTTTTATAATCATTGCCGAGCGCTTTGAAAAGCAGGTAATAAGCATAGGCTTTGCCCTGCTGATAATAGAAAATGTTATCGGCTTTGGTGTCCCACCAGGAAGAACTTTCCTCCCGGATTCGGGTTTCAAGAGCGGCGCTGCTTTTGCCAAGGTTTATTTTGGATTTGCGGAGCAGGTAAGCGAGGTCTGCCGGGCTTTTGTAAAAGACTTCGCGGCCGGCACTGAGGCTTTTGTTGTAATTAATCAGGTGGCGGCGAGCCTTGCGGTACTGGTTGTTGGCCGACGGTGCCAGCAACAGTTTGTTTTCGGCGGAAAACATCCAGACGGTTCCGGGGTAACGCAGCAATTCCGCCGCGGCCTGCAGGTCGGAAGGTTCATCTTCCACGGTAATCTTTTTATCAATTCTTTTGGCAAAAGAAGAAGTAAATTTATTTAGGGCGTCAAAAATGCCGAGCTGAAAATTAGGCATATTGTCAAGGAAATAAGAGGGGTAGAAAAACGGCAGGTTCGGCGTCCAGATTTTTTCGTTTACTTCACGGTTGACCAGAAAAGAAATCATTTCCACGCTGCTGGATTGTTCAGGGTGTTTTTCATCAATTTCATAATCGGTGGTGCGGTCAATGTTGCTGATGAGCAGTCCGCCGATAGGATAATAAAGAAAAACCAGCGCGGCAAGCAGAAGAACCAGTGTGTTCCACCAGGTCGCAAGAAAGTTCATTCCCCGGTCAACCATGGCATCAAAAGAAAATTTCGGCAGGCGGATTTGCCGCAGTTTGCCGTATTGTTGCAAAAGCCAGTTTTTAAGCTTGTTTTTGAGCATTTTTCTTTCCCCGTGACGAAAGCATTTTAAGAATGTCGGTTAAACAAAGCACACCGGTTAGTTTAGCCATTACGCAGAAAGTTGCAACACCCAAAATGCATAATCCGGCGAAAAGCGGAATTTTTATGCCGTAAGACAGCAGCAGCCAATTGTCAAACTTCCAGGTTATGCCGAGTTCTCCCAAATAAATAACTCCGCCCATTACCAGCGAGCAGAGCGTGATTTTGAGAATTTTGCGGTTCAGCTCGGCGGAATAGCTCCAATAACCGCGTTTTTTCAGGCCGCGAAGATATTGGTAGAGCGAGACGAAAGAGGCGACGGAAGTTGCCGAAGCCACGCCGACGTGGCCGAAAGGAATCATCAAAGCTATGCTGAGCGACAGGTTGGCAATCATGACAACAATGCTGTATTTGACCGGGGTTTTGGTATCGCCGCGGGCAAAAAAGTTCGGAGCAAGGGCTTTAACCATAACGTAAGAGGGCAGACCGACGGAGTAGGCGATAACTGCCCGGGCGGTCATAACCGAATCTTCGGCGGTGAAACGTCCGTGGCGGAAAAGAATATCTATAATCGGATAAGCCAGAACAATCAGGGCAACCGTTGCCGGAATGGAAAGCAGGGCGCCGTATTCAACCGCTTTGTTTTGGCTGTGACGGGCTGCTTCGATTTCTCCGGCTTTGAGGTGGTGGGAGAGTATCGGCAGCAAGGCAACGCTGATAGCCGCGCCAACCACGCCGAGCGGCAGCTGCTGAATGCGGTTGGCATAGTAGAGCCAGGAGATGGCTCCGGTTCCGACCAGCGAAACAACAATGGTGTCAACCACCATGTTAATCTGATAGACGCCGGCTCCGAGAACGCCGGGAGCAATACGTTTGAACAGGGTTTTGATTTCAGCATTATGCAGCAGGCGGCGGATGTTGAACTGCGGTTTGACGCTGACGTCAATCCGCCGGAGAAAAAAGTGCAGCCAGAGAATTTCAAGCAGACCGGCAATGGTTACGCCCCAGGAAATGCCGTGGGCAGGGGTTTCGCCAAAGGGAACAAAAGCAAAAACGGCAACAATCATTGTCAGATTGAGGATAACCGGTGCAGCGGCCGGCCCGGCAAATTTGCCGAAAGAGTTTAAAATGCCGGACTGAAAAGAAACAATCGAAATAAACAGCAAAAACGGAAAAGTGATGCGGGAGAGTTCGACCGACAAAGCCATTTTTTGCGGATCGGAAGCAAAGCCCGGGGCCATCAGTTCAACCACCCAGGGCATGCAGAATTCCATCAGAATAACAAAAAGGGTAAGAAAGAAAGTGAGGACGGAAATGGCCTGGGAGGCAAAACGAATGGATTCTTCGCGTCCGTCGGTTACCAGTTTGTGGGACAACATGGGGACAAAAGCGGTGGTGAAAGCGCCTTCGGCAAACAGGCTGCGAAACAGATTTGGCAGTTTGAAAGCAACGAAAAAGGCGTCGGATACGGCACCGGCACCGAGGAAATTGGCAAGAATCATATCCCGGGCAAATCCGGTAATGCGGCTGACGAGCGTGAATCCTCCGAAAGTGGCAATTGACTTAAATAAAGACATTTTTTTCCCATTAAACTGTTATTTGTTAAGGATATTTTATTGATTTGTATGCAGTATATTGTATAAAGATTAAAATTACGAACAGAAAAATCGTTTTATCGCCTTATATTTTGAGAAAAAGCCAGTTTAAATATTGACAAAAGACAATTATATTGCGATAATAGACAAAAGAGATAAGCAAGAATAATAAAAATCTTAGGAGAAGTTTTATGGTTAACATGGCTAATTTGCCGCAGGGAAAAGAGTTTTCTTTGAAAGGCGGCGTTGAAAGCATAGCACGGGGAAAGGCAAAATCTTCGGATGCGGCTCTTTCTCTGGCAGCACAGATTTTGATTTCGCGAGGATATAACGGTTTGGGATCGTCCGTATCTCATGAAGCCGATGCTCATAAAAATATGTTGTCAAATAAAATTTTGGCAAACAATGGTTTGGAATTGCAGGCTGACGGTTCTTATCGTCAGGTTTCTGCTGAGAAAGCCCGGGCGGCCGTAAATGCTGCCGAAACGGGTGCACAGATTATTTCTAAGGGTTTGACACGCTAACTTTTGATTAGAAATAAAACTTCTCGCAATAATCGTTAAAAAGTCCTCCGGTAACGGAGGACTTTTTTTTATGATTATTCACAAAAGACGATTGCTGCCGAATTTCCAGGAGAGTTTTGACAATAGGATAGTCTGATTGATGAACCGCCTAATGTTTTGCAGGTTTCTTCAATGTTGTCGCAACTCCAACCGGCATTACATTCTGAACCGCAGCCCATTCCGCAACAAGCGGTCATATAACCGCTAAAAACACATTCATATCCATTCCAAGATTCATAGTAACTACAGCAGCTTTTGCATGAGCTGTATTTTTTTACAGTTCCTGAGTAACAAACCGTTGCTCCGCTTTCACCGCCGCAGGTGCATTCCTTGAAGCCGTCGCAGGAATTGGCGCTGCGTTTGTATTTCATCGTCCCGCACGAATTGCACACCTCGCCCGGCGTGTAACCCTGCGCATTCGCTTCCGAGGCCGTATAGCCATATCCCCCGCAGGGATTGCACACGCATTTCTTATAGCTCTCGTTATAAGGGCAGCTCTGATTGGTGTCGCCGACTTTCCCAGCCTCACAGGTCAGGCTGTAGCCAAGCTCCTTGCAGGCGCGGATATTGTCGGTCTCACAGCTTTTGTAATAACCCGAGCCGTACGGACAGGCTCCCTGCGGATATTGCGGAACCTGACAGCCTGTCACCTCATAGCCGTTGTTCTTGCACCAGGTGTCGGGGTCGATGCAGTCTTTGACATAAGAACCGTCTTCGGGACAGGCCTCGCCCTTGACATATCCGGCGGGACAGCCTTTATGGGTGTAGCCTCCCTGTTTGCAGATGTCTTCAGGCAGAAACTCCTGATTGCCGAAACTCAAATTGCCGTCATTGGCAATAAAATGAACGGCGGCCAGTTTGATAAAAGGGGAAGAAACAGGCCGCTTAGAAATTGCGGCGGCCTGAGGCCGTGATTCAAAGGTTTGGTTTTGGCTTGTATCTACGAGGGAGGCATACGCCGAATTAAACGAGACAAAGAGAGCCGCCGGCAGAACTAAGGAGACCGCCGGTGACATTAACAGAGTTTTGCTGAGTTTTTTCATCATACACCTCACATATAACTGAATCATAGCCTGAAGACAGAATATCACAGCGCCTGTGAAGTGTCAACACACAATGAGAGGTGTCTGTTATTCTTTCTAAAACCTTTAGATATTTAGCATAAAAAAACCGGACTTTTCAGTCCGGTTTGCAAATCAGGCCATTACCTCGGGTTTAGCACGTTTGCGGGCAATCGGGTCAAGAATTCTTTTGCGCAGACGCAGCGTTTTCGGGGTAACTTCAAGCAATTCGTCTTCCTGGATATAAGACAGAGCCTGTTCCAGCGACAGTTTGCGCGGCGGAATCAGATCAATTGCTTCATCTTTACCGGCCGCACGAATATTGGTCAGCTGTTTGGATTTGGTCGGATTGACTTCCAGGTCGTTTGACTTGGTATGTTCGCCGATAATCATGCCGACATAAACCGGAACGTTGGCATCGATGAACATCGGGCCGCGGTCTTGCAACTTCCACAGGGAATAAGCTATGGCGGTGCCGTTTTCGGAAGAAATCAGCACGCCGTTGCGGCGGCTGTCGATTTCGCCTTTGTAGGGCTCATAGTCCTTGAAAATGCGGTTCATGATACCGGTACCGCGGGTGTCGGTCAAAAATTCCGAATGGTAACCGATGAGGCCGCGGGAAGGCGCATTGAAAATCAAACGGACTTTGTTGCCGATTTGGGAAGGAATCATTTCTACCAGTTCGGCTTTGCGTTGGCCGAGTTTTTCAACAACCGTGCCGGAAAATTCTTCATCAACGTCAACGACGACTTCTTCAAACGGTTCGAGCAGCTGTCCGTTTTCGTCGCGTTTCATTAAAACGCGGGGACGGGAGATAGACAGTTCGAAACCCTCGCGGCGCATGGTTTCAATCAGAACGCCGAGCTGCAATTCGCCGCGTCCGGCAACTTCAAACGAATCCGAAGAATCGGTGCGGGAAATTTTAAGGGCAATGTTGCCTTCGGCTTCTTTGCACAGACGATCCCAAATCATGCGGGAGGTGACTTTGTCGCCTTCTCGTCCGGCCAGCGGCGAATCGTTAATTGAAAAGGTCATGGCCAAGGTCGGCGGATCAATCGGCTGTGCTTTGATTGACTGGTTGACGTCGAGCGCGCAGATGGTGTCGGCAACGGTGCCTTTAACGATGCCGGCAACGGCAACGATGTCTCCGGCATGGGCTTCTTCCAGAGCGACCCGTTCCAAACCGCGGTAAGCCAAAATCTTGCTGATGCGAACACGCTCAAGTTCCTGATTTTCTCCGTTAAGAACTTTTACCGTGTCGTTTACATGCAGGGTTCCGGTTTGAATTTTTCCGGTCAACAGACGGCCGATAAATTTGTTGGCTTCCAAAGTGGTGGCCAGCATGGAAAAAGGCGCGTTGAGGTCGCAGGACGGTTCGGGAACATAGTCGAGAATCAGCTGGAACAACGGGCTCAAATCTTTCTTTTCGTCGGTCATTTCCTTAACGGCCCAGCCATTGCGACCGGAAGCATAGAGAACCGGGAAGTCAAGTTGCTGATCGTTGGCGTTCAGGCTAACAAAAAGGTCGAAAATTTCATCAAGAACTTCATCAACCCGGGCGTCGGCTTTATCGGCTTTGTTAATGACAACAATCGGGCGCAGGCCGAGTTTGAGGGCTTTGCCGAGCACGAATTTGGTTTGCGGCATCGGGCCTTCGGAAGAGTCAACCAGCAAGACGACACCATCCACCATGGAGAGAATGCGTTCGACTTCGCCGCCGAAGTCGGCGTGGCCCGGCGTGTCAACGATGTTAATGTGGGTGCCGTTCCAGTTGACGGAGGTGCATTTGGACAAGATGGTAATGCCGCGTTCGCGTTCCAGATCATTGCTGTCCATAACGCATTCGGCAACTTTTTGATTGTCGCGGAAAGTTCCGCTTTGTCTTAACAGGCCATCTACCAGCGTGGTTTTACCATGGTCAACGTGGGCGATGATGGCGATATTTCTCATACTCATTTTGGAATTCCTTTGCAAAGGCAAATCATATGATAAATTTGTTCTCTTTGTGCAGCTGTCTGCACGGACGGTTCAAATTTATTTCCAGCGTTACCTTGTCAATAAGGAGTTCTGGATATTTTGCCTGAAATCTTTATGTATAATTCGCCTTAACATACCAAGTTAAAATTATTTTTCAAGAAAATCCTGCTGTGAAAACGACGATTTTTACGAAAAAGATTTGCCGTAAGCTCTGAGACGGTTGCGGGCAAAACCGCGCAGCGATACTTCGGCACGGGCGCCGTAGTGACTGATGATTTCCGCCGCGGCAATGCCGCCGATCATGGCGCAGGTGCCAAGGCTCCGTCCCTGGGTGTAGCCGTAAAGGAATCCGGCGGCGTACAAATCTCCGGCGCCGGTGGTGTCAACGACGTCTTCCACCTTTTCGGCTTCGACGAATATCTTAACCCTTTGGTTGACGATGACCGAGCCTTTGGCGCTGCGGGTAATGGCGGCGATTTCGACTTCGTTTTTGATGCGGTCAAGGCATTTGTAAAAATCTTCTTCCTCATAGAGCGATTTGATTTCTTCTTCGTTGCCGAAGATGATATCGACATGGTCGTGAATCAGTTTTTGAAAGTCGGCACGGTGACGGTCGATGCAGCAGCGGTCAGACAGGCTGAAAGCAATCATCCGGTCATATTTATGGGCAATTTCGCAGGCTTTCAGCATGGCTTCACGGGCTGATTCGCTGTCCCAGATGTAGCCTTCCAGATAAATGATTTTAGAACTTTTGATAATGTTTTCATCTACATCGTCAGCGGAGAGTTTTTGTGCGGCGCCGAGATAAGTGAACATAGAGCGTTCGGCATCAGGGGTAACCAAAACAATGCTGCGGCCGGTTGACGGACCCTGCAACAGCGGTTTGGTGAAGAAGTCAACGCCGGCGGCACCGATTGAACGCTGAAATTCCTGTCCGAGTTCGTCATCATGAACTTTGCCGATGAATGCCGGCGTGCCGCCCAGCGAGGCAATGGCCGCAACCGTGTTGGCGGCGGAACCGCCGGAAACTTCCCGCTCGGGAATCAGGTCGGCGTAAATGGTTCCGGCTTCGGCAGCCTGGAGAAGAGTCATTGCGCCTTTATCGAGGCGGCGTTCGGTCAGAAAACCGTCGCCGACTTTGGCGAGGACGTCAACAATTGCATTGCCGATGCCGACAACGTCGTAAATAATGTCATTTTTAGGTGTCATGATGTTTATCTCAAAAATTTGTTAAAACTTATTATTGTTCATAGCGCGAATCAGTATAATCCGCAAGAGTTAAATTTGCGTCAATGTCCGTCAAGCCGGCAACAAAAAAAGCTCCCCGGCAAAGAGGAGCTTTTTTTAATGAGGGAAGATTATGCTTCCGGCCATTCAGCAGCTTTTTCGGCATTGAACGCAACCCATTTCGGGTCAGCGTCGGCATCGTTGCTGATGGCTTCCTGCGGGCATTCGGAGATGCAGACGCCGCAATCAATGCAGGTATCCGGATCTACAACCAGCTGGCTGTCGCCTTCACGGAAAGCGGAAACCGGGCAGACTTCAACGCAGGATTTGCATTTGATGCAGGAATCGTTAACTACAGAAACCATTAATTTAACTCCTAGTTAGTTAGTCATTTGTCAGAGCCTAATCTAGCCGGATTTGTTATAAAATCAAGCAAAAAAACACCGCAAGGTGATTATTTGCGGGCAAACCCTTGCGCAGGGCGGTTTTACTCCCCATATTAAGAGTAATTAATTTAACCGAGGAGTTAAAAATGAGCGATAAAATGAATTTTCAGGCCGAAGTCGGCAAATTGTTGGATATTGTGGTTAACTCGCTGTATTCGGAACGGCAGATTTTTTTGCGGGAGCTGATTTCGAATGCCAGCGATGCTTTGGACAAGCTGAAATATATGGCTTTGACCCATCCGGAAATGTCAAAAGAGGCTGGTGAGCCGAAAATTAAAATTATTCCGGATGCCGACAAACGGACACTGACGATTGAAGACAACGGAATCGGCATGAACCGCGATGATTTGATTAATCATTTGGGGACGATTGCCAAATCGGGAACGGCCGAATTTGTTAAGAATGTCAAGGATAACGGTTCGGCGGTTGATTTAATCGGTCAGTTCGGCGTCGGTTTTTATTCGGCGTTTATGGTGGCGGACAAAGTTGAGATTACAACCCGCCGTGCCGGAGAGGATAAAGCCTGGGTTTGGATTTCCGACGGGGTCGGCGGTTTTGAAATCAGCGAAGGCAAGCGCGACCGTAACGGCACGTCCATTAAGCTGTTTTTGAAAGAAGACGCCAAAGAATTTACCGACACGATTTATCTGCGGCAGATTATCCGTACTTATTCCGACCATATCGATTATCCGATTGTGCTGGATCTCGGCAAGGCCGGCGAAGAAACGGTCAATACCGGTTCGGCGCTGTGGGCAAAGCATAAGTCGGAGATTACGCAGGAGCAGTATAAGGAATTTTATCACCATATTTCAAAAAACTTTGACGAGCCCTGGCTGACGCTGCATTTTAAAGCGGAAGGAAACATTGAATATACCGGGCTGCTGTATGTTCCTTCAACCGCCCCGTATGATCTGTTTCAGCCGGATCGCAAAACCGGTTTGAAACTCTATGTCAATAAAGTGTTTATTTCCGATAAGGTTGAGGAACTGATGCCGTCTTATCTGCGTTTTGTCCGCGGGGTTATTGATTCGGCCGACTTGCCGCTGAATATTTCCCGCGAGATGCTGCAGCAGTCGCCCCTGATTGCCAAAATTCGTTCGGGAACCGTTAACCGTCTGCTGAAAGAGCTTAAAAACCGCAGCAAAGATTATGACGATTATAAAAAATTCTGGGATGCGTTCGGCATTGCTTTTAAAGAAGGCATTTATGAAGATTTTGCCAACCGCACCGAAATTGCCGAGTTGTCGCGTTTCTATTCGACGAAGGATCCGGAGCGCCTGACTTCGCTGGACGAATATATCAGCCGGGTTCAGCCGGAACAGAAGGCTATTTACTACATTACCGGCGATGACGTTAAGACTTTGGTCAACAATCCGCAGCTGGAAGCCTTTAAGGCCAAGGGAATTGAAGTTTTGCTTCTGGTTGACCCGATTGACGAGTTTTGGACCCAGACCCTGCTGAACTATAAAGATTTTGCGATTAAGCATATTTCGCAGGCAGATATCGACCTCGGGCTGAAACGGGAGGAGCCGAAAGCCGAAGAGGGCGCTTTGAAAAAACTGACAGATTTGATGAGCGAAATGTTTAAAGACGAAGTCGGCAAAGTGACGACAACCGACAAACTGACCAAGTCTCCGGCAAGTCTGACGGTGGAAGACGGACAGATGAGCATTCATCTGGAGCGACTGATGCGCAACCATCAGCAGCAGACTGCCTTTGCCAGCTCACGCGTTTTGCAGCTGAATCCCTATCATCCGCTGATTATCAAACTCAGTGAGGCTCTGGGGGACGAAGCCCTGCGGCCGAAAGTTGAGGAAATTTCACGTATTTTGCTTGATCAGGCAAAGATTGCCGAGGGGGAAGCAATTACCGATCCGTCGTATTTTTCGGAGAAGTTGAGCGAGTACATTCTCAAAGCGATCTAAGATGAGTTTCATAACCGGCCGATAAGATTTTACGGGTCGGGAAACAGCTCGTGTGTCTCTTTATGTGAAAATTCCGGAGCGGGTAGCTGCTTCGGAATTTTTTTTAATCAAATCTTATTTTTTTAGGGGTAAACTGGCGGCAACAGACAGAGGAGAATCGTTATGAGTTACATTTTCTGGGGTTTTTTATTCGGCGTTTTAATTCCTTATATGGCACGGCGTTTTGCCAAATTTATGCCGGCAACGGCCGCGTATGCCCTTTATCGCCTGCTGTGGCCGGTCAAGACGGTTTCCGATGAACGGAAGCGCGCGAATCCGGCTTATCAGAAACTGATGAGTGCTTATGTGATGCGCAGTTTGGGATACGGAATTATTACCGCCGCGATTTCTTATGCCGCTTACTGGCAGTTCGGAGCGGCGCATCTTTGGTGGTATCTGGCGTTTATCTGGATTTTGCTGTTGTTGACCGAAATCGATTATAAAACGATGTATCTGCCGGATATTCTGACGTTTCCCCTGCTGCTGGCCGGTTTTCTTTATGCCGTTTTGGTCGGTGTGTGGGTCGGACCGGCGGAAAGCTCAATCGGTGCGGGGGCCGGGTATGTGCTGCCGGTTTTGGCCAGCTTGTTTCTGGTCTGGAAACATAAAGACGTTTTCGGCGGCGGTGATATCAAGCTGTTGTCGGCCGCGGGAGCCTGGCTTGGGGTTGAACTTCTGCTGTATGTTATTTTGCTGTCCTGTCTGGTGTTCGGCATTTATGCCTTAATCAGGCGGCAGCGTGCAGGCGCTTTCGGGCCGGCAATTGCAATTTCTGCAATAATTGTTGCTTTTTGCTTCAATTAAGCTACAATCAGAATCCGTTAAGCCAATGCTTTGAAGAGGAACAAGACAATGATTAAAAAAGCCTGGGAAAAAGATAAACGCAAGGTCAAAAAACTGGTCGAAGGCAATAATTTCGACTATTTTATTCTTTCCTTGATTTGTATTGATGCCGTGGCGCTCGGATTTATGACGTCAGACATTACCAATGTCTTTTTTGACAATGTTTTGTTCATTCTTGACCGTTTGTGCATGGCCATCTTCATTATGGAAATGCTGATGAAGCTTTATGCTTACGGCAAAGGTTTCTTCAAATCCGGCTGGAATGTGTTCGATTTGATTGTGGTGGCGGTTTCCTCGGTGCCTTTTGCCAGCTATTTTATCGTTCTGAGAACTTTCCGCCTCTTCCGCTCTTTGAAGTATGTTAATAAATTTTCCCGTCTGAAGTCGATTATCAATACCTTTATTGCGCTGTTGCCGATTTTTGTGGCAATGCTGGCGGTGTTTGTCATCTTCTTTTATGTTTTTGCAATTATGGCGGTCTGTCTGTTCGGCGATATTTTTGTTGAGTTTGCCACGTTGGGTGATTCTTTATTTACGCTGTTGCAGGTCTTTACGCTGGACGGCTGGGCTTCCAATATTGCCCGTCCGGTTATGTCGGTATTCCCGCATTCCTGGCTGTTCTTCGTCTCCTTTGTCTTCATCTCCTTCCTGATTGTTATCAGTTTTCTGCTCAGTGCAGTCGGGGAAGTGGTAAGGCGGGAGTTTCAGCTCAAATCCCGGTTATAGGTTTGTATAATGGGCTATTAATACAGAAATCTCAGGACGGAAGTGTCCTCATGTACTAAAGTGTACACTCCGGTACTTCCGCCTTTATTTCTTATTACTAGCCTCATTCTCCAAACCTATAGAAAATGGATGCTGCCTAAATTTTATGGGTTGAGGTATATATCAAAAAATTTTAAAACAATAAATCCCCGAAGATGAAATATCTTCGGGGATTTTTTTGGGAACAATTACTGTTCAGACGGCACATTTAATGTCCAGTTGAAAGAGCATTTTTACGGTGTTCTTTGCTTCATCATAATTGAAACGGTTGGCAAGCAAGCTGTTGTTAAAACAAATCATTGTGCGGAGAACAATGCATATTGTCTGGCAATCGACGCCGCAGGTCGTTTTGCGGTGGTTGCTTTCCGTTTCGATATCCGAATCCCAGATGGCGTGAAGCATCCGGTATTCCGCATTAGAAACATCTGCCGGCAAAAGAGTGTATGTTTCCGTTATCTTTTGGACGGCTGTCAGGTATGCCAAGGCGGCCTGATAACCAATCAGAAACGGCGATGATGCCTGTTCGGCTATTTGTTTCTGCAGTTTTTCAATGTCGTATTTTAACTGCATTTTAGCCAGCAAACGGAACTCATTGTATGCTTTATGTCGGCTGTTGCTGATGATTTCCTCCTGCGTGCTGCGGTCGGAAATAAATGTTTTCATCAGCTGTTCCATTTCGGAGTTTTTTCCGAAGCGGACGCCGAGAACATCGAGATAACGTTCGGTTACTTTTTGACTGAATTTGAGTTTGTAGCCGATGGCCTCAAACATCATTAACTGTAATTTTTCCATTTCGATAAAAAATTAATAATTAAACATAATTTCTAGGATTTTCGGCTTTTAAAAATACGCTTTTTGCTTTTTTTGTCAAAAACTTTTTTTGATATTTTGCAAGAAATCACCGCCTCCGGCTTGACAAGCCGCTTTTTGATACCTAACTATGGTACTAGACATATAAACTAATTCACTAATAAGGAGTTTACAATGAAGATTAAACCGTTGCATGACCGTGTATTGGTTAAAAGAGTGGAAGAAGTTACCAAAACCGCCGGCGGAATTATTATTCCCGATACCGCCAAAGAGAAACCCAGCGAAGGCATTGTTGAGGCGGTCGGAAACGGTTTCCGTGCCGAGGACGGCAAAATCGTGCCGATGAGCGTTAAAGAAGGCGATAAGGTTTTGTTCGGAAAATGGTCCGGCACCGAGGTTAAAATCGAAGGCGAAACCCGCCTGATTATGAAAGAATCCGATATTTTGGGTATTATCGAATAGTTTTGAACTTATAACAAAGGAAAAGAAAAATGGCTGCTAAAGATATTATGTTTGGGACCGACGCCCGTTCAAAAATGCTGAAGGGTGTTGAGACTTTGGCTAAAACCGTTAAAACAACCCTGGGTCCGAAAGGCCGCAATGTCATTTTGGACAAGTCTTACGGTGCTCCGAAAATTACCAAAGACGGTGTTTCGGTTGCCAAAGAAATCGAACTGGCCGACAAATTTGAAAATATGGGTGCTCAGCTGGTTAAAGAAGTTGCACAGAAAACGGCCGATAAAGCCGGTGACGGTACAACAACCGCTACGGTTTTGGCCGAAGCCATTATTAAAGAAGGTGTTAAGGCTGTTGCCGCGGGAATGAATCCGATGGATTTGAAACGCGGTATTGATATGGCGGTTGAAGCCGTTGTTTCCGATGTTAAATCCCGTTCCAAAGATATTAAAACTTCGGAAGAAATTGCCCAAGTCGGTACCATTTCAGCTAACGGTGACCGTACTATCGGCGAGTATATTGCCCGGGCGATGGAAAAGGTCGGCAATGAAGGCGTGATTACCGTGGAAGATGCCAAAGGTCTGGAAACCGAATTGGATGTGGTTGAAGGCATGCAGTTTGACCGCGGCTATCTCTCTCCGTATTTCATTACCAATCCGGATAAAATGAATTGCGAGTTCGAAAATCCGTATATTTTGCTGTATGATCAGAAGATTTCCAATCTGCAGCCGCTGATTCCAGTTTTGGAAGCGATTGTTCAATCCGGCCGCGCTTTGCTGATTGTGGCAGAAGACATTGAAGGCGAAGCTTTGGCTACGCTGGTTGTCAACCGTATTCGCGGCGGCTTGAAGGTTTGTGCGGTTAAGGCTCCGGGTTTCGGCGATCGCCGCAAAGCCATGCTGCAGGATATTGCCATTTTGACCGGTGGACAGGTTATTTCCGAAGAGCTGGGCATGAAGATTGAAAATGTTACTTTGGATATGCTGGGTTCGGCGAAACGAATCGAAGTTACCAAAGATGACACGACTATCATTGACGGTGACGGCGAGAAGGATTTGATTGCTGCCCGCGCGGCTCAGATTCGTAAAGAGATTGAAGAAACGACCTCCGATTATGACCGTGAAAAGTTGCAGGAAAGACTGGCTAAAATTTCCGGCGGTGTTGCTGTTCTGAAAGTCGGCGGCGCTTCCGAAGTTGAAGTTAAAGAGAAAAAAGACCGTATCGATGATGCCCTGAATGCAACCCGTGCTGCGGTTAAAGAAGGCGTTGTCGCCGGCGGCGGTGTTGCTTTGCTTTATGCGGGCAAGGCTTTGGACAAGCTGACTCCGGCCAATCAGGATCAAAAAGTCGGTATTGACATTATTCGTAAAGCCACGCAGGCGCCGATCCGTCAGATTGTTGAAAATGCAGGTCTGGACGGTGCGGTTGTTGCCGGCAAGCTGCTGGAAAGCGAAGATACCAATTATGGTTTCAATGCTCAGAACGGCGAATATACCGACATGGTTAAAGCCGGCATTATTGACCCGACCAAAGTGGTTCGTACCGCTTTGCAGGATGCAGCTTCCGTCGGCGGTTTGCTGATTACGACCGAAGCTATGGTTACCGAAGCACTGAAGAAAGAATGCCATTGCGGCGACGGTGCCGCTGCGGGAGCCATGGGTCCGGGCGCAATGGGTTTCTAATGTCTTAGAGACTTTACTCAAAGGAATAAAAAGCCTCCCGAACTTTCGGGAGGCTTTTTTAGTGTTAAATTAACCGATATTTATTATTATTGTTGCAGAGGTTGAAATGGTTGATTTTGATAATTTGGATGAATTGAAGGCCCTTCGGGCCCGGGGGGCGGTTGACGACCGGCAGTATGAACTGTTGCGGCGCCGTCTGGCCCGACGGATTATCAGCGACAGGCGTGAGGCCGCCTTTTCCAAAAGCGGTGCCGTATATATTGTACTGGCATTTTTTACCGGGGCTATCGGGCTGCATAATTTTTATGCCGGATATTATAAGCGCGGCTGGACGCAGGCGATACTGACCATTGTTTCGCCGCTGTTTGCTTTTCTGCCGCTGCTGGCAACGGCGGCTTGGGCTTTCGGGGAGTTGCTTTGGGTTAACAAAGCGGCAAACGGAACTTTTTTTCGCGGCTCAAGAAAAGTTATCTGGCTGTTGCGAATTTTGGCGGTGGCAGTTTTTGTCTTTATTTACAGCCGTGCCGAATTGGTAACCGAATCTTAAGTCGTTAATGGCATAATCGGCAAAAAACGGGAAGGTCTTTATGAAAAAACATTTTTATATCTTCCGTCACGGGCAGACCGTCTGGAATGCCGAAGGCCGTCCGCAAGGGCAGCATGAGTATCCGGTTCCGCTGACGATGGAAGGACGGGAACAGGCTCAGAAACTGGCGGATAAATTAAAAGATAAAAAAATTAAACTGATTGTCAGCTCGGATTTGTTGCGGGCGCAGCAAACGGGAGAAATCGTTGCTCAGGCACTGGGAGTTCCGCTTGAATTTGACCGGCGTCTGCGCGAAGTTGATTATGGTATTCTCAACGGTTTATATACGATTGAGAGGGAAGAGGTTTATCCTGATTTTAAAAAATGTTATGAAGACCCGAAAATTCCTTTTCCCGAAGGGGAGAGCCTGCATCAGGTGGCGCTGCGCTTTATTGATGCGGTTAAGGATATTTGCAGCCGCTGCAGTTATCGGGCGGTCGGCATATCTTCCCACGGCCATGCGATAACCTCCCTGATAGAGGAAGTTTTCGGTTACCAGGTTCAGCGGGTGGAAAATTGTGACTATGTTCATATTACGTATGATCCGGTTAAAGATAAGTTTGAAGGTGTTGAGCTGCCGCCTGAACGAGAGATTTTTAAAGCGATTATTCCGAATTATTAACGGGAGTTATGATGGTTTATTTGTTTTTGTTTATTGCAATTTTGTGCGAGGTTACGGCAACGACGGCGTTGAAGGCGGCGAACGGCTTTACGGTTCTCATTCCCAGTGTTGTGACAGTAGCGGGCTACGCCGGCGCTTTTTATTTTCTCAGCCTTTGTCTGAGTTCTATTCCGCTGGGGGTTGCTTATGCCGTTTGGTCCGGGATGGGAATCGTTCTGGTTTCGGTACTGGGATGGTTTTTTTATCATCAGTCGTTAGATTGGGCCGCAATAACCGGTATTGTGATGATTTTGGGCGGTGTGGTGTTTATAAAATTATTCTCTAAAACAATGTAAAAGCTGAGGCTTGTTATTTTTTTTGAAAAAAATGAAATTTTATGCTTGCAATTTTTTTTGAATATGGTAATTAATATCTCGTTCTAGCGATGCGGGCGTAGCTCAGGGGTAGAGCGCAACCTTGCCAAGGTTGATGTCGAGGGTTCGAATCCCTTCACCCGCTCCAATTCAAAACCACCTTGTAAAGGTGGTTTTTTTTTACGGGTGACGTTTCAAGCCGCATAGCTGGCTTTCAACGGACGGGATTATCCCTGTCTGGCTCGTAAGTTCATTTTATTCACTAACTCGCTGCGGGCACTCTGTTTGTAGTGCTTGCGGCACATCGCTTTCGCTTGTTTGCAAGCGAACAAACATTCGCCTGTCGTCAGAAAACAATTCACCGGATTGTTTTCTTTCCTTCAGCTCACTTCAATTCGAAACCACCTTGTAAAGGTGGCTTTTTTATTTTTATACTTACATTTTCTTCCATATAATAGTAAAACAAAACAGCAGATAAATTATCTGCTGTTTAAAATTTTGTTTTTTAACGGAAAACGGAACAGAGCCGCGGGAAAAAAGTTGCCACTTTTTTAGATATTTGATTAGAAGATGATACGAACGCCTCCGGATACTTCGCTGACGCCGTCGTAGAAGTCGGTTGAACCGGAATTGAGGGAGGTGTAGTGGAACATGGTTCTTAAAGCGATGTGCGGAATAATTTCATATTGCAGGCCGATACCGAATCGCGGGCCGTTAACGTCCTGGTCATATTTCCAACCGTTGGGCTGAGTGATTTTAAAGGTATATTTGGCTAAACCGATGGAGACGATTACCGAGAAGCTTTCGGAAAGCGGAGCTTCTCCGACTAAGTCGGCACCGTAGGCCGTCAGTTCGGATTCGTAACCGTGTTTGTTTTCCGCTTTGTCGGAAAACATATACCAGGCTTCGAGGCCGACGCCGTAGGAACTGAAACCGATAACCGGAGAGATACCGTTGTAGCCGTCATCCATTTCATAGAGGGTGTTGTTTTTGTATTTGATGTCGGAATAGACGTAGTCGGCTCCGAAGTATATTTTTGAACGAGTGCTGTAAGCAAAAGCCTCCGCTGAAATGCAGAGGGAACAAACACAAGCCAAACCGGTTATTGCTAACTTTTTTATCATCCTGCTAACTTCTCTATTTCGAAAATTTGTCTAATCTTAGACGAATTTGACGCCAAAATCAAGACTTTTTATTTTCGACGAGGTTAATTCTTGAAAAGTTATCATATAACCAATACTTTAATATATAGTTTAATTTTGAAGAAAAGGCGGCTGATATGAAAAATAATTTTTACGAAGCGATTGAGAACCGACGTTCAATTTATGGTTTGGGGAATCATGAGGCTGTTTCTGAGGAAAAGATCGTATCTTTGGTTAACCACATGGTTAAATATTGTCCGTCGGCTTTTAATTCGCAGTCGGGACGGGTGGTTGTTCTGTTTAAGAAAAATCATCAGTGCTTGTGGGAAATTGTCAAAGAAACGCTGCAAAGGATTGTGCCGGCGGATAAATTTGCCGCAACGGAAGAAAAGATTGCTTCTTTTGCCAAGGGGTATGCTACGGTTTTGTTTTTTGAAGATCAGGATGTTGTGGCGAATCTGCAAAGGAATTTTCCTTTGTATGCCGACAATTTTCCTTTGTGGTCTTTGCAGTCGAGCGGTATGTTGCAGTATATGGTTTGGGCGGCTTTGGAAAATGAAGGAGCCGGTGCCAGTTTGCAGCACTATAATCCTCTGATTGATGACGCGGTTGCGGCAGAATGGAAACTTCCGGCCTCGTGGAAACTTATCAGTCAGATGCCGGTCGGCAGTCGTGAGGCTCCGGCAGGGGAAAAAACTTTTGAGCCAATCGAAAAAAGAGTAAAAGTTTTTAAATAATGCTTGCAAAATATCACAATTGTCGATATTAAAAGGTGGTATTACGGATGAGTGGCAGAGAGGCTGAATGCGAGCGACTCGAAATCGTTTATACGGGGTGACCCGTATCGGGGGTTCAAATCCCTCCTCATCCGCCATTTTGATTAAAAAGGCGCTCATTTGTAGCGTCTTTTTTCGTATCCGGCAGAAATGCGGGCTTCGCGGGCGGTTGACATCGCCGAAATGACTATGGTAAGCTCGTTTTAAATCAAAAATCGCAAAATTTCCGGCAGTTACATACAATGCCGATTTTGGGCGAGTCAATTGAGAACTAAGCTTACGTGGCTATAGTAATTAATTTTAGAAATATGGATAGTTGTTATGTCTTTAAAAGAAGAATCTTTTGTTAATGTTGAACCAGATAAATGGTTTGAATGCAAAACAATAAAAATTAACAAGTATTGTGAAAAATGGGAAATTAGGAAACGCCTTGGAGGCGGATACAATGGTAATATTTTTAACGTTGTGGATTCTTTATCATCGGACAGTGAGAAATATGTTTTAAAAATACCAAGAGAAAACACCTCTAAGGAATATTTCTATTCTGAAATCCATAATTTACAAAAATTGTCTGGAAATATTCAAATACCAACGATTATAGATTATTGTGATAAAAAAGAAAATCCTTTTCTTGTTTACAAACACATTCCGGGAACGTCACTACATGATATGATATTAAATAAAGGAAACATCCCCCTTCGTGATACAATAGTTGCAATATTTAAGTTATTGGATACAATAAAATATTGTCATGATAAAAAAATTATACATAGGGATATTAAGCCTGCTAATATAATTTGTAGAAATGATGACATCAATGATTTGGTACTTATAGATTTTGGTTTATCAGTAGATATAGAAAATTGTCACCATGCTTCGGGTGGAACTATATATGGCAACAGGTCTTTGGTTACCCCTGAATTCTGGATTGGAGATGATAAAGAAAATCCTGTATCCGACTTGACCTACATATGCGGTAGTGTTTTCTTTTATATGTTGTTTGGATGTTTGCCATATGTCATGACGGATGAAAAAGGTAATCCGCCTCATAAGAGGAAAAAAGTAATAGAGATTATGGATGAATGGAAAAGAGAAGAAATAGAAATAATGAATTCATTTTTTGAGAAGGTTTTCTCCCCTCACATAAGCCGGAGATTTCAAAATGTTGATGAAATAAAGGATTTTTTGAGTAAAATATGCTTTTCTCAGACTAGATAGTAAAACTTATCAAAGTTTCCTGCTCTTCAAAATTTAAATCTTTAGATGCAATTTCAAATAGTTTTTGCAGGTTGACGGTTAAGGTGCCGTTAAGGAGTTGGTTGACTATTTTCGGTGATAGATAAGCAAGGTTAAGGTATTTATAGATGGTGCGTTTGGAGATGTGCTCTTGCTTAGTGATGTCATCGGTTGGCATACCGCTTTCATAAAGTTTTTTGTACCGCCAAGCGTAGGCAAAGGCTCGGACGATGAGGTGGTTGTTGTCATTAACACTCATCAGTCCGACCTTTCCTGCGTTATAGACATTGCTTGACAGTCCGCGGTTGATGACCACCTGTTTTTCGTAGATGATTTGGTTATTGGCATTATCGGCAATAAATTCCAACGGGGTGTTATTTTCATTCAGCGAATCACCAGTATAGGCTGAGATGATTATCGGATCGGTATTAAAGAAGAAGGTCAAGCGATCTTTTTGATAGATGATTTTGTTAATGAAGTTGCGGATAAAATTGCGTTGCGCGAAATAGTCCATATCGGTAAAGTTTATCTGCTTTAGAGCCATTATGCTGTCTTTGTTCAGCCCATTAAGGTTACTATTAAGAATTTCAATAATGGCGTCTTTGGCAAGCTTATCAATTTGTTCCGTGGGTAAGAACAATCCTTTAACAGAATAATAATGTTTTTTGGTAGCTTTCTTTTTGCTGTTGGCCTGATTGGTAAAAATGGTGCCGTTGGCATCAAACAGTTTTCCAGTCAGCAGATTATTGTTTCTCATACGAGTATGGTTGGCGCAGTTGTCATTTTCTTTAAGTTTACTCTGTACCTTTTCCCACAAATCTTTTGATATGATGGCCTCATGCTGTCCTTTGAATGCTTGTCCGGTGCGTTTGTTCTCAATCATGCCGAGGTATAATTTTTCATGTAGCAAGCGGTGGAGCGCAGATATTTTGAAAGGTTTGCCGCCTCTCAGCTCTCCTTTGTTGGTTATCCAGCCTTTATGTTTGAAGCCTTTAATTTCAGCAAATTTCTCAAGTTCTGCCAACGAGCCACATTGCAGATAAGTCTCAAAAATGCTATGCACCTGTTCGGCTTCAACCGGATTAATGACCAATTTTTTGTCTTTAATATCATAACCAAGTTTGGGGACGCCTCCTGTCCACAAGCCTTTGGCTTTACTGGCTCGGATTTTATCACGGACACGTTCCGAAGATACTTCCCGCTCAAATTGGGCAAATGATAACAGCATGTTTAAGGTCAGCTTGCCCATAGAGGTTGAGGTATCAAAAGCTTGAGTAATTGAAACAAAGCTGCAGCCGTATTTATCAAATTCCTTCATCATATTATGGAAGTCCATAATGGAGCGTGACAACCGGTCAACTTTGTAAACCACTACCGTTTGAATTAAGCCGCGGCGGATATCTTCAAGCATTTGTTTTAGAGCCGGACGTTCCATGGTGCCGCCGGATATGCCGCCATCGGTGTAGGTTTTGAAATATTCCCAGTTATTAAAGGCTTGCGACAAGATGTAACTTCGGCAGGCGTCTTCCTGATTATGCAGGGAGTTAAACTCAAGTTCCAAGCCTTTTTCGGTGGATTTACGAACATAAACCGCACAGTTTACCTTAGTCATGAGCCGCCTCTTTTAATGCTCGTTTGTTATTTAATCCGAAGAAATCATAACCGGAAACTTTTATACCGCAAATTTCTTTGGCGATAGCGGACAGAGTTTTATAGTGCTGCCCGTTATAGATAAAATCATCAGCTTCGGCGATAATAATTTTATATTGTCGGTTACGATAGGTTTTGATAATTTCGGTGCCGGGATGCAGATTGTATTTGGTCTTATAAACCTTAACCATACACTCATCGGGGTTTTCGGCGTATTTCTCCAGCTTAGTCAGGTGTTTGCGCTCAATCTTGAGATTAGCGTTTTCACAGGCGATATAATACCACAGCGCGCGAAACTGCCGTTCGTATGAACTATCGCAATATCGTGCCCAAAGTTCAGCCTTCTTTTGGTGACTTAACTTTTTTAGTCCTTCGGCGCTTTGGGGTAGATGAATTTTCTTTTTCATATAAAATATCCCTTATTTTGCTTAATTTATCTCGAGATAATTTATCTTTATCCCTTGCTGACAGTAACGCTTGCAAAAACAAAGAAGTCAAATCAAATAGTGCGGAATCGGAAACTTTCGGACGGCCTTGCGGGTTTCCTGATTTTCCTTTTTGAAATTGGTGCGTAATCGGTGGTTTTTTATACATTTAGAGCCTCCATGCCACAGCAATGAAGGCTCTTTCATAGCTTTAAGTCAAGTTATATTACCACCTTTGATGTTCTCCTGTAGCATTAGTTCAAGGCTTGAAATAGTTATTAAATTCACTTGAATAATATACTTATAAAAAATATATTGACATCGCTAATTTTCTCTTGTATAAGATATTTGTTAATGTAATTAAATAAGGAGAGTTAAATGTTTCAGAGGTTTGAACATGCACGCAAAGGATTTTCGCCGAAAGTTTCTATTAGTACCTCGGGAAAACTTTCTTTAAATGAGGGAGCAGTCAGGTTGTGGAATTTGGAAAAATTTAATTTTGTTAGTCTGCTCTATGATGCTGAAACCAAGAGAATCGGTTTGGAGTTTTTAGAGGATAAGACAATGGGAAGCATTTTTAAATTGCAATTTAGGAAGAACTCAGGTGTTTTTATCAGCTGCACTTCTTTTCTAAATTACTTTAACATTCCTTTTTCAGATTTGACGGCTTCATATGAAGTGCAAAAAGAAAAAGAAAATTTTTTGGTTGTTGATTTAAACAGCAAAAAAATTCGGCAAAGTCGAAAATAAAAAAGTGCCGCAGGTAATTAAACTTGCGACACCTTCATCGGAAGGTATGTTATACCCACCAATCTAAGCAATTGAAAGTATAAGCATACCTTCCATAAAAATCAACTTAAATTTATGGAGGCATGAATGCTTAAATCCATTAAGATTGACTATGTTAAAATTGGGGAACTACGAAAGTATTCCTTAAATCCTAAGATCCACGAAGAGAAACAGATTCAGCAAATCGCCAAATCAATTGAAAGATTTGGTTTTAATAATCCTATTTTGATTGATGAAAAATCGGAGGTAATTGCCGGTCATGGTCGTCTGTTGGCGGCAAAGCTGCTAAAACTTGAAACAATTCCGGTAATTCGTCTTACATATCTTTCTGAACCCGAAAAGCGAGCTTATCGCATAGCGGACAATAAATTGTCGGAAATTGGTAAATGGGATACGGACTTATTGAAATTGGAATTTTCAGAAATTGAAAAACTGGCTCTAAATTTGGAAGATGAGCTAAATCTGGATATTACTGGGTTTGATTTTAAGGAGATAGATGTTCTTTTGGCCGATAATAAACCTAACGAAAAAGCGGATGAAAAACTTAATTCCGTTCCGTATGTGCCAGAAAATGAAATAGTCAGTCAGCATGGCGATGTTTGGTTATTAGAAAAGCACAAAATTATTTGTGAGGATTCGTTGAAGGAGGAAACATATCAGCGTTTGTTTCATGATGCTCAGGCAAATATGGTTTTTATTGATCCGCCGTATAATGTTAAAATTCAGGGGCATGTTTGTGGCGCAGGTCAAATCAAACATAAAGAGTTTGCTTTTGCTTCCGGTGAAATGAATGAGGCTGAATTTATTTCGTTTTTGAAAACATCAATGGCAAATATAGCCAAATATTCTGCTGAAAATTCCATTCATTATGTTTGCATGGATTGGCGGCATATATACGAGCTGCTTTCAGCGGCGAGGGATATCTATCCAAAAATGCTGAATATTTTGGTGTGGTGTAAGGAAAACGGTGGTATGGGAAGTTTTTATCGTTCGCAGCATGAACTGATTCTTGTTTTTCAGAACGGCAAAGGCTCTCATGTTAATAATGTGGAATTAGGCAAACACGGTCGTTATCGGACGAATGTCTGGCATTATGCCGGTGTTAACAGTTTTGGTTCCGAACAGAAAAATCTCAAAATGCATCCAACCGTTAAGCCTGTGGAATTAGTCCGCGATGCGATTTTGGATGCTTCTAAACGCGGCGGTATTGTACTGGATACGTTTCTTGGCAGCGGAACAACACTGATTGCGGCTGAAAAGGCCGGACGCATTTGTTACGGAATTGAGTATGAGCCATTATATGTCGACACGATTATCCGCCGATACTATGAATTAACCGGAGTATGGGCTGTACGCGAAGATGACAACAAATCCTATAATGAATTGCTTAAGGATAAGAAAAATGTCTGATGTTGGGTATGGAAAACCTCCGTTGCATAGTCGTTTTCAAAAAGGAAAATCTGGTAATACTAAAGGTCGTCCGAAAGGTTCCTGCAATACATTAAAATTGCTGAACGATGTTTTGGAACAAAAAATTACAATTACTCAGGAAGGCAAGCCAGTAAAAATATCCAAGAAACTTGCGATGTTGACTCAGCTAGTCAATGCGGCTGTAAAAGGCGAGATTAAGGCTATTGCCGCGCTTTTTCCTTATTTGTTGCAAATTGACCTTAAGGAGGAAGAAAAACAACAGGCTTTGAAAGCCTTGAGTTCTAATGACCAGAGCATTGTTGAAAATTTTATCAAGAAATTTAATGAGGAGAAAAATTATGACTGATAAAGACATAATGAAATTAATAATTAAACTTTTTGAGGCGGAAGCAAAACGATTGTCTTTATTAGAAAAAGACCGAAAAATTTGTAAGGAGTGCGCAGAAATGTTAAAGAAACATTTTTTTGGGAAAAAGGTGGCTTCGTATGCAGCAGATGCAAAGAAGAAAATTGTTAATCTTTCGGTAGCTAAAATTACAGAATCTTCGATGAGTGCTTCTTTGAAACAGAAACTTCTTCAAGAAGTTGAAGAAATCAGAAAAAAGGCCGGTTTGGAAAGTGATGAGTTTTTAAAGGAGATCGTTTATGATGAGTTCTTTAGTTGATTTGCAAGCGATATTACGTTGCCACTTTGCTAGTTTTGTTGAAAAATGTTTTCAAGAAGTTTCAAATGGTGAGTTTAAGGGTAACTGGCATATAGATTATATTTGTCAGGAGCTTGAGGATATGATGAGCGGTAAGAATCGGCGGCTGATTATCAATATTCCGCCAAGGAATCTAAAATCCGTAATTTGTTCGGTTGCTTTACCGGCTTTTATTCTCGGACATGATCCCAAGGCAAATATAATTTGTGTCAGTTATAATGATGAGCTTGCAGAAACCTTGGCAGGACAATGCCGTATGGTGATGATCAGTTCTTGGTATCGCGATTTGTTTCCGCAGGCGGTGCTTTCTGCTGATAAAAGTGCTGTTAATGATTTTCATACGATTGCTAGTGGTGGCCGATATGCTACTTCTGTCGGCGGTACGTTAACCGGACGTGGTGCGGATTGGATAGTTATTGATGATCCGATAAAACCAACAGATGCATTGTCTGATGTTCAGCGTAAAAAGGTTAATGATTGGTATGGTAATACGCTTTATTCGCGCCTAAATGACAAACGTACAGGAAAAATTCTGCTAATTATGCAGCGTTTGCATTTGGACAATTTATGCGGCTATATTATTAACCGTACTCCAGATGTCAGACATATTAAAATTCCGGCAATTGCAATGGAAGATGAAGTATGGAAAATTAAAACACCTTTGGGCGAATATAAGACCATAACGCGCAAAAAGGGAGAGGCTTTGCATCCTGAAAGAGAGGATTTAGAAATTCTCCAAGATATTAAGTTTAACAGCGGCGAGTATCATTTTTGCGCGCAATATCAGCAGATGCCTATTTCTCCGTTGGGAAATTTGGTAAAAAAGGAATGGTTGAAATATTACGCGGAAATAGCTAATCCGATGAAAGAATTGATTATCTCTTGGGATACGGCCAGTAAATGCGGTGACAATAATGCCTATTCGGCCTGCGTGATTATCGGGATTGACTATAATAATAAGTGGCAGATGTTGGATTGTTTTCGCGGACGTTTTACATTTCCTGAATTGTTACAAAAGGTTATTATGATCTATGAGCAAACTAGGAGTAAATATAGTCTTCCGGTCAAATTGTTGATTGAAGACAAATCATCGGGAACTCAGCTTATCCAATCTTTGAATTGTAGACCGGATATAGAGGTTGTTGCGGTTCGGCCAAACAAAGATAAAGAAGTACGGTTTGGAGCAGCTTCAGTTCATATTCAAAATGGAAACTGTTCCTTTCCGGCTACTTATGGCAATAATTTTGAAATATTTTTAGAGGAGTTACTGACCTTTCCGCAATGCACGTTTAAAGATTTATGCGATGCTTTTAGCCAGGCAATCCTTTATCTGACAGAATATACACAAACATCACATACTTCTCATTATGCCGCTACGGGGTTAGTGATACGAGACGGATATTATGTCGGCAGCAATACTTCTCGACCGCACCCCATGAGAAATCCAAAATTGGGGCGAGCCTATAGAAGATAAGCTCCGTATTCAAAAGGCGAAACTTTCTCATTATGAACGGATAAATTCGTTTAAAAATTTTAATAAAATTTCTTGCTGTTTATTGTTTAGGCGGGAAATTTTGTTGATTAAAATTTCTTCAGGTTCTTTAATTCTGTTTCCTTCTTGAGAAATAACCGAACAGATATCAACTCCGAGAGATAAAAGAATTTTGTATAAAGTGTAAGCCTTAGGTGATTGCTTGCCGTTTTCAATCAGATTAAGCGATGAATAATCAATATCGCTGTGTGCGGCCAATTCTTCGCAGGATTTCTTCTCGGCGTTTCTCATCTTGCGAATTGCCGTAGCAACGGTGGTTTTAAAATCTTCTTCTGACAACATAGCACATCCCCGATAAATATTTATTGGGAGTGTACAATAATAAAAAAATACAAACTATTGAGCTAATCCAATTTAATTTTATTGACTATTTGCAATAAGAATTTATCATGTCGAATATCAAGATTTTTAATGGGAGAAGCACTATGGCTTATAAATATGATGGAAAATATATTTTAGATGGTTCTAGAAAATTATTTGAATTTGATGGCAAGTATATAAAAAAATACTGTGGCAGCAAGTTATACGAATTTGATGGAAGATATATTAAAAAATATTGCGGAAGTAAGCTTTATGAACTTACCGGACGAGATATTAAAAAGTATTGTGGCAGTCGAATTACACAATATAGAGATTTGGGAGAAGCTTTTGTTAAAATTTTAACTTTAGAAGGTTTGCTGTAGAATGGCAATTCAAAGGTATTTGAAAGCAGAATTCCTGGATTTATTGCAGAATGCTGTTTGTGATATTGACAGTTTTTATGCTCAAGGTTTTTTGAATTATCGTGGAATAACGAGCGATACAAAGGAACGATATGAAGATATTGCGGCTGAATTTGTATTAGATAATTTGGCCGCATTGGGCAATATCAAAGCGGTTGAACGGCAATCTTCTTATAAAACAGATGGTCATGAACAATTAATCCCCGATGTCAGTAAAATTAAAGAGATTAAAGCAGGTGCTATTCGGCGGCAAGAGGAATGGTTGGCCAAAAGTATGTATGGCAAAGATTATGAACATCTTGGAAAAATTATAGATTTTCAGGTACCGATAAAAGATGTCCGTGGCAGCGTGGCGGGAAAAATTGACTTAATATCATTTTCTGAAAATGATAATATTTTGTATCTGCTGGAGTTTAAGAAATCAAATAGTCAAGAAACTTTGTTACGTTGTATCTTGGAGACATACACTTATTATAAGCAAGTTAATCATGCCAAGCTGTTAAAAGACTTTAACTTTCCGGCAAATAGTCAAGTTATACCGGCTGTTTTGATTTATAAGCAAAGTTTTGCCGCCACCGGTTTAGGTGATTTATCTTTGCAAAAACTAAGGAATACACTAGGGGTAAGCATTTTTCTGATTAACGAAACAGGCGGGATTGACAAAGCATGAAATTGATAATCCATCGCGGGACTAATGAGATTGGCGGCAACTGTATTGAATTCGACAATGGCCGTAAGCGGATTGTTTTTGATATTGGTTTACCCTTGAATGCGATTGATGAGGATTTGGACATTAGCTGTTATAAGCCGAATATTTCCGGTTTGTTTGGTGAGGAGAGCGGTGTTGCCGCAGTATTTATTAGTCATGCTCATCCGGATCATTATGGGTTGCTTAGTCTGATTAATAAAAATATTCCTATTTATATGAGTAAAGCGGCGGCAATTATTTTGAAAAAAGTTGTGCCGTTGTTTGGGAAAGAAAATTATGCGGATTTAAATATTATAGAAATATCCGATGGCGAAGAAGTGAGAATCGATGATTTTAGTGTCCGAGCCTATGAGGTTGATCATAGCGCTGCAGTAGCGATGGCTTTTGAAATTTCGGGGGAGTGTAAACGGATTCTTTATTCCGGCGAGATTCGTTTTCATGGTCGGCGAGCATGGCGGAGTCAAAATCTTGAGGACAACGTAACACTGCCGGATTATTTATTGTTAGAAGGTTCGACTTTAGGACGAGAGAAACAAGAACAGCTGACGGAATACGATGTTGAAAAACAGTTAACGGAATTATTTGCGAAACCTAAGCTATCGCTTATTGTCTTTTCGACACAAAATATTGACCGATTAGTGTCGGTTTATAATGCTTGTGTACGGCAAAACAAAATTTTGGTGCTAGATCCGTACAGCTGTGCGATTTTGGAAAATTTGCGGAAAATAAGTCCTCATTTGCCGCAATTTGGTTGGAATAATATTCGAATTTATTTTGCGAGTAATTCTATTACACGCAAACTAGCGGAAAGTGGTGATTTGTACCATTATAAAACGGCAAAAGTTACTTTTGATGAAATAGCGGCAAATCCTGAAAAATATGTTGTGAAGGCCAATTTTGCAATAACCGAAAAACTTTTTGAAAAGTTTGGCGCTGAAAATATGCAATTAATATATTCGCTCTGGTCTGGGTACTTAGATAAACCGGGATATTGGCACGATTTGAAAGATAAATTGGTTTATGTACATACGTCAGGGCATGCTTGTGTTAAAGATTTACAAAATTTTGTAAAAGCCGTCAAACCGAAACATATTATTCCAATCCATACGGTATGTAAGGATAAATATACCGACTTGTTTGATGCGGATATTATTGCGTTGAATGATAATGAAGAAATGGAGTTATAAATGGATAATAAAGAGGAGAAAAGTATTCATAATATAGAGGTTTATATAGGTGGAATAGCAGCTTTGTTGGCTATCTCGGCAGTCCTGTATAAGGCTTCTATCAATGGATTTTCTAAGGAAGCTGTCTTGGATGCGTTAATATCCATTTCGGGTACGATTGTTTCTGCTTTAGTTCTACTAGTGGCAATCCGCAGTATTATTCGCAACATGGGGAAAAAGGATACATTTGATAATGTTCTAAAACAGGAGATTGAAAATTGGATAAACCGCAGTCGGCCACTGATTTCTGAGGATAAGAACTTTGGCAATGGTACGCGCTATTTTATGTTGACAGATCATGAGCATATTTTTGATATAGGCAAAGATTTGTCTGATGAGAATTCTTATAAAAAGGGACAATTCGTTATTATCCCGAACACTTTTAGAAAAAACAATCAGTTGACGTTTATCTTAAATAAAAGCACCTTTCTGGATCGAGCAAAGATTAATGAAACAGACGTTGATGCTGAATTAAAAATTTTGGCCTCTAAAATAGCAGCTTGTATTAATTCTAATTTTGGGCAGTCCTTTGCTGCTTCAGCAGATAAGAGCCAGTCAAAAATCAATGTTATTTTATTGGAAAATCTATCCACTCCTGAACAAGCACGTAGTTTAGTTAAGATGATCGACTATGTAATGACCTTATATATGGTTGCCGCGTAATATTAATTCTATTCTTTATTGTTGTGTTTTAAATAATTTATTTATCATTTTGTTTATTTGGTGTTTGGGGATTTTTGAAGGTGGACGTAATTTTAGTTTTTTATCAAGTTGCTTAAACCAAGATCTATAATTTATTTTTCGTACTTTATTTATGACAAAATGTAATTTACAATTACCTAGCTTTTTTCCGCATCCACATGGACATAACAATTTATTTGCTATTCTTTTCCTTAAACCAAGGGCTTTAAGGATTTGTATAACTTGTTCATCCGTATTTACAGAAAAAATATCTTTATAATCATCTAAGAGGCCTCTATCACCGTGAGCTAATCCTCTGAATACTTCTGTATTCTCTGTCTTAATTTTTATTGTTGCCGCTGTTAAAAATGGTACAATACATTTATTCATAAATCCATCGAGTGTTGGATTATTGTATATTTCAGTTTGGATTCTAATATCGGATCCTAAGCAAAGGGAGTCATCTGTAAAATTTATATGATGATTATAATCTCGAGGGATTTTATTACTAATTTCTCTGACAATAGGAATACCTTTAGGAAATGAATTTGGAATTTTTATTTCTAATTCATAATTTTCATCGACGTTTCCATAACCGGTCATACAGGAGCATAATTCATATTTGCCCGTTAAGGTTATTTCTGTTTCTTCTATGCTAGTAATAGATATGCCTGGATTGTTTTTAAGAAAGTCAAAAATTCCAATGGTATCTTTCATCGTTTTTCCTTATTTCATATGCGGCTTTGGAAGTTTAGCAACTTCAATCCGATTGTTTTTAATAGGAACTTTATTTATGTTTATTGCATCTTCTTCAAACATACTTTCATTTAGAATTAATCCAAAACTATTGTGAGCTTTATCAAATACAGCATTTAGGCTAGAAGCATCCTTAATATTGCAAAGGTCTGCTTTAGCCTGCATTATCCACATATAGAAGTTTTTCTCAAGCTGTGGATCTTCTTTCCATTTATCTGCAAAATCTTCTTCAGGCTTTGTAGGATTAGGTACTCTAGGGCCATATCCCTTATTATTGAGCATTTCCTCCATTTTAGTTAATATATTAAAAATGGAGATATCTAATTCTCTTTCGCCTTGATATGCTCTAGCTGCAAGTGTTGTTATTATTATTGATACAGGTTTTACATCATCATTCTTTTGGAACATTATGTCTCTATGCCGTTTGAGAATTTGTACACTTCTTTGCAGAATAGTTTTGCGTTTGAAGAAAGGTAACTCCTCGTAATGGGCTTTATTTATAGCAACAAAATCTACACCTAAACGCATTCTACTTTCAAACCATTGTGCATATCCTTCGGGATTGCTTATTGGCCAATTTTGAGTTATATGATTGTAGTTATCTGTTTTATTATCTGTTATGTTATATGCAAAATCTGCGAGTTTCCCAGAAAGAGATTCATCCATACCAGATGCTTTCATACTTTCAACAAGAAATTTTTTATCATTTAAAGGGATGCCTGGAACAATATCCATATGAAAGTTTATATTTCCCTGATAATTTATTCTCCAACAACGTCTTTTTTCTTCTTTACCTTCTTTTATCCCTCTTTTTTGAATGTAGTCATCTATAGCTTTCCCTGTAATATCTTTAAGCTCTTTTTGAGAGCTATTTCTACTATTAAATCCTTTCTCCAACCTACAGGTTAAATCGAGATCATATGCACTATTACCATTTAATGGTTTTATTGCGGTGCCTAATCTAAAAGAACCTTGAGGAAAAACTTTTGGTTCGAACATGCTTATGTTTGAGTCCGTACATAAGAACTCTCCTAAATCTTCATACCTTGACTTTGCGGTTTCATAATAAGAATCTGGCAACTCAATATTTTCTGCTATTATTTCAATTGCTGTTTTTCCCATATCATAATTCCTTTACTTAATTTCTAAAAATTCTTTAATTTTGGTTGCTTCATACGTAAACATACTGTCAGCTTTTGATAAAAATTTATCTACACAGGTTGTCTCATCAAGAGGCAGTGGTTGTTCTGATTCAAAACTTAGTCTTTTTATCTGCTCTGGTTTTAGAAGCAAAGATAAGTAATTATGAACAGATTGGGCCTGTAAGGACATTATAAGATCTAATAGCTTCAATCCTTTCCAACCATTAATAGCACCCCACCTCTTTTTCTTATTTTTATGAACATCCATATTATATTCTGGTTTATAAAGACCTGTTCCGATTGAAAATATTTTTATATCAGAAAAGTTTATGCCCAGCCTTCTTTTAGCATCAATGACCGATATTAATGAAGGGTTGTTAGCCCATAGACCTCCATCTGCTAACAAATAGTTATCTGTTTCAGATGGGTTGAAATATATTGGAGCCGAGCAAGAGCAGAGTATTGCATCTGCAACTCGAGTGTTTTTATCTCGAACAAAATCTTTATCATATTGTGACTTAAAGACAAAAACCTTACCATTTGCAATGTCACTACTTGGTATTATCAGAGGCTTATCAACTTCTCCCAACTTTATATTTTTGAATTTTTCATCCAGTATTTTTTTTAGATTCTTTTTATCATACTTACTACTGGTTAAAGGAAATTCTCCTAGTTTTTTTAAAACAGGGATTTTATATATCCAACTTTTAGGGAAGATGTCTTTACCTTTATTTTTGTATAGGTTAACAACCTCTTCTAGGTCAATACCGCAAGCTACAGAACCTGCAATTATTGCTCCTGTACTTGTACCGGCAATTAGGTCGAAATGATCTTTGAGTTTTATATTATACTCATCTTCGATTCTCTTCAAAATATGGGCAGAGAAAATTCCTCTTATACCTCCACCATCAATGCTTAATATCTTAAAAGTTTTATTCATTTTTTTAATCCTATATATGGTATAAAAAAATACATATTAACTAAATGTAGTATTTGTATTGGAAATATGTATAACATAAGTTTTGGTATATTTAAACAGAACTTTTATAGAACAAATGGATTAAATTTCTTGACATATGTTTTGAGCAATGTTTATCAAAATTTGAGTTTATTATTTGATTGAATATAGAAATATTTTCCCTGTTCTTTATTTTAAATTCCCTGATAAATTTGCTTACAATTTGGCGTTTTGTTCGCAATTCTGTGGAATTGCGATTATTTTGTGTGTGAAATCTGATTAAAATTCCCTGTAGATTCCCTGTTATTTGGCTTTGGCAATATAAAGCTTTAGTATGCTCGATACCGTTCTTATTTACTACACCGCCATACACAAATCCCCTCGTAAAAGAGGGGATTTGTGTATGGAGAGTAAGAAATGGGGTTTGAACCCGAGAGGGCGCGAGGCGATAGAAAATCTCCGGCGGAGATTTTCGTTCCGAGAGGTGACAGTTTGTTAATGAGCGAGCAAGCGATAGCAAAGCGAATGAATGTTACAAACGGAACTCAAGAATTTCTCTTCATCAGCTAATAGCAAAAAACCTCCGCTATGGGAGGTTTTTTTATTGATGTGTTTAAACTTTGTCCGGGCTCATTGGGATGAGGGCGAGTTGTTGTGTTTGATATCAATGACGACAAATTCGGATTTTGTACCGGTTTTGAACTTGATGGCCCAGTCGGAGAGGCCGGATGTGACGATAAAGTTTGTTTGTTTTCGTTTTTCATATCCATAGGTTTTATCGTTTGCACCAATCCATTCGCCGACTTTATTCAGGGGGAAGAGCTGTCCGCCGTGAGTGTGTCCGGAGAGGACAAGGTCAGCTTCGGCATCGGTTTGATTGTTATAGTCATTGGGCTGGTGATCGAGGATAATGGAGAATTTTTCTTTATTCAGGTTTTGCAGCAATTCATTCATGCTTTGGCGGGGATTGCCGCGCAGAATTTCCGAGAAGTCTTTGCGCCCGATGATATAAAAGCGGTTGTCAATCAGGGTATTTTCATCCTGAAGAACTTTAACGTTGTTCTTTTTCAGTTCAGTTATTAAATCATCACCGGTGAAACCCCGGGCGGCGGGATCGTGGTAGCCTTTGTCGTGATTGCCGAAAGCAAAATAAACGCCGTAGGTTGTTTGCAGGGAGCCCAAAGCCCGGCAGGCCTCAATCATCTGCTGACGGGTTGTTCCGTCGTCAACGAAATCACCGGCAACCAATACGATATCCGGATTTTGCCGCTGCATTTCGCTGATATGTTCGGCAAAACCCCGGGTATCAAATGTTGTTCCGATATGCGAATCGGCGAACAGAACTATACGGAGGTCTTTTATTTTTTTGGGTGTTTCGATTGTGTAGTTTGTGGTCCAGACATGGTGGTCAAGATACCAGCCGGCGCTTAATGCGGCAAGGCTCAGGAGGAGGGCGGCCATTCCGGCATAATCGTGCCTGAACGGTTGTTTTCTGAAATGTTGGATTATGGCAAAAACAAAGTCGCCTGCCAAACAGAGCACAACGATATGCAGCAGGCAAATTACCGCGTTCATCAGATTAAGAGTGAGAGCGAGGGCGGTAAAAAGAAAAACGGCGGCGGCAGCACCGAAGATTTTCCGCCGTTTGGACGTTTCTTGTCCGAGCTTTGCGGTGAAAGGGGAGCGGGCAATCCGGTTAGCGAGAAAAAGCAGTCCGGCACAGGTGACGGCGATGGTTGTTGCCAGAATGATATACCATATTAACATTTCAGTCTCCGGTTCGTTTATATTTGCGAGCGGCAAAAAGTCCCGCCTCAAACAGTAGATAAGTCGGAATCGTCAGCATCAGCTGGCGACGATGTCCGGCGGGGTGAGTATGCCGGCAATGATTAAAATCGCGACAAAAATATAAGGTCGTTTGTTTTTTATGCCTTCATAAGAGGCAATGCCGGCACGAATCAGCGAATAAGTTATCAACGGAAACTGAAACATCAGTCCGAATATGACCGACAGCATCAGAGTCAGGCCGATAATGTTGGAGATGCCGAAAACCGCCTTAATGTCCGGCGTGGCAAAACTGATGCCGAAATTGATAATCAGCGGCAGGATAAAAAAGATGCAGAACAGAACGCCGACGATGAAGAGACCGGAAGAAGCGAAAACAATCGATTTTATAAACCTGCGTTCATTGTCGTAAAGCGCCGGGAGCAAAAATTTCCATATCTGACGCGCAATATAGGGAAAACAGATCAGTAAATCCAAGACGACGGCAATTTTAATCTGGAGGATAAAAACTTCCATCGGCGAAAAGTAGTTGAGCGAAACGTTATTGTTGCCGATAATGATTTTTATCAGTCCGTTCATGCCGTAAGGGGCGGCGAGAAACATCGGGAGCAAACCGACGCCCAATGCGACAAAACATTTTATCAACATGGTGCGCAGAGCTTCCAGATGCAGAATCAGGCTTTCGTCTTGTTCTTGCATTATTGGTCTTTGTTTTTCTTTTCTTCTTCTTCCGCCGCTTTTTCGACGCTGTCTTTTAAGTCTTTGGCTTCATTTTGCAGCATTTCTTTGGCTTTTTTGTATTCATATTGTGCTTTACCGAGCGCTTTGGCCAGTTCGGGAATGCGTTTGCCTCCGAATAAAACCAGAACGACAACTAAAATGAGGGCGATTTCGGTTAATCCCAATGACATGTGTTTTCTCCTTTACAGTATTTTTTGTTGTTCAATCGGCATGACGGTTATGGCTTTGACCGGGCAGGCGTTTTGGCATGCGCCGCAGCCGATACATTCATCTGTGTTAATCAGCGGAAAACTGCCGTCTTCTTTGCTTATTGCTCCCCGGGGGCATTTCATGACACAGAGGCCGCATTTGATGCAGGTGTTTTCATTGATGACGGCCAGGCCGATTTGTGTTTTCTGCTTTTCAGCCAAAGTCAGCCGTTTGATTGCGCCGGAGGGGCATATTTCCGAGCATTTACGGCAATCATAATCGCAAAAACCGTCGGTGTAGTCAATATGAACCGCCGGGTAATCTCCGTCGGCTTTTTTGATGATTTGCATCGGACAGTTTTGAACGCAGAGATTGCAGTTCAGGCAGCGGTTGGCGAAGTTTTCCGCATTTCCGGTGCCTGCAGGCAAAACGGTTTTTTTTACTTTGGCGGCAACGGCTTTGCCTAAGTCAATGCCGCTTTTCAGCGCGAGAACGAAAATTGCCGCGACGGCTCCGCCTGTCAGCAATTTTCGGCGTGTCGGACTGAACGGTGCCGCGGGAATCGGTGCGGTTCCGTAATGAAGGCTGTTTCTGTGGCAGCGGCTCAGACAGTTGAAGCATTTGATACAGGTTTCATTGTCAACGGTTTTGTTTTTGAAGTCTATGCTGCCGGTGGGGCAGCGGGATGCGCAGAGGCCGCAGGAAACGCATTGGCTTTTTTCAATGTAAATTTTATTAACGGCGTGTTTGGATATTATGCCCAAAACAGCGCCGACAGGGCAGATGTTGCTGCAAAAGAGACGTCCTCTGAACCAGACGAGAACAGCCAGCAGAGCTGATATGCTGAGACCGAGCCAGGCACTGCCGGCGGCAGAACCGAACAGCGTATATGGATCAATCAGGCGAACAAGAACGGCCGTTCCGCCGATTAAGGCGCCGAAAACCAGAGCGGCAAGGAAATATTTGTAGGGGCGGTTTGGTCGGAATCCGGTGCGGCGCCGGAAAAGGAGCATTAGAAATTCCTGATACAAACCGAGCGGGCAAAGTATGGAACAATATATTCGTCCGAAAAGAAAAGTGAAAAGCACGAGCGCGGCGGCTAAAATCACCGCGAAAAGTGAAAAGTCCACCAAAACGCGCTGTAACAAAGCAGTCAGCTGAAAGTCAAATATTTTGAGCGGATAAAACAGTCCGGCAAAGGCAGAAACGCTCAGAATGCCGATGATAACGGCGGCTCCGGCTCTTAAGTAACGATATTTGTTCATGTTCTTTTCTTTTCAACAGGTTTGTTAAATCAGGCAGTAAGAGCGTGTCCGGTTTTTCGTTTCAGACAAGTATTTATTTTATCAAACCCAAGTCTTTCAACCAGCCTGAAATACCCATGGTGCGGCTGCCGTAGCCGCCCCAGCCGTTGTCGGAGACCCGGCAGCCTTTGCATTGAGCAGTCATGTCGGTTACTGTGTTTTGAACACCGCCGCCGCCGTGGGTAACGAACGGGATAACCGTTTTGCCGGAAAGGTTATATGCGGCGAGGAAGCTACTGACCTGCGGCGTGATGGTTCCCCACCAGTTGGGGGAGCCTAAGAAGACGATATCGTATTGGGAAATGTCGGCTACGCTTGTTGTCAGTTTGGGACGGTATCCGTCCTGAATTTCTTTTTTTGCCTGCTGGGTCATTGGGCGGTATGCCTCGGGATAGCTTCCTTCGGTTTTGATTTCAAAGATATCGCCGCCGATTTTTTCGTGAATGGCTTCGGCAACTTCTTTCGTATTGCCGCTGTAGGAATAATAGGCAATCAGGATTTTCGGTGCGGCGGCCGCAGGCTGTTTGTTTTCTTCGCGCAGCTGGGCAAAGGCCTTGTAACCGCTGAATGCCAGTATGGAAAAAATGACGGTTCCGAATAATAAAATTTTGTTCATGTTTGTTTCCTTATGCTTCAAATGTTTTGGCTACTTCTTTCATCCATTTGCTGATTTCAATATGCTGCGGACAATGTTTTTCGCACATTCGGCAGCTGATGCAGGCAGAAGCCTTGCCGTGCGATTTGGTGAGATTATCGTAGTACAGACGCTGAGCATTGAACGGTTTGTCCGAGCGTTCCTGTTTTTCGGCATTGTATAAGGCGAAGTAGTCGGGAATGGCTATTTTCATCGGGCAGAATTCGACGCAGTATTTGCAGGCGGTGCAGGGAATCGAAACCGACGCATGCAATGTTTTTACCGCGTTTTCGATGACTTTCATTTCCTTGTCGTCCAGCGGTTTGAAGTTTTGCATATATGAGGTGTTGTCTTCCAACTGTTCCATATTGCTCATGCCGCTTAAAACCATCATGACACCGGGGAGGGATGCCGCATAACGAATCGCCCAGGAGGCTACCGACATATTCGGTTCGGCTTCTTTGAAGATTTTTTCGACTGCCGGCGGTACAACGGCCAGGCTGCCGCCTTTGACCGGTTCCATAACGACAACCGGTTTGTTGTATTTCTGAGCAATTTCATAGCATTTGCGTGACTGAATGCTGGCGTTGTCCCAGTCAATATAGTTAATCTGCAACTGGACGAATTCAACTTCGGGGTGCTCTTTCAACACTTCTTCCAACAGTTCCGGCTTATCATGAAAAGAAAAACCGATATGTTTGATTTTGCCTTCCTTTTTCTTGTCGGCGATAAATTTGAAGCTGTCATATCGGCGGGCATTGCCGATGGTGTTGGCATTGACGTTGTGAACCAAATAATAGTCGAAGTAATCCAGTCCGGTTTTTTCCAGCTGTTTGTTAAAAATCTGTTCTTGTTCTTCTTTGCTTTTCAGATAACCGATCGGGAGTTTGCTGGCAACGGTAAATTTATTTCTGGGGTGGCGTTCGACCAACGATTTGCGGAGGGCGACTTCGCTCTCATAACCCATATACATCCAGGCGGTGTCAAAATAAGTGAAACCGCGTTGTAAAAACAGATCTACCATTTGATTGAGAGCCGCATAGTCGATGGAGGTCTGGTCTTCCGGATTTTTCAGCGGCAGCCGCATAAAGCCGAATCCGAGTTTATTTTTGGGGTCGATTTTATGCTTAACGGCGTCAGAAACCGGAATGGTTTCGGCAAATGTCAGCTTGGGCAGGGCCGAAAGGGCAAAAGCGGCAAGGGTTATCATTAAAAATTCGCGTCTGTTCATCAAAAAACTCCTCTAATAAATCGAGTTTACAGAAGCTTAGCATTTCGAGCTTACTCTAAGTCAAGTCTTTTTTTATAAAAATTTACCATTTATTTTATGGGCGGTTATTTTAAATTTTTGCCCAGCTCATAAGCCTGTCGAGGGTAGTCGGTTTGATTAACCGCACCAACGGGCCAGACGCCGGGAACGATAATTTGTCCCGCGTCGGTCCAGCCGAGATAGTTCAACAGAACGTTATAATGCATTTTAATCGGTTCGGCTTCAGAGGCGGCGGTGTTGGCATAAGTCATCAACAGAGCCGCTTTTTTGGGGCGATGGATTTGGCCGTTAACGGCGTAGAAACGGTCAATAACGCTTTTAAGCTGGGCGGAAAATCCGAAGTAATACATCGGTGTGGCAAAGACAACCATATCGGCATCGATGATGTGGGTGCGGACAAATTCAAAATCGTCTTTGAAAACGCAAGGGCCGTTCATGCCGCAGGAATTACAGGCAATGCAGGGGTGAACCTGTTTGAAAGCGGCATCGAAGCGAAAGACTTTATGGCCGGCGGCTTCGGCGCCTTTAATGAAGTTGTCGGCCAAGGTGTTGGAATTGCCGTTTGGGCGCGGACTTCCGGTTAAAACGAGGATCTTCATTTTTTTATTCTCCCGTAAAAGAGCTGATTTTGCCGTTTTTCCCAAGATTGAGCCGCCGGCGGCAACTGCCGCGGCAATCAGGGTGTTTTTAATAAAATTGCGTCGATTCATTTTGTTGGTTCCGTTAAAATATTTATCAGCATAATTTTTAGAGTATGCTCTAAGTCAAGAAGTTTTTTCTTATTTTTTACGGAAATTTAAAACGGTTAACGACAGGGATTGTTTCCCGGTTTCTAAATCAAATTTAAGCACTGGTTGGTGCGGGCAATGCTGGTCATGATATTTTTGATTTTATCTTCGTTGCCGGCGTTTTCGAAGATATAGAGGGCGTCATGGTAGCATTCCAGAGCGTCTTCAAGATGCGGGCGGTCTTCGCTGTTTTTGCCGATGCGGTAGTAGATGTCGCCGATGTTTTCCTGTGCCAGGGCCCAAGTTATCGGGTCGCGGCGTTCGGTTATAACTTTTTGCTGGTTGCGATAGCAGTTGACCGCAAGTTCGGAGATGTCTTCGCTTTTGGTCAGGTTCCCCAGCAGGCCGAGCATTTGACCGAGTTCGCCCTGAATAACGGCCCAAAAGTCCGGAAAGAGGGCATAAGTATAGATCTTTTCGGCTTCCCGCAGCTGAAAGACGGCATCACGCAGAGCCTGAATGTCTTCTTTTTGGCGCCAAAAATTAAAAAACAGGTGAGACAGCCGGTATGAAATATAGCCGTAATCGTAAGGATAAGTATATTTGCCTAGGTAACGCTGAGCCTGACGGTAAAATTCAATGGCGCCTTTGAAATAGCTTCCCGGACGATTTTCCATATAGCGGGTACCGCAGTCGTAAAGCTGTCCGAGGTGGTAGTAAATACAGCCAAGGTGAAGGGGCGAGGTGATTAAATCCTGATGTTTGATGGCTGTTTCAAACAGGCTTTTGGTTATTTTGAAGTCTTTTTCATCACGGTTGTCATGGGCGTAGTTGAGATAAATTATACCGAGAAAATTCATGATATACGGCATATATTCAACCGAAACGGCTTTGGCAGAATTGTCTTTGGTGAGCTTGTCGATTATCTTTTTCAACAGATAACGTTTTTGGATTTTAGCCGCCGCATTAACCGGGTTCAGCGAGCTGATGACCGCTCCGTAAATCAGGTTTAAGATAGCCGAGGGAAACTGTCCGGGATGTTCAAAGAAACAGGCCGGAAAGAAAAAGCTGTCAAGCAGGGAGATGTAGGCGTTGTCTTCGTTTTCATATTGCCTTTCGGTTTGGAAATTGAGGCGGATGCGGTCGTTGTCGCGGTATCCCCAAATGATGACGTCAGCGCCGGTTTTTTCGATAATGGCCTGTCCGCGGTCGATAAGGTCAAACAGGGTTCGGCTTTCAAGGTTGAGGAAACTTTTGGGAAAGTTTTCATCAAAGAAAGAAAGGCTCAGTCCTTCCTGAGTGCTGAGAAGCCGGGCCAGATTTTCGCCGCCGCTGCTTTCAATGTTATCAAGAAAATCGACAACGACAACTTTGAATTTGACGGCCGAGCACGCCGCTAACCTTTCGGGCAGCCGTTCAGGTTTCGGACGGAACAGTTTTTTGAAAGAGGCAAAAACAGTCATGCGGCTCAGATGTCCTTATCAAGGTTTTTTTTGATATCCTCAACGTTTTCTTTGAGGTCTTTAACGACTTCCCGGTTGATTTCACCGAGACTGCGTTCCGCTACCTGCCAGTTGCGGAGGTGGTTTAAAAACCAAAACGTGAGAATTACGCCTAAAATGGCGAGAGAGTAGCTGTTCGGCGCATAAATCTGAAAGCATCCGAAAATGACCAGCAGGGCATCCAACTTGAAAATGTTTTCGCTGATGATGTCCGGCGACAGACCGGAAAGGTTGGTCTGGTAATAGAATGTGTTGGGAACGATTTCCTGATATTGCGGTTTGCGGCTCAGTTTTTTGAGACCGGCCCAGATAACTTCAACAATATAATAGAGGCTGAAAATCAGAGCGCAGGAGGCTGATCCTTCACGGGCAGCCAGCATAAACAGCCAGGCGGTAAGGAAGCCGAGCGCCTGGCAGCCGGATGTTGTCAGCCGCAATTGGGCCGGATACCAGTTATAAACGGCGTAGGCCGTTATAATCAGGGCAAAAACGGCACTGAAACAGCCGGTGAGAATCGGAATTGCGCCGAGAAAAGCGAGAATTACCATACCGCACAGCGGGGTGACGGTTTGAACGACGACAATGCCTTCCAGTCCGTCAAGATATTTGTATGCCCAGGCAAAAAGGCTCCAAATCAGAGCAATGGTCAGACGATCAAGCCAGAAAGGAAGTGTGCCCTCAAAAAGCATAAAACCCTGAGGGAGCAAAAGGGTGTTTAATATTGCCGCCGCTAAAAACAGGGCATAATTCCAGCGGGCGATGCGTGCATGCAGTGACAGCAGGCAGACGGCGGCAGCCGATATGAAAGCGGCGGCGACGTTCAAAAACGAAATGTCGAACAGCTGATCGTTTTGTTCAGGCAGCAGAAAATAAAGGGCAGTGCATCCGGCAAAGGCGACGAGCCAGACCGGAAAAAAAACATTACCGAAAAAAGGGGAACCGAAAGAAATGTCGTTCAGCCGGCGGTTGATAACGGCGAACCAGAGATAAGCGGCAAAAAAACAGCATAAAAGAACGGCGGCGATAATGAGAAATGTTAAGTTCATCGGCTTATCCTCTAATGTGAACAGGTTCTGTTATTCCTTATAATATGTTTAATCGTTTTCTTCAACCGCGAAGTTAAGTTATGAAAGGAATTTGTATGTCGCGGCGGCTTTATTTCCGCTCAATAATCTGTTCGTAAATGCTTTTCAGCAAGAGGCCGGTCAACGGAAGAGTGCATTTGTTTTGAAAAGAGGCTTCCTGAATGACCGAACTGATGAAATCGATATCTCCGGTTTGGTGCAGGCGTATTTGTTCGGCGAGCGGAAAATTGTAGCTGGAGGGAATGTTAAAAATTCTTTTCAGCAGTTCGTCGGCATCAAAGGGCGGCAGCACGCGCGGCGTAATGCTGACGATTTCTTTCAACAGCGTTTGCAGCTGCTTCCGCAGTTCTTTGTTTTTGGTGATGTCGAAAATGCTTTTGCCGGAAGCGGCGCTGAGAAGCGAACAGGGGGCGTAAACGGCAAAGCTGTTCCAAAATGCCTGCAGAGGAAGGCTGTTGGTACGGAGACCGATGCGCGTGTCGGCAAGCAGTTTTTCCATTGTTTGGTAGGCGGCCGAACCGGTTTCGGCACAAAGGATTATTTCCGGATTGCGCCCGTAAGCGGTAACTATTTGGTTTTTGTCGCTGAGCCAGCCTTCAAAATAGGCCGATATGACGGGAACGCCCAAGATGTCGGAGATAAAGTTTTTGTCTTTCATCCGGGTGAAGGAGATGACCGGGCAGTTTTTGATTTTGTTTTTGGAAACGGCAGTCAGCATTGCTTTGGTGCGGGAAGAACGGGATGCGATTATTAACAGCTCGGGCGTTTCTTTCAGCCAAAGGGCCGTTTCGATTTTGCTGTGCAGCTTTTGCAGCTGATAGTCTTCTTTGACGGTAATTCCGTTGGTTGAGAGGCTGGTGTTTTCCTTTGGTCCGGCAAGGACGATGACCCGGTGTCCGGCGGTTATCAATTTGACGGCCAGAAAGCAGGCCAAAGCGGTGTCGCCGAGAATGTAAACGGGGGCTCCTTCCGCGGAAACCGGCTGAGGCTGCAACGGCGTTTCGTTTTTTTCTTTGTCGGAAAGGGTTATTTTTCGGAACAGCATCGGTTATCTTACCTTTATGAGTTTAGCGATGAAGAAGGCGTCACAGCCGCCGAATTCGGTCAGGTGGCACGGCAGAGTGCGGATAAATCCTTCCGGGGTGATTATTTCGGGAAAACGCTCTGATTTCAGCGGCTCAAGGCGGAAGTCGGGATGGCTTTCCAGAAAGGCGGTTATTTGGGCTTCGCCTTCGTTTTTGGCGATTGAACAGGTACAGTAAATTAAGCTGCCGCCGGTTTTCAAAACAGGTGAAATGCGTTCAAGAAGCTGTTTCTGCAAGCCGGCCTGATTGACGGTGTCCTGACGGTTTTTGATATGGACTATTTCAGGGTGGCGGCGGAAAACGCCGGTTCCGGAGCAGGGGGCATCAAGCAGGACGGCGTCAAAAGGCTCTTCATTGAAATCCGCGAGGTAATGCAGAGCATCGGCGCAGATTATTTTTTCGGGCTGCAGGTGCAGGCGCTGCATGTTTTCACGGAGCGTAGCCAGCCGTTGCTGTGCATTGTCAAGCGAAGTTACCTGGGCACCGCGGTTGAGCAGCTGGGCGGTTTTGCCGCCGGGAGCGGCACAGAGGTCAAGAACGCGTTTGCCGTTTAAGTCATCTAATGCGTTGACCGCCAGAGAAGCGGCATAATCCTGAACCCACCAGCAACCTTCGGCGTAGCCTTCAAGTTCGCGGATTTGTCCGGTCTGGGGCAGAACGACGGTGTTGCCGTCAAGATATTTGCCGGCAAGCTTTTCCGCCCAAAGGCGGGGATTGTCCTTAACCGTGACGGCGAGCGGCGGTTCGGTCAGGCTTATTTTCTGAATTTCGCGGATGGTACGGGACGAATAGTCACAGTTCAGCAGTTCAAAAAAAGCCGGAGTGAAAAATTCACCTTTGTCATGTTGTTTCAGCAGCTCTTTTTCGGCGGCAATTTTGCGCAAAACGGCATTGACAAACCCGGCAACATAACGATCACAGTTTTTTTTGACCAGATTAACGCAGGAGTTAATTACGGCATAATCCGGCGTATTCATAAACAACAGTTCACAGACGGCACAAGCCAGCGCATATTGGGCGTAGGCTGCCTTGGGAGGAAGTTTTTTGCGGGCAAACTGGCGGATGACCTTGCGAATAAATTCATATCGGCGGACGGTGGTCATGACCAGCATTTTGACGAAACTGCGGTCGGCCGGAGACAGACCGTTCATTGGCTCAAAGTCAAGAAAGCTTCGCCGGCTGAAGGTTTGGAACAAAATTTGGACGGCAGTGGCGCGGTTGTCTGGCATGGTTGATTCCCCGGTTGTTTACAGTGCCGCATTTTACGCGGATATTTGCCGAATTACAAGTGAGAAAATGATTTATGACTCTTGTCAAATCGCTAAAAATCATATAACTTTGATGAAAAAGTTTGCCTTGCGGCAATTATGAATGTGAAATTTAAGGAAACCTAAAGTCATGAAGAAACATTTTTCAAGTCTGTTGGCAGCCGCTTTTTTGTTGTCAGGCTGCTCCTGGTTGTCGGCGCTTAATCCCTGGGCGGAAGAAAAACCGGCGGCGGAGACGCGGGAAGTCGTGCCCGAAGCCCGCGGCGTGAATCGCTATTTGTGGCAGGCAAGTTTGGAAAAAATGTCAAAAATGCCATTGCTTAAGACGGATTTGGAAAACGGAACCATTGTCAGCGACTGGATGGTCGTTAACGGCGTGCCGGATGAAAAGTTTAAAATTACCGTTCGCATTTTGTGCCCCGAGCTGCGGGCCGACGGCCTGAAAGTCAACGTTTCCAAAATGAACCGCATCGGCGGAGAGTGGGTGCAGAGCCAGCCGGACCGCCGCTTAGCCGGAGAAATCGAAAAGATAATCTTAAAACAAGCCAGTGTATTATACCGCAGAGCAGTTGCGGCAGGAGAGGAATAATCAATTATGACGAATAATGCCAGATATAACGGAAAAGCCAGTTTTGACGAATGGAAAAAAGAATGGGCGATGGAAGAGCGTTACAATTTTCATACCATTGAAGAAAAATGGCAGAAAATTTGGGAAGACGAGAAAGCTTACAAGGTTGAAATAGACAAGAACAAGAAAAAGTTTTACGCCCTGGTCGAATTTCCTTATCCGTCGGGTGCCGGTCTGCATGTCGGACATCCGCGTTCATATACGGCTTTGGACGTTATTGCCCGCAAAAAGAGAATGCAGGGTTTTAACGTTTTGTATCCGATGGGTTTTGACGCTTTCGGGCTTCCGGCAGAAAACTATGCGATTAAAACCGGCGTGCATCCGGCCGTTTCAACGGCGGCGAACATCGCCAATTTTACCAAACAGATGAAGTCGATCGGTTTCAGTTTTGACTGGGACCGTTGCATTTCCACCTGTGATCCGGAATATTACAAATGGACGCAGTGGATGTTTATCAAACTGTTTGAAAAGGGTCTGGCCTATAAAGACAAAATGGCCATTAACTGGTGTCCGAGCTGCAAAGTAGGGCTGGCAAACGAAGAAGTTGTCAACGGCTGCTGCGAGCGTTGCGGAGCGCAGGTTGTACGCAAGAACAAAGAGCAATGGATGGTGGCGATTACCAAATATGCCGACCGTTTGATTGACGATTTGGAAGACTTGGATTTTATTGACCGGGTTAAATCGCAGCAGATTAACTGGATCGGACGTTCGGAAGGGGCAGAGCTCGATTTCGGACTGACCGACGGCAACGGCACCGAACTGTCCGGTAAAAAACTGACCGTATTTACGACCCGTCCGGATACCGCTTTCGGCGTGACCTATATGGTTTTGGCTCCGGAGCATCCGTATGTCGCCGAGTTGGCAAGCCGCTTTGAGAATGCGGCGGAAGTTCAGGCCTATGTTGAAAAAACGGCAACCAAGTCTGATTTGCAGCGCTCGATGGACGAGAGCAAAACCGGGGTGGAACTGAAAGGGATTAAGGCGAAGAATCCGTATAACGGCAAGCTGATACCGATCTTTATTTCCGACTATGTTTTGATGGGATACGGAACCGGTGCGATTATGGCGGTGCCGGCGCATGACCAGCGCGACTATGATTTTGCCAAAGCGTTCAATCTGCCGATTATTCAGGTTCTGGCCGGCGGCGATATTGCGGTTAAAGCGCATGAAGAAGACGGTGCGCATATCAATTCCGAGTTTTTGGACGGCATGAACAAAGAAGACGGTATGCGGGCGGCGATTGATTATGCGGTCAAACATGGTTTCGGCAAATCGAAAATCAATTATAAGCTTCGCGATTGGGTTTTCTCTCGTCAGCGTTACTGGGGTGAACCGATTCCGATGGTTTACTGTGAACATTGCGGCTGGCAGCCCATTCCCGAATCCGAGCTGCCGCTCACGCTGCCGCCGGTTCCGGATTATCATCCGAATGACGAGGGCGAATCGCCGTTATCAAAGGCCGGTGACGAGTGGTTATATACAAAGTGCCCGAAATGCGGCGCCAAGGCCCGCCGTGAAACGGATACCATGCCGAACTGGGCCGGTTCTTCCTGGTATTTCCTGCGTTATTGCGATCCGCACAACAGCAAAGAATTTGCCTCCAAGGAAGCGCTTGATTACTGGATGAATGTTGATTGGTACAACGGAGGAATGGAGCATACCACGTTGCACCTGCTGTATTCCCGTTTCTGGCATAAGTTTTTGTATGATTTGGGATTGGTGCCGACCAAGGAACCTTATCAGCGCCGGACATCGCACGGAATGATTTTGGCTGAAAACGGCGAGAAGATGTCTAAGTCGCGCGGCAATGTGATCAATCCTGACGATATTATCGCCGCCTATGGCGCCGATACGTTCCGTTTGTATGAAATGTTTATCGGGCCGTTTGACCAGGTAGCCATGTGGTCGGATGAAAGCCTGATGGGCGTTTATCGTTTTGTCAGCAAAGTTTACGGCCTGTTTGCAAAAGTTGATTCCGCGGAAAAAGCGTCGGCCGATGATTTGCGGGCAATGCACAAATGTATCCTGGAAGTTACGGAGCGAATCGATCAGATGAAATTTAATACGGCGGTTTCCTCCATGATGACTTATGTCAATTATCTGAGCGCCAAGACTAAAATCGCACCGGAGCTTTACAGCACGCTGATTAAGCTGTTGTCGCCGTTTACGCCGCATCTGGCCGAAGAAATGTGGGCTCGTCTGGGCAACACGACTTTGGTGATTGCCGAAACATGGCCGCAGGGTGATGCCAAGCTGGCGGAAGATCAGGTTGTAACCTATGCGGTTCAGCTCTGCGGCAAAATGCGCGGAACGATTGAAATGCCGAAAGATGCCGGTAAGGAAGAAATTCAGGCTCAGGCTATGGCTCTGGAAAATGTCAAACGGCAGATTGAAGGCAAGGAAATCGTCAAAGTGATTGTGGTTCCCAACCGTCTGATAAATATCGTCGTTAAAGGATAACCCGGATAATTTTGCACTGTTGTAAAGGTTCAAACAAGGAAAACTGATGAAAAAGAGACTTATTGCGTTATCAATGTTTATGTTTCTCGCAGCTTGCGGGTTTGAACCTTTATATGTGCAGAAAAAGCATGATAATCTGTGGTATTTCGGCGGAGAGTTTGACCGTTCAATCAGCTCGGAAATGGCTCAGATTAAAGTTGAAGCGACCGGCGAACGTTTCGGCCAGCTTATCCGCAACGAATTATTGGATATGCTGACGCCGCTGGGCGTTCCGCACAAACCGAAGTATCGTCTGGTAATTTCTTTGGAAAACGAAGTGGTTTATGATCAGGCACTGCGAAATGACATTACCGCTACCCGGAAAAGGGTTGAATATACCGTCGGTTATACCATGTTTGAAAACGGCAAAGAAATTGTCAAAGGAAATTCGGTAGCTTTCGGCAGCTACGATATTCTGGCCAATCCATATTCCATGACAATCGCTCAGAAAAAGGTTATGAAAGATTCCGCGCAGATTATTGCCAATGACATCAGTCTGCGAATCGGCGCTTATTTCCATTCGCGCATTACTAAAAAAGGCTCGACCAGTGATTTATAAGCAGGCGCAAATTGACAAGTTTCTGAAACGGCCAGACAACAGTTTGCGGGCGGTGCTGGTTTACGGCTCCAACGAAGGGCTGATGGCGGAACATGTCAAGAATTTCACCAAGGCAATCTGCGACGATGTCAACGATCCTTTTCGGGTGGCCTATCTGAACGGGGCGGATGTCAATGCCGACCCGGGAATTTTGTTTGGGGAATACGGCAGTCAATCGCTGATGGGCGGCCGGCGGGTTATTGTCGTGCGCGATGCCGATAATAATCTGACCAAGAATTTAAAGTCTTTGTTTGAGACGACGAAGTCTGACGCATTGCTGATTATATCTTCCGGCAGTCTGAATAAGAAGTCTTCACTGGTAAAACTGGGAGAAGACAGCGAGGATATGGCGGTTATTCCCTGTTATGAAGATCGGGACGAAGATATTTACGGAGCGGCGCGGACGAAGTTTGTCGAGGGCGGTTATACTATCGGCAACGAAGCTTTGCAGATTTTGTGCGCCAGGCTTTCCAATGACCGTAAGAGTTCAATGGGTGAACTTGACAAACTGATGACCTATATGGGAGACCGTAAGAATATTACGACCGAAGACGTGGTGGCGATTATCAGCGACAATTCGGCTTCGACCGCCGATGATGTCTGTTATTATGTGGCCGGCGGGCAGACCGAAAAAGCGCTGGCCTCTTTTACCAAGCTGCTGAATGAAGGTTCGGAGCCGATTTCGATTATCCGCAATGTGACGTATCATTTTAACAAGCTGCTGACCTGTCTGGGAATGGTTGAGCAGGGCGAAACGGTCGACAAGGCTTTAATGCGTCTGACTCCGCCGATTATCTTTTTTCGAAAATCGAGTTTTAAAATGCAGGTTTCCCTGTGGCCGAAAGAGCGTTTGTTCAGTGTTTTGGAATTGCTGTATAAATGCGAGCGTGACTGTAAAAGCACCAATATGCCGGTGGAAGAAATCGTCAGTTATACGCTGATGCAGATCGGGTCAGCGGCAGCCAAGCTGAACCGAAGGGGGTATTAAAATAAAAAAAGCACCGTTCGGAGACGGTGCTTTTGAGGAAGCGGCCTTTTAGGCTCTGGTTTTGACAACTTCGTGAACTTCGCAGGAATGGTCGAAAATCAGATACAGCGAAGACAGGCCGACCAGAACATAAACCAGGCGGGCCAAAATGGTCATCGGGCCGAAGAGCATTGAGACAAAGTCAATGCCGAGCAGGCCGATTAAACCCCAGTTCAAACCGCCGATGATGGTCAAAACAAAAGAAATTTTCTTAATTAATTCCATGACACTCTCCTAAAAAGGTTTTAAATCTTTGACGAGTATGATATAACTACGGGCGGCGAAGTTTCAACGGAGATTAAACTTAATGTATAGTGAAAGGTTTCAAAAATTTATTGAAATGTGGCAAAAGGATTTTGCCATAGAGCGGACGATTGACGAAAAGGTCTGTGTTGACCGTGACGGTAATCCGCTTCCCTGGTATACATATCCGGCAATTGAATATTTGTCGCAGTTTGATTACGGTGAAAAGACGATTTTTGAGTTCGGCTGCGGCTATTCCTCTCTTTTTTGGGCCGAACGGGCAGCCAAAGTCATCAGCATTGAAGATAATCCGCAATGGTTTGCCAAATGGCAGCGGGAATTTCAACATCCGAAGCTGGATATCCGCTGGCGGGACGAAGGAGAGATTTACGAAAAGGCGATTTTTGAGGACGGCGGCCGATATGACGTGATTGTGGTTGACGGTAAACGCCGGGCCGAGTGCGCGGCCGCGGCCGTTCAAAAACTGGCTCCGGGCGGAATGATTATTCTGGATGACAGTGATCGCATTAATACCAGCCGGGAGTATGTGCGGGCGGTGGGAACCTTGCGGGAAGCGGATTTGATTCAGGTTGATTTTTACGGTTTCTGCCCGATGAATTGTTATACGAAAACGACTTCTTTGTTTTTGACGCGCGAATTTGACTTTAAGTCCAGATTTCCGGTGCAGCCGATTAACGGAATCGGCAATTTGTGGTCTTTTAGCCGGCGGGAAAGAAAAGAATTTTATAAGAAAAACGGGTGATGCCGATTTAACCCGAAGCGCCTGTCGGAGAACAGGCGCTTTTTTTGATTTAGGCGGATTTCTGAAGGATTAACTCCGGCAGGCGCTGCAGCAGTTCTTCATGAGACAGGTTGAAATCGCTGTCAATCCAGATTTGTTCCAGTTCGTCCAGCACTTCACCGATTTTGCGGTTGTCTTTAATGCCTGCGGCAATTACGTCGCGGCCTTTGATGCTGAATTCGGGAAGCTTGATTTGGGCGATGTGTTTTATTCTTTCGCGAATGTCCGGCAGAACTCTTCGGTTGAATGCACTCAGCAGGATAAGCTTGTCGCGGCAAAAGTCGTTGCCATGGAGATAAACCAGCCGGCGCAGCGGTTTTTCTTCAAGAAATTCATCAAAGAAAGGATGAAAACGGGCCCAGCTGACAAAGTCTTCACGCTGTTTGTTGCTCATCCGCAGGCGGGTGGCCAGGTTTTCGGCGAGAGCTTCGTCAGGATTGTAGAGTACGAACAGACGGCGCAGCGGAGCGTTGGGCAAATCTCCGGTATTGATTGTGTTGACGAGAAAGTCCAATTCTTCCAGATAATGAGTATCGGGAAGAATATAGCTCAATATCTCGTTGTCATACATGATTTGCAGGGTTTCGATGACTTTCGGGGTCAGGAATAATTTAAACAGTTCGTCGCGAATACGTTCCATGGAAAGCTGTTTTAAGCCGTCTTTGTTTTCTTTGCAGGCTTCAAGCGCCTTGGCGTCAATCGGAGCTTTGCCGAAAATCGAATAAAAGCGGAAAAAGCGGAGAATGCGCAGATAATCCTCTTTAATGCGCTGGCCGGCGCTGCCGATGAAGCGGACAATGCCTTTTTCAAGGTCGTCAACGCCGTTATAATAGTCAAACACATTGCCTTTTTCATCGGCATAAACAGCATTGATGGTCAGGTCGCGGCGGGAGGCGTCTTCGTTCCAGTCGGAGGTGAAAACGACTTCGGCATGGCGGCCGTCGGTTTTAATGTCTTTACGCAGGGAAGTGACTTCCAATACCTGATTGTCAATTACAACGCCGACTGTGCCGAATTTGATGCCGATGGGAATGGTTTTAAGGCCGCTTTCCTCACAGGCTTCGACCAGTTCGTCCGGCGAAAGGTCGGTGGCCAGATCAAGGTCGAACCCTTTCATGCCGGCGATGGCGTCGCGAACCGAACCGCCGACAAAACGCAGCACGCCGCCGTGTTTCTCAACCACTTTAAACAGGTTAAAGATATGGGGGTTGGCGGTTAATTTGCTGATATCCAAATATTTATCTTTAAACATGAAGCCCTTGCTTTCCAAATCTTTTATTTGGCCTATTGTTAACAGTTTTTATAACTTTTTCCAGTATATTATAGCAAAATTTGATAACTTTGTGGGTAGATAGGTATGAAAAAATTTACAACGATTGTTTTTGTTTGTGTTTTGACTTTTGCCGGGCTGGTTCAGGCCAAGGCGCCGGAGCTTATCGGCGAATATGACGACTGGGCGGCTTATTCGTATAAAGACGGCAAAGGCATTGTCTGCTATATGGCTTCCACACCGAAAAAAGACGAAGGAAAATACAGCAAACGCGGCGATATTTATGTTATTGTGACGCATCGTCCGGCGGAAAAGAGTTTTGACGTGGTCAATTTTGTGGCCGGTTATACTTATAAAAACGGTTCTCAAGTCGTGGTCAAAATCGGCAAAGACACCTTTACCCGTTTGTTTACCGACGGTGACAAAGCCTGGGCGATTGACGACAAGGCGGATAAGGAACTGGTGGCAGCGATGAAACGCGGCCAGCGGATGATTGTGGACGGCGTTTCCAGCAAAGGGACGGCGACAAAAGACACGTATTCGCTGAAAGGTTTCAGCGGAGCTTATAAGGCAATCAGTTCCAAGTGCAAGAAGAAATAAGATGACGGAGAAAGCTGAACTTATCGGACTGAACAAAGCGGAGCTTGACCGCCTGATGGCAGACATCGGCGAAAAGCCGTTTCGGGCCAAACAGCTGTATCAGTGGCTGTATGTTCAGGGTGCGGTTTCTTTTGACGAGATGACCAATCTGTCAAAGGATTTGCGGGCCAAATTGGCCGATAAGTTTACGATTACGCGTCCGAAAATCGTAGCTGAACAGCTTTCTCGCGATAAAACGCACAAATGGCTGTTGGAATTTGCCGACGGGCAGCGGATTGAAACGGTTTATATTCCCGAAGCAGACAGAGGTTCGGTTTGTGTTTCAACCCAGGTCGGCTGTGCCGTCGGCTGCACTTTCTGTCATACTGGGTCGCAGAAAATTACCCGCAATCTGACGGCAGGAGAAATTGTCAGCCAGTTTATGGTGGTGCGCGATGTTTATCATGAATGGCCGAGCACAACCGGTGAAAACCGGATGGTTTCCAATATTGTGGTGATGGGAATGGGCGAACCGCTGCATAATGTTGATAATGTTATCAAGGCTCTGCAGCTGCTGACAGACGGTGACGGTATTGCCATTTCCAAACGCCGGGTGACGTTGTCAACTTCCGGTATTGTGCCGAATATGCAGCGAATCGCTGAGGAAACCGGCGTTAAGCTGGCAGTTTCTCTGCATGCGCCGAATAATGACAAACGTTCGCAGATAATGCCGATTAACAAGCGCTATCCGATTGAAGATATTCTGCAAGCCTGTCAGGCGTATCAGAAGACTGTTACCAGCCGCTTTATCACTTTTGAATATCTGATGCTTGACGGGATAAACGACAGTTTGGACGATGCGCGTCAGTTGATTGATTTAATGAAGAAATATAAAATCGGTGCCAAGTTTAATCTTATTCCGTTTAATCCGTGGCCCGGCTGCCCCTATCAGCCTTCTTCCAATAACAGGGTCCATGCCTTTTCCCGTGAGTTAGAAAAAGCCGGTTTCGCTGCCCCGATAAGGGTTGCCAGAGGGCAGGATATTTTGGCCGCCTGCGGTCAGCTCAAGTCTAAAGGCAGTTCTATGGAGCACTAGGGTGTCGTTTGCGGAATTTTCAAAGTTCTTAACTCCTACTATTGCTTTCAAACAGCCTTTAATTAAAACCCATCCAGCGGGCAATGAGAGCAATTTTAAGCTGTCGAGAAAATGCTTATTACTATTTGCACACTCCGCTTTTTTCGCAGCTGGAAATTACTCTATTTACACACGCTATCCGAGTTTTTAGGGTGCTTTTTCTCTCTTAATTCTTACTGTTTGACGCATATAACTGCCTTTATAAAGAGTTAAGGGTATATATTCGTTTCATTCTTCTGTTTCTTTGTAACAAAAGTTTCACAAAATAATCTCTTGTTATTTTGTGAATAGTATACTATTCTAAAATCAAACAGGTTTTTATGTCTGTTGGCGGTTAAACTTTTAGGGAGAAAAGAAATGTCATTTTTAAAAAAGAATTTTTGGACGCTCAGCTGTTTGGTTTTATTAATTGCTATGGGAATGTGCGGCGATGCCTGGGCTGATGGTAATAGTCTGATGAAAACTGCGCAAAGAAAGGCACGTAATGTTTTTACCGAAGTTAAGATTATTACCTTTATTTTGGGTGGTTTTGGTTTGACCGGTGTTGCTTTTGCAGCAATTATGGGAAAGGTTAACTGGAAATGGTTTGCCGGTTTAGCAGTCGGTTTGGGAATTTTAGGTGCGGCCGGGTCAATCGTTGAATATGCGACGGGTTCAACGGAGGTTGATATTGATACGACTTTCGGCAATATCTGAGCAGGTTTACCTATTATTATGTTCTCCGGAAAATTTAGCAAAACTTCGTGGAGAAAAAGCCCGTGTTCCTAAACCGCGGGCTTTTTGATTTTAATAGAAATGTTAAAGCAGTTTGGCGATTTCAGCGCGGACGTTGTCCAAGCCAATCCCTTTTTCTGAGCTGGTGGCAATCAGGTCAACATAAGCCGCGGGGTGTTTGGCAATGGCCTCTTTGGTTTTCCGAATAACCTGTTCCAAAGCTTTGGCGCTGATTTTGTCGGTTTTGGTGAGGATAATCTGATAAGTAACGGCGGCTTTATCCAGCAGGTCCATAATTTCTTCATCGACTTTTTTGATGCCGTGACGCGAATCAATGAGGACAAAGACCCTTTTTAAATTAACCCGTCCCTGCAGATAGGTGAAGATCAGATTCTGCCATTGTTTAACCAGTTTTTCCGGGGCTTGGGCATAGCCGTAGCCCGGGAGGTCAACCAAGTGCAGCTTATCACCGATATTGAAGTAATTGAGTTGTTGGGTACGCCCCGGCGTGTTTGAGGTCTTGGCAAGGCCTTTCTGCCCGGTGAGTGCGTTAATCAGGCTCGATTTTCCGACATTGGAACGTCCGGCAAAGGCAACTTCCGGCATATCGGTCAGCGGAAGCTGATCCAGCCGGGCAACCCCGAGGACAAATACGGCGGGAATGCCGAACAGCTGCCGTCCGGCATAGATTTGTTCCCCGCTTAGCTGTTCCGGTTTGAACTCCATTATTTTACCCCGTTTTTGCGCATAATCGCTTTCTGTTGGATGATGGAGAGAATGTTGCTCAGAGTCCAGTAGATGACCAGACCGGAAGCAAAGTGGCCAAGCATGAAAGTGAAAATCAGCGGCATCAGGGCAAACATACGAGCCTGATCCTTATTGGTCGGAACCGGGTTCAGTTTCTGCTGGACATACATGGTGATACCCATGATAATCGGCCAGACGCCGATGTCGAGCAGGCTCGGAACCGGGAAGTGGAGAATGGTTGACAGAACCAGCGGATCAGGTGCGGAAAGGTCTTTAATCCAGCCAATGAACGGTGCGTGGCGGATTTCGATGGCGATATTCAAAACCTTATACAGCGAAAAGAAGACCGGAATTTGAATAAACATCGGCAGGCAGCCCGCGGCGGGATTAATCTTTTCCCGGCGGTACATTTCCAGTGTTTCCTGCTGGAGTTTCATTTTATCGTTGCCGTATCTTTCCTGCAGTTCTTTAATCTTAGGCTGGATTTTTTTCATCTTGGACATGCTGTCGTATGATTTGTTGGCGATGGGGAACATAACCAGGCGCAGCAAGGCGGCAAACAACAGAATGGCCCAGCCCATATTGCCGATGAAATTGTAAAGAAAATCAAGAATGTAGAAGAACGGTTTGGTCAGAAAATAATACCAGCCGAAATCTACGGCAAGGTCAAACTTGGGAATGTTGAGCGACTGGGTATATTTATCCAGCAGTTTGATTTCCTTGGCGCCGGCAAATAATTTGACGCTGTTGGAGGCAACGGAGCCGGGAGCCGCGGTGACGGGGGCTCCGACATAATCGGTTTGGAAGTTTTGTTTGCCGGTGGCCGAGAACTTGACCGTATTTTGATTTTGCCCTTCCAGAATGAACGCGGTAAACCAGTAGCGGTCGGAGAAACCGGCCCAGCCCTGGGCAGTCTTGAATTCCTTGGCCTTTTCGTCAATCAGGTCTTTGTATTTGATTTCCTTGAGATTGTTGTCAACAACGCCGATTAAGCCCTCGTGAACGACACTGGCGGAGGGGTTGGCATTTTCCGTTTTGCGGTTGATTAAACCGTAAGGATAAAGCGTGACGGTGCGTCCGGTGTCATTTTCGACGTCTTGCTGAATGTTAAACATATAGTCGGCGTCGAGACTGATTTTGCGAATGAATTTCAGGCCCTGCCCATTGTTCCATTCCAGAACGACCGGTGTTTCCGGCGTCAGTTCGCCGCCGCGAACGGTCCAGACGGTGTTGTGGTCAGGCATGCGCAGCGAGCTGTCGGAACTCAGCCAGCCGAATTCGGCATAGTAAGGTGCTGCCGTTTTGGCCGGAGCGAAGAGTTCAACGTCGGGGCTGTCGATTTCAAGGGTTTGTTTGTATTTTTCGAGGAGGAGATTGTCGAAACGGGCTCCTTTGACACGGATAGAACCGGTCAGGGAAGCATTTTTGATGTGAATGCGGGAATCCTGTCGTACAGCCTCGGCGGAAGCCATAATTTCAGCCGTATCGGCGGCAGCAATAAGCTCGTCGGCTTTGATTTTTTCCTGCGGCAACGGCGTTTGGGGAAGCGGCGCTTCTTCCGTAACGGCAGGAGCGGCGGCCGGAACGGTTTTGCCCGGAAAAAAACGGTTGGTTATAAAAATGGCGACAATGGACAGGACAATGGCTAAAAACAGGCCTCTCATTTCCTCACGCATTCTAAAATTCTCCTCAATTAAATATCTTCAGCTTTGGTTTTTACATTATATTTGGCGGCAAAGCAAGCTTTTATCTCGGTTTATCCGTTCGTTTGGGCGGAACCGGATCATAGCCGCTGCCGCCCCAGGGGTGACAGCGCAGGATTCTTTTAATTCCTAAAAACAGCCCTTTGCAGATACCGTGAGTTTGGATGGCTTCAATCATATATTGGGAACAGGTCGGGCGAAAACGGCAACAGCCCGGAAACAGGGGAGAGATAAATTTCTGATAAAATTTAATCGGCAGAATCAGAAGCTGCCGGAAGAGCTTGCTCATCAGCGGGGCTTTCAAAAAATTTGTGCAATTTTTTCAATCCCCAGCCCAAATCGTTGCGGAGTTTGGTAAAATCGCAGTCGGCGGTATTGTAACGGCCGATCAGGACATATTCGAAGCCGGGTTTCAAAAGCGGGTAAAATTCGCGCAGAGCGGCACGCATCCGCCGGCGGGCGCGGTTGCGGATATGGGCTTTGCCGATTTTACGGGTGGTGGTGAAGCCTGTTTTGGGGTTTTGTTCAGGCGCGGATAAACTTTGAGCCGCCTGCAGAATGACAGTAGATGTTACCATCTTTTGTCCCTGCTTGGCGACTCTTAAAAAATCTTTGCGTTTTTTTAATTTTAAAACGACGGTCATTTTTTATTAAGCAGAAAGTTTAGCGCGACCATGTTTGCGACGGGCGGCCAAAACTTTGCGGCCACCGGCGGTAGCCATGCGTGCGCGAAAGCCGTGACGGCGGGCGCGAACCAATTTACTCGGCTGATAAGTACGTTTCATTTGTTTTCTCCGGTTAAAACAGGACGTATCCTGTTGATATTTTTATTGATTATTTAAGCCTTTTGTTGAGAAAAGGCCTCGGACAAGTTGCTTTATAGCGGAATAAAAAAGAGAAGTCAATAAAAAACCTCCTGAAAAACAGGAGGTTTTTTGCGGTTTATCATTCGCTTAACGGCGGTCGCCGAATAATCTCAGCAAGGCCAGGAAAAGGTTGATGAAATCCATATATAAGGCCAAAGCGCCGGAAATCGCCTTGCGGGAAGACATGTCCCCGCTGTCGCTTTCAGCGTAAATGGCGCGGATTTTCTGGGTGTCATAGGCGGTTAAGCCGGTAAAGACGACAACGCTCAGAATTGACAGGGCGTAGTAAAGACCCGGGCTTTTCAGGAAAATGTTGACAATCATGGCGATGATGATGCCCCACAGTCCCATGGTCATGAAAGATCCCATGGAGGTCAGGTCTTTACGGGTGGTGTAGCCGTAAAGGCTCATGCCGCCGAACATGGCTGCGGTGATTAAGAAAATGCGGGTGATGCTGGTGCCGGTATAGGCAATGAATACGGGAGCCAGAGCCGCGCCCATAACGGCGGCATAGCCCCAGTAAACACCCTGAACCTGAGCCAGCGTTCCACGTGAGAGCACCCAGCCGAAAGCAAAAATCATAATGAACGGAGCCAAGAGAGCCAGCCACGACAATCCGGACATACCGACGGCGCCGTTAGGGGCGACGGTGAAGAAAAGTTTGATAGCCGAAGTGTTGGCAATCAGATATGAAATCAGAGCGGTAATGCAGAGGCCGCCGGCCATGTAGTTATAGACCTTGAGCATGTATTGGCGCAAACCCTGGTCAACATAAGCCTGGCTACCGGTTTGAGCGACATTTTGGCTGTTAATCATTGTGTTTGTTCTCCTTAAATAGGTTATTCGTATTTAAAATATAGGGAGGATTTTTACGATTATCAAGTTTTATTTCGCGGAGGACGGTTGTTGCCGTGCGCTTATTCGTAGGAATAAAGTTCTTTGCCGTAACGGCGGAGCCAGTTTTTACCTTCTTCGGCCTGGGGATAAAGTTCTTTGACGCATTTCCAGAAAGCACGGGAGTGATCCTGATGTTTCAGGTGGGAAACCTCATGGGCGACCATGTACGAAATGACACATTCGGGAGCCAGAGATATTCGCCAGTTATAATTGATGTTATGCAGTGACGAGCAGCTGCCCCAGCGCGATTTGGTGTCTTTAATCGTGACATCGTTCAGGCGGCAGCCGATTTGTTCCGCCGCTTGTTTGGACCGTTTCCAGAGCTCGATGCAGGCTTGCTTTTTCAGATAGTCCTTAACCCGGCGATGAAGAAATTCGGCGCTGCCGGACACGCAGAGGCTGCCGTCTTCTTCCATTACGCCGCAGCGCCGGCGGGGGGTATGAACAATTTTCAGCGTTCTGCCGAAAAAGCAGATTTCGTCGCCGTGGGTAAATTTTCTGGTTTCGGGAATTTTGCTTAAAGCCTGCTCAATCCATTCTTTATAAGACAGGACAAACTCTACGGCGCGTTTGGCCGTGCAACGGTTCGGAAGCGTCAGTACCGGCAGCCGTTCCTGCTGGTCGATACGGAGGGTCAGGCGTTTGGCCCGGGGAGATTTGACAACCTTGAGCGGAAAGCCGACCGCCGTTTCAATGTCATAAGTCTTCCCAGTCAACAAGGTAATCTTCATAATCTTTTACTTCCGTTTCACATACCAGGGGGCGGCCCTGCAGGGACATGCCTGCCCGGCTGACCGAATCGGCTCGTCCGGTTATCAGCGGATGCCAGTCAGGAAGGTCATAGCCGTTGTCAAGCAGCCAATAGGCGCAGGTTTTAGGAAGCCAGCGCGGTTTTTCGCGGATGGCGGCCAAGTCAATGTCGCGGCAGTCCGGCACTTTTTCAAAGCGGCGGGCATAGATTTTGCACAGGCAGTTTGAGCAGTCCAGAAAGCGGCAATACGTGTTGGTGAACTTGATTTTGCCTTTGATTTCCAACTTGTTCAGACAGCATTTGCCGCAGCCGTCACAGAGCAGTTCCCACTCGGTTTTGTTCATCTGTTCAAGTTTTTTGTGTTTCCAGAATTCCGGTTCAACCTCTTTCAGATTATCGTAGCGGGACTGCGGGGTATAGTCGTCTTCAATTAAATAGTCTGTTTTGTTCATTCTTAAATCCCCGGCTTATTATAAATCTTCCCAATCGACAATGTGGTCTTCAAGTTCTTCGTCGGAAACCAGCGTTTCAGGCACGCAGCGGCCGCTGATGCTTTGCCGGGGCGGCTTGGGACGGTGCTCAAACAAGGCGCGGTAGGCACAGGATTGAGGCATCCAATCGATTTTATCGATATTTTCGGGTGTGAGCTTCAGGCAGGAAGGAACCAATGTGCAGCGTTCGTCGTAACGGGTGCAGGTACAGGTTTCCATATCCATATAACGGCAGACGACGTCAGTATAAAAAATTTCATCGGTTTCATCATCCTGAATTTTGACCAGGCAGCATTTGCCGCAGCGGTTGCAAACAGCTTCCCATTCTTCCCGGGTGTAATCTTTTAACGCTTTATTCATGGCGGCATTTTTCCTCAACGGTTTTATATAACCCGCGCAGCAGAGATACGCTGATCATGACGGCGGCGAAGGTGAACATGCAGCAATAGCCGGTCAGCAGTATAAAATATTTAACCGCGGTTTGCCCGGCCGGGCGCAAATATGTGTTAACCAACTTGTTCAGGGAGGTACTCCTCTTTGGTGAGGTTGCCAAACTGGGCAAAGTCGCCGTTCCAAAACAGCTGGACGGTTCCGGTAGGGCCGTGACGCTGTTTGCCGATGATGACTTCGCCGATATTGGCGGTGGCGCGGACACGTTGTTGCCATTCCTCCATTCGGTGCTGGAGGTGTTCGGGGGTTTCGCCGGCCTTTTGTTTGGGTTCTTCGTTTTGAATATAGTAGTTTTCACGATAAACGAACATGACGATATCGGCATCTTGTTCGATAGAGCCGGATTCACGCAGGTCCGACATGACCGGACGTTTATCGTCACGCTGTTCAACGCCGCGGTTCAGCTGGGACAAAGCAATAACCGGAACGTTCAGTTCCTTGGCAAGAATTTTCAGTCCGCGGGAAATTTCAGAGAGCTCCTGCACGCGGTTGCCTTCGTTCTTTTTGCTGCCGGAACCGACGATTAACTGGATATAGTCAATAACGATCAGGCCCAGCCCTTTGTTTCTTTTCAGGCGGCGGGCGCGGGTGCGGATGGTGTTGATGTTCAGGCCCGGGGTATCGTCAATGTAAAGCGGAATTTTTTCCAATTCGCGAACAGCGGCGGCAATGCGGGTGAACTCGGCATTGTCCAATTCTCCGGTACGCATCTTGTGGCCGTTGGTTTGGGTAACGGTGGCAAGAATACGGCTGGCCAGCTGATCGGCTGACATTTCGAGAGAGAAAAAGGCTACTCCTTTGGATTTGGGGTCCATATTTTTATCATGGCTCATATATTCGGCAACGTTATAAGCCATATTGGTTGCCAGAGCGGTTTTACCCATGGCCGGACGGCCGGCGATGATGATAAGGTCGGAATTGTTCAGGCCGCCGGTTTTGTTGTCCAGCGCATCCAGCTGGGTCGGCAGGCCGGAGATTTTGCCGTCTTTTTGATAAGCCGCTTCAATGTGACTGAGCGAAGAGGTCAGAGCCGTTGCAAAGTCGGTAAAGCCGCCTTGGGAATCTCCTTCGTTGGAGAGATCAAAAAGTTTTTTTTCAGCCATTTCAATTTGGCTGGTTGCATCGGAGTCGAGGTCTTCTTTCATAGCCTCGTTGACGATTTCATAGCCGGTGTTGATCAGCTCCCGGCGGAGGTATTTGTCATAAATAAACTGGGCATAATATTCAGCATTGGTCAGCGGGGAAGCGCTGTCGGCCAGTTTGACCAGATATTGGTGGCCGCCGACTTCGTTTAATGTGCCTTCCTGCTCAAAATAGTTTTTCAGCGTAATAACGTCGGCAACATGACCGCGCTGGATTAATTTGGCGATAACTTCATAAATTTTGCTGTGAATGGCATCGGCAAAATGCTGCGGTTTCAGAAATTCCGAAATGCGTTCAAAAGCCTTGTTATTGGCGAGAACGGCACCAAGCAGAGCCTGTTCGGCTTCCAGGTTTTGCGGCAGCAGGGTCGGGTCAGGTTTTTCCATTGCGGTTACTCTATCTCTTAAAACGTTTCTCTGGAGTTGGTTATAGCGTAAATTTACAGAAAGGCAATCGGTTTTTTGAGAGCCCTTTTCTCCGGTCTGTGAATTATGGGGATAAAAAAATATCCTCCGCCGGAAAAGGGGAGGATATTCTTAAAACCTTAATACCAAACTTATTTGGAAGCTTTATTTTTAGCAATGCTTTTTTTGATTTTTTTAGCTTCTTCGGTCAGTTTGCTGTTGGAGGTCGATTCCAAATAAGAATCCAAACCGCCGTTGTGTTCAATCGAACGCAATGTTGCAGAAGTAACCTTCAGTTTGAAAATTTTGCCCAGAGTTTCGCTCAGCAGGGAAACAACCTGCAAATTCGGCAGAAAACGGCGGCGAGTGCGGTTGTTAGCGTGGCTGACATTGTTGCCGCTCATAGCGCCGGTGCCGGTTAAATCACATTTTTTAGCCATGATGAAATATCCTCATTTAACTTGAATAAATAAACTTGTTGCTTGTTAATAACTATAATTTTAAGCTAAGTCAAGCAAAAAATGCGTGTTCGGGCTTTCCGGTTATAGAAATATCGGCGTAAATTCAAATTTTTCTTGAGTATTAAAATAAAATGGGCTAGAAGTATCTCTGTTTTGATGTACCCGTAGCTCAGTTGGATAGAGTGTTGGCCTCCGACGCCAAAGGTCGTGGGTTCGAATCCCTCCGGGTACGCCAGATTAAAAAACAGCTCCCCACCGTGAAGGTGAGGAGCTATTTTTGTGGCTTCCCGGAAGGGTCGAACCCGGGTTCGTTCTCAGGCATCTAAATTCGTTTCGGTCAAGAATTTTCCTCACTCATTAAGATGTTACAGAGAGCTTGCAGATAAAAATAACCGGAGCAGCGGTTATTTTTACTTAACGCTTCCTCCGGGTACGCCATAAAAAATGCCACCCCTTCAGCGGGTGGTATTTTTTATGTTGGGTATCGGTGGATTTGAACCTGCGAAAAAGTGGGTTTGACAAGGAGGAGAGGCAGACAGCGTATGCCGGTGAGGCGAAGCCGAACGACGACGCAGCGGCGACTGAAAGGAGCCAATCTCTCCGGGTGTGCCATTTATGGATAAAAAGTTTTCCGGCAGGGTTTCCGGGGCGGCTGTCAGCTTGACAAGGTTAGCGGGGTATGCTAATTGCTTGAAGAAGAAATTTTTTGAGGGATTATATTCATGGACGTTATTTTAACCGGGGACAGACCCACCGGAAAACTGCATTTGGGGCATTATGTCGGTTCGTTAAAGCGCCGTGTCGAGATGCAGAACAGCGGTAATTATCAGAATATTTATATTATGATTGCCGATGCGCAGGCGTTGACGGACAATGCCGACGACATTAACAAAGTTCGGAACAATATTTCGGAAGTGGCGCTGGATTATCTGGCCTGCGGTTTGGATCCGAAAAAAGCGACGATTTTTATTCAATCGCAGATTCCCGAACTTTGCGAGTTATCTTTCTATTATATGAATTTGGTTACGGTTTCTCGTTTGCAACGGAATCCGACGGTTAAAAACGAGATTCAGATGCGCGGGTTTAAACAGAGCATTCCGGTCGGTTTCTTTACTTATCCGATAAGTCAGGCGGCTGACATTACCGCATTTAAAGCGAATCTGGTGCCGGTCGGCGAAGATCAGCTGCCGATGATTGAGCAGACCCGGGAAATCGTGCGTTCGTTCAATACGATTTATAAAGAGGTTTTGGCGGAACCGACGGCCATTTTGCCGGAAAACAGCATGTGTTCCCGTTTGCCGGGGTTAGACGGTGCGGCGAAAATGAGCAAGTCTTTGGGCAATTGCATTTATCTGTCAGACAGTTCGAATGAGCTGAAGAAAAAAGTTCAGAGCATGTTTACCGATCCGACTCATCTGCGAGTGGAGGATCCGGGGCATACCGAAAATAACCCGGTGTTTATTTATTTGGATGCCTTTTGCCGTGACGAACATTTTGCCGCTTTTCTGCCGTCCTATCAGAATCTTGACGAACTGAAAGCGCATTACCGCAAAGGCGGTCTGGGTGACGGGACGGTTAAGAAATTTTTGAATGAAATTTTACAGAACGAGCTGAAACCTATCCGCGAAAAACGGGAAGTTTTTGCTCAGGATTTGGGACAGATTTTCGATATGTTGAAAGCCGGCAGCGAAAAAGCGAGAGAAACGGCTTCCCGAACGCTGGACGAAGTGAAAACGGCAATGGGAATTAATTACTTTAAAGGCAATTCTCTGTATAAGTAATTTGTTTCCAAAAAAGAAAATTTGACATTTATAAAGCCGCGGTGACGCGGCTTTATTGTTCGGGACGGAGTGAGCCGAAAATTTTTATTTTCGGTAAATAAAATTTAAGAGAATCAATATATTGTTAAAGCAGTTTGGGTTATTCCGGCATTAAAAAGGGCAGGCAATGGCTTTAAAATTAATCAGTTCTCTGGATATGAATGACATTAAGCAAGAGGACGTTATGCTTTATGATGAGTGCGGTCAGGGAAATGTTTCGGGAGCGGCAGTTGTTGCCGACGGGGCCACAGGATTTCTTAAAGACGTTGATGTTCGGGGAAATCTTGTCAGTCTGCCGGATATAGTGAGCGGGGGATATTCGTCGGCAAGAGTGTGGGCCGAGAAACTGGCTGAACGTCTGCTGGCGAATATGGCGGATGAAAGGCTCGGACTGCGGCAGGTTCTAAAACTTTCGGTTGGGGAAGCAACGCGGCAGGTGCAGCCGTTGTTCGGTTCTTGTGAACGTTTTCGGACGCCCTCAGCGGCAGCTATTGCCGTTCGGCAGAGGGGCAGCCGGTGGGAGGCCGTCGGTTCGGGGGACTGTTGTTTGCTGCTTGAATATCGGGACGGGAAGCTGGAAACCGTTGTCGGCAGTCCGGTGTTGGAAAAGATAAGAGCTGCGCGTGAAGCTGAAATCCGCCGGGAGAAGCCGGATTTTGATAACCTTCCGGCGGAGGAGAAAGCTAAGGTCAGATATTTCTATATGAAACAAACCCGGCAAAGCCTCGGGGTTTTTCCTGGCGGGTATTGGGTTCCCTTTTATGGCGGAGACGCGGTTTTGGATCGTTTCATCGGCGGAGCGGAGCCGGTGTCGGCCGCCGGGAGAAAAATAAATTATCTGAACCGGGGCGATGTTTGGGAAATGTCCGTTTCAGCGTCCGAGTTGAAATCGTTTATGCTGAGTTCCGACGGTTTTATTGAGAAAGTTCTTAAGTTTGGTCTGGCAGATGCCGCAGAGCTGGCGGCAGCGGGCAAAACGTTTTCCTCATTGGCGGCTCTGGGGCAGAAATTAAGACAGTATGAACTAAAATCGGCGGGAGATGTCAGTGCTTCGGCAATGAAAGTTGTCCAAGGCAGAAAAGAGACGGGAAGTGCCGATGATGCTACGGCAATGTGTTTTGAAATTGTTTAATCTCAATTTTAATGAAATTTAAACCGTAACAAACTATTTTTAACGCAGAAATTCAATTTATTGCGCAACGGAAAAAGAATGCATCATATTCATGCCCTGATTGTCGATCTGACATTAATTACCATTTATGCCGGAATAACCACGCTTATCTGTAAAAAGCTGAAACAGCCGATTGTGCTGGGGTATGTCGTGGCGGGAATTCTGGCGGGTCCGTTTTTTAATTTGCTGCCGACTGTCAGCGACAGGGAGAACCTGACATTGTGGGCAGATATCGGCGTGATTTTTTTATTGTTCGGGCTGGGGCTGGAATTCAGTTTTAAAAAGATGATGAACGTAGGCAAAGCGGCAATGATTACGGCCAATGCCAATATTCTGTTTATGCTTTATTTAGGATACAGCACCGGTATTCTGCTCGGCTGGTCAACGATGGACAGTTTTTTTCTCGGCAGCATGATTTCAATGTCGTCAACGACGATTATCATTAAGGCTTTTGATGACCTTAACGTAAAAAAACAGCGGTTTACGGATTTGGTTTTCGGGGTGTTGGTGGTGGAAGATATTATGGGAATCCTGATGCTGGTGCTGCTGCCGACAATTGCTCTCGGCAACAGTATTGACGGTGGGGAACTGCTGATAAGTACGCTGAAACTGATTTCTTTTTTGGTGTTGTGTTTTGTCAGCGGCATTTATCTGGTGCCGACTTTTTTGAAACGAATCGAAGGCTTTCTGACGGATGAAATGTTGCTGCTGATTACCATCAGTTTGTGTTTCGGCATGGTTTATATGGCAACATATTCCGGTTTTTCCGCAGCGCTGGGCGCTTTTATCATGGGGTCTATTTTAGCGGAGAGCAGCCTGATTCACCGAATCGAGCGCAATATTCAGCCGATTAAGGATTTTTTCGGCGCGGTATTTTTTGTTTCGGTCGGAATGATGGTTGATCCGTCGATGTTTGTCGAGTTTGCCTGGCCGATTTTTTTGATTACGCTGATTGTTATTGCCGGCAAGGTGGCTTTTTCCTGTTTGGGATTCATTATCTCCGGACAGCCTGTGAAAACGGCGATTTTGTGCGGTTTTTCTTTGGCTCAGGTGGGTGAATTTGCTTTTATTATTGCCAGTCTCGGTTTGAGTCTGAAAGTTCTGGATGCCCGGGTTTATCCGATTATTGTGGCCGTTTCGGTAATTACCACATTTTTGACGCCAATGATGATTAAAGCGGCCGGCCCTTTTTATCAGTTTGTTTTGCGGGCGGCGCCGAAATCATGGCAGGCTTATATCAGCCGGACGGAGAAAGAAGTTAAAGTCAGCCCTTCGGAAGAGCGGTTATGGACCGAGCTGTTTAAAAATTATTTGCTGCGCATGATTTTGTTCTCAATGATTTTATATACGATTATTCTGCTGTCGGGACATTATCTGCAGCCGTTGGTGGCCGGAGTTTTACCGGGAATAGGCGGCCGGGTCGTGATGACGGCGGTTACGCTGATTGCCATGGCGCCGTTTTTGAAGGCGCTAATCGGCTGGGAAGCGATTTTGCCGGCTTTTCTGAGGGATACGGCAGTGAAGGTTTTGTGTAAAATCAGAAAATCGCGGGCAGAAAGCGTAACCGAAAACAGCTGGGTAAAAAAAGTAGGCGAAAAATTTGATTTTTGCGGCAATTGGGGAGAAAATGCCGAAAACGTCAAAAACTTTTTTATTTCAAACAGCATTTTGGCCAAGATTTATTACAAACTCTGGATATCAAAAAAGACGAATCGGCTGCCGCTGGTTTTGATGACCAGTTTCCGGCTTTTGGTGGTGGCGTTTTTCATTGTGATGGTGGTTCACAAGTTTTTGACCGAGGATGCCAAAGTTTCGCTGCTGTTGTTGCTGATTTCCGTCATTGTTCTCGCGCAGTCGAAATGGCTGCTGACCCAATATATGAAGATAGAGGCTCAATTTCTGGCCAATCTGCGCGGGCATCACGGCGAAAAAGCCGAGCCGTCAGAAAAGGCCGATGACTAACAGGTTTAACAAGGAGAAGAATGATGATAAAATTACAGAATTTGCTGCTGTTTTTGCCGCTGATGCTGCTGGCAGGTTGTCATGAGCCGGCAGTTGAGGGAAAATGGCTGCAGCCGGTGCCGGGAATGGCGGGAGCCGTGCAGGGCGTTTGGCTGGAAGATGGCGGCAAGGCTTCTTCAATCAATATGAGCACGCTGGTTTACGAGAGCTGGAGCCGCCGCGGCAGTGAGCTGGTTTTGCAAGGCAAGAGCATCGGCAACGGTCAGACAATAGATTTCAGCGAGGCGTATCGGATTAAAAAACTGACTGACCGGGAACTGGTTTTGCAGGCAGGAAAGGCTGTTTTGCAATTTTCCCGGGGCAGCGATGACTAATTTTAACCGGCGGGTTTATGAAATTGTCTGCCGGATTCCGCCGGGGCGGGTGATGTCATACGGGCAGGTTGCCCGGCTGGCGGGGAATGCCCATGCTTCCCGGGCCGTCGGATATGCGCTGCATCAGACAGATGATGAAGATTATGTGCCCTGGCAGCGGGTGGTTTATAAAGACGGCGGATTGGCTTTCGGCGACAGGCAGTATGCTTTGCTTCAGGCCGAAGGGGTCGTTTTTACCGCGGAGGAAAAGGTTGACATGGCTCTCTGCCGATGGACGCAGGAAGAGGCGGAAGAAAGCCTGTGGTGGTGAGAGAATATCGGTTTTTAACATAAAAATACTTAAGGAGACATAAGATGCCGTTTATTACAATAGATACGAATGCAAGAACGGAAGTAACTGCCGAGATGCTGGACGAACTCAGTGAGATTGCGGTTCGGGTGCTGAACAAGCCGAAAAATTATGTAACGGTTAAAATTAACAGCGGGGCGGCAATTCTGTTTGGGGATACGACGGAAAACATCGGGGCGCTGGTTGAATTCAAGTCAATCGGTTTCGGCGATAAAAAGGCGGAACTGGCTCGGCAGTTGAAAGATTTTGCCGTTCGCCGTTTCGGGGCGGAAGGCCTTTTTGTCGGTATTCATTTTGCGGACATGCCGGCGGCGAATGTCAGCCATGACGGTAAGCTGATGGGATAGCAAGCCGTCCGGCTCTTGAAACCGCGGCTGTCCGGCATATATCCTTGTAACAAAAACAGTTGCAGGAGGATAAAATGCATGAGGCAGATTTGGTTAAACCGGTTCAAAAGTTTGTATCGGAATTGGAAAAAGCCGGCGGAAAACCTTTATATGAACTGACACCGCAGGAAGCGCGCCAAGTGCTTCGGGAGGTTCAGAAAGACGAGGGCGTCAAACCGGAGGCTAAAATCGAAGAGATAAAAGTGCCGTTGGACAACGGCAGGGAAATGCGGGTGCTGATTGTCAGACCTGCGGATGTTGACGATACCCTGCCGGTGGTGTTTTATATTCACGGCGGCGGCTGGGTGATGGGAGACGAAACGACACATGACCGTCTGATTCGTCAGCTGGCCGATGAAATTCCGGCAGCGGTGGTGTTTCCGGTTTATACGCCTTCGCCGGAGGCTCAATATCCGCAAACGACCAACGATTTGTTTGCCGTTTTGCAATATGTGGCGGAATACGGTGCCAAGTATAATTTGGATACCGGGCGTCTGGCGGTGGCGGGTGACAGTGTCGGCGGCAATATGGCTGCCGTGATGGCATTAATGGCCAAAGCCAATGATAATAAGCCGGAGATTGATTTTCAGCTGCTGCTGTATCCGGTGACCGACGCCGCATTTGAAACAAAATCATATAACGCGTTTGCCGAAGGGCCCTGGTTAACAAAGAAGGCGATGGAGTGGTTTTGGAAACAGTATGCTCCCGATGAAAACAGCCGCGGGGAGATTTATGCCAGTCCGCTGCGCGCTGCCAGCGAAGAACTGGAAGGCTTGCCGGCAGCATTAATCATTACTGACGAAAATGACGTTTTGCGCGATGAAGGAGAGGCATATGCCCGCAAACTGGATGAAGCCGGCGTAACGGTGGGATCTGTCCGGATTAACGGAACCATACATGATTTTTTGATGCTGAACGCTTTGGCCGACAGCGTGCCGACAAAAGCGGCACTGGCTTTGGCCGTCGTGTCGTTGCAGGATGTGTTTGACAGTCTGGTTGAAGACGAAACTTCCGAAGCGTGATTAAAAAAACGGGCCGCCTTTGGGGCGGCTCCGTTTTTTGTACGAAAAGGATAATCATTAGATTTATAACCGGTGCAAGCCGTTCAAAGATGATTAAATAGCCGGGCGTAACTTATATTGTCAGGGAGGAAAAAATGAATGAAAAAACAAAACTGATTAATCCGACGACGGCTTATTTTCACGGAGATTTTGCCAAGCAGCCGCAGGAAGCACCAGGCTTGCAAAATTTAATGGAGCCGCGGCCGGACTGCGGAGAGAAAAGCTATATCGGGCACGGTCGGCTGGCGGGAAGAAAAATGCTGGTAACCGGGGGAGATTCCGGTATCGGCCGCGCGGCCGCAATCGCTTATGCGCGGGAGGGAGCAGAAGTGGCCGTCAATTATCTGGCTTTTGAACAAAGCGATGTGGAAGAATTGCAGAATCTTTTGGAAAGCGAGGGACATAAAATTTTTCTTATTCCGGGGGACATCAGTGATGAAACTTCCTGCCGCCGGATTGTGAAAGCGGCTGCCGATGCTTTGGGCGGCCTGGATAATCTGACAATGGTAGCCGGACGCCAGCAGTATAACCGGGATATTATGACGCTGAGCAGTGAGCAGATGGTGAAAACTTTTGCCACCAATGTCTTTTCTCTGTTCTGGCTGACGCAGGCCGCTCTTCCTTTTTTGCCGGAAGGGGGAACGATTGTTACGACGTCATCGGTTCAGGCATATTATCCGGGAGAAATTTTGATTGATTATGCTTCTACGAAATGTGCCATTATCGGGTTTACGCGGGCTCTGGCAAAACAGGTTGCCTCAAAAGGTATTCGTGTGAACTGCGTGGCTCCCGGTCCGATTTGGACACCGTTGCAGATATGCGGCGGGCAGCCGCAGGAAAATATTCCGGAATTTGGCAAAAAAGTGCCGCTGAAAAGAGCGGGGCAGCCGGTTGAACTGGCTCCGGTATATGTTTTTCTGGCTTCTGGCGAATCGAGCTATGTTACGGCGGAGGTTTACGGTGTAACCGGCGGTTTGCATCTGATGTAGAGCCGGCAGGTTAAGAAAAAGGGATCCGAAAGGCAGCGGATCCCTTTTTTGCGGTTATTCGGTCATAGCGGCGGCCCGGCGCGAAGCTGTCAGCATCCAATGGTATTTGGCGTAAAGAGCCAGATAGTCTTCCAGCAGGTTGGCAATTTGGTAATTATCCTGTTTGTCGGCTGTTTCCCGCACTTCTTCTGCACGGGAAATCAGAAGCCGGCAGTCTTCGTCCAGAAAATCCAGGACTTCGGCAACGCTGTAATTGCAGGAGGAAATTTCTTTAATTCGGGTATTTTTCAAATATTCTGCCATGGTTCCCAGCGGCATTTCGCACTGCATTTTCATTACTTCGGCCGTTTCGTCAAATTGATCCTGCAGCATTTTGTAAATTTTTTCCGTCATTTCGTGAATGAGGGCAAACTCTCTGCCTTCAACGTTCCAGTGCAGGTTGTGCACTTTGATGTTCAGGACGGCGAGGTCTGACAAAAAAGCGTTCAGCATCGGTTCCAACTGATTTGATTTATTCATCGTCATTCTCCTTGTGTCTGTTTAATTTTACCCCGGTTAATTTAACTTTATCCGCCGGTGATTGAAGGGGTTATAAACCTTAAAGACAGCAAGGACCGGTTGACGCAAAATGGACAAATTAAAATTGTTGCGTTCATTGTTGTTTTGGTCTATGGTAAAATATATGACTAATCAGAAAGGATAAGGCGATGAATTCAGCCAACCGCCAGAAATTGTTGCAGGAATATGCCGACCAGAACAGACGTCCCCTGCAGATGAAAATCAACAACGAAGCCGTTATTATTCCGGTGGAATATACGTTGTCCGGTTCAGCGGAGGAAATTCAGAAAAATTTTCTGGCAGATTATTTTGATCAGCAGAAGGACGAACGACGTAAATACAAAGAAGCGGGAATTGCGCCGCGGCAGATTGAGATGAACGGCGCGGTTTATGTGGTGCCGTTTAAATTGCGCAATGTCGAGCGCCGGGATACACAAATCGTCGAGCTGGTTTTGCGTCGGGCACAGGCAAAATATAACCGTGCGGTTTCTTTGACGCGCAAACTCGACCGGATTTATCCGGAGCGGAAATATACGGTTGAAGTGGCAGGCGAACATGTTAAAAGAATGCAGGCCGCCTATAACCGTTATTTGGTCGGGAAGTTCAAAGCGCAGGGCAAGGCCGCGCTGTTCAAAGCGGGAGAAATGTTGGCGGGCGGTTTTCGGTCGCTGTCGCAAAATGTCCGGTCGCCGTTTGATTTGGCTTCATTGGAACGCTGCGGGCGGAAAATAGCAATGGGTTCCCTGTTAACGCTTGGGATCGGGCTGAGCAGTTACGGATTGTATTATTCGGTTAGGGACAAGCCTGCCGATAAAGAAAAAGCAGCTTTGGGAACCAATCGGCAAGCGGTGCCGGAAGGTGATGCCGCTGATTTTGCAGAAGTTTGGGAGCAGCAGGCGCAAGCGGTACAGGGCGGACAATCAGAATCAAAAAGTTCCGGCAGGGTATCTGCGGCCGAAGTCTCGGGTTTCAAACGTTCCGAAGCGCAGAAAGACAAATTGTTCAAGCGTTATATGAAAGATATTTTTGAAAGCGAAGGCGGCTATGCCGATGAGACAATCGACCAGCCGACCAATATGGGGATTATTCAGCCGACGTTGGATTCTTACCGGAAGCGTTTTCCGAAAGAAGCCGCCCGGCTTAAGTTTCCGCAGAAGGTGAAAGAGCTTAAACGAAGCCAGGCAATGCAGATTTATCACCGTTTGTATTTTGACCAGTATAAAATCGGCGATTATCGAAACGAGAGTATCGGGCAGCTGGTTTTTGACATTTATGTCAATCATACGCCGCAGACGGCAAAAGAATTTATTGACCAGGCTTTGAAGGCCGCACGCAAAACCGGAGCAAAAATCGCGCTGCCGCGTTCAACAACAGAGCGGGTGGCGGTGGTTAATGCGCTGGCAGAGCAGCCGGCGGCGGAAGCGGCATTTTATAATCAGATTATGACTGAACGGCGTTTTCACATGTATAAGCAAACGACCTTAAAGGTAAAAAGAGGCGAGGTGAAAGAATCGCGTTTTGCCCAAGGGCTGCGCAACCGGGCGAATAAATACAATGACCGCTATGTCGCGACAAACGTTCAGGAACGAGGCAGCAGCGCCCGTCTCCGTTTGGCCATGAATGAACGCTGAGAGTGTTTTTTAACGGTCTCGGTCAAAACAGGTTTGCCGGTTAATGCCATCGGTTCGACAGTTCTGGCTGCGGTCGCTGTCGGGCAGGTCGGAGGCATTGCCGCGGTCGAACATGTTCAGGGCAAATTCATGCGAATCGTCCAGTTCTCCGGCAGAATCAATCAGCGTCTCGTCGCGGACGGTTCTGATGTGGAAATCTTTGTCGTCATCTGCCGTGTAGGACATATCGGAGAAGTCTTTAATTCTGATTTTGCCGATTTCGGGTGAAACCGGCTGGTTGTTGTCATCGAGGTTAATCATTGCGGTCTCCTTGTTTTGGGTGTTTTAAAGATAATCTGCCGTGGGCGAAATTCCACGGCAGGTGGCCGAAGGTTTTAATGAAAGCCGCAATTGACAAAGCCGGCTTCCCGTGCTAGAAATTCCAATGGTTTAAAACAATTTTAAGGACAACAACAATGACATTGAAATTATACAATACATACAGCCGCCAGGTTGAACCCCTGGTTCCCTCTAATTCGGACGGAGTGGTCAGAATGTATTGTTGTGGTCCGACGGTTTACAACTATGCCCATATCGGCAATCTGCGCACGTATATTTTTGAAGACGTGCTGCGTAAAACAATCAAACGGGCCGGTTTTCCGCTGAAACACGCCATGAATATTACTGATGTCGGGCACCTGACGAGCGATGCCGACGAGGGTGACGACAAGATGGTGCTGGCGGCGGAAAAAGAGCATAAAACGGTGATGGATATTGCCCGCAAATATGAAGATACGTTTTTCAAGCATACGCAGGCTTTGAATATTGACCGGCCGGATATTGTCTGCCGCGCAACCGAGCATGTTCAGGATATGATTAAGTTTGTGGAAGAGCTGGAGCGTAAAGGCTATGCCTATTTTTCAAACGGGAACGTTTATTTTGACACGTCCAAATTTCCGGCTTACGGCAGCCTGTCGGGGCAGAAACGCGATGATTTGAAGCATGGCGCGCGGGTGGAAACCGATGAAAACAAGCGCAATGAATCTGATTTTGTGTTGTGGTTTACATCTTCCAAATTTAAAAATCAGATTTTGCAATGGGATACCAAATGGGGGCGTGGTTATCCGGGCTGGCATATCGAATGCTCGACGATGTCGGTAAAACATCTGGGGCCGCATTTGGATATTCACTGCGGCGGTATTGACCATGTGGCGGTACACCATGAAAACGAAATTGCCCAAAGCGAGGCTTATCTGGGACATAAGTGGTGCAATTGCTGGCTGCACGGAGAATTTCTGCAAATGAAGAACGATGAAAAGATGTCTAAGTCGAAAGGCAATTTCATCACGCTGGATACGTTGGTCGAAAAAGGCTATAAACCGGAAGCTTACCGCTATCTGTGTCTGACCTCGCATTATCGTTCATCGCTGGTTTTTTCTTATGAGAATCTGGATGCTGCCGCCGCAGCGCTGAAGAATTTGTATAACAAATATCTGGAATTTAAAGCGGCCGGCGCAGTACCGGTGTCAGCCGAGCAGGAAAAAACTTTTGACAGTTATACGGAACAGTTTAACGCTTTTCTGTTTGACGATTTGAAAACGCCGCAGGCTTTGGCTCTGGTTTGGACGGTTATTAAAGACAAAGATTTGCCGGCGGTTTTGAAAGTCAGGTTTATGGAGTCTGCCGATGAAGTTTTAGGTCTGGGCTTGGCAAAGGTTAAACTGGAGGCGGAGCAGCCGCTGGAGCTTTCTCCTGAAATTCAGGCAAAACTGGAAGAACGCAAACAGGCGCGGGTAAACAAAGACTGGGCGAAGTCTGACGCTATTCGCGATGAGCTGGCCGCGCAGGGAATTATCGTGAAAGATCTGCCCGGCAACGCCTATGAGGTTAAGCTTGCCTGAGAAAACAGAAGGCATCTGCCGGGCGGTCGGCAGAATAATATAAAAAAGAGCGGAGTTCCGCTCTTTTTTATGCCCTTAGATTAAAGATGATGATGTTGGACAGTTTGTCGATGCCGCGCAGACGAATAATGTCTTCTTCGTCGCTGACGGCCAGACCGTCACCGGCGACCAGCAGATGTTCATTGGTTGAGACGGAACCTTCCGCGACCTGAATCCAGATTTTGCGGCTGTGATTAATGGCAAATTCGGTGTCTTTGTTTTCTTCCAGTAAAATCTGCCATATCTCGGCATCCTGGTGAATTTCGAGAGAACCGTTATGCCCGTCGGGCGAAACCAAAAGCGTTAATCGGTTGGTCATGCTTTTGCGGTTGAAGGCCTTTTGTTCATAAGACGGACGAAGGTCGAGCATATTGGGGATAATCCATATTTGCAGAAAATGGACCGGTTCCTTGTCTGACGGATTGAATTCGCTGTGTATGATACCGGAGCCGGCGGTCATTTTTTGGACGTCTCCCGGCTTTAAAACATCACCGTTGCCAAGATTGTCTCTGTGCTGTAACTTTCCCCGAAGAACGATGCTGACAATCTCCATATTATCATGTGGATGCATGTCAAACCCTGCGCCGGGGGCGACGATGTCGTCATTAATGACTCTCAGACTGCCGAAGTTCATATAGCGGGGATCGTGATAGCTTCCGAAGGAAAAGGTGTGATAACTGTCAAGCCAGCCGGTATAGGTGCGGCCGCGCCGGTTTGCCGGGTGTAACTGATACATGGCGTAAAACTCCTTGTCAGGCGGTTGTCGTTGGCTTTGATATAATTGTCAGAATGCCATATTCAAGTTTTGTGCTCCGGGGCCGGCGGGCGGAAAAATAAAAAACCGGCTCGGAATGAGCCGGTTTGGGCGGAAAGAATAATTATTCGGCGTTACGGGCGGTAATCTTTTCAATATAGTCCCGCTCCATTTTTTCCTGCCGTTCTTTATTCTTACGGCGGTAGTAAGCATCAAGTTCCCCGTTGGTTGACCAGGTGGAATAAAACCTCGGATCATAATTGTTTCGGCGCAAGGCTTTACCCAGATGTTGCTGCCAGGCCAGATGGTTGGCGTTTAGGGCAGCCGGCGAAATGCCGTGGATTTCCAAGCCGTCATCTTTTAAAACCAAGGACAGCGATGCTTTAAGGCCGCTGCAGTCGTAAAGCTGTTTTAACAGATTTGCCAGCAGGGTGAGATGTGTTTTGAACATGCTCAGCGAGACGGTTTCTTTTACCGGGCAAAAAACGGATTTTGAAATCTGTCCGAAGCCCGGAGCCGGAACATTTTGCAACGGGACGGTGTAAGCGTCTTCCGCAAAAATGTCAGGATAAGCTAAAGCTTTTTTGATTACAGGCATGGCTTTGACATATTCGATCTGGTGCGGACGGCGGAGAAAGACTGAAAGCCCCTGATAAAAATCAGGCTGTCCGGTCTTGTCGTCCAGACAAATCCGGCAGGCCGGAAAGACGAAATGTTCAACAGATATTTCCTGCAAGGCAGCAGAAATTTTTTCCTGTGCAGCGGCAAACAGTTTTTGGTACTCGGCCGGAGAATCGATGTAAACCAATTCGGAGAGCGAATGAATCAGAGGGATAAAAATCCCGGGATTAGTTGTGTTCATAATGATAATTGTTTAGAAAGTAAATAATAAATTGATGGCATGAATTTACTCAAGCTTTGTCTTTTTGTCAAATAAAAACCCGGCGAAAACCGGGTTTTTATTGCGTAAGGGCCGGCTTTTAGAAACTGTAACGCAGGCCGAGCGTGATTTCTTTAAAGTCATCAATCTTTTCGATATTGGTGACCGAGTAGCGGCCCATACCGCGGAGAGACCAGCTGTCAGTCAGATTTATCTGTGCGCCGATACCAAAGCGCAGGCCTTCGCCGCTGTATGTTTTGTTTGTGTGGCCGCCGGTACCGTTGACAAAATAGTCCTGCGACACTTTTACGTCGTAGCGGGCAATACCGACGGAGCCGAGTATTTCAACCAGGCCGAGGTTCAGAAAGTCGTTGACGACGTCAACGCCGTAAGCGCGCAGCGACATATCGGTTTTGAGGCTGTCTCCGGGAAGGATAACGTTTGCCGAGGTGTTTTTTTCATGGGCAGACTGCTGATAGAAGCCTTCGACCGCCAATCCGGGCAGAATTTTGATGCCGGCGGACAGGACGTAAGAATCGGTTTGGTCTTTGAGAGCCTTGTCGGTATAATTGCCGTAACCGGCGTTGGTATAGGCATAGTCAATGCCGACATAGGGGTTGAGCCAGCCGGCGGCCTGCGCATTAGCGGCAGAAAGGGCGAAAAGCAGAGAAAAGGCAAGTAGTTTTTTCATATTTTAATCCTTTAAGCAGATAGTGTTGCAGGCAGTTTAATGCAAAGATGGTAAATAAATGGTTATACAGTAAAGCCCGGAAAATTCCGGGCTTTTTTTATTGTGCGGTCGGTTCGACCAGCTTGGCCGGTTCGCTTTTGACGGCGGGCTGTTTCTTTTGCAGGTAAGGATTGGGCAGTTCCTTGCGCCCTTCAATTTCCATTTCCGGATTAACAAAATTGATATTGCCCCGTTCGTAGAAATAAATATCACGGCGAATCCGAACCTTGTCTTTAATGGACAGTTCGTTCCATTCCTTTTCGCTCATTCCGTAAGGATAGGTTTCTTTCGGTTCGCCGGCGCAAGCCGATAAGAGAACCAGCAAACTTAAAAGCAGTGATTTCTTCATTTTAGTCTTCTCCCTGAAAAACAGCTTATAATATAGCAGATTATCTCATTTTAATCTATCGCTTTGTGCTTTTTTCTACAGTATTTTGGGAGAATCTTACGATGACTTAATACATTGTTTAGAAACAGCGCATATTATTAACCGCATGATAGGATATAGCTTGCCTGAAACGAATCCGGGCTATAGACTATGACTATAACAATTGGATTAACTTTATAAGGAATTATAGCATGTTAGCATTGAAGAAAATTGGCAATGCCGCAGCTGCGGTTTTGCTGGTAATGCTTGCTCTGATGCAAGGCGCCTATGCTTCCGAGATTGACCTGAAGGTTCCTTCGCTGGACGTCGGGTATAATATCTGGGGCTATGCAATTACCGGCAGCCAAATCCTGATGTACGGCATCGGAATTTGCGTGTTGGGAATGGTGTTCGGCTTTTATGAGTTTGTCAGAATCAAAAAAATGCCGGCTCACGAATCGATGTTGAAGATTTCCAACCTGATTTATGAAACCTGTAAAACGTATATGAAACAGCAGGCTAAGCTTTTGCTGTTGCTGGAAATCTTTATTGCAGCATGTATTTTTTACTATTTCTTCTATCTGAATGCGACGCCGCTGCCGAAAGTTTTGACGATTTTGGGCTGGTCCATCCTGGGTATTCTGGGGTCTTTTGCCGTTGCCTGGTTCGGCATGCGCATTAATACTTATGCCAATTCGCGCACCGCGTTTCTCTCTTTGCGGGCCAATCCGTATTCGGTGATGAGCCTGCCGCTGCGCTCGGGAATGTCTATCGGCGTTTTGCTGATTTGCGTCGAGTTGATTATGATGATTATCATTCTGCTGTTTGTGCCGAGAGAAAGCGCCGGTGCCTGCTTTATCGGTTTTGCCATCGGCGAATCCCTGGGCGCATCGGCATTGCGTATCTGCGGCGGTATCTTTACGAAGATTGCCGATATCGGTGCCGATTTGATGAAAATCATTTTCAAAATTGACGAAGACGATGCCCGCAATCCGGGCGTGATAGCCGACTGTACCGGTGATAATGCCGGCGACTCCGTCGGGCCGACCGCCGACGGTTTTGAAACCTACGGCGTGACCGGCGTGGCTCTCATCAGCTTTATTGTTTTGGCGGCAGGCATGATGTATGCGCCAAACGGCGAGCTGACCCAGATGGCCGGCGGTATTGACATTCAGGCAAGGCTGATTGTCTGGATTTTTACCATGCGCGTTTTGATGATTATTACCTCGGTGGTCTCTTATTTGCTGAACAACGGTATTTGCAAAGCCGTTTTCGGCAAAGCCAAAGCGTTTAATTTTGAAACGCCGCTGACTTCATTGGTTTGGCTGACGTCGCTTATTTCGATTTTGGTTACGTTCGGCGTTTCCTATGTGATGATCGGCGATATGGGCGAAGATTTGTGGTGGAAGCTTTCGGTTATTATCAGCTGCGGTACTTTTGCCGCCGCGATTATTCCGGAATTTACCAAGATTTTCACTTCGTCAAAATCCAAACATGTTCAGGAAATTGTCAATGCCAGCCGTGAAGCCGGCGCTTCCCTGAATATTATTTCCGGTATTGTTGCCGGTAATTTCTCCGCATTCTGGAAAGGTCTGGTCATGGTCGGCCTGATGGTAATCGCCTTTTTTGCCGCCCGTGAGGGGCTGGATGCGTATATGGTTTATCCGACAGTCTTTGCCTTCGGTCTGGTGGCATTCGGTATGCTCGGCATGGGGCCCGTTACCATTGCGGTTGACAGCTACGGTCCGGTAACCGACAATGCCCAGTCTGTTTTTGAGCTGTCTCAGATTGAACAAATCAAAGGCATTGATAAACAGATTAAGAAAGACTACGGTTTTGAGCCTGAATTCGAGACCGGCAAGCAGCTGCTGGAAGAAAACGATTCCGCCGGCAATACTTTTAAGGCAACGGCTAAGCCGGTGCTGATCGGTACGGCGGTTATCGGGGCAACAACGATGATTTTCTCTATCATTTTGCTGCTCAACCTGCAGCTTAATCTGTTGGATCCGTATGTTCTGTTCGGTCTGATGCTGGGCGGTGCGGTTATCTACTGGTTCTCCGGAGCTTCCATGCAGGCGGTTTCAACCGGTGCTTACCGTGCGGTCAACTATATTAAAGAACATATCAAGCTGGATACGAATAAAGCGGCTTCGATTGAAGATTCGAAGAGCGTGGTCAAAATCTGCACGATTTATGCGCAGAAGGGCATGCTGAACATCTTTATCGTGATTTTCTCTTTTACGATTGCATTTGCCTGCTTCGACGCCAATCTGTTTGCCAGCTATCTGATTTCAATCGCCATCTTCGGCTTATATCAGGCCCTGTATATGGCTAACGCCGGCGGTGCCTGGGATAATGCCAAGAAAGTGGTTGAAGTCGATTTGCATGAAAAAGGTTCGGCTCTGCACGATGCTGCGGTTGTCGGCGATACGGTCGGCGATCCTTACAAAGATACGTCTTCGGTTGCGTTGAACCCGATTATCAAATTCACCACTCTGTTCGGCCTGTTGGCCGTCGAGATGGCCGTGGCTGCGCCGCGCTGCGTTTCGCTGGGACTGGGAATCGTGTTCTTCCTGATCGGTTTGGTCTTTGTATGGCGTTCGTTCTATCGGATGCGTATTGAACCGAAAAAGATGGATAATTAATATCCGCATGCTTTAAGGCGAAAGAACCTCCTTTGCAGGAGGTTCTTTTTTGTTTGTAATATATTGTAATATCAATTTTTTTCGGGTGTGAAAATTTTTGTTGACAAAATTGCAAAAAACAACTACATTGCGCTCAACTTTGAATTACATTGTCTATTATATGAACAAAATATATCGTTTATAAACGCTTCGGCCTTTATAGATGATGTTGCAAATGAGTGAATTTTTTCATCTCGATAGCCAGGGACTTTTAGCCATTTAGTCCCCATTACCCGAAGGCGTAACACTTCATTAAGGGTAATGTAGCTTTACTTGTTTATTAAAATAACTTTGCTGCGACTGTTTTTTTTGCAAAGTTAGCCCAGATCCCGATTGGGAAATCCGGATCTGGTTTTTTTCAGGAAATTACTTCTGGCTTATATATATGTGACTTCCCAGTTGCGAAACTCGGTTCGTCATCAAAAAGGCAATTCAGGATAATTGGAATTGTCTTTTTTTTTTGCTTATTTTATAAAACGATTGCGTTCAGAGCTCAAACTTCTGCGGAAGTTTGAGCCTTTTTTTATGATTTTTTCTTTTTCTTTTTGTTTTGGAGGATAATCTGATCAAGCCGCTTTTCATCAATACCGGCCGGGTCCTGATGAATGATAATCTGGGCATTGGGGTAAGCTTCCAAAATTTCGTCTTCGACCATATCGGTCAGGTCATGGGCATCGTAAAGGGAGAGATTACCGTCCAGTTCCAGATGAAATTCAAACATATAGGTTCCGCCGAGGTCGCGGGTGCGCAAATCATGAATGCCTTTGGTAAAAGGACTGTTGCGGACAATGCGGATAATGTCGGTGCGGATGTCGTCACTGAGCTCTTCATCCATAAGAAGACTGACGGCTTGCCGTGCCAGGTGATAAGCGTTGACCAGCAGATAAGCGGAGATGACAAAGGCGGTGAGCGTATCAAACCAGCTGATGTTGAAGAATTTTACGACCAACAGGCTGAGAATGATTGACGCATTGGTCATAACATCAACCGCATAATGAGCACTGTCGGCAGAAATGGCCTGCGACTTGGTGCGGCGGGTAACGTATTTTTGGAAGAAGATGAGCGCAACGGTGCTGACAAGGCTGATGACCATTATGATGATACCGGTATCGGTTTGTTCCAGCGGTTTGGGACTCAAAAAACGGCTGAAGCCGTCATACATGACGAAAATGCCGGAGCCGGCAATAAAAGCCGACTGGATTAAAGCACTCAGGGCTTCGGCTTTGCCGTAGCCGTAGCGATGATTGTCACTGGCCGGTTTGGAAGCATATTTAACGGCAATATACGTTACGGAGGAGGCAAAAATATCAGCCAAACTGTCAATCATGGATGACAACACGGCCAGCGAGCCGGTGTAAAGGGCGCCGAAAGTTTTAAGCAGACTCAGGCTGACGGCCAGAGAAACGCTGGCAATGGTGGCGATTTTTTTCAGACGGTTACTTTGTTCCTGACTCAGCGGCTGCAAGGTCATGTTCAATTTTCTCCATATTCAGGGCCGGAATTTCATAAAGGAGGGATTTAGCATAACCGGCAAAGAATTGCAAATGTTTTCCGGCAATGCTGTTGTCAAAGAGATAACGGACGTAATATTTTCCGTTCCGGCGATAGAAAAGGAGGCGGAGCTGGTTTCTGTCTTCAGTCAGGATATCCAGCGACTGGAAAGACTCCATATTTTCCGCGTCGCGGTATGCTTTCAGCAGCGGAGTGGTGAGCAAATCGCGCACCAGCAGGGTCAGCGGTTCGGCGGCATGGATTTTGTCGGTGTCGGCGATGCGTCCGAAGCGGAGGTTCCATAATGTGCTGTAGGTCCAATCTCTCCAGTCGACAGAAAGGTCGATAAAGTCGGCACGAGCCAGCCAAACCTGAAATTGTCCGGGAAACTTCAGGTAGGCACCGCGAGTGCCGCGGCCGATGTCGATGTTAAAGTCCCCGACTTCAAAATCAGTCAGAATCTGCCGGTTATCGCGGCGCAATATGATGCGGATGCTGCGCGAACCGGGAGCTTCAGGCGGAGTCAGGCCGAAACCGGCAAGATATTCGGGATCAGCGGTTCGTTTTTCGTAGTAGCGGGCTTCCAGCATGGCGTTAAGAAACCGGCGAATCCGTTCCTGATAAACCGGAAAATCGGGTTTTTCCCGCAATGTCCAGAGATTATTGCTGCGGACAAACGTAAGTGTTCCGTCGGCGGCGTGAAGTTCTATCTCCGTCAGCTGATTGATTTCCTTATCGAGCCGGGGAAAAATCAGTTTGTTTTCATAAGCGCTGACCGGTGTCCGATTATCAAGTCCGGCGGCAAACAGCCCCGCTCCCAACAGGAACAGTCCGGCGATGCCGAGCTTGAGCAGCGGGGCGTTGATACGGAATTTTCCGCCGGAAGTCCGGGGGCGGCGGAGAAGCAGATAGACGGCCAGTCCCAGCAGCAAAATGCCCGGAAGCAAATAGATGTTGACCAGCTTGACGAGGTTGGCAATATGCTCGATGTTGGTGTTGAGTTCTTTGCGGTTGGCGGCGAGGTCAAGGCGCAGGCTGTCCAGCTGCCGGCGATAGTTGGCGATGACGGCAAGTTCGTCGGCGGAAAAGAGATCTCTTCCTTCAAAGCTTTTTTTGTTCCAGATTTCGGAGAGCTTAGTCTTGGTTTGGTTTATTTTTTCAAAGATTTCGCTTTCTTTGAGTTTGAATTGCAGTTGGTTGTCCCGGCGCATTTTTTCAATATCGGCAAAAGGCCGGTCGGCAGAAGTTTTGCCGCGCAAGTCCGTCAGATTTTCGGTGCCGGAAAGGCTTTCAAGCGCATTGAGAATGAAATTGCCGTTGTCGAGGAGCGGAACGGTGTAGCGACGGTCGAGAATCGAGGAGGAGCGAGTCCAAAAAGAATCGTAGATGAAATCGGTGTCGGCGACGGCAATGACGGTGAAAGGCCGCTGCAAGTCCCGGCTGATGATTTTGGCGGCGATGACTTTTTCCTGATTGTCCGGTTTGAACCAACGCAGAATATCCGAAGGGTTCATGCCGCGGCGCACAACGTCGGCAGGCATCAGGGCCGAGTTGTTTCCGGCCTTTATCAGCGGGACGAAGTCAACTGCCCCTGAGGAATCCGGTTTCAAAACGGAAGCCGAAGCAAAAAGAATGCTTTTCAGACGGGCCGTTTCGGGTTCGCTGCGGTTCAGGTTATTGCCGCGGGGAGCAAACTGGATAATGTCCTGAGTAAAATTCGGATTGTTTTTATAGTCGGTGGTGGCGTCAACCGTTATTGAGTTGCCGAGGTCGGCAACTACGGCTTCGGGAAAATAGTTGAAATGCCACAGGCGGCTTAATTCTCCCAAATCAGAGGAGACATATTCATTGTTGAGAGGCGAGAAAATCCGCGGAGCTTCTGCCGTCGTGTCAAGCAAAACCAGACTGTTGCCGCCGCGAAGCGTATAGTCAGTAACGGCTTCGATGATTTCAGGTTTCAGCCGGTGCGGATGAATCAGCATCAACAGCTGCAAATCGTCTGGGAAGTCGGCGGCGGTTTTAATTTCTTTGATATTGTAGAACTGTCTGATTTGTTTAATGATTTCCCATTCCTGATTTACCATGCTGCCGTTTTCGGTTTCGGCGGAATCAAAAACGGGCAGGCCGCTGATGATACCGAGCGTCGGTTTGGTTTGGAAAAGTTCAAAAATCTGTGACGTGAGGTCCTGCTCAAGGAAGTTCTGCCGTTCCAGCGGAAACAGCGGAATGACCTGTCTGCTGCCGGCTTCGTCAGTCAGAGTCAGTCCGAGAAAACCGTTTTGGTTAAGATCAATTAAAGGAATCGGCTGCAATCCGGCAGCCAGTGCCTGATCTTCGATATTGTCAAGCGGTTGGGGATGATAGACGGCAAAATTGAACTTTCCTCCGGACAGGCGGCTGTATTTGCGCAGAAGGATATACAGTTTGTCAACCAGCAGGCGGATTTCGGGATTGCGCTGACCAAGCAGCGGCGTGTAATACAGTTTGGCGACGACAGGGCGGGGTAGGCTGCCGAGAATGCGTTTGGTCGAGGGGGAGAGCGTATAGATTTTTTCGGCGGTGAAATCATACTGGATATCGCGCAGAAAGCTGTTGGCGATGAGGTTCAAACCGGTGAAGCCGCAGAGCAGAAGCAGAACGGCAAAAATGTAGTAATTGCGGGAGGTCGATTTGAGCCAACCGGAAGTTCCGGATGTTTTAAAACCGACAATCAGAATTGTGGTGAAATTGAAAAGCAGGATAACCGTTCCGAAAAAGAAAAGGTCGCGAAGTTCAAGCAATCCGTTGGCGAGCGTTTGAAAATGAGTGAGAAAACTGAACGAGGCAATCATTTCAATGAATGTCTGCGAAGCAAAAGCGCGGAAAAAGGACAGAACATATTCTACCCCGCTCAGGAAAAACAGCAGGTTGGCAATGACGGACAGTACCAAGGCGATGACCTGATTTTTGGTGAGGGCGGACATGGTCTGAGAGATAGCAAGCATGCAGCCGGCCAGCAGAAAGCTGCCGAGATAACCGCCGAGGATAACGCCGTTATCCGGATTGCCGAGCCAATTGACTGTCAGCCAGAAAGGAAAAGTGAGCAGCAGAGCCAGGCCGCAAAAAAGCCAGGATGCCAAAAATTTTCCCCAGACATAAGCGGCGGCCGGCACCGGCAGCGTCATAATTTGGACAATGGTTTGCTGTCTGAATTCTTCTGACCAAAGCCGCATGGAAATACCGGGAATGAAAATGAGGTAAATCCAGGGCTGAAAAGCGAACATTGAACTCAGGTCAGCCTGCCCGCGGTTGAAAAAGTCGCCGAAATAAACGGCGAAGGAGCCGTTAAGGAGCAAAAAGGCAATCAAATAAACATAGGCCAGCGGGGAGATGAAATAACGGTACAGTTCGTTTCGGGCGACAATCCAGGTTTTAGGCATGTTTTTTTCCTCCGGCGGTTAATTTTTTGAATGCCTCCTCCAAACCGGAAGTTTTTGTTTGGAGCAGAATGTCTTCCAATGTTCCGTCAGCTTTGACGGCGCCGCGGTCAATCAGGATGATGCGGTTGCAGACGGTTTCGGCTTCATCAAGCAGATGAGTGGAAATCAGAATGGTTTTATGGCGGCCGAGTTCGCTGATTTGGCGGCGGATGTGTTCTTTTTGATTAGGATCGAGCCCGTCGGTAGGTTCATCCAGCAGCAGTATCGGCGGGTTGCTCAAAATGCTCTGGGCGAATCCGACCCGGCGGCGGTAGCCTTTGGAGAGCGTTTCAATTTTTTGATTCCAGACGCTGTCTATTTGCGACAGGCGGCAGACTCTTGCCAGGCGCTCGTCTTTTTTACTGCCGGCGAGTCCTCGCAATTCGGCAATGTAGTTCAGAAAAGCTTTGACGGAAAGGTCAGGGTAGAGGGGAGAACCCTCGGGCAGGAAACCGATGTTTTGTTTGGCAAACAGGCAGTTGTCGGTAATTTTGCAGCCGAGGACGGAAATTTCGCCGGATGTGGGAGCCAGATAGCCGGTAATCATGTTCATCAGGGTCGATTTGCCGGCGCCGTTGGGGCCGAGCAGGGCGATGATTTCTCCCTGCCGCGCGGTAAAAGAAATATTGTTTACGGCGCGCAGGCTGCCGAAATCTTTGGTCAAGTTTTTGATATGCAGGGTTTCCGTCACTGTTTTTCTCCCGTATTTCTGCCAATTGATATGATAAGGAAAAAAGTTAAAGATATGGTGAATCTCTGCAGTTTGTTTTTCGCGGCGTTTGCCGTTTATTTTTTGCTGATTTCATAGAGGGCGATGGCCGCCGCGGTGGAAACGTTCAGACTTTCCACTTTGGCGGAAATCGGCAGGCGGACGGTGATGTCGCAGGCTTCTTCAACCAGCCGGCGCATGCCTTTGCCTTCAGAGCCCATGATGACGGCGGTTTTTCCGCCTTTTTTCAATTTGTCGATAGCGGTTTCGGCGTAGCCGTCCATACCGACGGTCCAGAAACCGGACTGCTTTAATTTTTCGACAGCGCGGGAGAGGTTGGTTACCCGGCATATCGGCAGATGTTCAATCATGCCGGCGGAAGCTTTGGCCATGGCGCCGGTTTCGGCCGGAGCGTTTTTGTCCTGCATAATCAGGGCAAGAGTGTCAAAAGCCACACAGGAACGGATAATTGCGCCGATGTTCTGAGGGTCGGTTACCTGATCCAAAATCAAAACATGGCAGTCGGGGCGGTCGCCGGCCATAATGCAGATATCTTCCAGCGTGTAGTTTTCCAGTTCCCGGACATAAGCGGCGATGCCCTGATGAACGGCTTCACGGGGCAAAATGCGGTCAATTTCTTTTCGGTCAACGATATTAACCAGACCGGGTGTCCGGCGGTTTTCCGTGCAGAGACGGCGTAGTTCTTCGGCGTTTTCGGCGGTACAGAGAATTTTGTTTATCTGCCTGCGGGGGTTGGCAATGGCCGCGGCGACGGGGTGGCGTCCGTAGAAAATTGCGGCAGATGAAGCGGCGGGAACAGAATTATTGCTTTTATGAAATTTAGACATATCGATTTCCTTATCTTCGTTGTTCAGCTTGCGGGCAATTTGGGCGGCATTCGTCAGGCCCGTGCTTTCGGCATCGGAATTTCCTGTTTCGGTTAATACCGGTTTAGCCTTTGTTTTCTCCATATATTTTTGCAGCAGGAAATATAATAATGCGGATAAGTTAATAAATATGTAAAAAAAAGGTTGACAAGAAGCCAAAAATACGATTATTTGCGAGTCAGTGAATTAAAAAAAGGATGGTAAATCCTCAACCCTGTTCACGAATAACGGAGGGGTGGCAGAGCGGTCAAATGCAACGGACTGTAAATCCGTCGACTTCGGTCTACGAAAGTTCAAATCTTTCCCCCTCCACCATTTATTTTTAAACAGGGACTCTCGAGAAGAGGCTATTTAAGCGGGTGTAGCTCAATGGTAGAGCAGAAGCCTTCCAAGCTTATGACGGGGGTTCGATTCCCCTCACCCGCTCCAAATTTTCCCCTTCTTAAGCAAAACTGTTAACAACGTAAACAATTAGGATTTTAACAATGGCAAAAGAGAAATTTGAGCGGACAAAGCCGCACTGCAATATCGGAACCATCGGTCACGTAGACCATGGCAAGACCACATTAACAGCCGCCATCACGAAGGTATTGGCCGAAGAAGGCGGAGCGAGCTTCACCGCATATGATCAGATTGATAAAGCGCCTGAAGAAAAAGCGCGCGGTATTACCATTTCTACCTCACACGTAGAATATGAGACGCCGAACCGCCACTATGCACACGTAGACTGCCCGGGCCACGCGGACTATGTTAAAAACATGATTACCGGTGCAGCCCAGATGGACGGTGCGATTTTGGTTGTATCAGCCGCAGACGGTCCGATGCCGCAGACGCGCGAACACATTTTGCTTGCCCGTCAGGTAGGTGTACCGGCGTTGGTTGTTTACATGAACAAAGTAGACCAGGTAGATGATCCTGAACTTCTGGATCTGGTCGAAATGGAAATTCGTGACCTGTTGTCATCTTATGACTTCCCGGGCGATGAAATTCCGATTATCAAAGGTTCTGCTTTGGCCGTATTGGAAAACGGTGATGCGAAGATCGGCCACGACTCCATCATTGAACTGATGAAAGCGGTAGACAGCTATATTCCGCAGCCGGAACGCCCGAAAGATCAGCCGTTCCTGATGCCGATTGAAGACGTATTCTCCATTTCCGGCCGCGGTACGGTAGTTACCGGCCGTGTTGAACGCGGTGTTCTGCATGTCGGTGACGAAATCGAAATCGTAGGTATCAAACCGACCCAGAAAACGACCTGCACCGGAATTGAAATGTTCCGTAAGCTACTTGACGAAGGCGAAGCCGGAGACAACATCGGTGTTCTGCTGCGCGGAACGAAGAGAGAAGAAGTAGAGCGCGGTCAGGTATTGGCTGCACCTGGTTCGATTACGCCGCATACGGACTTCAACTGTGAATGCTATATTCTGACGAAAGAAGAAGGCGGCCGTCATACTCCGTTCTTCAGCAACTATCGTCCGCAGTTCTATTTCCGTACGACCGACGTAACGGGTTCAATTGAATTGCCGGAAGGTACGGAGATGGTTATGCCCGGTGATAACATTCGTATGACAGCGAAATTGATTCACCCGATTGCGATGAACGAAGGCCTGCGTTTTGCTATTCGTGAAGGTGGCAGAACTGTTGGTGCCGGTGTCGTATCCAAAATCTTGAAATAAAGAATTGCTATCCGCAATTTGAGCGATTAATCGCAAAAATCAGAAAAGCCGAAAATTCATGTACTGACGTGTACACTAGGATTTTCGGCTTTTCTATTTTTTACTCTTTATACAAGCTGTCCAAACTCAATTAAAGGATAAGAAAAGAGATCTGAGAAATCAGAGCTCTTTGTTATTTTAAAATTTGTTTGCAATTTAAATTCGTCTGTGTTATTGCAGTGCCGAATTTGAATTTTTAAGTTTATTAGTTTTTAATTTTATTATTATGAAATGTCCAAAAATCAGATTTGACGAAGCAGAAGTCATTTTTCTGAATGAAAGCGAAAGAGCCGATGACTGGTATTCGCAGGTGTTGAAAAGAATAATCGAACGAAGTCTGGGCAGCTATTATGAACGCGATTTAAGCCGTGAACTAATGTATGCCTTTGATCCGATGAGCGCTTGGCAGATTGCCGCTTATCATTATCGATTATTTCAAGAAAAAGTTCATCAGGAAATGCCCGGCTGGATAAATCGTGTGGTTGAAGATGATGCTGCGGCAGCATTGTGTTACCGGCGACTGTGTCGAAAGCATGAGCGTTTGTGTGATTATCGCGAAATGTTGGCCGGTGTCGGCTGGTATCATTGGAGGATGCGTTCGGAATTAAGAAGGGCAATCAGACAGATTCTGTCAGAGGAGATAGACCTGCTGGATTTTTTGAATGTCGTGTTGTATTTGTCCCGCCGCCGTTTGTGGGGAAATCATCCGATTAATCTGCGTCAGATAGCTTAAATGTCGTAAGGCAAGGGAGTCCGGTCAATGTACCGGATTTTTTTGTGTTTGTTTTTTTAGGTTGTCAAAAAATGATTCACGTGTTAAAGACAAAAGCAAGAATTAATTATTAATGTTTAAACTTTTGCGTATGAATAATTATTATTTTATTGTCGGCGGCAGTGCCGCTTGGGCAGAAATTGTCAGAATTCTGCAGGAAAAAAAGATTCCGTTTGCTTGGATGAAATCCGATACGGAGGGAGCTGTTTCTGTACCGTATGAGAAGATTGACGAAGTGATTGCGGCAGGTTTTGTTCCGGTTGTTATCGGAGCAGAATGCGGGCGTTCGGATGTTAAGGTGTTAAAAAAATATCGGCATCATGTTAACGCTTCTCCGCTTGAAATTGTTTCCGTTTGGGAGCATGCCCCTTTGGCAACCCGCTGGCAGGAACTTGTTCTGGCTCATGATGAGGATTGTTTTAACGAATTTGACTATTCAACCGAAATCATGCGGGAATTATGCCGCCGTGGTTTCAGTCGGGACGAAATTGACAAGGTTCGTGCCTTGGATCGTGAAATTCGGGGGATTACGGGGGCTGAAGAAGCTGCTGCGGATGAGTGTCTTCAAAAGCACTTTACACAGAGTAAAGGGCTGTTGGTCGTGGCAAATCTGCCGCATTCCCGATATCGGGCGGTTTTAGACCGGGTGTTTTGGCTGCAACCGATGCAGAATGTTCTTGTTTTGACTACGGCAGGGGAGTTTCTTTATGCCGGATTTGCCGACATTGCAATGGATTTGCAGCGAAATTTCCGGATTCAGTATTTGCATTACTGTTGGGCTGAAGGCCATTATGCAGATATGGCGGAGCAGGCGCGGATTATAAGGTATTTGGTCAAGGCTTCGAAAATTAAAAAGACAGACGGTATAATTTAATGCTTGGGTTATGAATATATTGTGCTTTTTGCTGCTTCTGGCGGTTATGATTCTGTTGCTCTGGCGCCGTTATATGAAGGGCCGCCACAGAGATATGACTTTGGCGCTGGTTTGGTTTTTGTTGACCGTTGCGGCGCTGCTGCTTTCTCAGGGGATCTTTGCCGGTGGTGCCGTGCAGATGTTGTTTTATGTTTTATCTGCTCTTTTCGGGTTGTTTACGGTTTGTCTTTTATGTAAGGCAATGTCCGGGAAACACAGAAGAAAGTAATCGAATGTGATAGAGTTTTGCAGTTTTTACTGCAAAACTTTTCACTTTTTTATAGGCTGAATTAAACTTTTGCAAAAGAAGCCAAAAAAATGCTTGATTTATTGCCGAGAGTTGTGTATCAAATAAAACACAGGCTCAAAAGGGCTTGCTTTTTTTGTAGGGGTATAGCTCAGTTGGTAGAGCATCGGTCTCCAAAACCGAGGGTCGTGAGTTCGAATCTTACTGCCCCTGCCAATAAAAAAACCGTCCGTCAGGGCGGTTTTTTTATATTTCAAGCAGTTACCGAGCCCGTGTAAGGTGCGGTTATCAGAGCTGTTTTTGGATAGTTACACGACTCTTCTTTTCAAGTTTCCTTATTTTATAAGCAGTTAAGTTGGTTGGAATCTTATAGCTTTTGGGGAATTATTTTGATTCTAAGGTAATGTATTGGGGAGGAATTATGCCGCCTTTGATGACAATCAGATAGTATGAAACGACAGAAAAGCGTAAGCCTAATTTTTCATCACAAACAGACCAATCTACCGGAGAAGTGTCAATATCGTTAATTGAAGCCAATTTTACCATACGTTCATCAACATCTTGTGGTAAATCTTTGTTCAAGTTGGGACGGAGTGCCGGGGAAACGTAAACAGCTTCAATTAATCCGTCTTTTTGTAGAGCATCTAAATCAATAGAGAATAAGTCCGCATTCTCTATAAAAGGTTTGAACATATTGATGCTTTTTTCAGTCCATTGAATGGGCTCGGAAAAACCACGAATGGCACGGCTACGCCCTTCAAGACAATTTTCCATCCATTTGACAATTCCAGAGTGGGATGTTTCGCCGCCGGTGCGTTTGTAGTAATAACTTAAATCGGCATTAGGATTTTTTGCAAATGATAATATGCCGTCCTGTAACGCTGTGTTTCCTTTGGTGATGTAGTGGTATAGTTTTGTCATTTTAATACTTCTGAAATTTTGTATATAATAACATATTTTGCGAAAAAAGCAACTGCGGAAAAATACAAGACGATAGATACAGATATGAAAAAAACGGTTGAGAAGGTTATTTTAACAACTGTAAATATTTCTAATATCTTTGATAAAGCAGCTCCGGACAAGCAAAATCAGTTATTGCGATTATTTCTTACGGATTGTAAACTTAATGGCAAAAGGCTGGAATACAAACTCAAAGCTCTATTTGACAGACTAATTGTGTGCAAAAATTATCAAGACTGACCTCAAGTTGCTGTAGAGAATTTGGAAGAGTTTGAGATGGTAACGATGTGATGTTTTATCATGTGTAGGATAATTGGCTTTTTTATTTTTACTCTAAGATTAATAGTTGTATACTTTTTATATAATTGTTTTTAGAGAGAGACCGTGTAATGACTGATGAAATCATTTTTCGTAGAGATATGGAGATTGGAAATCTAAGTGCTGAAGCTGATCAGGACTTTTTAGATAACTGTTTTATTGAGACTGCTGAATACAACGAAATAAAAAACTATGAAAATAGAAAAATGATTATTTTAGGAAGAACGGGGGCTGGTAAAACTGCCTTATTAAATAAAGCAAAAGAAGAAGCAGATGTTGTAGTTGATATTAAACCCAATGTTTTTGTATTGCAATATATTGATAATGTCCCTTTTATACGTCAACTTAAAGAAGAGAAAATTAATCTTGAGGTCTTTTATAAATTTTTGTGGTTACATGAAATACTTTCAAGTATAGTGAAAAATTATTTCAAATATTATAATAAGAATTATCTTATGGAGCTATGCAAATTTGGAAGCGATTCTGAGAGAATAAAACAATTAAAAAATTATGTAAAACAATATGATGATGTTTTTTTTGCAGAAGGTACAAAAGAAAAAATAACGGATCAGCTTGAATCTAAGTTAGAAGCCGAGATGGGATTTAAAAATTTTGCAAAAATAGCGAGTACCCTTTCTGAATCTCAGAAAAAAGAAATTCAATCTAAGACTAGTCAATATGTAAGCAAAACCCAGATAAATCAATTAAAAAATTTGATATCTATATTGAAAGATTATTTTGAAAATAATAAGCAGAAAAAAATTCTTGTAACAATTGATAATCTTGATGAAAATTGGACTGATGAGGAATCGAAATATAAATTAATTAATTCATTATTAGATACTATTCGTTTTTTTATTGGTATTCCAAGTTTAAAAATATTAATTGCGATGAGAAACGATTTGCTGTCTAAAACTGTGGAGGTCTCAAACAGACAGAATGAAAAAGATGAATCCTATACAATAAAATTAAATTGGAGTCCAACGACGCTGACAAATTTAATTGATAAAAGACTTCAGTATATGTTTGAATTCAAATATAAAAAGAATTCAAAAATATCATTTAAACATATATTCGATTGTTTTATTTCTGAAACAGAAGGTTATAACTATATTTTAGAAAGAACAATGATGCGTCCTCGGGATGTTATTAGCTTTGTTAATCAGTGTATCAAACAAGCTGATGGCAGGACTTCTATTACGCCATTAGATATTATCAATGCAGAAAAGCTATATTGTGATGAAAGATTAACGGCTCTTAAACATGAGTGGCATACGTTGTACCCTAATGTAGAGTGTTATATAAAAGCAATAAGATCTTTAGGAAATAGATTTAATTATTTTAACATTAAGGATAATTATCAAACAGTATTAGATTCACTGCTTAATTCTGCGATTGAGAACCAAGATGATCCGATTGTTGTGTCATTTTTAGAGTGTAACATAGATAATGATAACTGTGTAAATGTTAATATTAAAACGTTAGTAAATACATTATTCACTATTGGGGTCGTAGGAATAGAATTTCCTGATGGAACAACATTGTATTCGAATGCAGATAAACCTAAACTTTCACAACTTGACTTTGATGATGATATTTATTTTGTTATTCATCCATTGTTTGCTAAGCGTAAAAGAAGTATTGCGATATAGTCCGTGGATTGTCTTGTTTCCCCTGCCAATCAAAATAAAGACGCTGAAAAGCGTCTTTTTTCTTTATAAAACAAGCGCTTAATCGAGCCCGTGTGAGGTGCGGTTATCAGAGCTGTTTTTGGATAGTTACACGGCTCTTCTTTTCAAGTTTCCTTATTTTATAAGCAGTTAAGTTAGTCAGAATCCCGTTTGTTCTTGGGATATGTTTATTAATTAAAGTAAATTAGAAGTAGGCAAAATATTAAAAACAGCAGAGTATATATGACAGCGTAGAAAATGTATTTATTGATGGATTGTTTTATTTTTCCGCGAAAGATAAAGGGAAAAATTATATAAATCAATAGATAAATACTTCCCCAAAAGCCTACATACGTTTCGTAATTTTCTGGGTTAAACAAGTAGGCTGTTGTAGAGCCCAGAATAGTGGGTATTAAAAAAAATCCGATTATAAACAAAAATATTTTTTTCATTAAAACCTCGCTGTTTAATGATAATTAGAAAAGATAGTAAAGGCAATATAGAATATTGCCTTTACTGAGGCGTTATTTGTATTTTCCGGTTTTATGGTAGGTCTTTCTAACTGTATTTCCAACGGATTTACAATAACTCGAACTATTATGTGGATTTTGTAAACATTTTATAGTTTCTCTTTCACCAACATTAAGAGGTTTTATTTCAAACGCTTTACGTCTTAATCGTTCGTATGGTTCACTTATTTTTTGTATTGCTTTATCAAAAGTTTTATTGCCAATTTTTTTAGCAGCATATTTACCTATTGTTGAAATTGCTTTACTAGCCATTTTATTTTCCTTTCTATAATTCTTAACACAATGATAGCGCTATCAAGCAGTATATAGGAAATGTTTCCTGCTAAAATCAATAATTGTTTAAATTATTTTTTTAGGTGTAAGTAAATATAAAAGTCCGTGGATTGCACTATGTGCCCTGCCAATAAAAAACCGTCCGTTAGGGCGGTTTTTTATTGGCTTTTAGGGAAATTGATGAGAACTCACGGGGAAGTGAGTTCGACAAGAAGGAGCCGGGCGAGACGGAAGTATCACCGTTCTTGCGACGACGAAGCGGCGGAGCGACAGCGCAGCCAATTGTCTGCCCCTGCCAAAGGAAACAAAGGGTTTGCGAGGAATCGCAGGTCTTTATGTTTTGATTCTAAGCCGATATTGGAGTTCACTCAGAATCAAATAGTTAGTATCATTGGTCAGAATAAATTTGGGCAAAAAAAACCTTGGAACATCTTGTTCCAAGGGGATAAATGGTTATTTATTTTTATGTCGCATATAAATTATATACGGTATGCTTAATGTAATGATGAATGGAACTCCTAAAGCAATTGCAATAACTATTTCTTTTATTTTTTGCTTGGACATAATGAAATTGTACAATCTGTTACAGATTTCTGTAATATTTTCCCATTGCCATATAATTAAGCATATTGCCAAAGAACAGGCAATTACAATGAAAAGGATTTTGAGAAACTTTCCAAATGTATCACATGTTTCAAAAGTATTATGGAAGCTTTCATAAGCTTCGTCAGAGTAATCAGCTCCGTTTCTCCAATCGTGTGGTGTAAACATAATTTTATTTTTTAGTTAATAATTCAGATATCTATAATTAATATGCTATAAACATATCATATTCCCATATAGCTGTCCAGATAATTTTTTTTGCAAATTTTGTACAATCAGTACAATTTGTTCTGCGTATAGAAAGGTTAGGAAAGTTTTTAATATTATAAATTCCGATGTGCAATTTTTTATATGTTTTTTAATCAATTGAATTTATCTTTTTTATATATCGGAGGAAAATTGATATGAATAAACTTGCACTGACCGAAAAAAGAAACCCGGAAACCGTCAATATAGATTTGATGGATTCTTGGCAAATTGCCAAGACGCTTAATAATGAAGACAAAAAAGTGGCTTTGGCGGTTGAAAAAGCTCTGCCTCAAATCGGTGATGCAATTGAAGTTATTGCGGAAGCTTTCAGAAAAGGCGGCCGGCTGGCGTATTTTGGTGCCGGTACCAGCGGGCGTCTGGGAGTGCTTGACGCATCAGAGTGCTGGCCGACTTTCGGTGTCGAGCATGGTATGGTCAACGGTTTTATCGCAGGCGGAGACCGGGCTCTGCGTTTTTCGGTTGAAAATTCCGAAGACAATGCCGATTTGGCACTTGCAGATTTAAATGCCTTCAATCCTACCCCTGATGACGTTGTTGTCGGTATTTCCGCCAACGGCGGGCCGCGTTATGTTCTGACTGTTTTAGAAGAAGCGCAAAAACGCGGTTGCAAAACTGTCGGTATCAGTTCAAATCCTGAAGCCAAACTAAAGGCTTTTGCCGATATCTTTATCAATCCGGTCGTCGGCGAAGAACCCATTGCCGGTTCCTCGCGGATGAAATCCGGCACAGCCCAAAAGATGATTCTTAACATGCTTTCTACCGGTGCGATGATCCGTATCGGAAAAGTTTATGAAAATTATATGATTGATGTTCGTATGATGAATCAAAAGCTGGTTGATCGCGGTATTCGCATTGTTTCTGAAATTGCGCGTATTCCATATGAAAAAGCGGCCGATTATATTGAGGCTTCAGGACATAAGGTTAAAACGGCCTGTGTTATGGCGGTTAAGCCGGTTTCCAAAATCGAAGCGGAACGACTATTGGAGCAAAATAACGGAATTCTCCGCAAAATCATTTCCTGAACAAGGTTAATAATGATTTTCGGGTCAAAGGGAAAATTTTATGACGATTAAACACTTACTTTGCGATTTGGATGAAACGTTGTTGCATACTCTGTCCACGACCAAAAATGCATATGATTGTGTCTTTGACAGTTTAAATATGCCCCGTAAAACTGCAGCAGAAATCAAAAAAGCTACAGGAGGAAAGCCTAAAAGCGAAATTTTCGGATATATGCTTTGCGGTGAAACTTTTGCTGCCGGTGAACCCTATAGCCTTCAAACCAAAAAGGGTTTGCGCACCTTGAACCAAAAGCAAATGGAAGAGACCATGTCTTTGGCTCACGATACGTTTTATAACTATATTGAACAAAATCACATTCGGGATGCCAGTTTGGTTGAAGGGGCTTTGACCTTACTCAGCTACTGTCAGAAGAATGAAGTCAGGCTGCATATAATTTCCAGTAAAAGTCCTGAATATTTGGAGCAGGAGTTAGATCATTTTAATTTAACGCCTTTTTTTGATAAAATATACGGTTCGCCTAAAATCCATCCCAATGAAAATGCGGCACAGCTTAAGTTGCGCGAAAAGCCGCACCGCGGTGCATTTGTTGCCATGTTTGACGGTAATCCTCCGCCACCTGAAGACTGTCTCGTTATCGGTGACGGTAAGGCAGATAGGGATTTGGCTAAAAATATCGGCTGCCGCTGTATTACTTTTGATGCAACTTATCCCGGTGGTATTGATAAGCTCATAAAAGCTATCGGTATCATTGATAAACATAATAATGATCGATTAGGAAAACCAATTTCCGGCATTTTGGCCGGCTTGTTGAAACACAGGCTCAAAAACAAATAGTTATGATTACCGCCTATTATTAAAAACGCTTGTTTTAACTTTGTGGCTATCTGATATTTGTTTTGATGTTGTTTAAAAGAATTTCTGGCTTTACTGATGTAGATTTATTTTCCGGGAGAGCCGTTTTTTTAGCGATGAAACGTTCCGGCCCGGTTTTGAACAAGGTGACGTCGCCAATTGAAGAAACGTATTCGTGATATTCAGCCAGGCTGCTTCCGATGCATTCCAAGCGTCCGCCTTTGGTCGCATAAACCTTAACTTCTCCGTCAAAGGTTTCTTCGGAAAAAGTATCTTGTCCCAGAGACGGTTCAGGGGTAACACGGGTACGTTTCATGCTAGACATATCTTTTATCTTCAGATTGTCTTCCACGGGAATCTGTTTAAAATGACCACTGGAAAATCCGACACAGTTATAAGCGCAGGCGCCGCCTCTTTTCGGAAAAATATCTATATACATCTGATATGTTCCGCTTTTGCCGTTAATATCAAAAAGCCATGCCGGATGGTCAGGCTGTCCGTCAGCCGTAAGTTCCGTGTAAACCAGTTTGGGATTACTGTTAAACGTGATGCCTTTACTTATGCCGCCGACGAAGGCTTTTACCCTCTCAGGAGATGTCAGCAAAGCTTTTTTCCCCAAGTTCAGTCCTTCGCCATAATTGTGAATTTCAAAGTCTTCATCAGGGTTTATGGGAGCCGGCTTTTCTTTTTCGGTGGTCGGTTCTGCTTTTGCTTTTTTAGAAATTTTCTGAAAGAGTTTGCTGTATAGGCTTTTTATTTTCATGTTATCCTCTTAAGGCGGTATGTTAACTTTATATAGATTAGCACAAAATTTAGACAAAATCAAGAGACGGTTAAGTTACGAATTAAAGAAGTATAATAGAAATATACAAGTATTAAATCGCAGAGCTTTTCAGGAATATTTTTTGGTGATTTAATGTCTTGCTTATAGAATGCTCAGGAATGATGCAAAGGGGCTTGTTTGTCCGGCAGGGGCGTGTTAAAGTGGTTCCGGCAAAACAGAAGACAAATTTAAGCCGGGATAAAATTGGCGGGCAATAAGATGAATGTCGTAAATGCAATAAAAGTACGCGGCGCGCGAGTGCATAATTTAAAGAATATCAATGTGGATGTTCCGCTAAATCAAATTGTGGGAATTGCGGGAATTTCCGGTTCCGGGAAATCGTCTTTGGCTTTGGGCGTTTTATATGCCGAGGGGTCCCGTCGTTATTTGGAGGCGCTGTCAACTTATACCAGACGGCGTATGACGCAGGCTCCGAAAGCTCTGGTTGATGAAATTTTGCATGTTCCGGCGGCACTGGCCCTTCATCAGAGACCGGGCGTTCCCGGAATTAGGAGTACATTCGGGACAGGTACGGAGCTGTTGAACAGTTTGCGGCTTATGTATTCCCGGCTGGCCTGTCACCGTTGCCCGAACGGGCATTATCTGGAGCCGACTTTGGCGGTTGCGGCGGAGAAAGAGCTTGTTTGTCCGGTCTGCGGCGTGCGTTTTTATGCTCCCGGAGCCGAAGAACTGGCTTTTAACAGTCAGGGGGCTTGTGAGACCTGCGGCGGTGTCGGCACAATCCGGACGGTTGACGAAACGACGTTGGTTCCCGATGAGAATCTGACGATTGACCAAGGGGCGGTTGCTCCGTGGAATTCACTGATGTGGTCGCTGATGACGGACGTCTGCCGGGCGATGGGGGTCAGGACCAATGTGCCGTTTAAAGATTTGACGGAGCGGGAAAAAGAAATTGTTTTTCATGGTCCGGCAGAGAAGAAACATATTCTTTACAAGGCCAAAAGTTCCAATCAGGCGGGGGAGCTCGATTTTACCTATTACAATGCGGTATATACCGTAGAAAATGCGCTGGCTAAAGTTAAAGACGAGAAAGGCATGAAACGGGTTGAAAAGTTTTTGAAAGAAGACGTTTGCCCCGATTGCCACGGTACCAGACTTTCTGCCCGGGCTCGGGCGCCTAAGCTGCGGGGAATTTCATTGGACGAGGTCTGCCGGATGACGCTGTCGGAATTATCGGACTGGGTCAAAGGCGTACCGGCGGCTCTGCCGGCGGAGATGCGGCCGATGGCTGAAGCCATTTCCGAATCTTTTGTGTCGGCGGCCAGACGCTTGCTCGATTTGGGGCTCGGCTATCTGTCACTGGATCGGGCGTCGTCAACTCTTTCCACCGGAGAGAGGCAGCGAATGCAGCTGTCCCGCGCGGTTCGCAATCGGACGACGGGGGTTTTGTATGTTCTGGATGAGCCGTCGATAGGGCTGCATCCGGCTAACATTGAGGGTCTTAAAACGGTTATGCATGATCTTGTGGCTGACGGAAATTCTGTTTTGCTGGTTGATCATGATACGGAAATTTTAGCGGAAGCGGACTGGCTGATTGAAATGGGGCCGAAATCGGGTGCCGACGGCGGAGAGGTTATTGCCCAAGGCACGATTGCCGAGATAAAGAATAATCGAATTTCGCAGATCGGTGCGTTTTTGAGCAGGCGCGGCGAGCGTATCCGTCCGCCGGTCAGGGGGACCGATGTTTTTGAAAACGGCGAAATTGTTTTGGCAACAGGCGCTGTTCATACGGTCAAACCGTTAGAGGTTAGAATACCCAAAGGGCGGCTGACGGTTGTTACCGGGGTGTCGGGTTCGGGAAAAACGACACTCATTCTGGAGAGCCTTGTTCCGGCTCTGAAAGCACAGTTGTGTGCGGACAAGCTGCCGCCGCATATCAAAACGGTTCAGGCTGACGGCATCAGGCAAATCAAGCTGATAGATTCCACGCCGATCGGCATGAATATCCGCTCAACGGTGGCTACTTATGCGAATGTTCATGACGAGTTGCGCAAGGCGTTTGCCAGAACGCCGGATGCCAAACGATGCGGATATGGTGCGGGAGACTTTTCGTATAATACGGGAAAATTGCGCTGTCCAGTTTGCGACGGCAACGGAACCGTCAGCCTTGACGTGCAATTTCTGCCGGATGTGGAAGTGCCGTGTCCCGACTGCCGCGGTTCAAGATATGCCAAGGAAGCCGAAGGCATCAAGTATGTCGCAAAGTCACAAGAAATGTTTTCTCTGTCTGAAATTATGGCGATGGATGTTAATCATGCGCTTGAGGCCTGCAAGGATTTAAAAGTTGTCCGGCAGCGTCTGCAAACGCTGAAAGACCTGGGACTGGGATATTTGACGCTCGGCGAAGCCACGCCAAGTCTTTCCGGCGGGGAAGCCCAGCGTTTGAAGCTGGCTTCGGAAATGGGACGCCGGCAGGAAGACAGCATTTTCGTGTTTGATGAGCCGACCATCGGTCTGCATCCGCTGGATGTTAAGGTTTTGATTAACGTTTTCCAGAAACTGATAGACAATCGCGCGACGATTATTGTTATTGAGCATGATTTGGACGTTATCAGAAATGCCGATTATGTTATCGACATGGGGCCCGAAGGCGGCAAGCTGGGGGGAGAAGTGGTTTTTTCGGGTACGCCCGAGGATATGGTTAACTGTCCGGCGAGCAAAACGGGGAGGTATTTGAAATAAATACAGGCAGTTGTTGCCGGTTTGCCGAGATTATTTGGGCGGACAAAGAATATAGTTATTGACAGATGAAAAATAATTTAATATGTTTGCGGCATTAAGTTAGGACGCATTAAGCGGATTGTTTCAGTCTGTCCGCGCGCGTGTGTTCTGCCTTTTCTCTGCCCTGAAAAGCAGAGATATGTTTTAAATTTTTTTAATGGATAGGATCCATGGCAAAAATCAGTCCGATACAGTTTTTTAGACAAGTAAAGCAAGAAGTTAAAAAAGTTACCTGGCCGACCCGCAAGGAAGTTGTCCGTACGTCGATTATGGTGATTGTGCTGGTCGCGATTGCCGCAACTTTTTTCTTCTTTGTTGATCAAATTTTTGGTTGGGTCGTTAAGTTAATCTTTGGTCTGGGAGCTTAGTCAGATGTCTGCACGTTGGTATGTTCTTCATGTTTACTCCGGTTCGGAGAAAAAGGTAGCCGAATCGATTAAAGAGCAGGCTGTTTTGAAAAAAATGGAAGATAAAATTCTTGATGTCATCGTTCCGACCGAAGATGTCGTTGAGGTTCGCAAAGGTTCCAAGGTCAATACCGAGCGCAAGTTCTTCCCCGGTTATATTCTGATTAAAATGGAAATGACCGATGAAAGCTGGCATGTGGTTAAAAATACGCCGCGGGTAACCGGTTTTCTGGGCAGCCGCAACAAGCCGCAGCCGATCAGCGAAGCCGAAGCCAACCGTATTATGACACAGATGGAAGAGGGAGTTCAGCGTCCGCAGACTCTGGTGGCTTACGAAGTCGGCGAGCAGGTTCGCGTTAACGACGGTCCGTTTGCTTCCTTTATCGGTTTGGTCGAAGAAGTTGATACCGAGAAGAGCCGTCTGAAGGTTTCGGTTTCCATTTTCGGTCGCAGTACGCCGGTAGAACTTGAATTCAACCAGGTGGAAAAAGTTTAGACATTTTCAACTGTCTTTGTTGTTAAAAAGCGCCGTTGCCGCAAGTGCAAGAGGCGCTTTTCTTTTAATCTTTCCGATTGTTTTTCCACCAGATTTTATTTATGTGATTGCTTTTTAGGGGAAACGCTTTATATTGATTTCATCATCAGAAAAGGAGGCAGGATGTTTAGAAATTTTTTTAATGAATTCAAAAAATTTGCCATGCGCGGCAATGTTATTGATATGGCCGTCGGTATTATCATCGGGGCGGCTTTCGGAAAAATCGTCGACTCTCTGGTTAAGGATATCATTATGCCGCCGATCGGTTTGTTGCTGGGTAAGGTGGATTTTACCAATTTGTTTGTCGTGCTTAAAAAAGGACCGGATTTTGCCGGGCCGTACGTGTCTTTGGCTCAGGCGACCGATGCCGGTGCAATTACTCTGAATTTGGGTAATTTTTTGAATGCCGTCATCAGCTTTACGATTGTAGCGTTTGCCGTGTTTGTTTTAATTAAGGCGATTAACGAATTGCAGGCCAAAATGCTGAAGCAGGAAGCTGCCGAAGAGGCGAAAAAAGCACCGACGACCAAGGCTTGTCCGTATTGCTGCGAGGAAATTCCGGTTAAGGCAACGCGCTGTCCGCATTGTACGTCTGAACTGGGCAAGTAAAACAAAGGTTCTCTTCGGAGGGCCTTTGCCGGAGATTTGATTCTTTTTGACTCAAATTGCCGAAAAAATACTTGCAAAATGAAAAGAATGTGATATACAGAGGCGACTCTTGAAAAGGAGGAATCTGTCTTTCAGGAGTGCGAATCGCGCCGAATCGCGGATTGTCCGGAAGGCGTAACGTCGGCCGGTAATGTTGCGGGCAGCGGTTTGCAAATCAAAGCATTGCTTTGAAGGTTTTAATTTAATTTCGTGGGAGATGAGCCATTGGTCTTGATTACCACGAAACCTAACAAGAGGTATTGAAATGGCTAAGTCCAAAAAGAAAATTTTAGGATTGATTAAGCTGCAAATCCCCGCCGGAAAGGCTAACCCTTCTCCGCCGGTTGGTCCGGCTCTGGGCCAAAAAGGCTTAAATATTATGGAATTCTGCAAAGCGTTTAACGCCGCAACTCAGAAAATGGAACCGGGTGTTCCTGTTCCGGTTGTTATTACCGCTTATGAAGACAAGTCTTTCACTTTCGAAACCAAACTGCCGCCGGTTTCTTATCTGATTAAGAAAGCTGCCAATGTTAAATCCGCTTCGAAAGAACCGGGCAAATCTTTTGCCGGTCAGATTACAATGGCCCAGGTTAAAGAAATCGCCGAAACCAAAATGCCGGATTTGAACTGCTCGACAGTCGAATCTGCCATGAATATGGTTAAAGGTCAGGCTGTTTCTATGGGTATCAAGGTAGTGGAGTAAGACAATGTCCGGAAAAAGAATCGTAAACGCTTATAAGACAGTAAACAAAGATCAGGCTTATGCTCTGAAAGAAGCTGTTAAAATCGTTAAAGAAAACGCTACCGCCAAATTTGACGAAACAATTGATGTTGCAATCAACCTCGGTGTTGATCCGAAATATGCCGACCAGATGGTTCGCGGCGTTTGCGCCCTGCCGAACGGTTCGGGCAAAAAAGTACGCGTTGCCGTTTTTGCTCAAGGTGAAAAAGCTGATGAAGCAAAAGCTGCCGGTGCCGATATTGTCGGAGCAGAAAATCTGGTTGATTCCATTATGGCAGGCAAAGTTGATTTCGACCGCTGCATCGCTACCCCGGATATGATGGGTATGGCCGGCCGCGTAGCCCGCGTTTTGGGTCCGAAAGGCCTGATGCCGAACCCGAAACTGGGTACTGTTACCGCCGATGTTGCCAATGCAGTAAAGAACGCCAAGGCCGGTGAAGTTCAGTTCCGTGTCGAAAAGAACGGTATTGTTCATGCCGGTATCGGTAAAGCCTCTTTCAGCGAAGAGCAGATTTATGAAAACGCCAAAGCTTTCATCGAAGCTATTCAGAAAGCTAAACCGCAAGGCGCCAAAGGTACTTATATGAAGAAGATTTCTTTGTCGAGTACTATGGGTGTTGGCATTAAAGTCGACATTTCAAATCTCTAATAAAATAGGGTCATGCTTGTTGGTTTTTTCCTAATGTAGCTATTTGTACATGTCGTCGAAAACCAACTTCGCAGCACCCGTACTTTATTAGTTATGTTAAACTTTTTTGGGGCGGGAGGCTTGCCTCCCAATCCGCTCTCGGAACGGCAACGTTCTGAAACTGTCCAAGACTGCAGGTGGTTGTTGTTGACAGCCCTAAATATCCTGCATAGACGGGAGTGAGTGTAAATTTATATCTTTTCTCCTGGACAGATTAGGTCTCAGTTTGACAAAGCTCGCGGCGAGGGCTTGGTGCCGAAGCTGCCGGTGGCGTGAAACTGGTAAGTGTTAAAACAACATCAAGAAGTTTGATGTTTTATTGTGGAGACAATAAGTGAACCGTGAAGAAAAAGCAGACTTGCTCAGCGAATTAAACGAGTTGTTTAACGGTGCCGAAGTTATCGTCGTATCTCACTATAAAGGTTTGACGGTTAAAGAAGTTTCGGAACTGCGCAACAACGTTCGTAAAGCCGGTGCAGGTTTCAGAGTTACTAAAAATCGGATTACTCGTCTGGCTCTTAAAGGCACAAAATTTGAATCTTTGGCTGACCTGTTCAAAGGACCGACCGCTATTGCGTTCGCCAATGACCCGATTTCAGCCTGCAAAGCTTGTGTCGAATTTGCTAAAACCAATGAAAAACTCATTTTGGTCGGCGGTGCGATGGGAACCGGCGTTCTTTCTCTGGATGAGATTAAACGTTTGGCAACCATTCCGTCTATGGACGAACTGCGCGCCAAAATTATCGGCCTGTTGCAGGCTCCTGCAGCTCAGCTGGCGAGAGTTACGAAGGCTTACAGCGAAAAAGAAGCCGCATAATTTTCGTTTTTATGCGGTTCTTGCCGGTTATTTTTTCTCTTGTGTAGTTTATTCTACACGGCGCTCAAAAATAACTTCGCAATTATCCGCCTAAAAGCAAAAATTTTCCCAAAGAGGGAAAACGAGTAAATTTTTAGTTTATTGATTTAATTAATTTATTGGAGAAAAAATATGGCCGATTTAGCCAAATTAGTAGATGAATTGTCAGCTTTGACCGTTATGGAAGCTGCTGATCTGTCAAAAATGTTAGAAGAAAAATGGGGCGTTTCTGCCGCTGCCGCCGTTGCCGTTGCTGCCGGTGGTGCCGCCGGTGGTGCCGCTGCTGCCGAAGAAAAAGACGAGTTTGATATCGTTCTGGTTGAAGCTGGTGCCAACAAGATCAACGTCATTAAAGAAATCCGCGCTATCACCCAGCTGGGTCTGAAAGAAGCCAAGGATTTGGTTGACGGTGCTCCGAAGACTGTTAAAGAAGCAGCTCCGAAAGCTGAAGCTGAAGAAATCAAGAAGAAACTTGAAGAAGCTGGTGCTAAGGTTGAATTGAAGTAATTTTGCTTCTTTTGAGCTTTTGTAAAAACTCCCGGATTTTCCGGGAGTTTTTTATTGGGGCAACAGTGAAAATTTTGCAGAAAACGGCGGCACTGCTATCCGAATCGCAGCAGGGGCTGAATACGAATCGCTGCTATGGGTAAAAGTGAAAAATGTCTTAATTGTCGCGATAAAAAACTTGACTCATTTTGCGAAAAATCTGTTGCAATTTTAGACTCTAAGGTATAGAAAGAAGTGATTTTTCTAAAATATTATTTTCCGAATCGTGCCAAGAGGGTCTTTATCCGAGGGTTTGGCAGATTCTGTTTGTTTAAAAAAGATATTTTTTAATCTTCCGCACGCGGGGTTCATGGCAATCATGGCAGGATTGGTGCGGATTTGTAACCTAGGGATGAAAGCACAATGAAAGAATCTTATACGAGCAAGAGACGTGTAAGAAGAAACTTCGGCCGAATCGATGCCGTGTCGGATATGCCGAGTTTAATCGAAGTTCAAACCGGTTCCTATGCTGATTTTATCGAATCCGATAAAGAAAAAGGGCAGTGCGAATTCGGGTTGGAAGAAGTATTTAAATCTATTTTCCCCATTAAAGATTTTTCAGGCAGCGGCGAACTGGAGTTTGTCAAATACGAACTCGAAGAGCCGAAATATGATGTTGACGAGTGCATTAAGCGTGATATGACTTATGCCGCTCCGGTTAAGGCAACGCTGCGTCTGGTCGTTTGGGATATTGATGAGGCTACCGGAGCCAAATCAATCCATGACATCAAAGAGCAGGATGTTTATATGGGCGATATTCCGCTGATGACCGATAAAGGTACGTTTATTTTCAACGGTACCGAGCGTGTCGTCGTTTCACAGATGCACCGTTCTCCGGGTGTGTTCTTTGATCATGACAAAGGCAAGACCGTTGCTTCCGGTAAATATCTGTTTGCGGCCCGCATTATTCCTTATCGCGGTTCCTGGCTCGATTTTGAATTTGATGCCAAAGATTTGGTTTATGCCCGCATCGACCGTCGCCGCAAGCTGCCGGTTACTTCCATTCTGTATTCTTTGTATTCCAAAGAAACCGAAGACAAAATCAAAGAACTGAAAGCTCAGGGCAAAAAAATCGATCCGTCCGAAATCAAAGGAATGGATAAAGAAGAAATTCTGAGCTATTTCTATGATGTTGACACTTATGTTGCCGACAAAAAGGCCTGGAAAGTCAAATTCCTGCCGGAGCGTATGAAAGGCGTTAAATTTGATTTCGATCTGGTTAATACCAAAACCGGCGAAACCGTTTGGGAAAAAGGCAAAAAAATGACGCCGCGTTCGGCTCAGAAACTGGCTGATGAAGGGTTGGAATTCTATAAAGTCAGCCCGGATCAGCTGTTTGGCAAATTTTTGGCGACTGCAGTCATCAATCCGAAAACCGGTGAAATTATTGCAGATGCCGGTGCTGAACTGAATGAAGAAGTTCTGACCAATATTTCGGCGGCAAAAGTCGGCGAAATCAAGGTTCTTTACATTGACAACGTTAATGTCGGCCCGTATATCCGCAATACGCTGGAAGCAGACAAAAACCATAACCGCGAAGAAGCTTTGCTGGATATCTATCGCGTTATGCGTCCGGGTGAACCGCCTACCTATGAAACGGCTGATCAGCTGTTCCGTTCCCTGTTCTTTGACAATGACCGTTATGACCTGTCGTCTGTCGGTCGTGTGAAGATGAATGTTGCTTTGGACATTTCTTTTGAAGATGCGCCGGATACTTACCGCACGCTGCGTAAAGACGATATTCTGCGTATTGTCAAGCGTTTGGTTGAACTGCGTGACGGCAAAGGGGAAGTTGACGATATTGACCACCTCGGCAACCGTCGTGTCCGTTCGGTCGGCGAATTGATGGAAAATCAGTATCGTATGGGATTGTTGCGTATGGAACGCGCCATTCGCGAAAGAATGAGCTCCGAATCGCTGAATAACGTTAAACCGCAGGATTTGGTCAATGCCAAGCCGATTGCGTCGGTTATCCGCGAATTCTTCGGTTCTTCTCAGCTGTCTCAGTTTATGGATCAGAATAACCCGTTGTCGGAAATTACGCATAAGCGCCGTTTGTCTGCTTTGGGGCCGGGCGGTTTGTCCCGTGACCGTGCAGGTTTTGAAGTCCGCGACGTGCATCCGACCCACTACGGACGTATCTGCCCGATTGAAACGCCGGAAGGTCCGAACATTGGTTTGATTAACTCGTTGTCAACCTATGCCCGCATTAACAAATACGGCTTTATCGAATGCCCGTACCGCAAGGTTGTCAACGGCGTGGTTACCAATGAAGTTGTCTATCTGTCCGCCAATGAAGAAGGCAAGTTCAAAATTGCCGAGGCTAATGCCAAGGTTAAAGATGACGGCCATTTTGAAAATGACCTGATTGCCTGCCGCAAAGCCGGTGAATTTGAATTTGCTCATCCGGAAGAAGTCGATTTCATCGACGTTTCTCCGCAACAATTGGTTTCGGTCGCTACTGCGTTGATTCCGTTCCTGGAAAACGATGACGCGAACCGTGCGTTGATGGGTGCGAACATGCAGCGCCAAGGTGTGCCTTTGCTGCGTTCGGAAGCTCCGCTGGTCGGTACCGGTATGGAAGCAACGGTGGCCAAAGATTCCGGTGCAACTGTCGTTGCCAAATATGACGGTATTGTCGATGCCGTCGATGCCAACCGTATCGTTGTTCGTTCTTTGAACGACAATGTGGCCGATGCCGGTGTTGAAATTTATAAATTGCAGAAGTTCCGCCGCTCCAACCAGAATACCTGTATCAATCAGGTTCCGCTGGTTAAAGTCGGCGACCATGTCAAAGCCGGCGACATTATGGCCGACGGTCCGTGCACCGATATGGGCGAGCTGGCTCTGGGACGCAATCTGCTGGTTGCCTTTATGCCGTGGAACGGTTTGAACTACGAAGATGCCATTCTGCTGTCAGAAAACATCTCCCGTAATGACGTGCTGACTTCACTGCATATCGAAGAATTTGAAGTTATGGCCCGTGACACCAAGCTGGGGCAGGAAGAAATCACCCGCGATATTCCGAACGTCGGTGAAGAAGCCCTGCGCAATCTGGATGAAGCCGGTATTGTTTACATCGGCGCGGAAGTCAAGGCCGGCGATATTCTGGTCGGCAAGGTGACTCCGAAAGGCGAATCTCCGGTTACGCCGGAAGAGAAACTGCTGCGCGCCATCTTCGGCGAAAAAGCCAGTGACGTTCGCGATACTTCCCTGCGTGTTCAGCCGGGTATTGAAGGCATCGTGGTTGACGTTCATGTCTTTTCACGCCGCGGTGTCGAAAAGGATGAACGTGCACTGTCCATTGAGCAGGAAGAAATCTCCCAGCTGGCCAAAGACCGTGATGATGAAATCGCAATCATCCGCCGTTCTTTCGAAGCTCGTCTGCAGTCGATGCTGATGGGACAGAAAGTGGTTGACGCGCCAAAGGGCATTGCCAAGAATGCGACGATTACCGAAGAGGTTCTGTCTGCCGTTCCGTCTTCACAGTGGCGTAAGATTGTGGTTAAAGACGAAGAAGTCATGGCCCGTATCGAAGAATTTCTGGCTGCTTTTGACGCCCGCGTCGAAAAGGTTCAGAAACACTTTGAAAACAAGGTTGAAAAAGTACAGCGCGGCGATGATTTGCTGCCGGGCGTTTTGAAGATGGTTAAAGTCTTCATTGCGACCAAGCGTAAAATTCAAACCGGCGATAAGATTGCCGGACGCCACGGTAACAAAGGTACGATTTCCCGCGTTCTGCCGTTGCAGGATATGCCGTATATGGAAGACGGCACCCCGGTTGACATCGTGTTGAACCCGTTGGGCGTGCCTTCCCGTATGAATGTCGGACAAATTCTGGAAACGCACCTTGGCTGGGCTGCCAGCGAGCTGGGCAAACAGCTGAACGAGATGTGCGAACAGTATAAGCGCGGCGAGAAAACCATTGACGAACTCAATGCCAAACTGAAGGCAATTTACGGTGAAAAGCAGTATAAAAATGATATTGAGCCGATGAATGAAGCCGAGAAGCTGGAAATGATTTCCAACCTCAAAAACGGCGTGCCGATGGCTACACCGGTCTTTGACGGCGCTCATGAAGACGATATCAACAACATGCTGGAACTGGCAGGTTTGCCGACTTCAGGTCAGATTGACCTGTATGACGGCCGCACCGGTGAGAAGTTTGACCGTAAGGTTACCGTCGGTACGATTTATATGATTAAACTGCACCACATCGTTGACGAAAAGATGCACGCCCGTTCGGTCGGTCCGTACAGCCTGGTTACCCAGCAGCCGCTGGGTGGTAAAGCTCAATTCGGCGGACAACGTTTTGGTGAAATGGAAGTTTGGGCTCTGCAGGCATATGGCGCTGCCTACACCTTGCAGGAAATGCTGACCGTTAAATCCGATGACGTCAACGGCCGTACCAAGGTTTATGAAGCAATCGTCCGCGGCGATGACGGATTTGAAGCCGGCGTTCCGGAATCCTTTAACGTTTTGGTTAAAGAAATCAAATCTCTCTGCCTCAATGTCGAATTGTTGAACGAAGAAGTTTAAGGTAAAGGAGTTTTACGAATATGAATGATATTATGAAATTTTTTGGCCAGCAGGTTTCAGCCGAATCCTTTGACCAAATTAAAATCTCGATTGCTTCGCCTGAACAGATTCGTTCCTGGTCATACGGCGAGGTCAAAAAGCCGGAGACGATTAACTATCGTACATTTAAGCCGGAGCGGGACGGTTTGTTCTGCGCCCGCATCTTCGGTCCGGTTAAAGACTACGAATGCTTGTGCGGCAAATACAAACGCATGAAATATCGCGGCGTTGTCTGCGAAAAGTGCGGCGTGGAAGTTACCTTGTCAAAAGTTCGTCGTGAACGTATGGGACATATTGAACTGGCGGCGCCGGTTGCGCATATCTGGTTCCTGAAGTCTCTGCCGTCCCGCATTGCGCTGATTACCGATATTCCGATGAAGTCTTTGGAACGCGTTTTGTATTTCGAAAGCTACATCGTTATTGAACCGGGATTGACTCCGTTGTCAGTCAATGAGTTGCTGAGCGAAGAACAGTATCAGGAAGCTATTGACGAATACGGTGAAGATTCTTTCCGGGCCGGCATCGGTGCCGAGGCTTTGAAAGAAATTCTGTCTCAGATTGATTTGGAAGCCGAACGCAAGGCTATTCGCGAAGAGCTGAAGGACAGCAGTTCCGAAGCCAAACGCAAAAAGCTGATTAAACGTTTGAAGATCATTGAGGCATTCATTGATTCGAATACCAAGCCGGAATGGATGATTCTGGATGTTCTGCCGGTTATTCCGCCTGAACTGCGTCCGCTGGTTCCGCTGGACGGCGGTCGGTTTGCAACTTCGGATTTGAACGATTTGTACCGCCGCGTCATTAACCGCAACAACCGTCTGAAGAGATTAATCGAACTGCATGCGCCGGATATCATTATCCGCAACGAAAAACGCATGCTGCAGGAATCGGTCGATGCTTTGTTTGACAACGGTCGTCGCGCCCGTGCGATTACCGGTACCAACAAACGTCCGCTGAAATCCCTGTCGGATATGCTGAAAGGTAAGCAGGGTCGTTTCCGTCAGAACCTGTTGGGTAAACGTGTTGACTATTCAGGCCGTTCGGTTATTACCGTCGGTCCGGAATTGAAACTGCACCAGTGCGGTTTGCCGAAGAAGATGGCTCTGGAACTGTTTAAGCCTTTCGTCTATGCCAAACTGGAACTGTACGGACACGCAACGACGATTAAAGCGGCCAAACGCATGGTTGAAAAAGAACGTCCGGAAGTTTGGGATATTCTGGAAGAAGTCATTCGCGAACATCCGGTTTTGCTGAACCGTGCTCCGACGTTGCACCGTTTGGGTATTCAGGCTTTTGAACCGGTTCTGGTCGAAGGTAAAGCTATCCATCTGCATCCGCTGGTTTGTACCGCGTTCAACGCCGACTTCGACGGTGACCAAATGGCCGTTCACGTTCCGTTGTCGGTTGAGGCTCAGTTGGAAGCCCGCGTGCTGATGATGTCTACCAACAACATTTTGTCTCCTGCTTCGGGCAAACCGATTGTGGTTCCGTCCCAAGATATGGTGCTGGGTATCTATTACCTGACCTACGAGGCTGAAGGTGTTGCCGGCGAAGGCTCCGTCTATGCCGATTTTGACGAAGTTCAGATGGCTTTGGACAATAAATTCCTTGATATGCACGCCAAAATCAAATGCCGGATGGAATATGTCGATGACAATGGGGAACTGAAATACGGTTTGGTTGAAACCACGGCCGGACGTATTATCGTTTCGCAGATTTTGCCGAAACATAAAAACGTACCGTTCTCTTTGGTTAACCGTTTGATTCGTAAGAAGGAAATCGGTGAAATCATTGACATCGTTTACCGTCACTGCGGCCAGAAGGAAACCGTCTTGTTTGTTGACAAGATTATGACCTTAGGCTTTACCAATGCCTGCAAGGCCGGTATTTCTTTCGGTAAGGACGACCTGATTGTTCCTGATGCCAAGAAAGAACTGATTGCCGAGACCGAAAAACAGGTTAAGGAATTTGAACAGCAGTATCAGAACGGTTTGATTACCAAAGGCGAAAAGTACAACAAGGTTATCGATATCTGGGCTGCCTGCACGGATAAGGTCGCTGACGAAATGATGAAGAACATTTCCAAAATCGACCATGGTTACATCAACTCGGTTTATATGATGGCTCACTCCGGTGCCCGCGGTTCTGCCGCCCAAATGCGTCAGGTTGCCGGTATGCGCGGTTTGATGGCCAAACCGAGCGGCGAAATTATTGAACAGCCGATTATTTCAAACTTTAAAGAAGGCCTGACGGTGTTGGAATACTTCAATTCTACCCACGGTGCCCGTAAAGGTTTGGCGGATACGGCCTTGAAGACCGCTAACTCCGGTTATCTGACCCGTCGTTTGGTTGACGTTGCTCAAGACGTTGTCGTTACCGAAACCGACTGCGGCACCGAGCGCGGCATTATCGTCCGTCCGGTTGTTGACGGCGGTAACGTTATCGTTTCCATCGGCGAACGTATTCTGGGCCGTACCATTCAGGAAGACATTATTCATCCTGAAACCGGTGAAGTTCTGGTTCACAAAGGCAAACTGATTGACGAGAACGATGTTGAAGTCGTTGAAGCTGCCGGTGTTGAACAGGTTAAAATCCGTTCGGTTCTGACCTGTGAAGCCGAGAACGGCATTTGTGCTGCCTGCTACGGCCGTGACCTGGCTCGCGGTACGCCGGTTAATATCGGTGAAGCCGTCGGTGTCATTGCGGCTCAGTCAATCGGTGAACCGGGTACCCAGCTGACGATGAGAACCTTCCACATCGGTGGTGCGGCTTCCAAGTCTGCCGAACAGGCTTCGGTTGAAGTTCCGTTTGCCGGTGTGCTGAAACTGGAAAACAAACATCTGGTTATCGATTCCGAGGGCAACGGCATTGTTCTGTCGCGTAACTGCGAAATTGTTATTGAGGATGCTCAGGGCCGTGAAAAATCACGCCACCATGTTCCTTACGGTACCAAGATTTTGGCGGCCGAAGGCTCCAAGGTTAAGAAGGGGCAGAAAGTGGCCGAGTGGGATCCGTTTACAATTCCGGTTATTTCGGAAAAAGCCGGTCAGGCCGAACTGGTTGACCTCATCAACAATGTTTCGGTTAAGGAAACCGTTGACGAAACGACCGGTATCGTTTCCAAGGTGGTTGTTGACTGGCGTTCAAATTCCAGCAGCGCCGGTTTGAAACCGAGCATTATGCTGAAAGATGCCAAAGGCAAACCGGTTACTTATGATAACGGTAAGGAAGTCCGCTATTATCTGTCGGTTGACGCCATTCTGACCGTTGACAACGGTGCGGAAGTCAAAGTCGGTGACGTTATCGCGCGTATTCCGCGGGAAAGCTCCAAGACTAAAGATATTACCGGCGGTCTGCCGCGCGTTGCCGAGCTGTTTGAAGCCCGCCGTCCGAAAGATGCCGCAATTATTTCCGACATTGACGGTATGGTTGAATTCGGCAAGGACTACAAGGCCAAACAGCGGATTACGGTTGTGCCGCAGAAAGGCGAACCGATTGAATATCTGATTCCGAAAGGCCGCCATCTGGTGGTTCAGGACGGCGATATTGTCAAGAAAGGCGATATGCTGGTTGAAGGTACTCCGGCGCCGCATGATATTCTGCGTGTTCTCGGGGTTGAGAAACTGGCTGAATATCTGGTTAAGGAAGTTCAGGACGTTTACCGTCTGCAAGGCGTTAAGATTAACGATAAGCATATTGAAGTTATCGTTTCGCAGATGCTGCGCAAGGTTGAAGTCACCGTTCCGGGAGACACAACTTTCCTGATCGGCGAGCAGGTTGACCGTGACGTGTTTGAGGCCGAAAATGCCAAAGTTATTGCCGAGAACGGAACACCGGCTCAGGCCGATCCGATCCTGCTCGGTATTACCAAGGCTTCGTTGCAGACCAAGTCCTTCATTTCAGCCGCATCGTTCCAGGAGACGACCCGTGTTCTGACCGAAGCTGCGGTTGAGGGCAAGGTTGACAAACTGAGCGGTCTGAAAGAGAACGTTATCGTCGGTCGTTTGATTCCGGCCGGTACCGGTACGGTTCTGCGGGCACTGAAGAAGGTTGCCGCCCAGAACGACAAGGAAATTCTGTCGCTCAAGGAAGAGGCGGCTCAGGCTCAGTTGGAACAGCATGCCGCTGTTGCCGCAACCGGCACTGACGAATCTTCTGCCGAATAGGGGTCAAACCTTATTTAACCAAAAGGGCTCTGATTTTTTCAGAGCCCTTTTGGTTTGCCGAGTGAGAAAACGGTATATGGACAAAATTTGTTCTTGATTATCAGAATTTAACCGACTATAGTTATCTTAATTCAAAATTATTTAGATGCTATTGGGATATTCACCGCGTTACGGCGGTTTATTATATATTATTAACGTTTTAAAATTTTTTTTTAGTTATGAATGCTAAAGAATTTTTGGGAGGCCTTCTCGAGGAGAATAAGCCTCAGGTGGTAAGTTTTCAGAACGGTGCTTACGTTCAGGTTATTAATCTTGAAGCCGAAGAAGTTGCCGAGTACATTCGCGGTTTGACGAAGTATCAGCGTCTGTTGCTGCGAACGCGTATCAGCCGTCATCAAATGGCTGCCGGTTATGAAGCTTCGCATTTGGAAGGAATCGGCAAGCAGGATATTCAGCGAAGAATTCTGCTGTCGGAGTTTTGGAAAATGTTGGTCAAAGTCGCAGCACCATGTTTTAAGTAAAGCTTAAGCCAGAAAAAAGCATTACAAGCCCTGTGAGATTTTCTCACAGGGTTTTTTGTATAGGGAATTTCAGCCGAAAATTTTTGCTGCTTTATAAAATGGCTTGTTTTTTGACGGCGGAAAAAGTAAAGTAATGACAGTTTAACAAAAGGAGATAAGAAGATGAAAAAACTGATTATGTCTGTTGCGGCACTTTCTTTGCTGGCGGCTTGCGCAACTGATCCCTATACCGGGGAGAGCAAGGTTTCCAAAACAGCGTGGGGAACCGGTATCGGAGCGGTTGCCGGAGCGGGTATCGGCGCATTGGTCGGCGGTGAAAAAGGCGCTTTAATCGGTGCCGGCATCGGTGCGGCCGGCGGAGCGGCTACCGGCGGTTATATGGATATTCAGGCCCGCAGACTGCGTCAGGAACTGGTCGGCACCGGTGTTCAGGTTCAGGAAATGAACGGACAGGTGCGTTTGATTATGCCGAGCAATATTACTTTTGCGACAGATTCTGCTGTTTTCCAAACATCCTTTAACCGGGTGTTGGATTCTGTAGCCAAGGTTATTAAGGAATATAATAAAACGGCGGTTCAGATTGTCGGCTATACCGACAATACGGGGACGGTTGCCTATAATAATCAGTTGTCGTTGAAGCGCGCGCAGGCGGTTGCAACTTATCTGCAAAATCGCGGTGTGGCGGCTAACCGTTTGTCGGTAACCGGAATGGGACCGAATAATCCGATTGCCTCCAATGCAACGGCAGCCGGCAGAGAACAGAACAGGCGGGTGGAAATCACGCTCATCAACCTTCAGTAAAAACTTGTATAATGGTCGATTGGTGCGTTGTCTTCGGGCCGAAAGCTGCACTTGGGTATCTAATTTCGTTTGACAGCGTTTGCTGGCTTGTTTAATAAGATAGCCAAGATTTTACAGATAAAAATAACAAATCGTTGTTATTTTTACTTAGCAATCATGTACTTCTGCCAAATACAAGAAAAGCCCGTCATTGAGGCGGGCTTTTGATTTACAGGCGGCATAATGCTGCGGTGTTTCGCAGGAGCTGCTTGAGCGTTTTGACCTTTTGTTTATATTTTTTGCGGGTACTGCCAAGGCCGAAGAAGGCAATGAACTTATATCGGCGCAGCAGGCTGAGGCAGTCTTTGCGGTTGGTGGCGGCGGCAATTTCCGTGTAATCAATTCCGAGTTTTTGTTTGGCGATGCTGCGGAACAGAATTTCTTCATAAAAGGGCGTTTGGCGGGCATAGTACCAAAATTTGTCGGCAAATTCGCGTTTGGGTTCGTTCCATGGTTTGATATGGGAGGTAAAATGCACAATCGCCGGTTCGATATTCCGGCGGTATGCTTGGGCCGCTTCGGGATCATTGTAAAAGAAATCCAAATGCCATTGGTAATTATAACGCCGGGAAAGATATTTTATTTTGTCGCGGCAGGCGCTGTTTAAAATATCCTGGTCATGGTATGGCAGGTATTTAATCGTTTCCCGCAGCTCAATAAAACGGTCAAACAAGTTGTTTTGCCGCATCAGGGCGACGTTCATTACCAAAATGCCGGCGTTAAAATAACGGCTGGTATCGGCTAATTTTAATTCCGTTTTCATCTGTTCGATGCGTTCGGGAATATAATAGGGGTGGTCGGCATCCTGAACCGCAAGCAGGTAGTTGTCTTTGATGTCCTGCTCGTAGAGACGGGCGACATCGTCAAGGAAAACCGTATCGCAGTCGCAGTAAAGAATTTTGTCGTAGTTTGCTGTCAGCAGGGGCAGAGCCAGGCGATAATAGGTCGGCTGATTCCAGAAAGCCAGATTGTTTTTCAGGCGGGATTGGTATTGCTGAAGATGGTCGCTTACTTTGAGAAAGGAAATATTGACGTTTTTCTGCTTGAATTCGCGGAGTTGCTGTCGGGCATGTTCAGACAGCGAATCGTGCAGAATGTAGATTTCGTATTGTTTATTATGGGCCGTATGAGCAATCAGCGATTGCAGCGAAACGCCCAGGTAAGGCACGTAATTTTCATCCGTGGCGAAAAAAACGGGGATAATCGATGTCTCAGTCATTTGTTTATCCTAATAGTTGTTTGATAAATTATCGACTAAACTATAAGCCGCTTATGCGGAAATGAAAATACAAATAATAGAGATACCCAGATTTTTTGTATATAAAAACGGTTGCAGGGGCAGGCGCGGAAAATTTAGGTTCGGAGGCATAAAAAAAGCGGAGATTTCTCCGCTTTGAGGTTTATAACTTACAATAATATTCTGGGTTAAGACTTACGACGCAGAAAAGAAGGAATTTCAAGATTCAGCTTATCTTCCGGGTCATAGTCGTTGTCAGAGAAACTCGGGGAAACCGGCTCCTGGAAACGCTCACTTTCCTTGGCCATTTTCTTGCGGTTTCTCTTGGCGATGGAGAATCCGGTTACACGCTCGATTAAGGTCGGGGTGTATTCTTCATCGTCGTCATTCACAATCAGTCTTTCCGGTTCTTCTTTGCGGGAAGCGGAGAAAGGTTTGGGATTGTGGTTGGGAAACAGTTCCGGTTCTTCTTCAACGGTTTTTAAAGAAGTTTTGGCGGTGAAGCTGTTTTCCTTGGCAGACAAAATGCTGTCGAGCTGAGCATCAGCATTGATGTCTTCATTTTTGTTAATAATAGCTTTGAACAAAGAGGAGGCTTGAGGCATGTCGTTAATAATAGATGAAGCTTCAAGATTATTAAAATCCTCAAATTTTTCTTCTTCCACCGAAGCCTGAACGGCAGGTTCTTCGATTTCGGAAACCTCTTCGGGTTGGTCGAAAGAAACGATTGTTGCCGTATCAATCATTTTTTCGACGGTGTCAGCTTCGGCTTCGGGAGCCGTTGCTGCAAATTTTTCCAAGTTGGAATCAACTTCCTCACTCGGTGTTTCCGGGGTATTTACCGCCGGCATAAAACTTTCTTTCAGGTAGTCCTGCGCAATTTTGGCTGCCGGTTTGGGCTGCGGCTGGGCAGCTTTGCCTTCGCCGATGCCGGTGGCAACGATTGAAACGCGGATTTTGCCGACCAGAGCTTCGTCGAAGCTGGAGCCGAAAATAATGTTGGCGTCTTCATCAACTTCTTCTTTGATGCGGCTGGCCGCTTCGTCTATTTCAAACAGGGTAATGTCTGAACCGCCGGTGATGTTAATCAGCACGCCTTTGGCTCCGCGCATGGAACAATCGTCAAGCAGCGGGTTGGCCAGCGCTTGTTCGGCCGCTTTGACCGCGCGGTCTTCGCCTTCGGCTTCGCCGGTTCCCATAATGGCTTTCCCTTTATCTTCCATAATGCTTTTGATGTCGGCGAAGTCGAGGTTAATCAGGCCCGGCATCATCATCAAATCGGTGATGGAACGGACGCCGGCATAGAGCACATTGTCGGCCATGATAAAGGCGTCGGCAAGGGTGGTTTTTTTGTCGGCAACGCGAAATAAATTCTGATTGGGGATAATGATGATACTGTCAACCGAATTGGTAAAATCTTCAACGGCGCTTTCGGCGGTTTCCATCCGTTTGCGGCCTTCAAACTGAAACGGTTTGGTAACAACGCCGACGGTAAGAATGCCTTTGGCTTTGGCAAGACGGGCGACAACCGGTGCCGCGCCGGAACCGGTGCCGCCGCCCATGCCGGCGGTGATGAAGACCATATTGGCACCTTCAAGTTCCTTTTCAATTTCTTCTTTGGCTTCTTCCGCAGCCATGCGTCCGACTTCCGGACGGGCGCCGGCGCCCAGTCCCATTGTGGTTTCCAGGCCGAGCTGAATTTTGCGGCTGGCTTTGGAATGGGCAAGGGCCTGTGCATCGGTGTTGGCGACGATGAAGTCAACGCCCTCCAGATTTTGATCAATCATGTTATTGACGGCATTGCCGCCGCCGCCGCCGACTCCGATGACGGAAATCCGCGGTTTCAGGTGCATAACGGTCGCTTCGGGGACGGCTAATTTGATTGACATTGTATTTCTTACTCCAAAAATTTTACTTTAATTGCTTACAGGATAGTGAAAATAAATTAAGTTTTGGTTACTAAGAAATAGTTATTTGAAAAATTTGTTGAAGAGGAGGTTTATGTTCTTTCTCTTTGGCCGTCTGATTGTTTTGATGATAATTTTTTTACAAAAGCCACTGAAATAAAAAAATTCCCCTTTGCCTGAGGCAGCGGGGAACCGAGTTTTAAAAGCTTTGTTTGAGCCAGTCAAGAATACGGCCGAAACTGGTACCGGAAGAGGCCGGTTTGCTGATGATTTTATTCGGCTTTTTCTCACTGTAATTCAGCGCAAACAGCAATAAGCCGATGGCGGTGGAAAAGCAGGGATTATACAGGTTGTCCGGCAGATTGATGACGTTTTTGGGACGACCGATGCGCACCTGTTTGTCCAGAACCATATTGGCGATGTCGCGGATTCCGGAAAGCTGGGCTCCGCCGCCGGTCAGAACAACCCGGTGGCTGCTGATGTCGCGCAGGCCGTGTTCGGCCAGTTTCTTATTGACCAGTTCAAAAATTTCTTCAATGCGCGGGGTGATGATGCTGATTAATTCCGCTTTGGGCACTTGTTTAATCAGGCTGTCGTCTTCTTCGCCGACGGGATAGACGTTAATCAGGTCTTCTTTGTCCTGACTGGTCATGAAAGCGCAGCCGTGCAGCGTTTTCAAACGTTCGGCATGGGTAAACGAGGTGGTCAGTCCCCAGGCGATGTCGTTGGTGACGTTGTTGCCGCCGACACCGATGGAAGAAAAGGCTACCGGGTAACCGTGTTTGAATGTAGCCATATTGGTGGTGCCGCCGCCAATGTCCACAATGGTGGCGCCGATTTCCTTTTCATCATCGACCAGGCAGGCAAGCCCCGACGCATAGGCGGAAAAGGCTTTTTCGGCGATTTCCAAGTGGGCGTTTTCAATTACGGTAGAAAGGTTTTTAAATTGGATGTCAGGCACCATGCCGAGCAGAATGTTGACCGAAAGGTTTTCACCGTAGATGTTGCGGGGGTCTTTGATTTCCTCGCCGAGGTCGAGACGATAGTTGGTGGGCAGGCAGTGAATCAATTCATTGTCTTCAACGTTGATTTTATTGATGCCTTTTTCGATGACTTTTTTTATGTCGAGGTCGTTTACCGGACGGTTGCGGTTGATGGCAATCGTGGCCCCTTTCAGGCTGCTTTTAATCCGGTCGCCGGAGATGTTGACAATGATGCGGTTAATGCGTTCATTCGCCATCTGTTCTGCCGTTTCGACCGCATTGCAAACGGAAAGGGTCGCCTGGTTGATGTCCGTGACGATTCCGTTTTTTATGCCTTTGGAGGCGTTGTAACCGTAGCCGACAACATTGATTTTTTTATCACGGCTAATCTTGGCAATCAGACAGCAGACTTTGGATGAGCCTATATCCAAGGCGGCGATTGTGGTTAGTCGATTAAATGAATGTGTCAACGTTCTTCCTCTTAAATGCGGCGTTCCTTGACATCCTTGAGTTTTTTGCGCTCCTCGGGAGTCATTTTGCCTAATTTGACGATTACTTTATTGGGGAATCTTAAATCGATTATGGTTAATTTACGTTTAAGAAGTCCCTGGGTGGTGTTTAATTTCAGCAATTTTTTCCAGGCTTCGTCGATATGTTTTTCCGGGAGTTTGACAGTGATGCCGTTTTCAACGTCGTCGAGTACGATGTTCCAGCGGCGGCCGGAGATGTAGTTGGCGACCTTGATGCGTTGAAAAATGTTTTGATCGTCGGTGATGCTTTTCATCAGTGCGGTAATGTTTTCCGGAGCTCCCTCGCCGACAATCAGGAGAATCGGATGGTCCGGCGTGTAATCGGCTTCAATGACGTTTCCTTCGCCGTCAATGGGGCGGAATTTGTGGTCAAGCTGCCAGATGCTTTGCACCTGCCGTTCCCGGATATCAATCTGGATGATGTTGGGAAAAAAGCGGCGTTTGACGACGGCGTGACGTACCCAGGGCAATTGTTCGACTTTTTGCTGCAAATCGCGAAGATCCAGATTAAGGATGTTGGTTTCGCGGCTGAGCTGCAGGGCGTTGAGAATATCCTGTTTGGCGGTTTTGTCGCGGCCGGTGATGACAATGTCGTCTATTTTGAAGCCCAGGCCGGCGCTGTAGTTGTAAAATTCCGTGCTGAGGTCGGTGAGTTTGCGGCCGATGAGGTTGGTCTTAATGGTAATGATGACGGACGCCAGCATAAAAATAACCCCCAGCAGAAACAGGTTTCCGGCTAATCGGAACGGCCATTCCCGCGGCAGGGAAATCCGCGAGGGAATTGTTACTGGTGCGGCCGGCGCTATTTGGGGTGCATTTTTATCAGCCATATTTATTTCTGAATTCCGAGACGTTTAATTTCCCATTCCAGGGTGATGGAAGTCGTTTGTTTAACCCGCTGAATGATTGTTTCTCCGAGTGTTTCAATATCGCGGGCGGTAGCGTTGCCGGTATTAATCAGAAAGTTGCAGTGGATGTCGGAGACTTTGGCGCCGCCGACCCGCAGATCGGCACAGCCGGATTTTTTAATGAGTTCCCAAGCTTTGAGACCTTCGGGGTTTTTGAAAGTGGAACCGCCGGTGCGGGCGTTGCAGGGCTGGCTTTTCAGACGATATGCCTTTTGCTCGTCCAGTTTCTTTTTTATCGTTTCCGGGGCGTCCGGGTGTGTTTGGAGCGTCAGCGAGAGAATAATCCAGTCGTCGGGAAAATAACTGCTGCGGTAAGAAAGCAGCAGGTCGTTAACGCCGATGGTTTCGATTTCGCCGCGGCCGTTGATGATTTCGGCCCGAATGATGACGTCTTTGACTTCCTGCCCGAAACAGCCGGCATTGGTTTTAACCGAGCCGCCGATGACACCGGGGATTGAGCAGAGAAATTCCAAGCCGCCGAGGCCTTTTTCAAGCATTATTTTTTTCAGTTCGCTGTTTTTAACGCCGGCTCCGCAGGTAATCTGATCGCCGTCAACCGTTATGCGGCGAAAGGCGGGGCTGTCCAGTTTGATGACAACGCCGGGAACTCCGCCGTCGCGAATCAGCAGATTGGAACCGCCGCCAATCAGGCAGACGGGGAGGTTGTAAGGTTTTTCTTTAATGAAACGGCAGAGGTCTTCCGCATCAGCAGGATGGTACATAATTTCGGCGGGGCCGCCGACACCAAACCAGGTATGTTTGCTGAGGCTGACGTTTTTTTGATATTTGCCGCGAACCTGCGGCAGAATGTCAACCAGACTTTTGCGGAAGATATTAAACATATCGTTTCTCCTAACGTTTGGCGATAATTTCTTTTTCAACGGCATCGGCAAAACGCTGTGATGCATCGGTTATGGCCGCCCAGCGGATGTTGTCGGACATTTGCCGCAGTTTTTGCGGGTTTTGGAACAGGTCAGTCAATACCGAAGCCAGCTTTTCGGGGGTGAATTCTTTTTGGGGAATTGCAATGCCGCCCTTGGCGCCGGTAATGTAGCGGGCATTGGCCGTCTGGTGATCGTCCGCGGCGGTGGGCAGCGGTATCAGGACCGAGGGCAGGCCGGCAGCGGCGATTTCAAAAACAGAAGAGGCGCCGGCCCGGGAAATAATCAGGTGAGATGTCGTATAAAGTTCCGGCATATTTTTGAAAAAGGAGGAAATATTTACCCGGCAGGCGCAGTCTTGGTAGCGGGGCTCGACGTCTTCGATGTCAGCTTTGCGGCACTGTTGGGTGACGGTTAATTTTTTTTGCAGTTCCTGCGGCAGTTTTCGGATGGCTTCGGGAATGACTTCTCCGAAAATTTTGGCACCCTGGCTGCCGCCGATAACGAGGAGATTATAATGTCCGTCCTTAATTTCGGGATAGGTTTGTTTGTTCAAATCGGCAATTGCGGTTCGAATCGGCATGCCGGTCAGAATGGTTTTGATATGCGGCGGGGTATATTTGGCATTGCGGAAACTTTGGGCAATCAGCGCGGCATATTTGCTGAGAAAGCGGTTGGTGCGGCTCATAACCGAATTTTGTTCGTGGATAATCAGGTCTATTCCGAGCAGAATGGCTGCCATGGAACAGGGAAAAGAGGCGTAGCCGCCGAAACCGATGACACAGGCCGGTTTGCGGGTGAATAAAATATAAGCGGCCTGAACCACACCCCAGCAGGTTTTTATCAGGCTTTTGATTTTGAAAAGTTTTGATTTGCCGACCAGGGCGCCGGAGCAGACCGAGTAGTTAGGTATTTCGCTCAGTTTTCCCTGATAGTTGTCTTTGCCGCGGGAATCGGTAACCAGAGCCAGTCTGTAGCCCCGCCGCAGGAGCTCTTCAGCCAGCGATTCCGCGGGGAAAACATGGCCGCCGGTGCCTCCGGCCGTGAGGATAATCAATGGTTTTTCAGAAGCAGTTTTTTTAGTCGGTTTCATCTTTATCCTCCGCATGGACGTTTTTACGGGTTATGGCCAGCAGCATGCCGATACCGAGGGCCGTGGCCAGCAGGGACGAACCGCCGTAAGAAATAAAAGGCAGGGTCATTCCCTTGGTGGGCATCAGGTGCAGGGTGGAGGCCATGTTTATGACGCTTTGCAGGCCGAAAGATGCCGACAGCGCCGCCGAAGACAAAATGATAAACAAGTTGTTCTCTCTCATCGAAATCAGCATGGACCGGATAACGACCGCTGCGAACAAGCCTACCATAATTAAACAGACAAATAAACCAAATTCTTCACCGACAACGGCAAAAATGAAATCGGTGTGGGCATCGGGGATATTCAGTTTGACGATGCCTTCGCCGGGACCGCGGCCGAAGAGGCTGCCGTTTTCAAAAGCTTCCATTGCTTTTTTGACCTGATAGCTTACTTCATTGTCTGAGGCAATGAATTGCATCACGCGGGTGTGAAAGTGCGGAAAAACGAAGTAAGCCGTTATCAGTGCGGCAATGCCGGCAAGTATGGCAAACCCTACCAAAATGAGCGACAATCCGTTTAAGAAAAGCTGAAAGCCCCAGATGACCGTAACAACAAAAGACATGCCGATGTCCGGCTGGGCAAGCAGCAATCCGAGAGTCAGGGCAAAGAGGATGCTTGAAAGCAGGGTGCCGGGAATGTCCTGATATTTTTTCTGGGCATCAAAAAGCCAGGCGGCGACGACGGCAAATGTCGGCTTAATGAATTCCGACGGCTGCAATGAAAAGCCGAAGATGCGAATCCAGCGGGAAGCGCCTTTGATTTCTTCGCCCCAGAGCAGAGCCATAACCATCAGCAGCATAGTGATGATGTAGCCGATGATGGCAGTGCGGCGGATGAAACGCAAATTTTGCATGGAGAGATAAAGAATTATGCCGATAGCCAGCGGAATGAAGACCATTTGGCGCTTGACAAAATGGAAACTGTCCACGCCGATGCGGCGGGCTACGGCCGGGCTGGCCGAGAAATTCAAGAAAATGCCGATGATAATCAGAACCGTTATCAGCGTGAGCAATACTTTGTCAACGGTCCACCACCAGTTGGCGATTTGCGAACGGCTGTTTCTTGAAAAGGAAAACACCTGTCGTCTCCTTTTTTACAATGTGAGCAGGGATGCCAGGCCCAAAACGGCCAGAATGAACGCCATAATCCAAAAACGGATGACGACCGTCGTTTCGGGCCAGCCGAGCTGTTCAAAATGGTGATGAACAGGGGCCATTTTGAAGAAGCGTTTGCCGCCGGTTTTTTTGAAATAAGCTACCTGAATCATTACCGAAACGGTTTCCATAACAAACACGCCGCCGACAATGGCAAGAAGAATTTCGTGTTTGGTCATGACGGCGACGGTTCCCAGCAGAGCGCCGAGCGCCAGAGAACCGGTGTCTCCCATGAAGACTTTGGCTTTGGGGGCATTGAACCAAAGAAAGCCGAGACAGCCGCCGATAACTGCGGCACAGAGGACGGTAATTTCACCGGCGGCAGGAATAACAAAAGCGGTGAAATGCGGGGCAACGGCAGTTCCGCAGGTGTAAGCAATCAGCATGAAAACGGCAAAACTGCAAATCAGCAGACCGGAAGCGAGGCCATCGAGGCCGTCACTCAAATTGACCGCATTGGAGGCGCCGGTAATGACAATCATGGCGAAGGGGATATAAAACCAGCAGAGATTGAGCGCCAAATCACGGAAATAGGGAATTGTCAGGCTGTAACGGTAGGCTTCCGGCGTAGCATAAGAAATGACGGCCGAAGCAATCAGCGCGGTAGAAAACTGGAGAACAAGCTTCATGCGGGCGGTCATGGCATTGGCCGTTTGTTTGGTGACTTTGACGTAGTCGTCAACAAATCCGGTGGTGCCGTAAATGAGCAGAACCAGCAGGCTGATCCAGATGAAATAATTGTTCAGATCAGCCCAAAGCAGCGTACTGAAAATGCAGCTGCCGAGAATAAGCAGTCCGCCCATGGTGGGGGTTCCTTTTTTGGTCAGCAGATGGCTTTGTGGACCGTCTTCGCGGATTGGCTGCCCTTTGCTCTGGTGATGGTGAAGAAATTCAATCAACCGCGAACCGCAGGCAAGGGCAATGAGCAATGCGGTGAAAAAAGCGGCCAAAGCCCGCAAAGAAACCGGACTGAAGAAATCTGACAAAGCATAAAACATGACTTATCCCCGAATAGATGATTATTGGCTTAATCATAGAGGGCAATTCTAAAATAAGTCTTAAGAAATGCGTTTCGGCTGAGCCGACAGCGAATTATTTTGCGCTTATTCCAGGTAAAGGTTACTGTTTTTGTAGTTGTCGATGGCATGTCGGACCAGAACACCGATAATCGCGGCCACGGGAACGGCAATCATCAGGCCGAGGAAACCGAGCAAAACACCGCCGGCCAGCAAGGCAAACATTACCCATACCGGATGCAGACCGACATTGTCTCCGACCAGTTTCGGGGTAAGAAAATTGCCCTCGATAAATTGTCCGCTGAGAAAAACGGCCACAACCTGCAAGATCGGCGTCCAGGAATTAAATTGTGCAAAAGCAATGGCTAAGCTGACGACAAAACCCGAGATGCTGCCGATATAGGGAATAAAAGAAATGATACCGGCGACAAACCCGACGACGACGCCGAGTTCCAGTCCGACAAGATAGAGCCCGGTGGAATAATAGGTACCCAAAATCAGGCATACGCTCAGTTGTCCGCGAATGAAGCCGGCCAGCGTCCGGTCGATTTCCCGTGCCTGTTCTCGGACAGATTCTCTGGACTTGCGGGGAAGCAGACTGTCAACTTTGGCAATAAATTTATCCCAGTCTCTCAGCATGTAGAAAGCGACAACCGGGGTAATCAACAGCAGAGACAGCAGATTGAAGAAAGCAAAGCCGCTGCTGACGACGCTGCGAATGACCGAGCCGATGAATTTGAGACCGTTGGCCATGTTGCTGCGAATATATGTTTTGATTTTGTCGGCTTCCAGCGAAGGAATCCGGGACTGAAGTTCCTGTATGAACGGTTCGATTTTTTTGACGAAAGTTGAAATATACTGCGGCAGTGCATTGAGAAAACGCCCGACTTGTTCGTCGATGATGCTGAAAAGGATAATCAGAGCCGGGACCATAACGATAACAACCAGCAAAAGAACCAAAACCGTTGCCAGCGTGCGGTTAATGCCGTGGCGGACAAAGCAGTCGGCCCAGGGGTCAAGCAGGTAGCCGATAATAATGCCGGCAACAAACGGAAGCAGAACCGATTTCAGTGCGTAAACGCCTAAGCAGAAAAGGACGAACAGGGTCAGCCAGAACACCCAGTTGCGATTGTCTTTTTTTTGTAACAGCATGGTCGGTTTCTCCGGTATCAGTAATGTTCAAGCGTGTAGAAAGAATCGTACGGTTTCAAGTTCAGATTCTTGTCGCGCAGGTTGCGCAGCAGACGTTCCAGTCCGCCGGTAAACATCAGTTTAAATTGTACGCGTCCGCCTCCCAGCGCATTGATGACAACGTCGTTGACGCCGGCGGTGCCTTTCAGAAGGCGCTGGGTGTTAACCCAGTCACTGAGGCGTCGGAAATCATAGAGAACGGTTATTTCATCGCGGGTTTGGCTGACGGTTCGGCTTTGCTGCTGAAGTTTGGCAATTAAAGCTTCTTTGGTTTTCTGCACGGCATCGGCAAACAGCAGCGGACTGCGCATGCCGGGAACTTTGATGTTCTGCTGTGAACCGTCTTTATAAGACGAGAGAGTCACGTCTATTCCGTCAATGCCGTCATAAACGGCGTCGGCGATATAAATTTCATCGCTGTGGTTTTCGGCGGCAATCTGATCGAGAATGATGCCGTTCATCTGCAAAGCCTGAGCCGCGGTTATCCTGCCGGCGGCGGAAGCATCCAGTGCGGCAATTTTGATAGGACCCGATGTCAGCGGATTGTCCGTCCAGGCCCGGCGCCAGGGATTGTTGTCTTCCCAAAGCAGCGGCGAATCGGTGATAAACTCGCGAAAAGTAGGAATGATGATGACCGAGGTTTCTTCAACCATGGCGAAGGGGGCATTTTTTTCCGAGAGATAGGCTTTTAAAATGTCGCCGTTGATGCTGATTTTCAGCTGAGCCAGATAACGAACGTCAGAAACTTTTTCGGACTCGACGGTGACTTCTTTGATGAAGTTGAGCACCTGGTTGTCATTGAGATGATTCAATACCGAAGCGCCTTCTTTGGTGGTCAGCCTTCCGGCTACCAGCATCAGAGCCTGCCGATTAGCTTCACTCATTGCTTTTTCACGGGCAACGGAAGCGTTTTCGGAGGTGACGTCAACCGAGATCTCCGCATCGTAAAGACTCATATCTTCGGCTCGAACCGGAGCGGCGGCCAGCAGTCCCCAAAAAACAAGAAGCAGTAAAATTTTCGGCACTTGCAGCTCCTATCCGATGATTTCAATCCGGCTGAAAAAATAAGCAATTTCACGGGCGGCGGCTTCCGGAGAATCGGAACCGTGAACCGTATTCTTATCAATGGAGAGAGCAAAAGTTTTGCGGATGGTTCCTTCGTCGGCAACCGCCGGGTTGGTTGCTCCCATGGTTTTACGGTAAAGTTCAATGGCATTGTCGGCTTCGAGAACCTGTACAATGACCGGAGCGGAAGTCATAAACTCGACCAAACCGGCAAAGAAGGCTTTGTCTTTGTGTTCGGCATAAAATTCTTCCGCCTGGATTTTGGAGAGCCAGACACGTTTTTGGGCAACAATCCGCAGCCCGGCTTCTTCAATCATGGCATTTACTTTGCCGGTGATATTGCGGGTGGTGGCATCCGGTTTGATAATAGACAATGTTCTTTCCATGGAATCTTCCTCAAATTAATAATGTAACCGTCGGTTTTAGGGGATGATATTCTACTTTGCCGGAAAAAGCAAAAGTTTTTTCCAATAAATCCGCCGTTTATATGCGCAGAAACCACATTTTGTTGTGGACTTTAAATGTCGTTCGTTGTTTATATACAAATATATTTTAAAGATGTGTTTTAAACTCAGAACAAAAGGTCTAATCATGATTGAAAGCGAATATTTAAAAAATCTGGTGGCTAAAGCCAAAAAGCTCCAGAAAACCATTGTTTTACCCGAAGGCGAAGACGAGCGTATTTTAAAGGCAGCTCATATTATTGCCGAAGAAGAAGCTGCCAACCTGGTTATTCTCGGCGATGAAACGGAGATTAAAAACTATTTTGCCCAAAACAACTGGAGCATGAACCGCATTTCCATTGTTGCGCCGGAAACTTCTCCCAAGCTGGAAGAATATGCCAATCTGCTTTATGAACTGCGCAAGGCTAAAGGCATGACTCCGGAAGACGCCCGCAAAACCGCACGCGATGCAAATTATTTCGGGACGCTGATGGTTAAGGCCGGCGATGCCGACGGCATGCTTTCAGGCGCCAATCATTCAACCGCCGATACCGTTCGTCCGGCTTTGCAGATTATCAAGTCGGCCCATAAGGATCGCGGGGTGTCCGCCGCTTTGATTTCGGTCAAAGACGGCGAGGCCTATTTGTTGTCTGACTGTGCGGTGGTTATTGATCCGACCGATAAAGAGCTGAGCGATATTGCCCTGACCAGTGCCGAAACGGCTATTCAGTTCGGAATTGAGCCGAAAATCGCCATGCTTTCTTATTCAACCCGCGGTTCGGGAAAAGGAGATTCCGTCGATAAGGTTCGCCGGGCGACCGCTATGGCGCAGGAAGCCTTAAAATCACCCGAATATGCCGGCAAAGGCATTGAGTTGGACGGTGAAATGCAGGCCGATGCGGCTCTGGATGCCGTTGTTGCCAAGAAAAAGGCTTCTGACAGTCATGTTGCCGGACAGGCCAGGGTATTGATTTTCCCCAATCTGGATGCCGGAAATATCGGCTATAAACTGTTACAGCGAATCGGCGGCTGTGAGGCTTACGGTCCGATGCTGCAAGGTTTGAATGCTCCGGTTAACGACCTTTCCCGCGGCGCTTTGGTAGAAGATATTGTGGGAATGATTGCGGTAACGGCTCTGCAGTCTTCTCATTAGAGCGGCTGCCTTTTGTATAGATTTATAAAAAGATTAAGGACTGACATATGAAAAAAATTCTTGTTTTGAACTCGGGTTCATCTTCTCTCAAATATCAGCTGTTCGGCGTTGACGGGGATAAGTATGAGGTTATAGCCAAGGGTTTGGCTGACCGTATCGGGATTGACAATTCGTTTGTTACCATCAAGATCCGCGACGGTGAGAAAGTAACCAAAAATGTTGACATTCCGTCACATCAGGAGGCTATTCGCGAGGTTTTTGCTTTGTTGCTGAACGGTGCGCTGAGCAGTATGGGCGAGTTGGCCGGTGTCGGTCATCGTGTGGTTCAGGGCGGTTCGATTTTCAAAAAATCGACTTTGGTTGATGATAAGGTCATTGAGCAGATTGACGAACTTTCAACCCTGGCTCCGCTGCACAATCCGGCGGCCGTCCTCGGATTGAAGGCCGTAAAGGCTTTGTTGCCGGACATTAAGCAGGTGGTTGTTTTTGATACGGCTTTTCATCAGACGATGGAGCCGGAGGCTTATTTGTATCCGCTGCCGCTGGAGCAGTATAAGAAACATCAGATCCGCCGTTACGGCGCGCACGGCACTTCCCATTATTATGTTTCCCGCGAAGTTGCCAAGTTAATCGGCAAGGAAGGGAAAATTATCGTCTGCCATATCGGTAACGGTGCTTCTTTGTCGGCGGTTGATCACGGAAAGTGTGTCGATACGTCGATGGGCTTTACTCCGCTGGCCGGTGTGATGATGGGAACCCGCTGCGGCGACATCGATCCCTATATTCCGCTGCATATTATGAAAACACAGGGCAAAAGCGTTGATGAAGTCAACCGTTTGCTGAACAAAGAAAGCGGTATGCTCGGATTGTGCGGATTTTCAGATAACCGCGACGTTGAAACGGCTTATCTGGCCGGCAATGAAGATGCGATTAATGCCACGAACGTTTATATTCATACCATTTTGCGCTTTATCGGCAGTTATATTGCCGTTTTGGGCGGCGTTGACGCGATAGCTTTTACGGCCGGTATTGGCGAAAATTCGTCCATGGTTCGCAAAATGCTTTGCGAGCGTCTGTCTTATTTAGGAATTGAATTGGACGAGGAAGCCAACAGTAAACGCGGCGAAACAATCGAAATTTCAAAAGCCGGTTCCAAGGTTCGGGTTTTTGTGGTTCCCACCAATGAGGAACTGGTTATTGCCCAGGATACGGTTAATTTGATTTAACCGGTTGTTTTATAGGTTTTTGTGTTTGGAAGGCAAGGGAGATTTTTCTCCCTTGCTTGTTTTTAAATTCATCGTGATTATTTAGGATTCAGCGCAACCATTTAATGAGGCGTAAGATGAATGAAGCAATACGAAACGTAGCGATGTTAGTCTGGGCTGTCTGTGCAATTAATTCGGATGCTGAAGCGCAGAGCAGCCGGTTGTTTATCAGCGAAGAAAGTTCTGCTCCGCAGCAGGAAACAATGGTTTACGGCGCGGCTAAAAAATCTTCGGGCGGCGAGGATGAATTTTTGCTTGAGCAGCCGGCCGGCTGCGGCAATCCTTTGGGAAATCCGATAATTTCAGGCAACGGAGGTGATGCGACAGCCAGTGATGCTCAGGCAACGGCAGCTCCGGAGCAGCTGCCGCCGCAGAAGACCGTTCCGGTAAAAATTGAGGAAACGCTGCCCCAGAACCCACCGGTTTCCGCCGAAACACCGCAAGAGGCCAATCGGCAAATTCAGGATACCCTTTATGAATCCGGTAACCGTATTTATGATGTTCAGTCTTATCCGGCAAGCGATATTCGGACGATAGAACAGCCGAATGTTAATTCGACGATATCAACGGTTCCGTCATATTAACGGCGGAAGTTCGTCAGATTCTTTCATAGTCAAGAAAGACGGCGCGGCGTCCTTCACGCTCGGCTTTTCTCTGATATTTGGTCTGTACCCAGTCGCCGGGTTCCCTTTTCCAATCGTTGCCGCAGGTTGCTGTCCAGCGGAAATCAGGGCAGTCGTGCATTTGGTGCAGCGTCCAGGACTTGTAAACTTTATGATCGGTGGCAATTCTCAATATTCCGCCCTTTTTCAGAATGCGGGCGAGTTCCTTTAAATTGTCGGGATTGACAAAGCGCCGCGAAGCATGGCGTTTCTTGGGCCAGGGATCGGGGAATAGCAAGTAAACGCGATCAAGAAAATTATCGGGAATTTGTTTAAAGAGCAAACGTATGTCATTGTCCCAAATGCGGATATTGTCAACTCTTCCGGGTTCGAGACTGACGGTTTCCGGCAGGTCTGCGGTTACTTTGATGCCGGTGAGAAGGGTAAGGAGATTGGCAACGCCGTTTTGAAAAACCTCGGCGCCGATGTAACCGGTCTGCGGATTGTTTTTGGCTTGTCCGGCCAGATGTTCGCCATTGCCGAAGCCGATTTCAAGGCAGATTTCCCGAACTGGCGTGCCGAACAAAGTGTTTCGGTCAAATGCGGTTTGTTCGGTGATTTTAAGCGCCGGCAAAAAGTTTTCCAGCAAAGTTGTTTTGGTTTTGCGGATGACGCGGCCTTTCCGTCGGCCGAAAAAATGGGGCTTGTTTTCTAAAAACATGATTTTAATTGCTCCGTTAAGTCTAATTTTTCCCAGGAGAAAGTTCCGTCGCTGCCCGGCTGCCGGCCGAAATGGCCGTAAGCAGCCGTCGGCAGGTATATCGGTTGGCGCAGCCGGAGGTAATTAATGATTCCCTGCGGCGTTAAGTCGATATTGTTTCTGATAAAAGCGAGGATTTTGCTTTCATCGGTTTTGTTTGTTTTGTTGGTGTTGATGTAAAGGGACAGAGGTTCAGCCAGACCAATGGCATAAGAAATTTGCAGCAGGCATTCGTCGGCCAGTCCGGCAGCGACAATGTTTTTGGCAAGGTAGCGCAGCATATAGGCGGCCGAACGGTCAACTTTGGTGGGATCTTTGCCCGAGAAAGCTCCGCCTCCGTGCGGGGCGTAGCCGCCATAAGTATCGACAATGATTTTTCTTCCGGTCAGGCCGGTGTCCCCGTCCGGTCCGCCGATAACGAAACGTCCGGTCGGATTAATCAGAATATCTTTGTCGGCAGGCATCCATCCGGCAGGCAGCGTTTGTTCAACATAACGGCAAGCTATTCGACGCACTTCTTCTTGGCTTAGATTTTCATTATGCTGGGTGGAGAGGACGATTGTTTTGATTCCTTTCGGCGTGCCGTCTTCGTCATATTCAAGCGTGACCTGGCTTTTGGCATCAGGTTCAATGCCGATGATTTCGCCGCTGTGCCGGGCTTGGGCAAGGTTTTGCAGAATACGGTCGGCCCAATAAATGGCCAAAGGCATATAGTCGCTGTCAAATCCCTTTTCTTTTTTGGCGTAGCCGAACATGATGCCCTGATCGCCGGCACCGTCGCGGTCAACACCGAGGGCAATGTCGCAGGACTGATGATGCAGATAATTTTTTATTTTAACGGTTTGCCAGCTGAAACCTTTTTGGTCATAACCAATGCGGCGGATGGTATCCCTGACGGTTTGTTCTATCATTTCCGCCGATATGTATTCGTTGCATTTTGTTTCGCCGGCGATGACGACCTGATTGGTGGTTGCCAGAGTTTCTATGGCCGTACGGGACCGGGGATCGGCGCGAAGAAACAAATCGACGACGGCGTCGGAAATTTGGTCGCAAACCTTGTCCGGATGTCCTTCGGAAACTGATTCACTGGTGAAAAACTGCTGCATTTTTTTATCCTTTGTCCGGTCTAAACTGGATGAAGTATAAAAAAAAAGCCGGCAGATTGCCAGCTTTATTTTTTGATAACAGCCATTTTATTTGAGCTTATCGTCTTCGTCTTTGTTATTATAAGTTGTTTTGGACATGGCGATAATCAAATCAAACATATGTTTGGCCGCTTTACGGTTGGGAATTTTGTAGTAAGCTTTGACAAGCTCAATCGTTTCCTGGCGGTTCATCGGGTCAACGTCAAACTCGGCATCGTCTTCTGCCAGGCATTCAGGGGCACTGTCCGGCAGGCTGAACATACGCGGACTTTGGTTGGCAACAGATTTGTCCATATCTTCATAGAAGAAACCGACAGGAACTTCCAAAACCTTACCGATATCCCACAGACGGCTGGCGCCGACACGGTTCATTCCGCGTTCATATTTCTGAACCTGCTGGAAAGTAAGGCCTAACAGACTGGCTAACTTTTCCTGACTTAAACCCAGCAAAGTCCGTCTTAATCTGATGCGGTTTCCTACGTGAACGTCAATCGGGTTTGGCTGCCCGGTGGGGGTTCTACCTCGGCTAGATTTTTTAAAAGTTTCTGTCGTCATTTTTTATTCCTTTTGTTTACGTTGATATCTTATAAATAAGATTTTAAGGATATTTCGTCAACTAATATTTATATAATATTTTATATTGTTTATTAAAAAAACATAAAATATGCGATTTTGTTATAAATTTCAAAAGCTTAACGGAAACGGCGTTTGAGCATAAATGCAAATGTTAAATTCAAAAAGCATAATATTAACGGTATGAAATTACTGTATTTTCCGTATAGAGTCGGTGTACTCAACTTTTGAGGGAGAAATGTGTCGGCGGTTCCTGAATGGTTTAACGGAAGGGAGGTGCGGATGATTCCGAGACGGTCAATTACGGCGCTGACGCCCGTGTTGGCAACGCGGACGACAGTTATTCCCTCTTCAACTGCCCGCATTTGAGCCATTGCCAAATGTTGGTAGGGGCCGGCGCTGTTGCCGTACCAGCCGTCATTGGTGAGATTGACCAGCCAGTCCGGTTTGTGTTTTGCATTTACTACCTGGGCGGGAAAAATAATCTCGTAGCAGATAAGGGCACCGAATTCGGGATAGTCGTCAATACGGATGTTTTTGAGGCCGCTTCCGGCTTTGAAATTGGCAATGGTATTGGTTATCGGCCGTATCCACAGCGGCAGCCAGCGGCGAAGGGGGATATATTCGCCGAAAGGTACCAGATGGCTTTTGTCGTAACTTCCTCTGACGATGCCGTGTTTATTCATGACAAACAGTGAATTGAGCGGCTGATAACGGTCGTCCGCATCGGCTTCGTAGCGGACAAGGCCGGTAATCAGATAGCCTTTTTCGGGAATGGCGTTGGTTACCAGCTGACGGTAATAATCGTCATAATCCAGCGGGAAAGGGCTGGCGGTTTCACCCCAGATGACAAAGTCAACATCTTCCAGGCCTTCGGTTCGGCTCATGGCGATATATTTGTTGATGTTGTCATCCAACGAAGTGGGGCTCCATTTCATGGTTTGGGGAATGGCCGGCTGAACAATGCGGACTTTGATGCTGCCGTCCTCAGTGCTGCCGAGCCGGTGTAACCGGAAAACGCCGTATCCGCCAATCAGCAGCGAGCCGGCAATGATAAGGCCGAGGCTGCTCCATAATCCAATTTTGTCTTTTTGCCGTAAAGCCAGAGCCGGAGCCGAGCTTATCATGATAACCAGCAGAGACAGACCGTAGGTGCCGATAACGGCGGCAAGCTGCATTGTTGCGGGCGTGAAGGCCAGGACGGTTCCGAGCAGATTCCAGGGAAAACCGGTCAGAAAGAAACTGCGTACCCATTCAAAGGCGACCCAAAGCGAAGCAAAGGCCAGATATTTGGCATAAATATTTTTGAAGTATGAGGCCAGCCAGGCCGGAAAGGCGGCAAACAGGCCGAAGAAAGCGCCGGAAGCCAGGAAAACGAGCGGATAAAGCCACCCAAACGTTTGGGCATCTATCAGCAGGGCGTTGCCGATCCAGGACAGGCCGCAGGCAAAATAGCCGAAACCGAACCAATAACCGAATGCAAAAGCTTCTTTGGGCTTTTCGGTCTGTTGCAGCAAAAGCAGCAAGCCGGTAAAACTTACCAATAAAACCGGAAGCCAGAAATGCGGCGGCAAGGCCAGGACGCTCAGGCTGCCGAGAACAAAAGCGGCGGTTTTGGGATATTGGCGGATTTTGGCAATCAGATCGGCCGGCATGGGTTATTCCTCATAGGGGTTGTTGATGTTCATTTGTTTAAGAATGGCAATTTCAAAACTTTCCATGTGTTCGGCTTCATCTGCTTCGATATGGTCGTAACCCAGCAGATGGAGCAGTCCGTGCGCAAAAAGGTGGCAATAGTGGTCATGGAGTGTCAAATTTTGATTTCCGGCTTCCGCCTGCATGGTTTCCAACGCGATGATGATGTCGCCGAGTTCAATTTCTTTGCCGTCAGACCATTCATCGGCAAAACTTTCGTCGTCGATATTGGCAAAAGAGAGCACGTTGGTCGGTTTGTCTTTGCCGCGGAACTCACGGTTAAGGGCATGGACTTCATCGTCATTGCCGAGGCAGAGGTTGACGTTTATGTTTTTTCCTGATTGCAGAAAATCTATTTCTTCAAGGGAGCCGACGTAATCAAGCACCTGAGAAAAGACCTCCCCGGAGATCGTTTCAACATCGGGGAGGACTTGCAACCAGGCCGGTTCATTGACCGTAAGGTTCAGAGAATGCTTAATCATCGCCGTGCTGCTTTTTGGCCTTTTCTTCATAAGCCTTGACGATTTTGGCGACCAAACCGTGACGAACAACGTCGGAGGCACTGAAAGTGACGGAGCTGATGTTGCTGACATGGTTTAAGGTGTCCAGCGCATCTTTCAGGCCGGAGATGACGCCGCGCGGCAGGTCAACCTGGCTGAGGTCGCCGTTGACAACCATGCGGGAGTTTTCACCGAGACGGGTCAGAAACATTTTCATCTGCATCGGGGTGGTGTTCTGGGCTTCGTCAAGAATGACAAAGGCATTGGAAAGCGTGCGGCCGCGCATGAAAGCCAGCGGGGCGATTTCAATTTCGCCGATGGCCAGTTTTTTGTCGACCTGTTCGGCGGGCAGCATTTCATACAAGGCGTCATACAGCGGACGCAGATAAGGATCAACCTTATCTTTGAGGTCGCCGGGCAGAAAGCCTAAATTTTCACCGGCTTCAACCGCCGGGCGGGAAAGGATGATTTTGTCGATGCGTCCTTCCAGCATCATCGAAACGGCGAGGGCAACAGCCAGATATGTTTTACCGGTACCGGCGGGCCCGAGGCCGAAGACGAGTTCGTTCTTCATCATTTCCTGAATGTATTTTGCCTGTGTCGCCGAGCGCGGATAAATATGGCGTTTTTTGGTTTTGAGCACGATATCGTCAAGATTTTGCTCAGTAATTTTTTCAGCGCCTTCGTCGCTCATGCGGACAGCCGCTTTGACTTCCTGTTCGGTGATGTCGATACCGCGGCTTAATTTGTTGTAGAGCATGTCGATGGCGGTGCGGGCCTGTTCCACCGCTTCTCCGTTTCCCTGAATGGTTATTTGGTTGCCGAAAGAACCGATGGTGACGTTCAAAAGCTGTTCTATCAGCTTGAGGTTTGCATCCTGCGGTCCGACAAGCTGCTGGACGAGCTGATTGTTATAAAGTTCAAAATTGATTTCTGCCATGATGACTGCCCTTTCATGAAGCTTTATTATTTAGTGTTGTGCAGGCGCCGCTTAAAGAGCTGGTTGCGGCTTCGGTTACTTTAATATCCACGATTTGGTTTAAAAATTCCTTACCTATTTCAACGTGAATGTTCTGCATATACGGTGTCCGACCGACCAACTGCCCGGCGCGGCGGCCTTTGTATTCAAACAAAACCGGCATGGTTTTGCCGAGGCACTCACGGTTGAATTTGAGCTGCATGCCGCTTAAGAGCTCCTGCAGGATATCAAGCCGCTGCCGTTTGATTTTTTCTTCGACCTGTTCGGGCATCAGAGCCGCGGGGGTGCCGGGGCGTTTGCTGTATTTGAACGAAAAGGCCTGTATGTAGCCGACCCGGCGGACGATGTCCAGCGTCTGCTCAAAGTCTTCGTCGCTTTCGCCGGGGAAACCGACGATAAAGTCGGAGGACATTCGCAGCGCCGGATTGGCGGCATAGAGCTTTTCGATAATATCAAGATACTGCGCGCGGTTGTGACGGCGGTTCATGGCTTTCAGAATTTTGTCGGAACCGGATTGAACCGGCAGGTGGAGATAAGGCATCAGCTGAGGAATGTCGCGATGGCAGTTGATTAATTCGTCCGTCATATCGGCGGGATAAGAGGTTGTATAGCGAATGCGTTTCAGACCGTCGATTTCTGCCAGCTTGTGCAACAGATATGCAAGAGAACGTTCCTTGCCCGAGCCGTCCGCGCCATGATAAGAGTTGACGTTTTGCCCGAGGAGGTTTAATTCGACGCTGCCGGTTTCAACCAGGCGCCGCGCTTCGTGCAGAACTTCCTCTACTGGACGGGAAGTTTCGATGCCGCGGGTGTAGGGGACGACGCAATAGGTGCAGAAGTTGTTGCAGCCTTCCTGGACGGCTAAAAAGGAGCAGCCGCCCTGTGCCCGGTTTTCCGGCAGGAAATCGAATTTGGATTCCGCGGGAAATTCGGTGTCGATAATGCTTTGCCCGCGTTTGCGTTTTATTTTTGCCAAAATTTCAGGCAGGCGGTGATAGGTCAGCGGACCGGTAGCAAAGTCAACATAAGGTGCACGAACGGCAATTTGCTGGTCTTCGGCCTGAACTACGCAGCCGGTGACGCCGATGATCGTGTCTTTGCCGGCGGCAGCCCTGTCCTGTTTGATCAGCAGAGCACGTCCTAAATCGGAGAAGACTTTTTCCGCCGCTTTTTCGCGAATGTGGCAAGTGTTGAATATGATAATGTCGGCATCGGCGGCCGAGGAGGCGGTTTCATAGCCGAGACTGTTAAGAATGTTGGCAATGCGGTTCGAATCATAAACATTCATCTGGCAGCCGAACGTTTTAATATAATATTTTTGTTTGTTCACGGTCTTCTCGTTTCATATTTAAATCTAACTATCAGTTTAGGTTAAATGAGAATTATTTTCAAACCTTTTTTAAGCCTTTGCCCAGTTTGACGAAATTTATTCGGCGGGATGTCTCTTTTTCGTTGCTAAAAAGCGGAAATTTGGCTATCATTCCGCTTGAAAGTCATTTTTAACAAGAGGTTTATTATGGTCGATTTACAAATGGAGATGGATATGGACTGTGTTGCAAAGTTAACCGAGGATCAACGGATCGCTTTTTTGAAAGCTTTTTCGCGTCTGGCCGCTGCCGACGGGCATCTTGATCCGGAAGAAAAAGAATTCATCCGGCATGTCGCGGTCAGTTTCGGTGTGTCTTCACGGCGGGTTGACGAAATTCTGCAAATCGACAATGACGAGGAAATTATCAATGCCGTCAAAACGATAGACAATCGTCGCGCCGCTTTGGAACTGATTAAGGAAATGTGTGTTCTGGCACATGCCGACGATGAGCTTTCCGACGAAGAAACAGCCCTTATCGGCAAGGTGGGCATGGCAATGGGAATTGATTTGGATAAAATCGAACAGATTAGCAACTGGGTTATCGACCGTTTAATCTGGCTGGAAGAGGCAAAAATTATTTTTGAGGAAGTCTAAATCTTTAACCGAGTGAGAACGACTATGGAAAATATGCAGGAAAAAATTCAGGCGCATGAGCAGCGGGTCAGACGTTTGAACGGCGTATGGGAGAATTTTCAGCGTCAGCAGGAAGAACGGGAACAGAGAAATCCGCGCAATATCATGTTTAATGCCTTAGGCGGCAAAGACGGGAGACTGAATGCTCCCGAAAAGATGAATTTGGTGCAGAAAGCCCTTTATGCGTCGCAGGACGAAGTTGTCAACGACGGAGAAGAAAACAAAAAACTCTCCCAGTTCGTTAATGACTTGGCGGAAGCGATTGAAAAAGACACTTTTTATTTTGAACAGGCTAATTCAATCGAACGCATTAACTGCGAAACCTCGACAATGAACGAATATTTTACCTGGATTGAGGAGGGGCAGACAATTGTCAAGCATATGAACGACGGTGAAGTCACGCCGCAGGATTTTGCGGAAAAAAATGACTTTCTGGATATGTCGTTTCAGCGGGAGACCGAGCTGCTGACTTGTCTGGGACTGTATGAACGCAGTATGCAGATGGGCAATCAGGATGCAAAGGTTCGTTTTGACGAGCTGCGGCTTAAACTGCAAAAGCTGCGCGAAATCCGCAGTTCCATTGAAACTACCTGTAATCACGAAGTTGACCACAAGGTTGAGCGGCGTGAATATGAGGTGGCTTTGGAGTATTATCGTTTGATCGGACTGATGCGACAGATGGGAGCCCGGCCGACGCGGACGCAGGCGGAGGAGTTCCGGGAACGTTCGCTGGCATTGAAGGTTGATCACGGCGTTGATGTCGAAATGCTGCCCGGCTACAGTTTTTATACGCGGCTGCTGGAAGACGTACGTCATGCCGACAGGAGAGAGCGCGAAATTCGCGAGAACAGTTTTGACCACAGTTTGTCTTATAACCGCAGTCCGGGCGAATTTATTTATATGGCCAAACATGTCGAAGATAAAGGCGAAGATATCCGTACCCGTATTGAACGTCTGCGCGGCCTGCGTCCGCCGCTTAAAGAGGTTCCGGCTTATGATGAACGGAAACTGCGCGCCAGAGCGCTGACCCGGGAGGGAATTGAGCTGGCGCTGGCTCGCCAGGCTCAGCGCGAAGCGATGGATAGGGCTTAATAAAATCAACAAAACTGTTGCTAAGCCGCCGGAGTGGGTTTATATCATAAAATAATGTAATTTTTGAGGAGATTTTTTATGGGTGCTTTATTAGAGCCGTTTTTCTACATTATCGGTTTTGTGGTCGATATTTATTTTAAAGTTGTTGTGGTTGAGATTGTTCTTCATTGGCTGATTTATTTCAAAATTTTGGAAGCCAATAACAAGTATGCTCAGAAAACGATGGAGATTCTGGAAAAGGCAACGCAGCCGGTTTATAAGAAAATCGGCGAGAAAATTCCGCCGGTATCCGGTTTTGATTTTTCACCGTTTATTTTATTGCTGATTTTGCTTTTTATCGGACGTTTGGTTTATCGCTTGTCCGAATTGGTTATGTAATAAAGACGTTTGGCAGGCTGCCGGTGCGCTTTCCCGGAAGAGAAAAGGCGCCGGCGGCTTTGCGGTTTTGAATTCGGGTCGAAAGGCTCTGTGGAAATTGTGTTTAAGGAATCGGACGATTCCTTTTTTTGACTGGGCGGCGATGTTTTTTCGGGAAGTTGCAGAGGGAATAATTTTGAATGTTCGGATTATGCCGAATGCTTCCGTCTGCGGGGCGAGAGGCGTTTTTACCGATGCCGACGGCGCGGAGTATCTTAAAATTTCGGTTGTCAGCATTCCGGAAAAGGGAAAGGCCAACAAGGAATTGCTGAGTTTTTTGGCGAAGAGGCTGAAGACGGCCAAGAGCAATTTTGAAATTATCAGCGGAGCGAGCGAACGTTGCAAGCGTATTTTAATCAAAGGAATTGATGCCGTTCAGACGGCGGAAATTTTACGGCAGGGAGAATAATCAGATGACGGCGGTTGTTATTGACGGGAAAAAGAAGGCTCTGGAAATCAGAGAAAATCTGGCGCGGGAAATTGCCGAAGCAAAAGCCCGCCCTGTGTTGGCGGTGGTTCAGGTCGGCGATAATCCGGCCAGTCAGGTGTATGTCCGCAATAAGCATAAGGCCGCCTCGGAAATAGGGATGGAATGCCGCATCAGTTATGTGCCTCAAAATGCCGGAGAGGCGGATTTGCGGGATTTGATTATTGATTTGAATGATAATTTCGATGTTAACGGCATTATCGTTCAGCTTCCGCTTCCGCCGCAGTTTGACGCGTTGCAGATATTATCAATGATTTCATATCATAAAGACGTGGACGGTTTCAGTCCGTATAATGCCGGTTTGCTGCAGATGAACAACTCTGAAGCGGTGGTGGCGGCGACGCCGGGCGGCGTTTATGAGCTGCTTAAAGATATACCGGGCGGTTTGTCCGGAAAACATGCGCTGATTATCGGCCGCTCTAACATTGTCGGCCGTCCACTGGCGGATTTGCTGCTGAATCATGATTGTACGGTTACGGTTGCCCATTCAAAGACCGTCAATTTGCCGCTGTTGTGCCGCGAAGCGGATATAGTGATTGCCGCCTGCGGCTGTCCGCGTTTGGTAAAGGGAGACTGGATTAAACCGGGAGCGGCAGTGATTGACGTCGGTATTAACCGGGTGGACGGTAAGCTGGTGGGTGACGTTGATTTTGACGATGTTAAAGAAAAGGCCGGTTTTATCACGCCGGTTCCGGGCGGGGTCGGGCCGATGACGGTGGCGATGCTGCTGCAAAATACCTGGCGGGCCTATTTAAAACAACATTCATAATCTTAAATTTTGCCGTTGCCTGCTTATATTATCTGTCATGGAAACAATCAGCCAAGGACAGGAGATGAAAAAGTCAGGTAAAATTTGTATGCTGGACGGGGACAGTGAAGTCCGTCAGCTGTTTGCAGACTGGTGCGGTTTGCGAAATTATGAGCTTTTGGCAACGGACAACCTTTTTCAGTTTTTGCGGTATTCAAAAGAAATGCAGCCGGATCTGTTTGTTCTGGACTTGGATATGAAAGATGTCAGCGGCTGGGAAGTTGCGGGCATGCTGGCCAGTGACGAGGGGCTGAAGGAAATTCCGATTGTGATGCTGATGCTTTCGGAACAACAGGATTTATCCGGGCGTTACGGCGTGGCGCATTATCTGTCGGAATTGGCAACCATGGAAAAAGCGGCGGAAATTATCGAGGCTTATTGTGTCGGGCGTAAAAAGCATGATGTTTTGCTGCTTGACGAATATGGAGAGAAGTCGGCAGCGGCCCTGCTGACACTGGGCCGGCAGAACCTGACCTGCTTTGAAGTGCATGATTTGGGCGGAGCCAAGGCTTATTTGAAAAAGAATTTTCCGCGTTGTGTCTGTCTCTATCTGCCTTATGAACAGTGTCAGGAAATTCAGCCGCAGCTGAAACATGACAAAATCTTTTATGTGGAAAATCCGCGCAATTTGGAAAATTTAGCTACACTTTTGCAGTAGGTATGTTATCATTTCCGGCGGAGATATTTTAAGACGGGAATGAAACTGATGTTTTTACGCAAGACACTGGACTGGGGTCATCATTTAGTTAAGGTAACATACGATTATATGCTGGAGCTGGCTGCTCGCAAAAATGCCATGCTCTTTTTGTTTATCGTGGCCTTTGTCGAGAGTTCTTTTTTTCCGATTCCGCCTGATATTATGTTGATTCCGATGGTTTTGGCCACGCCGGCAAAAGCTTACCGTATTGCGGGACTGGCTACGGTTGCCAGCGTGCTGGGTGGTTATTTCGGCTATCTCATCGGTGTTTTCGGATATGATTTGATTGCCAAACCGATTTTAACGTTTTACGGTTATATGTCGCAGTTTGACGTTTTCAAGGGCTATTACCATGAATGGGGTGCCTGGATTGTGTTCGGGGCCGGGCTGACGCCGTTTCCCTATAAGGTGGTGACAATTGCCAGCGGCGTAGTGCATTTGGATTTGCTGGTGTTTACCGTTGCTTCGGTTTTGGCGCGGGGCGGGCGGTTTTTTCTGGTGGCCTGGCTGCTGAAAAAATACGGTGAGCCGATGAAAGAGTTTATTGACAAGAATCTGGGGATGTTGTCTGTTCTGTTCGTGCTGCTGCTGGTCGGCGGGTTTGCGGCAATTAAGTTTTTTTAGAGTTTATAAAAAATCCTCCCGAAGGAGGATTTTTTTTAATCTTTATGGCGGAATGTAATGCGCCCTTTGGTGAGGTCATAAGGGGTCATTTCGATATCGACCTTATCGCCGACCATGACCCGGATTCTGAATTTGCGCATTTTTCCCGCGGTGTGAGCCAGAATCTCAACCCCGTTTTCCAATTTAACGCGAAACATCGCATTGGGAAGTTTTTCGATAACTTCTCCGGTCAGTTCAAGAAGTTCTTCTTTACTCATAAAATTTTCCTCATTTGTTAATTATTTCCTTTTGTATAAACCTTAAATTTTATTTTGGCAAATTATTTCTCTCACTTAAGCGGAAATTTTATGGTAAAACAGGTTCCAAGCCCGGGCTTGCTCTTGACCTCGATGGTGCCGTTCAATTTTTCGACAATGGATTTGACGATAGCCAGCCCTAGGCCGGTTCCCTGATGCTGAGAGCTGTGCCCCTGTGAGTAGAACGGCTCAAAAATGCGTTTCAGCTTATCGGCGGGAATGCCTTGTCCGGTGTCTTCAATTTCTATTTTGATTTGTTTGCCGACCGAAAGCCTTACCGCCAGGCTGCCGCCGTCCGGCATTGCCTTAAGGGCATTCTGCATCAGGTTCATTATCATCATTTTGAAGTCGGCTTCGTTGCCCAACAGGCTGGCCTCTTTTTGCGGCGTTTGGAAGCTGATGCTGATGCCGTTGCGTTTGGCTTCATAGTCAAGCAGAGATATAACGTCATGAATGCCTGACTGCAGCGAAAATTTGCTTTGTTCTTCCTGGGAAAACTGGGCCATTTTCAAAAGCCGCTCCGGCACATTGATACATTCAACCAGCTGTTTGTCAATCAGGGTCAGATATTTTTTTTCTTCGTCTTCGTCGCTGCGGTTTTGAAAATATTTGTTAAGCAGGCCTTCGGTAATCATGCGAATGGAGCCGAGGTGGTTTTTCATTTCGTGAGCAACCGAGGTGGCCAGAAAACCCAGAGAAGAGAGTTTTTGCTGGTGAGAAAAACGGATATCTTCACTTAAATCGCGGATTGATTCGACGATGTAGTTCAGCGTTTTTCCCTGAGCATCCTGAATGTTCAGCGGTGCGGCATTAATAGCCAGATGCCGGTTGGGATAGGCGGCAAACTGCTGAATGAATTTGATGCTGGAGGCTTTCTTTTCTCTGAGGGCGCGCAGTGGGCAGGTGAAAAGCGAGTAGGGGCATTGTTCTTTACGATTTTGGGATGATTCATAGCATTTGCGGCCGATGCAGTTTTCATTGCTGTTGATTTGGCGGTAATATTCTTTGTTGGCAATGATGATGTTGCCTTGTTCGTCAAGAACGCGGATGCCGTCGGGAATGGAATCAATCAAGGATTGGAGGAATGATTCGGTTTTCCGGATTTCCCTAATGCCGTTTTCAATATTGTCCAACATGCTGTTGAAGGTGTGCATCAGGTTATCAAATTCATCTGAGAAAAGCTGGTCGGGGGGCAGCTGAAGGCGGCTGGCATAGTTGCCGTCCAGAACCAAACGGCTGACTTTGGACAGCTTGTCAATCGGTTTCAAAACCCAGATACGGATTAATATCCAAAGTGCCAGCAAGGCAAAGAAAAACAATACGGCGCTGATAAGGACAATTTTGAAACTTTCGGCCAGAGCCTGATAGCGATCATCGTAGTTTTTCAATGTTTCGTCGGCTCTTTTGCGTTCAAGGGATATTTGTTTCTGTTTTTCATTCAGATCCTGAGGCTGAACCAAATTGCCGATTTCAGGTTTAAGGGTGATGACGGGATGCTCTTTTTTTATGTCGGATAATTCCTTGCGCAGGGAGATGTTCTGATAGAGCAGTTCAATATACTGTTGGTTCCGGGCGATGGCGGATTTTTGTTCTTCTCTGATTTTGTTGGCGTTGAGAATGTAGAAGGCATAAATAAAAATCAGCGAAGTGAACAGAAAAAAGACCGTTATGGTATAAATAAGTTTTTTATTTAAGCTGAAAAACATCAAATTTGTCCTCAGAGAAGGTTGTATTTGTCTTTTTGGTTATTATTTATTAATATAAACATATTATCTTAATAAATATAAAATATAGCCAAAGGAACAAGAAATGACAAAACACAGCGTAAAGAATGATACGCTTCCAGAGCTGCTGCCCGAAGTTGAGGCCGAGCTCTGCAGCTGGAATGACGAAGATGTCGCTTTTATTAAGAGCGGGGTTCATGACGGTAAGGAAATGTGGCTGATTTATGCCGCGGATGGTACCAAAATTGCGGCTACGGATGACCGTGATTTTGCTTTTGTGATGGCCAAGCAGAATGATCTCTGTCCGAAGAGCGTACATTGATTAAGTTTTTGGCTGTTCGCTTTGCGGCATTTGTGAGGAATAAAAAAACACCCGGCTAACGCCGGGTGTTTTACTGTTGTTTGTACTAGTTGTTTAAGAGAGCATAAATTTCTTCATCAGAAGCCGCAGCGCGCAGTTTGGTGCAGGTTGCTTCATCTTTCAGAATCCGGGAGATTTGTGCCAGAGCGGTCAGATGATCGGCGCCGTTGCTTTCGGGAGAAAGCAGCAGGAACACCAAATCGACCGGCTTATCATCTATTGCGTCAAAATCAAGCGGAGCATGTAAACGGGCAAAAAAGCCGTAAACTTTATTTAATTCAGCCAGACGGCCGTGCGGCAGGGCGGTTCCGCCTCCGAAGCCGGTAGAACCCAAGTTCTCACGTTCCAGAATGGTGTCAAAAATGGTTCGCTCGCTAATGCCGGTTATTTCGGCAGCTTTTTCAGCCAAAGCCTGGAGTAATTGTCTCTTGTTGTTGGCTTTCAAAGACAGCACAATGGAATTTACGGACATTATCTCGGAAATTTTCATTTTCTTTTATGCCTTTTAATATTTAGAACTAGTTGTCGGCTTTGGGTTCGACCCAGCCGATGTTACCGTCTTTGCGGCGATAAACCATACTGATGTGGTTGTTGGCGCTGTTGCGGAACATGATGGCGGCTTCATTGACCAGATCCATATACATAACAGCTTCACTGACGGTGCAAACCGGAATGTTGGCTTCGGTTTCGGCAATGGTCAACGGAGCGTTGACGTCAATGTCCATTTCGTCTTCGGTTTCATGCAGCGGGAAAACAGCTTCATTAGCCATCTCGGCGAGGCCGGTTTTGCCTTTGTGGTCGCTCAGTTTGTTTTTGTGGCGGCGCAGGCGGGTGGCGATGTGAGCATTGGCATTGTCAAAGGCAGAATAAGGATCACCAGCGGTTCCCGTACCTTTTAAGACAATGTTTTTAGCCGGGTGAACGGTAACTTCCGCGCAGAAGTCGTCACCGTCTTTGGAGAAAGCGACGGTGCAGCTGATCGGTGCCGGGAAATACTTGTTAACCGAATTTAATACATTCTCTTCAACATGGTTACGAAGTCTGTCTCCGATGTCAACCTGTTTGCCTGTCAATGTAATTTTCATAATTTTTCCTTGCAAAATATATTATTAAAACTTGTCAAAAGAGAGATAACTCTAAATTTCTCTAAAAGTCAATATATAATATGATTCAATCAAAAGCAAGCGGCTTGTGGATAGTGTTAAAAGGCCGAGCGTTTAAGGCGTTTCCTTTGTCCGGAAGTGGGAATGCCCATTCCTTCGCGGTATTTTGCTACCGTGCGGCGGGCGATTTTTATGCCCTGCCGGGCCAGACATTCGACAATCATATCGTCGGAGAGAATGTTGTCGGGTTTTTCTTCGTCGGTCAGTTGTTTGATGCGGTGTTTGATGGCGGTAACCGAGGTGTTCTCGTCGCCGGTGTAAGTTCCGGCGGCAGACGAGAAAAAGTATTTCAATTCAAAAATACCGCGCGGGGTGTGCATATATTTGCCGCTGGTAACGCGGCTGACGGTGCTTTCGTGCATTTCAAGGGCGTCGGCAACGTCGCGCAGCAGCAGCGGTTTGATAAATTCAATTCCTTTTTCGAAAAAGTCGCGCTGATGTCTGACGATTTCTTCGGCAACGCGCAGAATTGTCGCGGCTCGCTGGTGAAGTGCCCTGACCAAAAAACCGGCCGAGCTGAGACGGTCTTTCAAATAACGTTTGGCTTCTTTGTTTTGTGAACTGAGGTTCTTTATTTCGCTGTAGTATTCGCGGTTAATCAGAACTCTGGGCAGAGAGCGGGCATTAAGTTCGATTAAATATTCACTGTATTTGTTGGTTTTGACAAAGACATCGGGAATAACATAGCCGGTCAGGTCATTGGCAAAACCTGCTGCCGGTTTGGGGTTCAGCGCTCTGATGTCTGCCAGCATGGAGCTTAAATCTTCGTCAGTCAGATTGCCGAGTTTCTTCAACTCTTTGAATTTGCGTTCGGCAACCAGGTCAAGGTGGTCGAGCAGAAATTCCATATAGGGGTCGAAACGGCCGCGGTCTTTGAGCTGAATGGCCAGACATTCGGCGAGAGAGACGGCAAAAATGCCGGAAGGTTCAAAAGTTTGGAGCCGGGACAGAATCTTTTTTACTTCGCTTTCTTTAATTTGCAGCTGTTTGGCTATGGCGGTGCAGTCGCCGCGAAAATATCCGGCCGCGTCAAGAAATTCGGTCAGGCGGGCCGCAATAATCCTTTCCCGGGCTGTGGCAAAGGTGAGCAGAATCTGTTCGTCAAGATAGCGGTAGAGGGATTTTTCCGCCGGGAGACGCTGTTCAAAATAGTTAAAGTCATCATCAGTTCCCGTTTTGCCCGGAGGCAGATAATCCCGCCAGTCAGCGTCCTGTCCGACTTCGTATCCTTCACGGTCGCTGCCGAAATCATCGTCGAAGCTGTTGTCATAGTCAATATCGGGCGTTTCATCTTGCGGGTTCGGTGTTTCCTGTGGCGCATCGTAGTCGTCTATGGTTTGTTCATGCGGCTGGCTGTCGTTGAGGCGCTCGTCTTCTCTTTCAAGAAAAGGATTGGTTTCCAGTTCTTTGGAGACCAGTTCGCCCAATTCCAAATTGGACATTTGCAACAGATTAATGGCCTGCCGCAGCTGCGGAGTCATCAGTAATGACTGCGATTGCTTGATTTCTATTTTGGGCGTCAGAGCCATCAGCGCATCTTTCTCAAAGTTTACATTGAGAAGTTGTCACCCAGATAGACTTTACGAACTTCCTTGTTATTGACGATTTCATCGGGATTGCCTTCCATTAAAACGGTTCCGCCGTGTAAGATATAGGCTCGATCGGTAATATCCAAGGTTTCGCGAACGTTGTGGTCGGTAATCAGCACGCCGAGGCCGCGGTGTTTGAGCTGGGACACCAGATTGCGGATTTCGCCGACGGCAATCGGGTCAATACCGGCAAGCGGTTCGTCGAGCAGGATGAAATTCGGCTGGCTGGCAAGGGCACGGGCTATTTCCAGACGACGGCGCTCACCGCCGGAAAGAGCAATCGCGGGAGATTTGCGCAGGTGGGCTATCGAGAATTCGGACAGCAGTTCTTCCAGCATGTTTTCACGCTGGCTTTCGTCATCAATAACAATTTCAAGGATCGCCTTAATGTTTTCTTCGACGGTCAGTGCGCGGAAGATAGAAGCTTCCTGCGGCAGGTAGCCAATTCCCATGCGGGCACGGCGGTACATCGGCAGATTGGTAATGTCATGTCCGTCAATGTGGACATCACCGTAGTCCGGAGTAATCAGCCCGGTAACGCAATAGAAACAGGTGGTTTTGCCGGCGCCGTTCGGCCCCAGTAAACCGACGGCTTCGCCGCGTTTGACATTCAGCGAAACATTGCGCAGAACCGGACGGTTTTTATATTTTTTACCGATGTTAAAGACTTCAAGCGTGGAGGCGGGAATGGTGTCAAATTTGTTCATGTTATCCTCTTATTCTTTTTCTTTGAGGGACCAGTCGGGGGACTTGTCTCCGGCTTTGTCGGCATTCGTTTTGTTTTCCGCTTTATCGGCTGTCGGCTGTTTTTTCTGCGGTGCATTATTTTTTTCGGCTTCTTTGTCTTTTTCAATAAAGACGCCGGAAACCCGTTTGCCGGATTTTTTGTCGGACAAAACGCGGCTGATGCCGGTTTTTAAATCCGTTTCGGCATAATCTCCGTTTAAGATATTGCCTTCCTGATTAATGACAACGTGTTTATAAAGACGGACTTTGTTAATTTTGGGCAGATAAACACCCCATTCGCCGGTGACCGTGGCCTGGTCGTTGACGATTTTAACCTGATTGGTGTCGGAGTAAATTTCAACTTTATCCAGTTCTGTCTGGTTCTGGGCGTTTTTGGTAAAAAAGCTGATCATTTTGTTGCCGTAGATGGTATTTTCGGGATCTTTGGCGACAACGTCACCCAGCGCAACGGCTTTATCCTGTGAAGGATAATAAGTTATGCTTTCGGTGGCGGTAATGGTTTTGTTGTCATTCGTAACGATTTTTGACACCGGTTTGCCGCGAAGAATCATTTCGTCTTTAATCAGGTCGTAATCCATTGTGTCGCCGTAAGCTTTAGCGTTGGGCGAGGTCATAACAACGCCGCCGACGGCATGAACGTCGCGGATGTTGGAACGGGCTTTTTCGCCGCCTTTTTTGCTGGTTTCGTAAAAGGCGGTCATCCGGTCGGCTCGAATGTTCATGTCCTGTTTGGTGGCAACGGCATTACCGACGGCAACCATTTTCTGTTCGTTCTGATGCCATTCGACTCTTTCATCGGCAGTCAGGTGGACTTCTTCGGCGGCGGCAGGGGCTGCAATCAGCAAGGCCAGAGCCGGAATAATAAAAAGTTTCTGCATTATTCGTTACCTTTTAATTTTTCTTCGGGAATGGTAATATGGGTTTTCCCGGTAAAAATAATTAAATTTTTCTTATTGTAATATTCGAATCCTTCGGCTTCAATATGGCCGTTTTCGCTGTCAACGGTGACCGGTTTGACGCCGTAGGCTTTGGACTGGTTAAAGTCAAAAAACATTTCGGTGCTGTTGCCGGTCATTCCCGAACTGTGAAAGAGCTCGACGTCTTCCAGAAGCTGGAGGATATTGGTGTTTTGGTTAAAATAGCCGACAGGGGCCTCAATATTAACCCAGTCCTGTCCGTCGCCGGGGATGATGCCCTGCGGGTTGATGAGTTTGATCAATTTTGAACCGGGTTCGGTTTCGTCAATTTTATCGGCATTGAAGTTATTGACCTGGTTGTCGGCGTCGGTAATGTAAAAGACGGTGTTTTCCATATGCAGTTTTTCCAGCTCGCCTTTTTTGGGACGGGTGACGTCAAGCTCAAAGCGGTCGTCGTCCGTCTGCAGTCCCGGAAGGACAATCAGGAGCCCGATTAACAGCGCCGCTAAGCTCGGCAGCGCCAGTTTAATCCAGCGCATTATCTTCGCCCGCCGCGTCAACATGGTTTCGGTTGCGGGGCGAAGGTCTTTTTCGCCGTTAAAATAGGCGTCTATTTTGTGCGAATCGAACAAATCAGGCAACTCCGGCGCGCAGGCAGTCATGCAGGTGAATGATACCGACCGGCTTATCGTCTTCGGTGACAAAAAGCTGGGTTATGCCTTTGCCGTTCATGAGGTTTACCGCTTCAGCGGCCAGAATATCCGGACGAATGGTCTTGGGGCTGCGGGTCATCAGTTCGCCGGCGGTTTTGGTGAGCATATCGGGAGACAGGCAGCGGCGCAGGTCACCGTCGGTGATGATGCCTTCCAGATTTCCCTGCTTGTCAATAATGCCGACGCAGCCGAGCATTTTGGAGGTCATCATCAGCAAAGCTTCCTGCATGGAAGCGTTTTCGTTAACCAGCGGAATTTCATTGCCTTTGTGCATCAGGTCAGAGACTTTTTGCAGGAAAGAGCCCAGTTTTCCGCCCGGATGACGCTGGCGAAAATCGGTTTTGGAGAAGCCTTTGCGTTCCAGCAGGCAGACGGCAAGAATGTCTCCCAGCACCAGAGTTGCCGTGGTGGAGGAGGTCGGTGCCAAGCCCAACGGACAGGCTTCGCCGTCATTCGGAAGTTGCAGCAAGATATCACCGGCGCGCCCCAGAGCACTGTCGGCATTTTTGGTGATGGCAATCAGGGGAATGCCGTAACGTTTGCAGTAAATGATGATGTCGGAAAGTTCTTTGGTTTCGCCGGAATTTGAGATGGCGACAACGATATCGTCATTGGTAATCATGCCAAGGTCGCCGTGACTGGCTTCACCGGGGTGAACGAAGAATGACGGTGTTCCGGTAGAGGCCAGCGTTGCGGCAATTTTGGAGCCGATATGTCCGGATTTTCCCATGCCGGTTACGATAACCCGGCCTTTGGTGCTTTGCATCAGATCTAAGGCTTTGCTGAGGTTTCCGTTTAATTCGTCTTCCATCATGCGGAGGGCTTCAATTTCTTTATCCATGGTCCGGCGGGCGGACTGCAGGTCTGTATTTTCTTCGGCGGTCATAGTCAATCCTTTAAAAAACATTCAAGATGTTTAGAACGTATTATTTTATGCCGCAAAAGGCAAGTTTTTTTTAGCGGTTATACCTGATTGGCACGATTTTTGCCGAAGGAAGACGATTGACAGAAAGAGGTTGAATTTGTAAGATGCGGCGAATTTTTTATTATTGTTTAATTTAATAATTGTGAATTATGAAACGAAGAGAAATGGAGAAAAGTCACTTCTGCCTGTTTATGCTCGGAATGAACGTTTGTGTCTGGTTCGTCTTGTTTTTTTATCTTTCCGAAGGCGTCATGGTCAGGGGCTGTTATCAAGGACGTTTGGACGAGGTTTGGGAAATGGTTTACCAGTCCGGGGCTGAAATCGGCAAATCTGTTGCGGCGGTGCGGCATTATCAGAATGATGATGCAGAACCCAAGATTGGCGATATGGTTACGGCCATAGAATTTGTCGGCGATGATGAAGTCCTTTTTTATAAGGGGGAAATTCACGAACAGGTTTTGATTGATGAAAGAGTCCGAATCAATCGAAAAGTAACAAATGTGTTTATGGGAGTATTTTGCGGCGTTTTTGCCGTGATGTATCTTATTTGTCGGGCGGAAGAAAAATCAAGGCGAGATGTGATTGTTGTTGATGCTCGCGGAGACTGATTTCCGGCGATTTGTTTCAGAGGCTGCTTCGGCGGCCTTTTTTTATCTGAATAGACTCAATTGGACTCAAAATGTGCCGGTCCGGCCATTCGGCGACAGGCCGGCAAAAATCCGGGGAAAGAGTCTCGCAAAGGCTTGCAGAGACTCGCTTGCGGCAAAGGTTAAAGGAAGGTAAATTTTTTTTAGACTCAAAAAAGCCGTTTTTTTGTAAAAAGCTGTTGACTATTAGAGCGGCTTCATCTAGTATGCGCTCAATCTTTTGACTTTTTTATAAAAGGAGAAGAGCAAAATTAAAATGACGCAAACCCAGACCAAGTCTTAGTTATGCTGTAGTTTTAGCCCTGTTTTGCAAAACAGAGATGTTTTGTGAATCGGGTCTTTTATGTTAACAAATGTAATTTAATTTTAAGGAAATTAGTGATGCCTACAATTAATCAGTTAATTCGTAAATCACGAACACCAAAAGTGAAAAGAAACAAAGTTCCGGCTTTGAAAGCTTGCCCTCAGAAACGCGGTGTTTGTACCAGGGTTTATACAACGACCCCGAAAAAACCGAACTCCGCTTTGCGTAAAGTGGCACGTGTACGCTTGACAAACGGCTTTGAAGTAATCAGCTATATCCCTGGTGAAGGTCACAACCTGCAAGAACACTCAGTGGTGCTGATTAGAGGAGGCCGTGTAAAAGACTTGCCTGGTGTTCGTTATCATATTATTCGCGGTACCTTGGATACCCAGGGTGTTTCTAAACGTCGCAAACGTCGTTCTCTGTACGGCGCTAAGAGACCTAAATAGGAGATATAGATAATGTCACGTCGTCATAGTGCTGTAAAAAGAATCGTGCTGCCTGATGCAAAATATAATGATAAGGTAGTCGCAAAATTTATTAATAACGTTATGGAAGACGGTAAGAAAGCCGTTGCGGAAAAAATCGTTTATTCCGCTTTCGACATTCTGGCCGCCAAAACCAAGCAAGATGCTTTGAGCGTTTTTAATGAAGCTATTGATAATGTAAAACCTGTTGTTGAAGTTAAGTCCCGCCGCGTCGGCGGTGCCACCTATCAGGTTCCTTGTGAAGTTCGTGCCGACCGTCGTCAGGCGCTGGCTATCCGCTGGATTATTGCCGCCGCTCAGAAGCGTTCGGAAACAACCATGACAGAAAGACTGGCTAACGAATTGTTAGACGCTTTTGCCAATAAAGGTTCTGCCGTCAAAAAACGTGAGGATACCCATAAAATGGCTGAAGCCAACAAGGCTTTCTCTCACTACAAATTCTAATCACATAGGAATAAGACAATGGCTCGTACACATAAACTGGAAATGTATAGAAACATCGGTATCATGGCTCACATCGATGCCGGTAAGACAACGACCACTGAACGTATTCTGTATTATACCGGTGTAAACCACAAAATCGGCGAAACCCATGACGGTGCTGCCACCATGGACTGGATGGAACAGGAACAGGAACGCGGTATTACCATTACTTCCGCGGCAACTACCTGTTTCTGGAAAGGACACCGCGTCAACATCATTGATACGCCGGGCCACGTTGACTTCACGGTTGAAGTTGAACGTTCCCTGCGCGTGCTCGACGGTGCGATTACCGTATTCGACTCCGTTGCCGGTGTTGAACCGCAATCCGAAACCGTTTGGCGTCAGGCTGACAAATACGGCGTTCCCCGTATTTGTTTCTGCAACAAGATGGATCGTATCGGCGCAAACTTCTATCGCTGCCTGGATATGATTAAAGATCGTCTCGGTGCCACCCCGCTGGCTTTGCAGCTGCCGATCGGTGCCGAAGCCGAATTCAAAGGTATTATCGATTTGCTGCAGATGAAAGCAATCGTTTATACCGGCGATACCGCCGATTCTCCGATTAATATCGAAGAAATTCCGGCCGAGTTGAAAGACAAGGCTGAAGAATATCATAATCAGTTGGTGGAAGCTGCGGTTGAACAGGATGAAAAAGCAATGGAAGATTTCTTTGAAGGCAAGGAAATCTCTGTCGAAACTCTGAAGAAATGTATCCGCAAAGGTACGATTTCTCAGGCTTTTGTTCCGGTTCTGTGCGGTACCGCTTTCAAAAACAAAGGTGTTCAGCCTTTGCTGGATGCGGTTATCGACTATCTGCCGTCTCCGCTGGATATTCCGGCTATTGACGGTGTTAAACCGGGAACTGACGAAGTTATCGAACGTCATCCTGATGACAACGCTCCGCTGTCTGCTTTGGCATTCAAAATTATGAATGACCCGTTTGTCGGTTCATTGACCTTTACCCGTATTTATTCGGGTACGATGACCGCCGGTTCTTATATCTATAACTCGGTTAAAGATAAAAAAGAACGCGTCGGCCGCATGCTGTTGATGCACGCCAACAAACGTGAAGACCTGAAAGAAGCTCATGCCGGCGATATCGTTGCCTTGGCTGGTTTGAAAGATACGACGACCGGTGATACCCTGTGCGATCCGTCAAATCCGATTGTCTTGGAAAATATGGAATTTCCGGATCCGGTTATTCAGCTGGCAGTTGAACCGAAGACTAAAGCCGACGTTGAAAAAATGGGTATGGCTTTGTCCCGTTTGGCAATGGAAGACCCGTCTTTCCGCGTTTCTTCCGACCCTGACAGCGGCCAGACCATCATCAGCGGTATGGGCGAATTGCACCTGGAAATCATTGTTGACCGTCTGCGTCGCGAATTCAAAGTTGACGCTAATGTCGGCGATCCTCAGGTTGCTTACCGCGAAACCATCACCAAACCTTGTGATATTGAATATACTCACAAGAAACAGTCCGGTGGTGCCGGTCAGTTTGCTAAGGTTAAAATTAAATTTGAACCGATGGAAGGTTATACCGGTTTTGAATTTAACAACACCGTTGTCGGCGGTAACGTTCCGAAGGAATATATTCCGGGTGTTGAAAAAGGTTTGCGTTCGGCGATGGATGCCGGTGTTTTGGCCGGATATCCGGTAACCGGTGTTAAAGCCACTCTGTATGACGGTGCTTATCACGAAGTCGACTCGAATGTTATGTGCTTCGAAATTGCAGCCCGCGCCGCGTTCCGTGAAGGTATGCGTCAGGCAAATGCAAGACTGCTGGAGCCGATCATGAAAGTTGAAGTCGTTACGCCGGAAGAATATATGGGTGACATCATCGGTGACCTGAACTCCCGCCGCGGCTTGGTCAGCGGTATGGATCAGCGCGGCAATGCCCGTGTGGTTGATGCCAGCGTTCCTCTGGCCAACATGTTCGGTTATGTCAACACCTTGCGTTCACTTTCTCAAGGCCGTGCTCAGTTCACGATGGTCTTTGATCATTATGCTGAAGTACCGCGGGAGATTGCCGAAACCATTAAAGCAAAAAACGCATAAATCATCTAATGGGATTCTAAGAGCGAAATCCGGTACTCAAATCCTCACGTACGTCTATGTACGCTCCGGTTTTCCGTTCCGTGTTTCACTCTTATTATCCTCATTATCTGATTTATGTATATTGATAATAATTAATTTTCATTTTGGAGTAAATCTAAATGGCAAAAGAGAAATTTGAGCGGACAAAGCCGCACTGCAATATCGGAACCATCGGTCACGTAGACCATGGCAAGACCACATTAACAGCCGCCATCACGAAGGTATTGGCCGAAGAAGGCGGAGCGAGCTTCACCGCATATGATCAGATTGATAAAGCGCCTGAAGAAAAAGCGCGCGGTATTACCATTTCTACCTCACACGTAGAATATGAGACGCCGAACCGCCACTATGCACACGTAGACTGCCCGGGCCACGCGGACTATGTTAAAAACATGATTACCGGTGCAGCCCAGATGGACGGTGCGATTTTGGTTGTATCAGCCGCAGACGGTCCGATGCCGCAGACGCGCGAACACATTTTGCTTGCCCGTCAGGTAGGTGTACCGGCGTTGGTTGTTTACATGAACAAAGTAGACCAGGTAGATGATCCTGAACTTCTGGATCTGGTCGAAATGGAAATTCGTGACCTGTTGTCATCTTATGACTTCCCGGGCGATGAAATTCCGATTATCAAAGGTTCTGCTTTGGCCGTATTGGAAAACGGTGATGCGAAGATCGGCCACGACTCCATCATTGAACTGATGAAAGCGGTAGACAGCTATATTCCGCAGCCGGAACGCCCGAAAGATCAGCCGTTCCTGATGCCGATTGAAGACGTATTCTCCATTTCCGGCCGCGGTACGGTAGTTACCGGCCGTGTTGAACGCGGTGTTCTGCATGTCGGTGACGAAATCGAAATCGTAGGTATCAAACCGACCCAGAAAACGACCTGCACCGGAATTGAAATGTTCCGTAAGCTACTTGACGAAGGCGAAGCCGGAGACAACATCGGTGTTCTGCTGCGCGGAACGAAGAGAGAAGAAGTAGAGCGCGGTCAGGTATTGGCTGCACCTGGTTCGATTACGCCGCATACGGACTTCAACTGTGAATGCTATATTCTGACGAAAGAAGAAGGCGGCCGTCATACTCCGTTCTTCAGCAACTATCGTCCGCAGTTCTATTTCCGTACGACCGACGTAACGGGTTCAATTGAATTGCCGGAAGGTACGGAGATGGTTATGCCCGGTGATAACATTCGTATGACAGCGAAATTGATTCACCCGATTGCGATGAACGAAGGCCTGCGTTTTGCTATTCGTGAAGGTGGCAGAACTGTTGGTGCCGGTGTCGTATCCAAAATCTTGAAATAAAGAATTGCACCCCGCAATTTGAGCGATTAATCGCAAAAATCAGAAATAGCCGAAAATTCATGTACGATAGTGTACACTAGGATTTTCGGCTTTTCTATTTTTGCTTCTACTCATCTCAAATATCGGGTTGCAATCTATTTAAAGAATTTTTGATACCATCGTAATTTTTTCTAAGGTATTCTCTGTGTTGTAAATGGTTTGGGATAGTATGGGTTGCCAACTATTTAAGAAGCTTGGGTTGAGGGGTGATAGCAAAGCATTTTATTTCTACTTTAGAGAATTGAGAAAAGAGGTTTCTGAAAGAGAAACCTCTTTTCTTATGCAATGTGAGATATCAGTTTTTTCGGTTGTTTTGTTTTCGGCTAAACGGTTTAAGGATTTTGAAAAAGCAAATGCACTTTTTTGTTGCAATTTTTGTCTATATGGCGTATAGTCTTTATCAAATATATATTATTAATTTATAAAACTTATAATTATGGAAACGAATAAAAAATTAGAATTACTTACCGGAATTGTTGATGAGTTTAACTTGTCTGTCAATGACGTTGTGTCGTATTGGGTGAAAAGCGGAAGATTAAATCTTGATGCTGCAACGGTTTCATCTCAGGTCGTGTCTTCCGGGAAATATGAAACGCCGAAGAGGGTTTTGCCGGGGATGTATATTTATGCTGACGGACTGATTTATCCTGAGATTATTGAGGGACGTCAGGTTATGGCGATTGTCGGCAGCGTAGACGGTTCTGACGTGTTGGCTGTTTGTCTTCAGGAGGCGTGTTTGCCATGGTCCAGCGATTGGCTGGAGGCAAAAGCAACCCAGAAAATGACCGGCGGTAAGGAAGCGACCCGTAAGATATTGGAAATCTCTCGTAAGAAACGGCAGGAGGCAGAAGCTGCTCAGTGGTGTTATGACTATGCGGAAGACGGGGTGAAACAAGGGGAAGCGTTTTTGCCGTCGTTAACCGAGTTGGAAAAGCTGTTTGCCAACAAAGCCGCAATAAATGCGTCTTTAAACGCGTTGGGCGTTGCTTTGCTTGAGGGTTGGTACTGGTCCTCTACCGAGGGTTCGGCCGGCTATGCGTGGCTATTGGATATGAGTGACGGTTACAGGACTGCCTACGGTAAGTACGACGCCAACTACGTTCGTCCGGTTCTAGCTTTAAAACTTTAATTATTTCCCCCTTTTATCCTTCGCAATTTGTTGTTGCGAAGGATTTTTTTTGTCTGCTAAATTTAATTTAAAAATAACTCTTGACTTAGAGGTAACTCTAAGAACTATATTTCAAATAGTTTTAATTTAGTCATAGGAGTTATTTATGTCTGATTATGAAGTTCTGAATAAAATTAATTCTCCGGCAGATGTCAAAAAGTTAAATGCAGCTGAGCGCAAAGAGCTGGCGGCGGAAATGCGTGCGGCAATTTTAAATCGCGTCAGCAAAATCGGCGGTCATCTGGGCCCCAATCTGGGAACGGTGGAACTGGCAATTGCTTTGCATACGGTGTTTGATTCTCCGAAAGACAAGATTATTTTGGATGTCAGTCACCAAAGCTATCCGCATAAGCTGTTGACCGGCCGTCGGCAGGGATTTCAATCAGATGAGCATTTTCGGGATATTTCGGGTTATACCAATCCGCAGGAAAGCGAGCATGATGTTTTTATTGTCGGACATACGTCAACCTCGGTCAGTCTGGCTGCCGGTTTGGCCAAAGCCCGGGATATGCAGGGACAGAAATTTAATGTTGTTGCCGTTATCGGCGACGGCTCGCTTTCCGGCGGCGAGGCTTTTGAGGGGCTGGACAATGCCGGGGAATTCAAGTCAAATTTTATCGTGATTGTCAATGACAATGAAATGTCTATTGCCGAAAATCACGGCGGTTTATATGGCAATTTGTCTGCTCTGCGTGCCAGCAACGGCAAGGCGGAGGACAATTACTTTAAAACGCTGGGGTTTGACTACCGCTATGTGGCCGACGGCAATGATGTTGAGGCCCTGATTGCGGTTTTAAACGAGGTTAAAGACAGTGTTCGTCCGGTGGTTGTTCATGTTCATACGCTGAAAGGCAAGGGCTATGCGCCGGCGGAAGAACACAAAGAGCAGTTCCACTGGTCTTTGCCGTTTGATTTGAAAACCGGTCAGGTGACCGTTAACGGCGGCGGCAAAAGCTATGGTGAATATGTGGCCGACTATTTGGAAGAACAGGCCGTCCGCAATGATAAACTGGCCGTTATTAACGCAGCGACACCGGGTGCGTTGATGCTGCGCAATTTCAGAGAAAAACATCCGGAGAAATATTTTGATGTCGGTATTGCCGAGGAGCATGCCGTTGCCTTTACCTCAGCTTTGGCTAAGGGCGGCATGCAGCCGGTTGCCTTGTTCTTCGGCGGCTTTATTCAACGCGCTTATGACCAGTTGTCGCAGGATTTGTGTCTGAATAATTCGCCGGCGGTGCTGGTGATTGAAAACTGCGGCATTACCGGTATGGATGCGACCCATCTGAGCATTTTTGACATTCCGCTGATGAGTAATATTCCGAATTTGGTTTATCTGGCTCCGAGTACGGTTGAGGAACTGAGACGGATGCTGGATTGGGCAATGGCGCAGAAAGATTTTCCGGTTGCGCTGCGCACTCCTGCGACAATGCCGCGGAATTTGCAATATGCGCCGAAACAGCCTTTGGAGCTGAATAAGTTTGAGATAACCAAACAAGGCAGCAAACTTGCATTGATCGGCTTGGGCGGTATGCTTGCTTTGGCCGAAGATGTGGCCGGAAAACTGGCTGAAAAAGGCATTGCGGCGACGATTGTCAACCCGCGGTTTATTACCGGTTTGGATGAAGAACTTTTATCCGGTCTGGTTCGGAATCACGATGTTGTCGTTACGCTGGAAGACGGTGTGGTCAGCGGTGGTTTCGGTGAAAAAATAGCCCGTTTCTATGGTGACAAGGCGGTTAAAGTTTACAACTTCGGCGCGGCAAAAGAGTTTACCGACCGGGTTCCGGCTGAAGAGTTGTATCGCCGCTACGAGTTGACGCCGGAGCAGATTGTGAAGAAGATTTTGCCGCTTGACAATGCATAAGGCTGTGATAGATTAAACGGCGATGTCGTTATGAAAGTATGGGATGATTAAAAAGTTCGAACATAAAAATCAAACTGGTACGCTGTTTAACCGGCATCATGAAAAAAGCCCCGAAATTCCGGGGCTTCTTTTTTGGGCAAACGGTACGGAGCTTCCTTTCGGAGGCTCTTTTTTTTATGGGGTAAAGCAATGAAAATAATTAAAGCGGCGGCCGTATATGCAGCCGAACAATGTTTGCGGACGCCGCGAGGAGAGGTTTATTCTTTTATGGCAACGGCAGGCAAGGTCAGAATCACAGCCAAAGTTGAGCCGGAAGCGAAAAATGAATATTTGGCGGTGTATTGTTTGGGCTGCGGCAGCCAACCCCGGCGGCTGGTGTTGGCCCGGCAGAAAGACGGTACGATGACGGAAGTTCCGCATCCGGCGGAAAAAGGGGTAGATTACCGCTATTTCTTATTCGGGGAGGATTTTGCCTATGCGCATTATTTGCGGGATGACTGGTATTATCGGGAGTATTATGACTGGACGGTAATGAGTAAAAATCGTCAGGGAGTTTATGAAGATATTTCCAGACAATTGGCGGGAGCTTATAAAATAGCTCACGTCGGACGGGTTGGCGATTGTCCGGGGGTGCTTTCGGTTGTGGTGGAGAACGGAGAGGAGGAACGAAGATTATTGTTTGAAAAAAGAAAAGGGCAATATTTGGCAACAACGGCGGAGGTGTTGGAAATTCGTCAAAAAGGAAGAAAGTTTTCCCGTCCGGTTTGCTGGAAACCGGCAGCAAAGCTTGATGTTCGGGATGAAACTTATGTGCTGGCGGAAGCGAAGCGGATGAGCGGCCGTTAAATTTTTGCAAAACGGGATTGACAGTCGGCGGTTATCCTGCTAAGGTTTCATTGTTCCGGTCGTTCGAAGGGCTTATGGACGAGGAACAGATTAAACTGAGCCGGTTTGAAGACAGATAAATTTATTCAGCTGGCAACTAAAGCAATTTTATGCGGTTTCGAAAAGTTCATGTGCCGGTTTGAATGCAGGAATTTTTCTCGCCACTGGAAATCACTTTATTTGCACAGGTTATCTGAATTTATATTTGGAATAAATAATCTTTCTGATTCTGGCTCCTCATTGAAGGAGTTTTTTTATGTCTGAATTTAAGTATAAACACGGTTTAAGCATTATGCGGGCCCAGCCGTTCCATATCGGCCATGCCAAGATGATTGACAAGATGCTGCGCGAATGCGAACAGGTGACGATTGTTCTCGGCTCCATTCAGGAGCAGGGTACCGAGCGTAATCCGCTGAATTATACCACCCGGAAGAAGATGATTCAAAATGTTTATCGCAACCGTCCGGAATATCCGCGGCTGAAAATTATCGGCCTGTTTGATATTAACAATCCGGCGGAGTGGGCGGAATATGTGCTCGATTTTATGAATGAGAGTCTGCCGCAGCTCGGCCGTCCGGATGTTTATTATGCCGGCAGTGCGTATGACGCTCATTGGTTCAGAAACGCTTTTGACCATATTGAGATTGAAGATCGCACCGATCCGGATTTTCCGTTTGTTACTGGAACCATGGTGCGCGATATGATTAAATTCGGCGATGCGCGCTGGAAGAATTTTATTCATCCGGAAAACTATCAGCTGATAGAGGATCATTTTTATAAGAAAAAAGCGATTATCTGACAAAACAGTGAACATAAACGTCCGGGTCTTCTGCAGGGCTTATAGGAGACGGACGTATTGATTAACCCGATAAGCCTGAGGGAAAAGAGATGAACGAACGTTTTTTAGTCCGTATTGATTTTCAGAACGATTTTGCGGCTCCGGAAGGGGCGCTCACTATTAACAATCCTGATTTGATTGCCCGTCATCAGCGGTTTGCCGACAGTTTGCAAAAAGGAATGTTCAGCGAAATCTGGGATTTTCGCGATACGCATTTTGCAGAAACATATCCGCAGACCAAAGAGGCCGAGAGCTTTCCTTTGCATACCGAATTCGGTTCCTGGGGTTGGCAGCCGGCGGCAATTTTGAAAGATAATATTCCGGTACGTACCTTTTTTAAATCGACGACAAATTTGTGGAATGAAGTTAACCAATATGCGTTATTGCAGCAGGATTTGCGGGATAAGGAGGTTTATCTCTGCGGTTTGCTGAGCGATATCTGCGTGCAGCAGGGAATGGACGGTTTTTTGCGCCGAGGAGCCAAAGTGACGGTTTTGGAAGATCTGTGTCAGGGGGCGGTCAGGCAGATTCCGGAAATAATCAGCGAGCCGAAATACGGGCGGCTGTTGGAGGAGGGGCGGCTGCGCCATATTACCGGCGCCCAATTCTTTCGCTCGATTTTGCTCGAAAAGAAATTAAATTACAACTTAGTCAACAGCAGCAGAGGAAAATAAAATGACAATGAATAACCTTGAAACCGGAACCCCTTTTTATTGCGATCTTTATCATTTGACCATGGCGCAAGCCTGGTTTCTGGACGGGAAACACGAAGAGCCGAAAACTTCGGAAGCTTTTTTCCGCCGCTGTCCGTTTAACGGCGGATATCTTATCAGCGCCGGCTTGGGCGAGTTTCTGCAGTGGGCGGAAAAGTGGGAAGTCAAAGCCGAAGATGTGGCTTATTTGGCCGGTTTGAAAGGAGCGACCGGTCAGCCGCTGTTTAAAAAAGAATTTCTGGATTATCTTAAGGGGCAGAAACTGCGGGTGAATATGCAGGCGGTTCCGGAAGGTGAAATCGTTTTTCCGAACGAGCCGGTGCTGAGCGTCAGCGGGCCGAACTGGCAGGTGGATATGGCGGAGGCCGCTTTTCTGAATATTTTTAACGCGCAGAGTTTGATTGCGACCAAGGCGGCGAGAATTGTGCAAGCGGCTTGTGCGGACGGCGTTCAGCGTCCGGTATTGGAATTCGGTTTGCGGCGGGCACAGGATATGGGATGCTTTTTGCCGACCAGAGCCGCTTATATCGGCGGCTGCGCAGGAACGTCCAACGTGGCGGCGGCCCGGTATTACGGTATTCCGCCGAAAGGGACGATGGCGCATTCCTTTGTGATGAGCTATGAGAACGAATTGGATGCTTTTAAGGCTTATCTGCGCGGAGCGGAAGGCAACACCACACTGCTGATTGACACTTATGATACACGGGAAGGGGCAAAAAATGCGGTTCGCGCCAGCCGGGAGACCGGCATTCCTCTGGCCGGAGTACGAATTGATTCCGGAGATTTGGCTTATTGGTCTCATGAAGTCAAACGGATTTTTAACGAGGCAGGCATGCCGGAGGTTAAACTGGTGGCTTCCAATGATTTGGATGAACATTTGATTGAAAATCTGGTTATGGTTCAGAAGGCCGATTATGATATTTATGCGGCGGGAACCAAACTGGTGACCGCTTATGATATGCCGGCGCTGGGCGGCGTGTTTAAAACCAAGTCCTATAAAGGCGCTCCGAAGATAAAAATTGCCGAAGGCAAAACGACCATTCCCGGAGCAACCAATGTGCTGAGGATTGTCCGAAGCGGGCGATTTGAAGGAGACATCATTATGCCGGCGGCAGAAAACGTCGTGGCTGACGGGCGCTTGCAAGAAAATATTATTTCCTTTAATATAAACAGCCTGAATGGCAAAAAAGCCGATTTTGCCGCCGGGGAAGAGGCTTATGCCCTGCTTAAGCCGGTAATGGCGGAAGGGCGTCCGGTGAGCGCAGACGCAGTTCGTCCTTTGGATGATATTCGGGCAGCGGTCAGAGAGAATCTGAGCCGCTTGGATCCGGCTTATAAACGGCTGGTCAATCCGCATGTTTACGGAGTGGGGCTGAAGCAGGAGCTGTATCGCCGGCAGCAGAACATGGTGGCTGCGTATCTGGCTAAACGCGAACGGGGATAAGGAGAAAAAGATGACTGATGCAGAAATGGAAAAAATATGGAACAATCTGAAAAGGAACCTTAAAAGCTATTGTGATGAGAACGGTTTCAGCGACGTTATGCTCGGTTTGTCGGGCGGGCTGGATTCCGCCATTGTCAGCGTGTTGGCCTGTGATGCTCTGGGGGCGGAACACGTTCATGCTTTGATGATGAAGACGGACTATACTTCGGAGCTGAGTTTGCAGATTGCGGCCAAGATTGCCGCGCTGAACGGTTTTGACTATAAAGTTGTCGATATCCAGCCGGTTATTGATAATCAGAAACGCTTTTTGGCCGGCGTGTTCGGCGAAGAGGCGAAAAATATTGTGTTGGAGAATTTGCAGGCAAGGGAGAGGGGAAAAACCTTAATGGCCTGTTCCAATCAATTCGGTTATCTGGTTTTGGCCTGCGGCAATAAATCCGAAAGCGCTATGGGATATTGTACTTTATACGGCGATACCTGCGGCGGTATTTCACCGATAGGCAATTTATATAAAAGCCGGATTTTTGAGCTGGCGCGGTGGCGCAATACTTTGAATGAAGCTCTGCCGGAAGCCGTTATCGAAAGGGCGCCGAGTGCGGAGTTGAGTGCCGGGCAAAAGGATGAGGACAGTCTGCCGCCGTATCACGTATTGGATACGATTTTGGCGGCTTATCTTGATGATGGACAGACCGAAGCTCAGATTGTGAAATCAGGTTTTGCCGAAAAAACGGTACGCTGGGTTATTCGGCAGTATCACCGGATGGCTTTTAAACGGGAACAAACCCCGAAAGCCTTGTCGCTGTCGTAGGTGAGCGGCCATCGGAAACGGCGTCGGTTTTATCCGGGCGCCGTTTTGCTATCGGCTAAATATCTAAAGGTTTTAGAAAGAATAACAGATACCTCTCATTATATGTTGACACTTCGCAGGCGCTGTGATATTCTGTCTTCAGGCTATGATTCAGTTATAT